>SWCB01004734.1_pt1 | contig 17749 bp, 13 predicted proteins | sample 4692901 | NCBI WGS metagenome assembly SWCB01 (sample SAMN10267276, study PRJNA491770) | bioreactor metagenome | isolation source: DHS bioreactor inoculated with subseafloor sediment | place: Japan: off Shimokita Peninsula | collected 2006-08 | reverse complement strand
GGCAACGAGGGCAGTCTCTTTTACAGCTTACCGGAGAGCCCGACACCCAGCATCCGCTACAGCCTCGTCGAAGGCGGTTACAACGGCCCGGGGAATATCAATGCCGATCCGTTCTTCGTGCGCGGTCCCTCGCCCGGCGCCGACGACGTCTGGGGCAGCGACGATGACGACTTCGGCAACCTGCGATTGCGAGCCGGCTCACCCGCAATAGACGCCGCTGACAACGATACTGTCTCGCTCGATGTCCTCGACCTCGACGACGATAGCGACACGACCGAGCCCATCCCCTTCGATCTTGACGGCAACCTGCGCTTCGTCGCTGACCCCGACACCGTCGACACAGGCAATGGCACGCCGCCCATCGTGGACATGGGCGCTTACGAGTTCCAGGTCAATGCCGTGTGCCCCGGCGACATCGACGGCGACGGCGACACGGACCAGTCGGATCTCGGCCTGCTCCTCGCCGCCTACGAGATCGATGACAGCGGCGACCTTGATGGGGACGGTGACACCGATCAAGCCGACCTCGGCCTCCTGCTCGCGGACTACGAGTGCGGCACCTAGGCCGCCGGCTGTTCCCCGCGCTCAACAGCGTGCTCTACTCGTGCGGTTCGCGCGCCAAACGCTCGATCTCGTCGAGCACCCGAACCAAGTCGGCTTCCGTGGCGTCGGGGTTGTTCGCCACGATGCGGAAGGTGGCGATGCCGTCCACCGTGGCGAAGTTGGTCAGGATGCGGCCTTGCTGCTTCATGCCCAGGCGGATCTTGCGCGTGAAGCGATCCAGCTTGCCTCGGCGCTCTTCCTCATCCGCGATGGCGGCGATGCTCGGCGGCACGAAGTGGTAGCAGACGTTGCAGCCCTGCGGTTCGCGCTCCAGGACGAAGTTCGGTCGCTCCTGCACCAGCCGCTTGAACGTCTGGGCCAACTCGAACTTGCGATCGATGCGCTCTTCGTAGCCGTCGTCACCCAGCGCGTGCCAACTCAGGTAGAGCTTGAGCACGTCGATGCGCCGGCCACATTGCAGCGAGCGATGCCCCAGATCGTAGGCGGAACCGCAGCAGTCGTCGTGGAAGAGGTAGTCCGCTTCGATGGCGATGGCTTCTTCCAGCCGACCGGGTTCACGCAGAAGCAGCGCGGAGCACAAGAGCGGCACATCCATCATCTTGTGCGGACACCAGGTGAGCGAGTCCGCCTCGGCGCAGCCGTCGAGCAAGTGGCGGTGCTTGCGCGAGAGAAGCGCCCCGCCGCCGTACGCCGCATCGACGTGCATCCAGGCTCCGCAGGCGCGGGCGATGGGGGTGATCTCGCGAATCGAGTCGTAGGCGGTTTGCACGGTGGTGCCGGCAGTGGCGGCGACGAAGAACGGCGTCCAGCCTTCCTGCACGCGCGAAGCGATCGCCCATTCCAATTCCGTCGGAATCATTCGGCCGTTGCGATCGGTGGGGACGGGATGCACGGCGTTGAGGCCCAGACCCAGGACATTCCCGGCCCGCTTCAGCGAGTAGTGGCTTTCTTCCGAGACGAAGAGGGCCAGCTTCGGCCCCGCTGCCATGCCTTCGATCTTCGTGGCTGGGAAGAGCAGGTTGCGGGCGGTGAGAACGGCCATGAGGTTCGACATGGAGCCGCCCGGCGTGAGGACGCCCTCACCTTTGGCAAAACCCGCCAGCCCCGCCATCTTGCCCAGGATCGCCCGCTCCATCAGCGTGGCGACGGGGGCGACCTCGTAGGTGTACATCGAGGTGTTGAGCAGGGCGGTGAACCACTCGCCGACGATCGCCGGCAGGTTGTAGCTGCCGTAGAGCTGATTGGAGAAGGCGGGGTGGCCCGTGCGGACGCTGTACTGCAGGACGCGCTGCATCTCCTCGAAGAGCTGATCCCAGTCCTTCCCCGCCCGGCCCGGCAGGAAGTCGAACCGCTCCGCCAGGGCATCAGGGTCGAGATAGTGCACAACCGGCTGCTCAGGATCCTCGTGGCCGGCCAGATAGCGGGCGGCGAGGTCCGCGGCGCGGCGCAGCGTCTCGGTGAGTTGCTCGTGATCCAAAGGAAGCGTTTGCGGCATGTTCCGTTCGATCTCGGTAGTCGGGGGTGGCTGGATCCGCTGTCAGGATAGGCGAGTCGACCCGCCCCGTCATGGTGGTTCTGGCTGGAGAGTGGCGGGGCCGGGCCGGGGGACTCAGTCAGTCCACCCGCTTGCCGTTCGTCGTGCCATTCGTCGTCGGGGGTTCGGCAGGTCGCCAAGGCACGCAGATCTCGCCCTCGAGGGAAGCGCCGTCAGCGATGATGAGTCGGCCGGCTCGGATGGCGCCGTGGCACTTGGCTTTGCGTTCCAGGCGGACGGTGGCGGTGGTCTCGATCGCGCCCTCGATGCTGCCCTCGCAGGTGACGCCCTCCTGGCCGATCACCTTCTTGGCCACGACCCGGCCACGCAGCTTCACGACGACCTTGCCGCAGGAAGGCAGGGTGGTGACGGCGGTGTGCCCCTTGATGGTGACATCCTGGGCCATGAGTTGGCGGGCGCAGCTCGGACAAGAGACGGTGATCGCCTTGGGGCTGACTTCGAAGTCATGCCCGCAGAGGTAACAGGTCACCATTCTCGGAGCGCGCGCCTTACCCATCAATCATCTTTGGTCGCCGATGCGCCTCGCGTGGGTGGGTGGAATGGGCGACGGCGGCGTCGGCGAACCGACGCCCGAGGAGCAACCGGGAACGAAAGGTTGCTGCGGTATGCGCAGCGCCGGTATGGGCGCTGCGGACGACAGGGTGGTCACTTCTTGGTGGCGGTGGCCTTCTGGTCCTTGACGACAACCTCGGCCGGCTTCTGTTCGCTCTTCTGCGCCGGAGGGGTCGCGGGCCTGACCGCGCCGTTGGCATTGGTGCCGATGCGGCAGGTGCCGACAAAAGAAGCGCCGTCGGCCATGCTCATGCGGGCGGCGACGATGTCGCCATGGAGCACGCCGGACGACTGCAGGTCGATGCGATCGGCGGCTTCGACGTTGCCTTCCACGTGTCCCTGCACGGCCACTTCACCGGCCTTGATATCGGCTTGACAACGGGCGCCCTCGGCGACACTGAGCTTGCCCTTGGCGGTGATGATGCCTTCGACCTTGCCCAGCACCTGGGCAGCGCCTTCGTAGCTCAGCTCGCCCTTGAAGGTCGCGTCTTTGCCGATGATCGTTCCGAAGTCGTTGTTAGCTGCTGACATAAGAGGAATCCTCCCAAGCTGCTGTTGGTGGAGTCCGCCGACCGTCGGACGGCATCCATGGTCCGGGCAGCGGACCGGATAGCGTACTCACTCGCCCGCGCCTCGGCAGCCCGCCAGGATGTTGAACGTAAAGGAGAGCGTCGGGTTTCAGCAATGTGGAGAAGGTCGGGATGATTGGGGGATTCGCGCCCAAATCGGGGCCGAAGACACCGTTTCTCAACCCAACCGCTGGTAGGTTTTCGAGTTGCGCCCACTTCAGCCGCCGCGGCGAGCCCCGTTTCGCCCGCCGTTGCGATTTCCGTAATTACGCTGGGGGGCCACGCCGATCGGCTGACCGCCCTGGACCCTGTAAGCATTTTCGCCGAGAAGGTCGGCGACCCGACGCCGAAGCGCGGGCGTCGCGGCCAGCTTGAAGCCCGGGGCGTGCAGGGACACCAGCCGACTCTCGGCGATCAGATTGAGCAAGAGCGGCACCCGGGCGTCGGACTCCTCGCGATCGTCAATCGTCTGGACCGTGCCCTTGAGATGGTGCAGCAGATCCTCGGGGTTGACCTGGTGGCCGGCATCAACGGTGATCTCGACCTGGGATGCCAATCGCCGCTCGGCCTGTTCCACGGGGAAGGCGTCCTCGACGATGAGCTGGCAGTCGCCGCGCGAGAAATCCACCTGGGCGTGCAACACCACGATTCGATCGACCTGGATGTGTTCGCCGCAGCGCCCGAAGGTGCGCGGGAAGAAGACGCAGTCGATCTGCCCGTGCAGATCCTCGAAGGTAATGATCGCCATCTTCTCGTTGTTCTTGGTGATGATGCTGCGCACGCGCGTCACCTGGCCGCCGATGTACACCAGGCTGCTCTGCGATAGTTGCTTCACGGTGCGCGTGTCCGCGTTGCAAAACGCGTTGATGGTGTGGCCATGCTGATCGAGCGGATGCGCGGAGAGATAGAACCCAAGCAGTTCTTTCTCGTTCTGCAGCATGATCTTCTGGTCCCAGGCGGCGACATCGGGCAAGCGCGGTTCTGGCTGCTCCTCCGGAGCGCTTTCCTCGAAGGCGCCGAAGAAGTTCATCTGCCCAGCGCCGCGGTCGGCATGCACCTGCGCCGCCGCCCCCACTGCCGACTCGATCGCCGCCACCATCGCCGCCCGCTTCTCGAGACTGTGCACCGCATCGAAGGCCCCGCAGGTGACCAGCGCCTCGATGGTCGCCTTGTTCACCTTCTCGAGAGGCAGGCGCTCGCAGAAGTCATAGATCGACTCGTAGGGGCCGTTCTCGCGCCGCTCCTCGACGATGGCGCGAATAGCGCTTGAGCCTGTTCCCTTGATGGCGTTCAGGCCGAAGCGAATGTGCCCGTGTAGGTTGTCGCGCGGCTCGTCGGCATCGTAGATGACCGAGAAGTCGTACTCCGAAAGATTCACATCGGGGGGCGACACTTCGATGCCGACATGCGGCTGCTCTTCGCTGTGATCCGGGTAGGGCGTGCGCCGGCAATCATCAAGATAGACAATCCAGTCGGACACCTTCTGCGCCTGCGACTCGTAGGTCAGCACCGCCGCCATGTAGTGAGCCGGAAAGTAGGTTTTCAAATACGCCGTCTGGTAGGCGATGATGGCGTAGCCGGTGGAGTGCGACTTGTTGAAGCCGTAGCCGGCGAACTTCATAATGAGCTCGAAGAGCTCTTCAGTCATCTTCTTGCTCAGCCCCTTCGCCTGGGCGCCCTCGTTAAACTTGGGGCGCTGTTTGTCGATGACCGCCTCTTTCTTCTTGGAGATCGCTTTGATCAGCGTGTAGGCCGCGCGCAGGGGGATGTCGCCCAGACTGTGCACGATCTGCATGACCTGTTCCTGATACACCATGATGCCGTGCGTCTCACTGGTGTAATCATCGACGATCGGGTGCACCTCGGGGACGGTCTCCTGGCCATGCTTACGGCGGTTGTAGTCGGGGATCAGGTCCATGGGGCCCGGCCGGAACAGGGCGTTCGCCGCGATCAAGTCCTCCAATCGGTCCGGCTTCATCTCGGAGAGCAGTCGCCGCATCCCGCCCGATTCAAACTGGAACACGCCGGCGGTGTCGGCTCGGCAGAACAGCTCAAAGACCTTGGGATCGTCGTAGGTGAGCCGTTCCAGATCGAGTGGATCGCGCGGGGCATCGGCCTGCAGGCCCACCGCTTTGCGGATCGCCTCGGGTGATAGCGACTCGCCGATCAGCGCCTTGGCGCGCTCGATGATCGACAACGTCCGCAGCCCCAGGAAATCCATCTTGAGAAGACCGATGCGCTCACAGGTCGGGCCGTCCCACTGGGTGATGATGTCCTCGCTGTTGGACTGCCGATAGAGCGGCACGATCTCGTCGAGCGGCCGGGTCGCCACGATCACGCCCGCGGCATGCACGGAGGCGTGCCGGGCCTGGCCTTCGAGCACGCGCGCCACGTCGATGAGCTTCCTAACATCCGGCTCGCCGTCATAGATCTTGCGCAGCTCCGGCTCCTGCTCCATCGCCTTGTCGAGCGTCATGCCCAAGCCTTCCGGCACCAGCTTGGCGATGCGATCCACATCGGGAAGCGGCATGTTGAGCACGCGCCCCACATCACGCACCGCCGCCCGCGCCTTCATGGTTCCAAAGGTGATGATCTGGGCGACGTGGCCGTACTTCTCACGGACGTAGTTAATGACTTCCGCCCGACCGTTCTGGCAGATATCAATATCAATATCCGGGTACTCGCTGCGGTCGGGATCGGTGAACCGCTCAAAGAGCAAGCCGTACTTGACCGGGCAGGCATTGGAGAGGCCGAGCACGTAGCCGACCATGGTGCCGACGCCCGAGCCACGGGCGTTGGCGGGGATGCCGCGCTGCCGGGCCCAGTTCACGAAGTCCCAGACGATGAGGAAGTAGGCGGAGATGTGCTTGTCGGCCAGGATCTTAAGCTCGCGATCGAGCCGGGCCCGAATCTCGTCGGTAATGCCCTCGACGCCGTAGCGCCAGATCAATCCCGCTTCGCAGAGCCGGCGCAGGATGTCATCGCAGCGCTGGGCCAGGTCATCGGCGGGTGGGGCATCCGCGGCGCGCTCGTCGAACGGCTCCATCTGGAAGTGGGCGCAGTATTCCTTGAACCAGCGCGTCAGGTCGCTGCCGTATACCTCCGGGTCGTAGACCGGCAGCTCCGCCTCGGGCGGCACCACCGGGTTGACCACCGGGGCGTAGCTTTGGCTGAAGTCGAGCTCGACGTTGCAGCGGTCGGCGATCTTGCGCGTGTTCGCCACTGCTTCGGGCTGATCCTTGAAGATCTCCACCATCTGAGCCGGGCTCTTGACGTAGAGATCCCGCGAGTAGTGCAGGCGATTGGGATCGTCTTTCGTCTTGCCCATGGAGATGCAGCAGAGCACATCGTGAGCGTCGTAGTCCTCCTCAAGGAGGTAGTGGGCGTCGTTGTCGCAGACGAGCGGCAGATCGAGCTCGCCCGCCAACTCGATCAGGTGCGGGTTGATCTTCTGCTGCAGGTCGACGCTGTGCCGCTGCAACTCGACGTAGAAGCGCGGCTCGCCCTCGGCATCGGGGCCGAATACCTGGGCGTGCCAGCGCGCCTCCTCGAGAGCCCGTTCGAAGTGAGCCCGGTCGCGCGTCTGCTCCAGCTGCACCAGGTGGTGCGCCAGCGACGAGCCGAGGTGACCGTTGATGGCGATGAGGCCCTCGGACCACTGCTCCAGCGTCGACTTGTCCATGCGCGGCTTGTAGTAGAAGCCGTTGAGGTAGGCGTCGGAGCTGAGGCGAAGCAGGTTCTCCCAACCGGTGTGGTTCTGGGCGAGGAGCACCAGGTGAAAGCCGCCGTCCTGGCCGCCGGTGTGGGTGCGGTCGCGGCGATCGCCCGGGGCGACGTAGGCCTCGATCCCCAGGATCGGCTTGACACCTTCCTTCTTGCAGGCGTTGTAGAAGGCGACCGCCCCGTGCAGGTTGCCGTGGTCGGTGAGGGCGACCGCGTCCATGCCCAACTCCGCCACCCGCTTGACCAGGCGATCGATGCGGTTGCCGCCGTCGAGCAAGGAGTACTCGCTGTGCAGGTGCAGGTGGACGAAGTCGGCGGGGGCTGGATCGGCAGGTGTGGTCATGGCCGATCGATTCTACGAGGGCGGGCAATCCGACCGTGGTTGTCGACAGGCCCGAATCACCAGCAAGGCTCGGATTGTGTCGCCGACCGGCCCGTTCAACGGATCTTGCTGCCTGAAACGAACCGGCGTTCGGTCGGAACCATAGAATGCCCAAAGGAGCCACCATGTGGGATCAGACCAACATCCCGTTCTCCCGCGCCCGCGGGGTCTACTTCGCGATCAACCAGCAGCCAAGCTGGGTGACGAAGACGGCCCTCTTCGCCGGGGCGACGATCATGCTGCTGGTGATCCTGCTCCTGGTCATCCCGGCCCTGATCGTGGGGCTGGTGGTGTTCTTCTTCCTGGCGCTGATTCATCGGATAAAGTCAGCGTTTGCAGGGGCTTTGCCCCGAGATGACGGCCGGCGCAACGTCACCGTCGTCCGCCGCGACGATCCGCCGGGCCCGTAGTTGACAAGTTCTCCACATCACAGACTGGGGGGAGTGGGCCTGCGGGGCCGGATAATCTCAGGCACCGGGTTTCACGAGGGCTGGCAGGAAGGGTGTGCCCAGCCCAGCAGGCTGGCTTATCCACAGATCGTCCCCCAGCCAGGGGACGCGCCGACACCAGGCCTCAGTCGCAAACTTGGCCGTAGTAGGTGAGCAGGATGCCGAGGTCGCTCTGGTCGGTGTCGTTGTCGCCATCGAGATCGACAGCCTGATAAACGTACGCCCCCCAACTCAGCAGCAGTTCGTGCAGGTCGTCGCCGTCGACGTCTCGGTCGCCATCCACATTGCCGACGCACTCGCACACATCCGGCATGCCGTTGCCGTCGTGGTCGGGGCCAGCCTCACCAAGTGTGAAGAACACCGCAGAGCCGGCATCGTTGACGCCCTCTACCGTGTCCTTCGGCGCGCCGAGCACCGCGAATGAGTCCGTGAGGGCCACAGCTCTTCCCATCTTGCCGTACGGCACGACGTCCGGTGAGACGAGCCGCGCGATCTTGCTCCACCTGTTGTCACTTCCTCGGTGAAAGAGCCAGCCCGCCCCAGCTGCCGGTCCTTGATAACCAAACCCAATATCGCCGACGAGCAGCAAGTCACCCCAGACATCGAGGGATGTGCCAAACCCTTCGGACTCCGGCGTATCAGATCCGGAGGTGAATCGCTGCGTCTCCCGCCAGACGCCGTCCTGACCGCGTTCGTAGACATAGACATACTGCGGTAACCAGCCGGGAGACCCGACGAACGCCACATCACCTTCGATAGCGACGGAGTCGCCGAAGGCATCCAGGGCGACTAGGTCGTCGGGCATGAGCTTCTGCCGCTCCTCCCACACACCGGGGTCGGTCCGCTCGAAGATGAAGGCCGAGCCCGAGGCGAGCCCATGCACCTGGTCCGCCGGCGCGCCGACGATGAGCGTATCTCCCGAGAGCGCGAGGGACGAGCCGAACTCCAGCACCGTCGACATATCGGCCGGGCGGAGCACCGTCCCTTCGCTCCACTCGCCCAGGGCGTCACGCTCATACACATACACGCCGTTGTAGTTCATGATCGTCACGGCGATCGTGTCGTCCGCCAGCACGATCGGCTTGCCGAACAGATCATGCACCGGGTCGCCGGGCGGCCGAAGCTCCGCGCTGTACACCCATTCATCACCAATCCGGTCGTAGACCCAGCACTTGCGTTCGCTGAAGAAGAAGGAGATCGCCAGCCGGTCCTCGTCGAGCGCCGCCGCCCAGCCGAAGATCTCTTCCGGTTGCCCCGCCCGGAAGGTCGTCACCTGTTCATAGCCATCCGGCGTGATACGCAGCATGACCACCTCCCCCCAGCCGTCATTCGGATCGTCGGTGTGCCAGCTCGTGACGAGCGCCAGATCCCCGTGGGCCGCGACGTACTGCCCGGTCGCGTCGTCACCGGCGGGATTGTCATAGGTGAACCGCGCGAACTGACACTGCCCGCCGGCTGGCGACGACATCAGGGCGACGACCACCGACGCTAGAAGCCCCACAACCGACTGCCCCGTTGCCGGGTTATTCCAAATCGGCGGGTTCATTCCTCTGTCCAGTAGGATCGATTCGACCAGTCACGGATCTGCGCGTCAGGCTCGAATCATTGTCGCTGATGCCTGCGAACGCGGACGAGCCGTGGCGAAGGCCGCCAGTAAGAAGCGTGCCTCGGTCCCCATGGGGGGCAAACCGAATCTAGCGAGACTCCCTCCGAATTCCGCCAGCGCACCCCTCAGTGAGGGGTGACCTCGGGTGGGCAGATCGACGTGTCCGCCTCCCACGCCATCAGCACATCGTCGTCGTACTCGCCTTCCCGATAGCGGATGTACTTCCGCCGTAGGCCCTGCTCCACGAAGCCCAGGCTCGCATACAGCTTGCGGGCCCGCTGGTTAGCCGCGAAGACGGTCAGGTTCACCTGCTCCAAGCCTGATTCCTTGGCCCACTGGAGTGCCGCCTGGGTCATGGCCCGGCCGAGCCCCAATCCCTGGCTGGCCGGATGCACGCTTACCGTGAAGTGGCCGACGTGGGCCAGACGCGTCAGGGGCGGCACCCGGATGTCCGCCTGGGCCACGATGCGGGCGTCGCGCTCGGCGACAATGAAGAGCCCCCGCCGCTCGCGCATCCAGCGGCGGACGCCGACCGCAGTTTCCTCGGCCGTCTGGGGCACCTCCGAGACGGTCCGGGCCATGCCTTCCCCAGCTTCCACGACGAGACGGGTCAACTCGCAGAGCGCCTCGGCGTCGGCGGGTCGAACCATGCGCAGCGTCGCCTGCGAGCCATCTTTGAGCTGGGCAGCGAGGGGCAGGAAGGGGTGCATGGGGCAGTTCTCCGTGGCCGGCGACATGATATCTCAGATGGCGAGCCGACCCGTCCTTGGCGCCGGATCTGGCCCCGCAGAAATCACGGAGACGGCAATCCGAAGAATCAGACGGCGACCGGACCGCGATGCGCGCCGACCACGACCCTGTCGAGGCGCTGGCAAAGGTAGGATGAAGTAAGCCGACCGCAGCGCGTGGCTGCGTTGGCGAGCGAACCCCCCGGGGCACTGACATGGCCGTTTCCGTTCTCGATCCAATCGGCAAAGCCATGAACCGCACCGGTCGGGTGCTCTTTCAGCCCTTCGACCTGGGCAAGTGGTTCAAGATCGGCCTTTGCGCCTTCCTGGTGCAACTCGTTGACGGCTGCGGCAACGGCGGCGGCAACGGCAACTTCAACCCCGGCGGCGGGCGGAACACGCAGTTGCCGTCGGGGCCGGAGATCACCGACTGGATCACCAACAACGCGGCCATGCTCCTGACCATTGGAGTGGCGACCGTCCTCTTCATTTTCGCGCTGATCGCCTTCTTCACCTGGATCGGCAGTCGCGGCCGCTTCATGTTCATCGACAACATCGTGCTCAACCGCGGGGCCGTCGTCGAGCCCTGGCGGGCGTTTCGGCGTCTGGGCAACAGCCTCTTCGGCTTCAGCCTGGTGCTGGGCATCATCGGCTTCCTGCTCTTCGTCGGGCTGCTCGTCATCGCTGCGGCCATCGCCTGGCCTGACCTGCGGTCGAACGACTTCGACGCCGCCGCCATCCTGGCGCTGGTGGTGCTGGGCGGCGGGGGCCTGGTGCTGGGCCTCGTCTTTGGCGTGATCAATTTCCTGTTGCGCAACTTCGTGGTGCCCACGATGTACCTGCGCAACGAAACCGTCATGGACGCCTGGGGCATCGCCCGCCGCGAGCTCTTTGCCGGGCACCTGGGCCACATCATCCTCTACCTGCTGATGCGATTTCTGCTGGTCATCGCCACGGGCCTGCTGGCCTTCGCCATTGGCTGCGTCACCTGCTGCATCGGCTTCCTGCCCTACATCGGTACGGTCATCACCCTGCCGCTCTGGGTCTTCCTGCAGTCGTACACGCTGTATTTCATGGAAGGGTTCGGCCCGCAGTGGCAGTTCTTCTTTGATTCGCCGATCTGCGGAAACTGCGGCTACGACCTGCGGGCGACACCAATCGGCGAGCGCTGCCCCGAGTGCGGCACGACCCACGCCCCCGCCTCGCACGCCGAAGCCCAGCCGATGCCCTGAGCACGCTCTTTCCGCTGAGAAGACTGATTCCCGGCTGAATGAGCCGGTTTCCGTTGCTTCGCCCTCCTCGTCAGATAGACTCGAAGAGAGTTGGTACGAGGCGAGGCCTTGCGGATGCGGCGACAACGCGCTTTCACACTCATTGAATTGCTGGTGGTGATCTCGGTCATCGCGCTCTTGATCGGCATCCTGCTGCCCGCCCTCAAGCAGGCGCGGGAGCGAGCCCGCACCGTCGTCTGCCAATCCAACCTCCGGCAACTGTCGATGGCGATGTTCACCTACGCCACCGACTACGAGCAGATCCCCGGGGCCTACTGGGAGGGCAGCATCAACCTCGACTGGTGCGGCAAGAACAACGAGAAGTACTATCAGGATCCCGACGAGTGGCGACATCCCATGGAGACCTCGCCCCTCTACAAGTACGTCTCCAACGATCAGAAGATCCTGGGCTGCCCCCTGGCCCAGCGGGAGGCGAACCTGCTCTTTGACTACACCATGATCATCCGTATGGCCGGAGCACGGACGGATCTCATCTGGCAAATGACCTACCCGCTGCATCCGGAGGATTACAGCTCCGAGCGGGAGCACTTCCAGGCCCTGCCACTGCTCGTGGAGGAGAGCCACTACTGGTACAACGGCCAGAACGACGATGGCTCCTTCGCCAACCGCGACCAGTGGTCAACGCGGCACCAGGGGAAGTGTGCTGTCAGCTACCTGGACGGTTCGGCCGGTCCCTTCGAGCCCCCCTCGGGGGGTGGCGAGGCCGCGCAGGATCCTGAGGATCTGGAGACGCGGGATCTGCGGCTGCACGTGGGATCGCAGAGCTACTCGGTGTGGTACGGCCGGAGCGGGCAATACGGCTGGGTGAACCACCCGAGCTAGCCTTCGCCGCGGCAGAGTCGGACCAGACGCAAGCCCGGCGCCTAGAATCGCGAGCCAAACATCATCCACCGCAGCCGCAATTGAGAGGATTGGCGCTGTGCCCAACGAGAACCTTACCGTCCTCTACGTCGATGACGACCAGAACTGCCTGGACGTCATGCGCATCATTCTCGAGTCCGAGGGATACGCCATGCTGGAGGCCCGCAGCGCCCAGCACGGTCTGGAGCTGCTCGCTTCAGAGAAGCCGGATGCGGTCATTGCGGATCTGATGATGGAGGAGCTTGACTCGGGAGTGATGTTGATCAAGACGCTGCGGGAGCAGGGCAACCCGGTGCCGGTCTTCATGCTCAGCTCCGTCGGCGACCGCCTGGTGCAATACGTGGACACAGCGGCGCTGAAGATCACCGGCATCCTGCAGAAGCCGATTCGGGGCGAGCAGATTCTCGGGGTGCTGCGAACCGTGCGGCCGGGGATCCAGGGCTAGAGAACTCCCGAGGGAGAGGAATCGTTGCCGAACGAAGGAGCAAACCAACCGCGTGGATCGACGGGGATTTCCTTGCAGCGGGCCCTGATCGGCGGCCTGCTGGTCGTGGTGGTTCTCTCCGCCGTCCTCATGGGCGTGCTGGGGGTGCTGGGAATCTCGCTGGAGGTCCGCCAGGAGGCACAAGGGCGAGTCAACGGTGACCTGCGCACGCTCTGGCTGAGATTTCGCGAAGACTCCATGCAGATGCTGGAGCGCACCGAGCAGGTGGCGGCGGAACTGCGGTTGGAGAGCCTGTCGCCTGGGGACGATCTGGCGGCGGAGCGGGTCGCCTTGGGGCTGACCGTCCTCAACCTCTGTGATGCGGAGGGCGTACCGCTGGCCGGCACGGGCCGAGAGGCGGGCAGGCCAGTCCCAATCGCAGAGGATCCGGTCTTGCGCCGGGCCGCTGCCGGTGAGAGCATCTGGGGCACGGTGCAGCTTCCCTGGGAGCGGCTGGCCCAGGAGATGGGGCCGGCGCCGGCGGCGCGGCTGCAGATCGACTTGCGCCAGCCCACCGCGGCGCTGGCCACGGCCCCGGCGCTCTTTGACTGGCTGGCGGTGCCCCTCACCGACGCAGAGGGCACGGTTGTGGCCCTGCTCTACGGCGGCAGAGCGCTCAATCGCAACTCCGACTATGTCGATGAACTGCGCGACTTGGTCTTCGGCACCTCCGACTACCACGGCAAGCCGGTGGGAACCGTGACGATCTTCGCCGACCGCGTGCGGGTGGCCACCAACGTCCTCGACGAGACGGGCCAACGGGCGCTGGGGACGGAGGTCTCGGCGGCGGTGCGCCAACGGGTGTTGGACGAGGGCGCGACCTGGACCGACCGCGCCTGGGTCGTTGATGCTTGGTACGTCAGCGCCTATCAGCCGCTGCGCGATCCGGACGGCCGCATCGTCGGCATGCTCTATACCGGCCTGTTGGACGCGCCGTACGTGACGCTGCGCAACACGCTGCTGCGACGCTTCGCCTTGATCCTGGCCGGCAGCGCCATCCTGGCGGTGCTGGTGGCGACCCTGGTGGTGCGCCGCATCACCAGTCCCTTGGAGACGCTGACAGAAGCAGCGCGGGCGTTTGGCGGGGACGACTGGACCTCCCAGGCGCCGCCGGGACAGTGGAGCCGCTTCACGGAAATCAACACGCTGCAGGGGGCGCTGGGGCAGGCGCAGCAAGCGATCCTGCGCCGCGACCGCCGTCTCTCTCGTCGCAACGAAACGCTGCGCCGCACCAACGACGAGCTCGAACGCGTGAACAGCAACTACATGCAGACGCTGCGTTTCGTCACGCACGAACTCAAGTCGCCCCTCGCCGCCATGCAGAGCATGATCAACCTGATGCTGGACGGCTACCTGGGAGAGGTGCCGGAGAAGATCGAGTCATACCTGCGCCGAGTCAATCGCAACTGCGAGGACCTGCAGGACATGGTCAAGAACTACCTCGACCTCTCCCGGGTGGAGCGGGGTGAGTTGAGCATCGCCCTTGAGGAGGTGGACTGTCGGATTGAGATTGTCGAGCCCTGTCTCGAGCAACTGCGCCCACTCTTTCGCAGTCGCCGCATGACACTCACCGTGGATTGTGCGGAAGGCATCGACATGTTCACGGACGCCGGGCTGATCCGCATCGCGCTGTCCAACTACCTCTCCAACGCCACCAAGTACGGCAAGGAGGGGGGCGAGGTGCGGCTGAGCGTCAGCGCCACGCCGGAGCGGGTTGAGCTGCAGGTGTGGAACGAGGGCGCCGGATTCACCGAAGAGGAGTTGAATCTGCTCTTTCAGCAGTTCTCCCGGCTGAAGAACGAGAACACCCGCAGCAAGAAGGGCAGCGGCGTGGGGCTCTTTCTCTGCAAGCACATCGCGGAGATGCACGGCGGCGAGGTGCGGGCCACCTCCGAGCCCGGCGCCTGGGCTAGCTTCGAGCTGTCGCTGCCCCGGCGGACCGATCCGAGGTCGGCGTCGTCGGCATCCGCATCTGCCGACGAACCCTGAGGGGGCCGGAGTCGTTATAACCGTACTCGGCCCCGGGGGCGGCGTCGGGAGGTGATCTGTGCCTCGGACCAATGCCGCCGGCCCCAGGTGCCGATCAACCAGCAGCCGCCCCCCGGCCCAAGGACCGATATTCCAAGGACGCCCGCATGATCGACGTGATGGTCATCACCTTCAATGAAGCGCTGAACCTGCCGCACTGTCTGGCGGCGTTGCAGGGCTGGACCAATCGCGTCTTCGTCATCGACTCGGGCTCGACGGACGGGACCCAGGAGGTCGCGGAGTCCTACCGGGCGGAGTTCGTCCACCACGCCTGGGAAGGCTACGCCCGCCAGAAGAACTGGGGCCTGAGCAACCTGCCTTTCGAGTCGGAGTGGCTCCTCATCGTCGACGCCGACGAGATCGTCACCCGGGGCCTCAAGAAGCGGCTGCTGCAGATCGCCTCCGGCCCCGCCGACAGCGTGCGGGAGAACGGCTACTTCATCAACCGCCTGACCTTCTTCCTGGGCAAGCCGATTCGGCACTGCGGCTACTACCCCAACTGGAACATGCGATTCTTCAAACGGGGGCGCGGCGTCTACGAAGACCGGGCGGTGCACGAACACATCATCATCGACAACCCCATCGGCTATATCAAAGAACTGCTCTTGCACGATGACCGCCGCGGCCTCGAACACTACATGGCCAAACACAACCGCTACTCCACGCTGGAGGCGGGAGCCATCTTTTCGGAGATGACCGGGGGCAACCAGGGCAAGGCCCAGGCGAAGCTGACGGGCAGCAGCAAGCGGCGGCGCTGGCTCAAGCGCTACGTGGCGCCGCATCTGCCCGTCCCAGCCGTTTGGCGGTTCCTGTACATGTACGTGCTGCGGCTGGGGATCTTCGACGGCCGAACCGGCTTGTCGTTCTGCGCCTTTATCAGCATCTACGATCACCTCGTGGCGCTGAAGCTCAAGGAGCTGCGTCGGCTGGCAAGAGCCAAGGGCGTGGCGGCGGCCCACGAAGCCCTGGAGATCGCGGCGACCTCGGGTTTGGCGATCGGCGAAGGCAAGCAAGGGGCCCAGTTCGAGCAGGCCGCACCACCGCCCGTCAAGCCGGTCACCAGCGGCGGCGAGAGCAAGGGCCCCACGCAGCTCACGCCGGAGAGCAGCCCCTGGACATTCCGCGAGAAGCTGGGCCGGGCAATCTGGATGCTCATGGGCCGACCGATCTTCCGGATGAGCTTCCACAACTGGTACAACTTCCGGGCCCAACTCCTGCGCCGATTCGGGGCGCGCATCGGCAAGGGCGTCGCCATTCGACCCACGGTGAAGATCGAAGTGCCCTGGATGATCGAAATCGACGACGACGCCACGATCGGCGATCACGCCATCCTCTATAGCTTGGGCCCCATCAAGATCGGCAAGCGCACCATCGTCAGCCAATACGCCCACCTCTGCGCCGGCACCCACGACTACGCCGACCGCACCTTCAAGCTGATTCGCAGCCCCATCACGGTCGGCGAAGACGCCTGGATCGGGGCGGACGCCTTCATCGGACCGGGCGTCACCATCGGTCGGCTCTCGGTGCTGGGGGCGCGCTCCAGCGCCTACAAGAGCATGCCCGAAGCACAGGTCTGCGTCGGCAATCCCGCCAAGCCGATCAAGGAGCGCCAGCTGCGATGACGGCTGCGGATGCCGACAATACGACGGATCCCCTGCCCGAGGCGGCGGCGGGGGCGGCACCGGAAGACGAGGCCGTGAAGCGCACCTTTGTGCCTGCTCCGCGCCAGCGTGTGTTCATGATTCGCACGAACACCGAGCGGGCCATGTCCTTTCTCTGGCGGGTGGTGTGGGTGGTGCTCTGTCGCTGGACGCCGGCACGTTTGTGGGGCTGGCGGCGATTCGTCGTTCGCCTTTTTCGCGGGAAAGTCGCCAATACCGCCCTGATCTCAAGCTCGACGCGGATCGAGTTTCCTTGGAACCTGCGCATCGGCGCCCACACCTGCATCATGCACGATGTCATCATCACCTGCATGGGCAAGGTGGAGATCGGCGACCATTGCCTGATCAGCCAGTATTCGCACCTCTGCGCCGGCACGCACGAGTATCGGGACAAGCACATGCCAATTGAGCGCTCGCCCATCCGCATCGGCAACAACACCTGGATCGCGGCGGATGTCTTCGTGGGACCCAACGTCACGGTCGGCTTTAACGTCATCGTGGGGGCGCGATCAAGCGTCTTTGGCGACCTGCCGGACAACATCGTGGCGGTCGGCGAGCCGGCCCGCAAGATGAAGGATAACCCGCGCGTGGCCCAACCGGCCTGAGCGGCGCGGTCCGCCGCCCCCTTCGCAGCCCCGCTACAATCCCGGCGTTATGACCTTGAGACGATACGATCACAATCGGGATTTGACGCACGTCAAGCGCCTGTACAATGAAGCGGGCTGGTTCGAGGGGCGTACGCCCGGCGTCCTGGACACCGCACTGCCGAACACCACGGGGTACGTGGCGCTGCTGCACGATGAGGCGGAGTGTTACGTGGGCACGATGGACAGTGTCATGCAGCACTTGCAGACGGATCTGCCCACCTGCTGCATTGCCTCCGTGGTCACCAGCCGCGTCGCCCGCCGGCAGAAATTCGGCTTGCGCCTGACCGCCCGGGCCCTGGCGGAGGACGTCAAAAAGGGCGCGATCCTGGCGACGCTCGGCATCTTCGACCAGGGATACTACGACAAGCTCGGCTTCGGCAACGGCGGACCGATGCGCCTGTCCACCTTCGACCCGACCCAACTGCTGGTGGAGCCCGCCTCGCGAGCACCGGTTCGCCTCAGCAAGGACGACTGGGAGGAGATGCACGCCTTGCGGCTCAAGCGCCTGCGCCGGCACGGCGGCTGCAACGTTCTCAATCCCATGATCACCCGCGGCATTCTGCAGTTCTCCGAGCATGCCTTCGGCCTCGGCTTTCGCGACGAAGCCACCGGCGAACTCACGCACTGCTTCTGGTGCAAGCCGAACGA
>SWCB01014306.1_pt1 | contig 17793 bp, 14 predicted proteins | sample 4692901 | NCBI WGS metagenome assembly SWCB01 (sample SAMN10267276, study PRJNA491770) | bioreactor metagenome | isolation source: DHS bioreactor inoculated with subseafloor sediment | place: Japan: off Shimokita Peninsula | collected 2006-08 | reverse complement strand
CCTGGATCGATTCAAGTCCTTCTCACAGCTGAAGATGCCCGCGACGACCGATTGGCCGGAGCTGGCGGCGGCCCTCGGCGTCGAGGAGAGCGAACTCTGCGAACTCAAGGCCCTGCGCCAGGCCCTGGAGGCAGCGGGCCTGCTCGATTGGTGCGACTTCGACTTCGGCATCGTCCGGGGCCTGGCCTACTACACGGGCGTCGTCTTCGAAGCTCACGAAGCCAGCGGCGGCGAGCGGGCCATCGCCGGCGGCGGACGCTACGACAACCTCATCGAACTCTTCGGCGGGCCCAGCCTGCCGGCGGTCGGCTTCGGCATGGGCGATGTGGTCTTGCGGCTGGTCCTGGAGGATCGCGGTCTGCTGCCCGAGGCGACCGGCCTGCTCCCCCACCCCGATGTGTTTGTCATTTCGTCCGGCAAGGAGGACGCCGACGCCCAGATGCTCCGCCTTACGGCGACCTTACGAGCGGCGGGGCTGCACGCGAGGCGGACCTACAAGGCCACCCGAAACGTGGGCAAGCTGCTCAAGGAGGCCTCCTCCTGCCGGGCCACGCAGGTCCTCATCGCTGAGGGCGCGGGGAAGGTAACGCTGAAGGACCTGGCCTCCGGCGAGCAGGAGAGCCTGGCGGAGGCGGAGGCTCTGGACCGCCTCAGCGCCTGATGTGCGTCGCCGGCAGCGCGCCTCCCAGCCGCAAGCAACGGGCGCGGCTATGCTTAGACATGACTGATTGGGAGGGAAGGGCTGGCCGGATCAGGCATCTTGGGACCAGCCGGGCAGTCGCCAGCGTCGGTGGCATGCTATCTTCGCTCGATTCCTGCCGGTTTCCAGTGAAATGAGCCGGTATCACAGCCGATTGGTCCGATACACGATGGCGGTACCGACGTTGCCGGTACGCGCCGGACTACTGCTCGCCCGAGGAAGGAATAGGACTGATGCTGCAAGCCGGTCACGCACGGATACACTCGTTTCAGGTCGTTCCCAGTCTGCCCGATTCGATCGCTCCTTTGATGGACATCGCGCGGAACCTCTGGTGGACCTGGCATCCCGCCGCCGTCGATCTCTTCGTGTGGCTGGATCGCGACCTCTGGCATGCCAGCCGCCATAACCCCATCAAGATGCTGGGCATGCTCCGCCAGGACCGCCTGGAGCGGGCCGCCCGGGATCGCAGCTTCGTGCACCAGATCGACTCGGTGAAGGCCATGCTCGACGAGCATTGCAGCCGGGTCAGCTGGTGGGACCAGAAGCACCTCGCGGACAACCAGAACATGCAGGTCGCCTACTTCTCCGCGGAGTACGGCATGACCGAGTGTTTCCAGATCTACTCCGGCGGTCTGGGCTGCCTCTCCGGCGACCATCTCAAGTCCGCCTCGGAGTTGGGCATTCCCCTCGTGGCGGTCGGTCTGCTCTACCGCAGCGGCTACTTCCTGCAGTACCTCAACCAGGACGGTTGGCAGCAGGAAACGTATCTGGACATCGACGTACACAACCAGCCGCTCAACCGCGTGTTGGATCAGGAAGGCAACCCGCTGACCGTCAGCGTGCACCTGCCGGGGCGCGACGTGCACTGCGCCGTCTGGCTCTGCAACGTCGGTCGAATCCCGCTCTACTTGCTCGACACCAATTTGCCGCAGAACCGCCCCGCCGACTGCGCCATCACGCGCAACCTCTACGGCGGCGACGTGGAGACGCGCATCCGTCAGGAGATCGTCCTGGGCATCGGCGGCATTCGCGCTCTCGACGCCATGGGTCTCAAGCCCAACGTCTTTCACATGAACGAAGGCCACAGCGCCTTCCTGGCTCTGGAGCGCATCCGCCAGATCCGTGAGAAGCACGGCTACGCCTTCGACGAAGCGCGGGAGGCGGCGGGATCCCACCACGTCTTCACGACCCACACCCCCGTCCCCGCCGGCATCGATCGCTTCGGCCCGGACCTGATGGAGAAGTATTTCAAGGACTACGTGAACGGGCTGGGCCTGGACATGGAAGGCCTGCTCTCCCTCGGGCGGGAGAACGTCTTCGATCGGCACGAGTTTTTCTCGATGGCGGTGCTCGCTATTCGCACCGCGGCCAAGTGCAACGGCGTCAGCAAGCTGCACGGCCACGTCTCCCGCAGCATGTGGCGCAACATCTGGCCCGGGACTCCCGAGCACGAAGTGCCGATCACGCACGTCACCAACGGCGTGCACGCCCGCTCCTGGATCGGCAAGAACATGCAACAACTCTTCGACCGCCACCTCAGCTCGAACTGGCAGTTCGACCCCATGGATCACAGCATCTGGGAAGAGGTGATGCAGATTCCCGACGACGCCATGTGGCGCGTCCACGAGCGTCAGCGCGAGAAGATGATCGGTTGGGCGGCCAGGCGTCTGCGCGAGCAACTCGAGGCCCGCGGCGTCGGCTCCGACGAGATCGATCGCTCCGCGGCGGCATTGGATCCCGAGATTCTTACCATCGGCTTCGCCCGCCGCTTCGCCACCTACAAGCGGGCGACGCTGCTCCTGCGCGACCTGGAACGCCTGCACCGCATCCTCGACAACGCCGAGCGGCCGGTGCAGTTCCTCATCGCCGGCAAGGCCCACCCCGCGGACGGCGGCGGCAAGGAACTCATTCGCCAGATCATCCACTTCGCCCGTGAATCGGGGCATTCCAACCGCGTCGTCTTCGTGGAGAACTACGACATCAATGTCGCGCGCCACCTGGTGACCGGCTGCGATGTCTGGCTCAACACCCCCCGCCGCGGCCTGGAAGCCTCGGGCACCAGCGGCATGAAGGCCGCCCTCAACGGCGTCATCAACTGCTCCATCCTCGACGGCTGGTGGGACGAGGCCTACGAGACCGGCGTGGGCTGGGCCATCGGTCGCGGCGAGAGCTACACCGACCGCGAATACGAAGATCGCGTCGAGAGCGAAGCCCTCTACGACCTGCTCGAACAGCAGATGATCCCCGAGTTCTACGATCGTGACGAGTCCGGCCTGCCACGCAAGTGGATCGCCCGCATGAAACGCTGCATCGCCAGCCTGGCGCCGGCGTTCAACACCAACCGCATGGTCGCGGACTACACCGAGAAGCTCTACATGCCCAGTTGCAAGCGGGGCGAGGTGCTGGCGCAGGACAACTACGCCGAGGCCTTGCGCGTCGCCCACAAGGTGCGTGACTACCGCAACAACTGGCACCAGGTGCGCATCGTCTCCATCTCCGGTCCTTCCGGTCAGCCGGTGCCCGTGCACGCCAAGGTTCGCGTCGAGACGGAAGTCCACCTCGGCTATCTCACCCCCGAGGACGTCAAGGTCCAGCTCTGCTACGGCGAGTTGACCTCGGCGGGCGATCTGGTCGCCACCGACACCATCGACATGAGGCACGGCGAGCAACTGGAGGGCGGCAACCACCGTTTCACCGCCGACTTCGTGCCCGATCATTCCGGAATGTGCGGCTTCTCCGTTCGCGTCATCCCCGGCGAGGAAAACCTGGCTTCGGCGATGATCCCCGGCCTCATCACCTGGGATCGCATCGAGGTCAGCCCCGTCGAGGAACCCGCCGCCACCGGCGAGACGAATCTGGCCTCGACCAGCTGAATCCCCCCGCGACCGCTTGATTGCGGACGACCTGACTCCGCTGGACCCGATCTCCGCGCCAAGCTGGCGACCGGTGTCGCGGCGCGCCCGCCAGCGGGGCTAGAATGGTCTTGACCAATCACGCCCCCAATCGGCGCCGCGCCGCCGGAGGAATCATCGCGCCATGCATCTGAAGCGATCGGACAACGTCGAGGCCGAGACCACCGTTCCCATCAAGTTCATCCTGGAGGACCCCCAGGACCTCACCGGCACGGACCAACAGGAGTGGGAGAGCCACGGCCACGTCGGCGAGAGCATCTTGGAAGCCGCCCTCGAGCAGGGCATCAACATCGAACACAGCTGCGGCGGCGTTTGCGCCTGCTCCACCTGCCACGTCTACATCGAGGAAGGCATGGAGGTCCTCTCCAGCCCGCAGGAGGACGAGGAGGACCGCGTCGAGGAAGCTCCCGACGTGCGCATCAACAGCCGCCTCTCCTGCCAGTGCAAGATCACCGGGGAAGGCCCCATCGTGGTGCGCGTGCCCGGCTGGAACCGCAACGCCGTCAAGGAAGTCCCCCACTAGGTACGTCAGGAGGCCGAGCCGTGTCCGATACTTTCCATTGGCTCGACGTCGAGCGAATTGGTGAAGAGCTCTTCGACGCCCACGCCGAGATGGACCCACTCACGGTGACCTTTCCCGACCTGCGGCGGCTGGTGGTGGAACTGCCCGGTTTTGAAGAGCAGCCCGGCCACGCCGTCAACGAACGCATCCTGGAGGCGATCCAGATGGCCTGGCATGAAGAACGCCAGGATGCGGATGACTGAATCCACGAGTCTGGCAGAAGGCAGTCCCGCTCGCGCGGGCAGTGGCGCGCGACTGACTTGCTCCCTCTCCCAGGCGGGGAGTCGAAGATCGGCCCAAGGCGGAAGGGCCGGAGTGCGGGGCGAAGCGCAAAACAGCAACCGCGTACGCCTCGACCAGCACGCACGCCCACCCCCACATAGCGAAGCCATCCTGGCTTCGCCGAGCATCCCCCACCGTCAGTCCCCAGCGCAGACACAGAGGCACGGCCAAGATGACCGTGCGATGTGGTGTCGATGACCTTGCCTGCCCCCCGCCAGCCTCAGCCGCGCGAGCCTTCCAGGGTGAAGCCGACCTTCATCGTCACCTGCCACTCGCCGACTTGGTCGTCGTTGACGGCGCCGCGGATCTCGGTGACCTCGAACCAGCGCATGGCGCGGACGGTCTTGCCGGCTTCCTTGAGGGCGCTCTGCACCGCATCCTCGACGCTGGTCTTGGAGGTGCCGGTGATCTCGATCTTCTTGTAGACATGGTCGGCCATGGGGGTATCTCCTGTCAGGCGGCGGAGTGCCGCGACTTGCTTGCGAACCCCTTGTCTACGTCATGTGGGTGAATCCCGCAATACCCAACGAACCACCAGCCACGCTCAGGCGGTGTGATTCGTCTGGTCGATCCGGCAGGCGTCGCCCTCGCAGGCCGGGCCACGACCGAAGAGCCGACCCAGCCGAACCCGGTTGCGAGCGAAGAGACGATACAGCCCATCGAAGATCGGCCGCAGGATCGGCCAGCCCGTGGGGGCGATCAGCCAGCCCAGCCCAATCCGGGCATAGGCCTCGCGAAAGACCGACATCCCTTCCAGGACCGTCCCATCCGCGATCACCGCGTGGATGCGGGCGTGCACGTCCCGACCGAACACCCCCTGCTGCTGGGCGTCAAAGTCGGGAGCCGCGATGTCGGCGAAGGCCAACAGCCCCCGCCGGTCGCGACGACGCAGCCAGGCCACCTCCCGCAGGCAGAATGGGCAGGCGCCGTCGTAGAGCAGTGTCAGCCGCTGTGTGGACATGGTGGTCTCGTGGTGGCAGGGTCAGAGTCCCAGTGCCCCAATAAAACGCCGCCAGCCCCGCGACTATTCCAATTGCTCAACGATATGCCGGCGCTTCACCAAGTCGGGCCGGCCAGGTCAATGGGGCCTTTGGGGATCGGCTGCCCGAGCAGCGGCGCGGCCAACGCCAGGTCCATCCGCCGCACTTGCCAGGTGCTCGTCTCCAGGTCGAGATGCCGCACGGGGTCCGCCAGCCGCGAGTAACCACTTGAGGCGTAGATCTCGCGCTCCCCGAAGAGCATGGCGATCGGCACGCCGCGCCCGCGCAGCCAATCGTGCGCCTGCCCCAGCCCGGCCCGCACCGCGCCCTGGCCACGATGGTCGGGATGGGTGCAGACCTCCGCGACGCCCCCCACCGCGATCGGATCATCGCCGAAGGTCACGAGCTTGTCATGCAGCGCGATGTGCCCCAGCAAGTCGCCCGCCTGGCCGAACCAGAGGAAGCGATGGGCGGGCATCTCCTTGAAGAAACGCTGGCTCTGAAACACCGCATCCTCCGGCTTGCGGAAGCACCGGCACAGCAGTTCGCGCACGCGGCGATCCAATTCGGCATCAACGTCGCTGTCGTGGAGGTAGTGGAACTCAATCACGCAGGCAGTCTACCGGCTCATCGACACAAGCTGCAGCCCCTGTCCAGTTGCCCTAGGGCATCGGAGGAACGACGAAGATCATGACGAAGGCGAAGAAGCCAACGAGGGCGAGATAGGCAAGCCGGCGCGGCATTGAACCGTCTCGAAGAAACCGGAGGCGCAAACAGAGCCGCTCAAAGAAGCGAGCCCAGTAAGGAATCAGGACCCAGGGAATGTAGGGTGTCCATTGCCCGACCGCCTCGCCACAGTGCTGGCAATAGTGATCCAGTGGACTGACTGTCTCGAAGCAGTGCGAACACACAGGCGTCGCATCGTCATCGAAGACCCAATCCGCCGTTCCAACTTCTTCCTCGTATGGCAACTCATCCATCACGGGCATGCTCCCACGGGCAGTTTCCCCGGCCGCGCATGCCGACGCACTTACGACCGCTGCACCACGGACATCCTACCGCGCGGACGACCGCATCCAAAGACCAGCTTCCTCTTTACGGGCAACTCTCGCCGTAGTTCGCCAGGAGTATGCCCAGGTCCGCCTGATCGGTGTCACCGTCGCCGTCAATGTCGCCGCCGTCGTCGACGTTGTAGCTGGCAAGCAACTCGCCAAGGTCGGCTTGGTCGCGTTCGCCATCGCCTGTCAGATCGCCTGGGCAGACGGTCGCGGTCGGATGCTCGAAGAGGTACTGCGCTTCGGGCGGAGAGATGGCGTGGTTGTAGATCTGCAGCTCATCGACCTCGCCGTTAAACGAAGCCCGAGGCACGCCCGCCCAATCCAACGCCCCGATGAGGAGCGGTGCCGCGATGTAGTCGATCGGCACGGAGGGACGGCTGTTGTCCGCCGGAGCGCCATCGATGAAGAGCGACACCGTGCTGCCGGCCTTGTAGGAGACCGCCACTTGATGCCAGTCGCCATCGTTGACGCTCGTATTCGAGATGAGTTCGCCGCCGGGTGGCACCGATTGGTAGAACCAGGCCTTGTCGGTCTGGCCGTAGGCGCCGTTGGCGTTGATGCCGATGATGTAGCCCGCCACGATCGTCGCCCGATGCCGACTGAGCACGAGGTAGTCGGGGGCCTGGTCGCCTGGGGCGGTGCGAACCCAGAGGACGAGTGAGAAGTCGCCCGAGTTGAAGGGGAAGCAGTCGCCCATGTTGACGTAGCCGCCGCCGGCGATGGTCGTGGCCAGGGCATTGCCCGACACCCCGCCCGCCACAAAGTCCGCCGAACCCGCTAGCGCCCCGTCGTTGACGCCCAGTTGATCCGCCGCGATGGCGCTGCCCGGGTCCTCATCGAAGTGCCATTGGCCAACCACATCTCCGTGGGTCATCGACGCCGCAGCCACCAGCGTCAGGCCGATCGCACCCCATCCAACGAAGGACAATCGCTTGCTTTTCGTGCACATCTGGGTCTTCCTTTCTCCTCGCGCATCCGAATTCAACCGCCGATGCCAGTCTGACCTCAGGGGGCTCGTGCCAGAGCGGGCGAGCTCTCTGAGCGCCTCGCGAGAACGGACGGATCGATCGCCGACACATCCACGCGAATGCCGACTCACATCTCACTGTGGAGCAGGAAGTTGCGTCGCACAACCAGAGAGCTGCGAAGAGCCACAAAATCCACCCGTTTCAGGGGCGAGAATCAGAGGGCCTGCTCCTCAGAGAATCGCGTGCGCGTTCACCCCGCTGCCACCCGCCACGCCGCCCCCTCCCGCTCGACACGCCGATACAGCGTGTCGCGCTCGGTCGGCTCGAAGCCCGCCTCCTGGATCGCCCGCCGCAGATCCCAGACGGTCGTTTCCTGGTGCGTGTCGCTGCCACCCACCTTGGTGATGTCGTACCAAACGACCGTGCCGTCGATGTCATCCGCCCCGCACTCCAGCATGATCTGACTCAAGGGGAGCGTCTGCATGATCCAGAACGACTTGAGGTGCGGGAAGTTGTCCAGCAGCAGCCGCGACACCGCCAGCGTCCGCAGATTCTCCAGGCCGTCCGGCCCGGGCAGATGCTCAAGCTCGCTGCCATCCGGGAAGAAGGGCAGCGGGATGAACGCCTGGAAACCCCCGCGAATACCACCTTGCTGCTTGAGCTGTTCGTAGGCGCCGTCTCGCGTCAGCGTCACCGCCCCACTCGCATCCGCCTTCATTCCCTGCCGCTTCAGTGCTTCATCCTGGACCCGGCGCAGGACATCCAGGTGCCCCAGGCGATCCTCGACACTCTCGATGTGGCCGTAGAGCAGCGTGGCGTTGCTGTTCATGCCCAGTTCGTGGGCCGCCCGATGCACATCGATCCAGGCGTCCTGGCGGATCTTGCCCTTGAAGGCCTCATCGTGGGCCCGGTCGTCGAAGACCTCCGCCCCACCGCCCGGCAGCGAGCCCAGCCCGGCCGCCTGCAGGTCGCTGAGGACCCCCTTCAAGTCGTGCGGCCGCTTGCTGATGCGGGCGAAATGCACGATCTCCACCGCGGTGAACGCCTTGATGTGGATATCGGGCGCTTCCTCTCGAATGGCGCGGCACATGTCGAGGTAGTACTCAAAGGGCAAGTAGGGGTGCAGCCCGCCCACGATGTGCATCTCCGTCGCCCCCGCCTCGCGCGCCTGACAGGCCTTGCGCTGGATCTCCTCCAGCCCCATCTCGTACGCCCCGTCGTCGCCGCGCTTGCGATAGAACTCGCAGAATTTGCAGGAGAGGGCGCAGATGTTGGTGTAGTTCACGTGCTGGTTGATGTTGTAGTAGGCGGTCCTGCCGTGCAGGCGCGAGCGCACCAGCCCCGCCAACTCGCAGACGGACCAGATGTCAGGCGTCTGCCAGAGCAGCCGACCGTCGTCCAGGCTGAGCCGCTCACCGGCCTGGACTCGCTCGCGCACGGGTTCCAGGCGGGAATCGGCCTCGCCGACGACAGGCGCGGCTGGGGGAAGGACGGCGGAATCGAGGACCGGCATGGCAGCCTCCGTGCGGTGCGAGGAAATCAACGGCTGAGTATAGGTCGTCTGCCTTAGTCAGAAGCGAGTTATCAGGCGGCTCGGGGTGAAGCGGTCCCACTTACCGGTCGATGAAGAAGGCGAGATCTCCCCGCGCGACCAGTCCGCGCAAGCAGCAGAGCGAGGCGCCACCCATGTCCGAAAACGTCGATCCCCACGCCGCCCAACCGTCCGCTCCCCACGACGAGCCCCAGACCTCCCCCACCGGCAAGGAGGACGATGTCCTCTCCATGATCGCCGAGATGGAGAGTCGCCTGGGTCGGCTCAAGAACGCCAAGGCCGCCGAGCAGCAGCGCCTCAGCACCCTGGTCGAGCGCGAACAGCACATCGCCGAGCAAGCCGAGGCGCTGGAGGAGCTGCGCGCCGAATTCGCCCGCCGCCAGGAGGAGTTCACCCGGGAGCAGCACGCCCTCACGGAGGCGCGCGAGCGGTTTGACGCCGAACAGCACGCCTTCGGTGAAGCGCAGCAAGCGTTCGAGTCTCGCGAAGCGACCGCCCGTGAGCAGTTCGAGACGCTGAAGCACCTGGAGACGGAGCTCGAGTCCCGGGAAACGAAGCTCAGCGAGGAATGGGAAGCCGTCAAGAGCCTGCAGCAGGAGATGGACGAGCGGCAGATGGAGTTGGCCCGGCTGCAACACGGGTTGGAAGAAGCCAAGGACCAAGCGCGCATCTTCGAGGAGACCGCCGCCTACGAACAGGAAGAGCGGCAGAAAGCCGAACAGGGGCTCGCCCGGCTCCGCGAAGAGCACAGCGCCGCGCAGGAACAGATAGCCGCCACGGAACAGCAACTCACCGAGCTGCGCGAGCAGCTCGAGGCGACTCGTCGAGCCGAGGAGGAGGCACGCGGTGAGATCGATGTCACGAAGAACGAACTCGCCGCCGCCCAGACGAGACTCGATGACGCCGAGGCGCAGCTGCAGCAAGCCCGGACCTCCCTCGAGGAGACCCAGGGCGAACTGACCACCGCCAAGGCCGCCTGCGAGAACTTCGAACAGGAAGCCCACGAGCAGCAGCAGGCCTTCGACCTCGAACGCACGCAGGCAGAGGAGCGCTTCAAGGAGGCGACGACCCAGATCGGCGCGCTCGAACAGCAGATCGCCGTCCTCACCCACGACTTCGAGGCGGCAAAGCAAGAGGCGGAGCGGACCCGGGAGGAGATGACCGCCCTGCAAGGCCGACTCGACGAAGCGACCCGGACGCACCAGACCGCCCTCGAAGAAACCCAGGCCGAGGCGAGCCGCCAGGTCGAACAAGCGACCCAGGAGTTGGAACAGCAACGGGCTCAACTCGAAGCCGCCAAGGTCAAGCTCCGCGAGTTCGCCGGGATGATCGAGGAGCAGACCGACGCCACCGAGCAGGTCGTCTACCTTGGCGAGCAGATCGAACAACAGCAAACGCTCATTGGCGAGCTCAAGTCACAGCTCAGGCATACGACGGAAGCGGGCGCCGGCGACGACAGCGCCCAGGCCGCTGAGTTCCAAGCCCAGATCACCGCCTTCCAGGCCCAACTCGACGAGTCCCAGCAGGAATGCGAGCAGCTTCGCGCCCAACTCACGCAAGCTGCCGCCGCTCCCAACGGCCCCGCGGAGGAACTGCTCGCCCGCCAACTCGACGAGCGCGACGCCCAGATCGACGAACTCACCACGCGCCTGCGTGAGGCCCAGCAGTCAACCGCAGGTGTTGATGAGGCCGTCGTTCAGCGGTTGCAGCAACGAATCACCACCCTACAGGACGAACTCGAGCAAGTGCAGGCAATCGACCCCAGCGCCATGCCCGCGGAGCTGACCAGCCAGGCCCAGCAGCTTGGCGAGTTGCAACAGTTCATGCGTACTCGCTGCCGTCGCCTGCGCTCGCAACGCGAGTTGCTCAGCGATCGCAGCCAGAAGTTGCTCTCCGTCCAAGAGGTGTTGCAGCAACGACACCAGCAGTGCGAGGAAGTGCTGGCGGAGAAGAACGCCGTCGCCGAGCTGAAGAACAAGCTCGCCCGAGCGGAAAGCAAGCTCATCGCCAAGTGGGCGGCCGCCCGGGGCACGATCGTCGCCATGCTCACCATGCTGACGCTCGTCCTTCTCGCCGGGGCCAGCTAGGGCCTGGCCTACAAGTTCGCCCCGGCGACCTTCGTCGCCTCCGCCGTCCTCAAACCGGAACATCCGGCCGGCAACCGCATCGGCCCCGATGAACGCGCCGCCTGGGCGACGTCCCTGCAGGGCATGGCCACCAGCGACGCTGTCCTCAAAGCCGCCGCGGATCGCATGGGCCAGCGCGGCTTCACCACCATCGATGAACCCAACGAACTCAAGCCCTATCTCAAGAGCAGCCTCGCCGCCGATGTGCAGGCGGACGGCTTCCTGCGTCTGGAGATGCAGGTGCCCAGTCGCTACCCGGCGGAGCGGGTGATGGACACCTACGCCGTCGCCCTGATGCAGGTCGCCAACGCCACCCGCGACCAGCGCCTGGATGATTACACCAGCCGCCTCGGCAGCGCCCCCGCCGCGGAAGGTCAACCTGTGAAGGACGAGCGTCTGCTCTACTCCGCCTACATCTTCGGCGGCTTGACCTTCGTCACCGGCCTCTTCTGCGTCGGCATCCGCCGTTCCTACGCCAAGGCGAAGCCCGTCTTCGACATGGACGACGAGTCCTTCGACCTGCACCCGGCGATGCAGCCCCCGGCCGTCTGACCACCCTCCTCAGTGGGGCAGGCCTCCGTGCCTGCCATTGTTGGTGGTTCTCTCTTGGGCAGGCAGCGACGCCTGCCCCACCATCTACCCTGACAGTCTCGCCGAAGCCGGCCTTAGCGCACATCCCGCCCGCGCACGCCGTCGAGCGTGTGCAGGAGCGGCGGCCAGTCCGTCATGTGCACGGCCCCATCCATGATGAATTGCAGCCCATCGCCGCGCCAATAGCCGTGCATCCGCTCGTAGGCGCTCAGTTTCCGCGCCGAGCCGTCACACATCCCGGCGTACAGAAAGTGCTCCGTCTGATCTTCGTCAGCCTGCACACGCTCGACAAAGGGCCAGGACTCAACAATTAATGCCTTCTCCGATGGGTAGGTGACCCAGTCCGTCCGCGTCGGCTGGTACTGCTCAGGTCCGATCCGGGAATACGGGCTCCAATACTCCGGATGAGCGATGAACGCGCAGCCATACAAGTACGGGATCTCGTACGGCCAGAAGCTCGTCGTGTTCTGATATCCGGGAGGCAGGAACAGTTTAGAGCGAGCGTCGCCCGTGTAGTACCCGTCCGCCAGCGCGATGTGCCAGGTCTTGTGAGCCGCGAAGTACGGCAACTTGTGGGTCTCGATCCCACCGCCGATGAGATACGTCTCAGATAGACCCGGCTTGGTGAAGTATGGAAAGACACTTCGGTGCTCATTGGTATATGTACCGAACACCTGCACGTGCGTGCGCAGATTCGCCATTGATGCTGCTCGCCGTGCCCGTTCGCGGATCGACTTCAGGCCAATGGCAAGAATCGACACGAGCAGGGCGATAATCGCGAGAACCACCAGCAGCTCAATGAGTGTGAATGCGGCATCACGCTTCCGGCACAACATCCTTGCCACCTTTGCTCAGAGTCCTTCGTCGTCGTCGCAGAGAAGCCAGAACCACGGCCACCAACGTGAACCCCATCAGGTAGGCGTCGCGCCGCATGACACCAGAGGCCGACTCATCAATCTGCCAGTACTCGGCCCACACACCCATACAGGCACACTCCGGCGGCACGTTGGCCAGCCAATGCCACAGCGTAACGCAGAAGAAGACACTGACGATGCCCAGACTGAGCACATTCGCCAGCACCCTATAGCCAAGCAGGAAGATCACAAGTGTTAGGGCTTCTCCTGCTGGCACAAGTACCGCAGCGATCGCCCGGAGTATTTCCGGCACCAAGGCAAATGTATTAACCGACGCCTCGAATTCACTCCAGGCCAAGAGCTTACCAACGGCTGTGAAGAACAGCAGGAATGGGACGAGACCCAGCAGCCCATCGACGCCTCTCTTACAGACCCAGCGAATTGCCTCCATACTGCTCCTCGCGATACGCATCAGATTGAACACACAATCACACCACGAGGGAACAGGTCACGGCCCGCCTGGCGGCGGTCCGACCGGCGGCACAGAACATGGGTCGGAATCGATATCAAGAACGTAGCTATGGCAGGTCGCCTCATGGATGCCGTCATCTCTACACGGCGGATAGTAGTTCGAGTCGCAATGATACCTGTGCACTCTTACATGCGCGCAATCATCATCACAGTCGGCGGTCCGATGCTCAACATCAGTCCGGCCCGACTCTCCCGCCGCCGCATTCCGATGCTGAGTGAAGTCCTCATCGGCACCATCCCGGGTATCTGGGCACGGCCAGAACTCGTCATCACCATACGGACACGGTGGCCGGTTCGGTTGCCCTGCGGCATTGAAACAACTAAAGCTGTCCAATACGTAGCAATTCGGGCTGCTACCACCAATGTCACCAAAGCAAACACCAATAGCCAGTCCAGCGCATGCCGAGATTGGAAGAACAACAGTCCGTACAGCACTGCATCGTGACATATCAACCTCCTAGTCTATACTACGCATTCCGGCGCACCCAATACACGAGTACGGGCGCACCAACTACCACGAACACGACGGCAATGACGGCCGCCGTGCGACGCCGGCCTTGACCATGACCATCTTCCACTCGCCCACCTTCAATCACGTCTCCGTCACTACGATCTGCATCCATATCACCCGTCCCCGACCGCGAGCTCGAGACCACTCGACCACCGGAGTCTTGAATACGGTACACATCCCGATCACCCTCACGCAACCAGACTATACTCGGGCCCAGCGCATCACTATCCCAGGCGGGGCTATCAACACCTTTGGCGAAGTCCTCGACTCGCACTCCTTCGGCCGCTGTCGGCACTCCCCCCAAGTCCCTAACCTGCGACGTTTTCACGATTCGGAACGAATCGAGGGTGTACAATTCACGGATGCCATCACCACGATCCTCGATCAATCTCGTTGGATAGGTCAGCTCGTACGCGCCGTCATACTGGTATCGCTCTAGACGAAAGCGAGGCTGAGACTCACTTCCATCTTCCGAGTCGAGTTCAGCGATAGTCCGCACGCGCGGCTCTCCACGATCACCGATGTCACCCTTGATCACGGTTCTACTACGACCTTCGTCCCATTGAAGCACGGCCTGCCACACGTCGACATCACGCGCGACAGACTCACTCACGGCACCTGAGCGTAGCCGGCCAAGAGCTCCGTTGAGAAGACTCAGGAGCAAACCCCGTGCATCATCAAGCGAAAGCCCGACATGGCGATAAGACGGAAATGGCACACCTGCATGGACTATCGTCAGAACTCCACCCCCATCCATCCACCGCTTTTCGGACCTCCCGCCAGCACGCCTCCACTCCCCATCGATAACGCTTCCGCTCACATACCTGCGATCATAACGCCAAAACCTGCCGTGATCGGAATACGCGACGAGACACTCCGAGACCTCCGGCTCCCGAGAAAGTCGTCGCATGTATTGCACATGGTAGCGTTCAGGATGATCAGGGTACTTCCTTATTTCCTCCCAATCGTCCTCGATCTGACGAGCTGACCGCCACGCCGTGCGAGTGTGCGTGTATTCGACGATGACCCCCATACCTGCTGGCAGACCGCTGAATCGGCGGTCGAGGCGCGCCTCGATCCACTCCCGAAGATCGCGCTCCGTTTCAACCTCCTGCCCAGCAACACTGGAAGCGCAGAGGAAGCCCAGAACAAGGATGACCCAGATGACCGTCTTATGTGTGTCCCGCATGAGAGACAAGCTACCCCAGGGGGGGGGGGGCAGGCAAGCTGAATGTCCGAAAACGCGAGACAATTCGCTCCCACGCCACAGAATCAGCAAAGCTACCTACCGACACCCCGCAGTGCGGGGTACGCATACCCCTCATTGCGGCATATCGACGTGCCGCGGCAGGCAGGGACGCCTGCCCCACCTCTCCAAACGAGCCGCAACGGTGACGGAGCGGTTCCCTGCTACGCCCCGCGCGGCGGGGTGTCCGATGAAATGAGTTTGCAGTTCAAGGGCGAAGCGCCGTGCTCGTCGAAGATGACCAGTTCGTTCTCGCCGCCTTCGTGGAAGATGCCGGTCGGCAGGTAATACACACGCTGCGGCGGAACAGTCTTGCCATCCGCATGGGCGGCGAAGTAGCGGCAGATGTTGTGCCCGTTCAGGAAGATCTGCCCCTTGCTCAGCTTGCCCACATCGAGCCAGTGCGCTTGCTCGGTGTTGCGCGACTTGAACGTGCAGCGGTACCAGGCTGGCGCGCCGGCGTAGGACTTGGCGGAGGTAGCGCTGAGCTTCTTGTAGGACGACGCGGCGGGTTTCTGCCACTTGGCAAAGGACCACTTGGCGCTGGCTGACACCTCACTCGTGATCTCGTAGATGTGCACGCAGCTTGCCAGCTCGTCGGCAATCTCCTCGAGATCGCCGAACGGCGCGAAGGCGATCTGGTTGACGCCACGCTTGAGCACCGACTGATCGGCGCGGTAACTGAACACCGAGCCGGCGTGGTGCTCCGTGTGCACGGCGACGGGCTGCCCATTGATGATCAAGACGAAGGAGTGCTTGCAGCCCTCGGCGGTGATGAGCAGCGCCGTCTTCTTGCGGTGCGCCATCTTCCAGACCAGATGGTGATGGTCGGTCAGTTCGCCGACCCGGCCAAAGAAGAGCGGCGAGACGAGATCCGTCGGATCCACGCCATCTGCTTCGATCTGTTGCGGGACGGCGGGCTTGAGCGGGGTGACCTCATACAGGTGATCGATCAGGCCGCGGCTATCGCCGATCCGCTCCATCTCGCTGTAGCGCCCCAGATTGTCCGCCAGGAAAACGAGGCGTTTGGTCTTCTTGAGGCCAGCGTCGAACAGGTGCCCACTGGCGCCGGGGCCGACGCCCATGATGGTCTGCAGCGTGCCGTCGGCGTACAGGGCCAGGCGATCCCCGCCGCGCGGAACGCAGAGGTTCTTGGCGTCGGTGGGCGACTTGAACTCAACGAGATAGTAGCCATACCCCTGCGGCGCGCCGCACTTGGCGAGCGGGGCCGGGCCGTTGATGGCGGCGAAGCGTGGGTAGTCGCCGGCGACGATCGGGCGCTGGGAGGCGCCGTGCCAGTTCTTCAGTTGCGTGCTGCCGGCCCGGCGAGTCGTGGCGCTCATCGACTCCTTGGTCGTGGCGCCGTTGGCGCGAACGATGTGGGCGGTCTTGAAGTCGGCGTGGGCGATGGGCTCGCCGTCCTTGTCCAGCCCCGCCACACCCAGATGCAAGGTGCTTCCCTGCAAACAGGCGGCGTCGATCAAGGCCGGGCTGCACACCACCAGCGTCACGCCCTCGTGCTCCTTGATGAGCGGCGTCTTGCCCTTGGGCACCGTGAAGGACGTCTCGTTCTCGTTGATGGAGACGATGCCCTCCGACCCCGGCGCCCCGAAGAGCACCAGGACCGAGCCGAACTGCGTGAAGGCGCAGAGATTCGTGTAGTCCAGGTGGGCCCGCCCCGCGATGCGGACGTTGCACAGACACCAGGCGACCGACTGATCAGGCATGGTCACCGGCAGCGACACGCCGCTGGGCAGCAGGATCGTCGTGTCGCGGCGGACGGCCTTGCGCCCCTTCTGAATCGCCCCAAAGATGAAAGCGATCGACCCCTGCCCCCCCACCGCATGCACCACCGCTGGATCGGTCGGCCGGCGGGCGGCGGGAACATCGTCGTCGATGTACAGCGACGGATCGACCACCGCGGCGAGCGACTGCGGATCGAGAGCCGCAAAGACCCGGCCAAAAGACGAGGCGAAGGTCGCCAGGCGTTTAACGGCGTTGTACGTCTCGCCCTTACCGCCCGCCTCACTGAGCGGCGCCCCGTTGTCGTAGCTGGCGGTGACGAAGGCGGCGTCGGTCGAGCCGTCGGCCCGGCGACCACCCACGAAGCCGTAGTTCGTCCCCCCGTGGAAGGGCATGAGGTTGAACTGCCCGCCGCCGGCGAGGGACTGGGCCATGTCGTGCAGCAGTTCGTCCGCGGGCAGTTGCCTGGCCTTGGGCCGGCCCCAGAAGTCGGCCCGACCGGTCTGCAGTTCGATGACCAGGCGCGGCGTGCCGGGCCGAACGGCGTGAAGCTGCCGCATGGTGCTGAGCAAGCCGTCGCGACCGACCCAGCCGTCCACCTGGCCCTCGACGGTGTTCCAGAGGTTGTGCGAGCCCACGATGGGCACGGAGATGCCACACTCGCGCACGTAGCGGGCCAGCGTTCCCAGGTAGGACTCGGCCATCTCATCGTCGTCGTAGAAGTAGCCATCCTCGCACTGCACCAGGACGAGCGGCTGGCGATCTTCGAGCATCGCCTGGTAGGAGGCGAGCGGCCGGAGCACGGCTTGCAGGTAGCGGCTCACGGGCTCGAGGAACGCCTTGTCGTCGGTGCGGAGCTTGATGTCGGGAAGTGCCGAGACCCAGGCGGGGATGCCGCCCAGGTCGTAGTCGTTGCCCACGTACGGCCCGACCCGGAGGATGCAGTACAACTCCAGTTCGCGCAGCAGGTCCAGAAAGGCAACGACATCGAGGTTGTCGTCAAACTTGAAGCGTCCGGAGCGCGGCTCGTGCAGGTTCCACAGGCAGGTGGTGGCGATGCAGTTTAGGCCGGCCTGCTTGGCGGCGAGAAGCCGATCACGCCAGTGGGCTCGGGGCACGCGAGCGTAGTCGATCGTGCCGCTCACCAGCCAGATTCGGCGTCCTCCCAGGAGGAAGC
>SWCB01000945.1_pt1 | contig 17851 bp, 12 predicted proteins | sample 4692901 | NCBI WGS metagenome assembly SWCB01 (sample SAMN10267276, study PRJNA491770) | bioreactor metagenome | isolation source: DHS bioreactor inoculated with subseafloor sediment | place: Japan: off Shimokita Peninsula | collected 2006-08 | reverse complement strand
GCTCCACGGCGACGCGATTGGGCCTGCTGGCACCCATTCCGGGCTCCAGGACACGCAGGGGCCGACCGACACTCCCCAATCCGGGGATGCGTCGGCCGAGGAGCCGGAGACGGCGGGCGACGACTCTTGACCACCCCTGGTAGCGGCATCGGGGTCCCCGCCCTGAGACAGCTCGCAGGGTGGCAATTCCCCGCGATGAGAAGGGAATCCCCTCCTCGCCCCGTCAACCCCTGACCGGGACAACTCGTGGAGAGAGCTTGATGCGTCAAGATATTGTGAATAAATGACTTAGAGAAATATCGTGAAGGTGGCGGAAACGCTCTGGACTGCCGGGCCGGGTTGGCTAAGGTAGGGAGAACCACGAGTCACACGGCTTTACGCCGTGGCACGCGCCGTCGGCTAGGTAGGTCGGAGCACCTAGCCGTCGGTCTTTTTTTGCACTTGCTCGTCGCTTCTAGAGCACCGCATCTTCTGCCGCGTTCAGCGCCTCTACGACGCCGTTTCCGCGCTCGCAGGTGCGCCATCCGACTCCTCCAACACCCCGCGCGCCCGCGGCCAGATGCGCAGCGCTTCCACGAGCAGCCACACCTCAAGCGCGATGGTGGCCAACGCCACGAAGACGAGCAGGTAACTCTCGGCGCGCCACCAGTCGCCAAGCTTGGCCAACATCGCCCAGACGGGCATGAAGAGCATGAAGACGCCCGGAATGAGCGCGAACAAGACCGGCTTGCGCCGACGCCAGAGCCAGAAACACAGCACCGTGAACGCCAACCCGCCCAGCAGTTGGTTCGTCGCCCCGAACAGCGGCCAGAGAATCAGTCCGCCTGTCCCCGCCGTCTGCAGGGACCAGGCAGCGCCCGGCTTGGGGAGCATCGCCATGGCGAAGGCCGTCACCACCGCCAGCATCGTCGCCCCGTGCGCTGTCGCCGTCAGCCTCGTCACCGGCCGAAGCGCCGGCGCTACCTGCTCCGTCGCCTTGCTGAGCTCCTGAATGACGTAGCGCTGCAAGCGCGTCGCCGTGTCGAGGGTCGTGGCGGCGAAGGAGGCCACCATGACCGCCATGACCGCGGTGGCGAAGGTGTGGTTCATGCCGGCCGCTTCCAGGAAGTTCGCCGCCCCCACGACGAACGCACCCACTTTCGTGCCCAGCGTCACCGCGCCCCAGTCGCCGTAGATCTCGTTCCAGAGCGGCTGCCCCTGCAATCCCGGGAACTTGTCCGCCCAGCCAAGGCCGATGCCTGCCGCCACCGCGCAGATGACCAGCGTCGCCAGGAAGCCTTCCGTGAGCATGCCGCCGTACCCCACGAAACGGGCATCCGTCTCGCACTTGAGCTGCTTGCTCGACGTTCCCGAGGAGACAAGACAGTGAAAGCCGGAGATCGCGCCGCAGGCGATGGTGATGAAGAGGAAGGGCCAGATCGGCGGGGCATTCAGTGGATGCAGATTCACCGCCGGCGCCACCAGCGGGGCCGCCTCGCCGCCGCGCCCGCCCGTCAGGGCCACCGCGAACAAGCCCAGCACGACCAGGCCCAGCGTCGACACCAACTGCAGCGAGTTGATGTAGTCGCGCGGCTGCAACAGCAGCCACACGGGGAGAACGCTGGCGATGTAGCAGTAGACCAGCAGCACCGCCACCCACAGCCAGATCGGCCAGGCGGCCAGCGCTCCGTTGAGGTCGCGAATCAGCGCCCCCAGCGCCCCGCCTTCTCCCGCCACACCCGGGCACCCGGCCCCCAGCCAGACCGTCAGATACATGACAACGAGCGCCACCAGCGACGGCGCGACCAGGCTCATTCCCCTGCGATGCAAGACCACGCCGATCAGCACCGCGATCGGGATCTGCAGAAACACCGGCAGAATCGACTCGGGGAACAGGCGAAAGACGCTGGCGATCACCAACCCGAAGATGGCGAGCACGATCCAGAGGGCGAAGATCAGGATGAGTAGAAACAGAATGCGGGCCCGCGGGTGAATGAGCCGACCCGCGATATCGCCGACCGTCTGTCCCTTGTTGCGCAGCGACACCACGAGCGCGCCAAAGTCGTGCACCGCCCCGATGAAGATGGAGCCAAAGACGACCCAGAGCAGGGCCGGCAACCAGCCCCACATGATGGCGATGGCGGGTCCGACGATGGGCCCCGTCCCGGCGATGGAGGTGAAGTGATGGCCGAAGACGATCGAGCGGCGCGTCGGCACATAATCGCGGTCATCGCGCAGTTCTTCAGAAGGAACGCGGGCCTTGGGGTCGAGCTGGAAGATCGATCGACTCAGCCAGCGGCCGTAGGTGAAGTAGGCGAGCAGGAACGCCGCGCCCGCCGCCAGGGCGATCAAGAGTGCAGGCATGCAACCAGCATGGCGAGTATCGCGGCAAATGCAAAGCGCAAGCCGGAATCAACCCCCACGCGCCCGCACATCTCGCTCCCTACTTAGCGGCGGGGCTCGCCCCGAGCGTAGTGCACCGCCCCCCACCGCCGCCTCGATCCACCCGCCCGCAGCGCACTGGTTGGCACAGCAACCAGTGGCACCCGTCACCACGCTTAGCCGCGACTCGAAGGGGAGCGCTTCGAGTCATTCCGGTCGTTCGTTGCCTCATCCGTCTCCGCGTACCACGACGAATCACGAATCATCTCGCCTGGCGGCTCGGGATGGCGCAGGCCGCATTCCGGGCAGATGACATTCGTCTCGCCGTGCCCGCTCAGGTCATAGCCGCAGCGCACGCAGGTATTGCACCCTGCCTCGCGCAGGCGGGCGCGGAGTTCGGGGGCGATGAGAGTGCGCATCAGCAACCGATAGACGAGTGTGTAGGTTGCGATAGCTGCTAGCGCCAGCAGTCCGACCTGGACGCTCACTTGTCGCGTGGGCAGTGCCAGCACGGGTAGAGCGATGAGTGGCAGCAGAAACACCGAGAGGAACATCCGCATGACGTTGCTTAGACGCACGGAGTGGTGCAATGCCGAGCGCAGATACGCTTTCAGATCGGCCGCTTCGCTGGCAAACACTGCTTCGTGCTTTGCCAGTCCGCAAGCCCAGCGGATGAGTGGTTCGGTTGGCCGCATCCTCAGCCCCGCGCGATCGGTTGTCACCGCCTCGCTCGGAACTGGCACGAGGACGAAGCTCACGATCATCGCAATGAGGAGCATCAGGATGAAGATCGGAGTCAGCACGGGGCCCATGAGCCTGGTGTTCGCATACATCATCGCTCCCATCCCCAGCGCGACGAAGACGCATCCGGCGGCAACGACCCACGGTAGGCGCCCGCGCCGTCGGCGCAGGTACGCAGCAGCGCTTGGCGCCGAATCGTTGGGAATTGCGTGCCTGCCCATGGAACATCACCTTCATTTGGCGGCGTGGGCTCGCCCCGCGTTTTGCTGCGGATACCGCGCCAAGCCCGGGGTGAACCCCGCCGCTAAATGGACCATGCCTACCCCGTCTTGACCTTCCAGGTCGTGCCTTTGGCCGAGTCGATCAGCACCACGCCCAGGGCCTCCAGTTCGTCGCGGATCGCATCCGCCTTGCCCCAGTCCTTGTCCCGGCGGGCTTGCTTGCGCTCGGCGATCTTGGACTCGATCAGGGCGGCATCGACGTCCGCTGCCGCCGCGGGCTCGGCGGCGTCTTCGAGTTCGAACACGCCCAGCACCGGCCCAATGGCGGCGAAGACGTCGAGCAAGCCCAACTCCTTTACTTGCTCGGGGTATTCCTCCAGGATGCGCCGACTGTCGCGCTCTTCCAGGATGGTCTTGGAATCGTCCACCGGGTAGTGCTGGGCTTCGTTGAGAAACTTGTTGATCTCACCGATCGCGCCGGCGAGGTTGAGGTCATCATCCATCGCCGCCTTGAACGCCGCGTGCAGGCGTTTGCGAGCCGACAAAACCGTGTGCTGATTCCAGGCCAACGATTGGCGGGCGATCTGGATTCGTGCTTCCTTCCAGCGGCCCAGCATCTTGGCGCTGTCCTTGAGGCCCTGGAAGGTGAAGTTGGCGTTGCTGCGGTAGTGCGTCTTGATGAGTTCCAGGCGGATCGCCGCCGGGGCGTAGCCCTCATCGCGCAACTGCTGCACAGTGAAGAAGGTGCCCTTGGATTTGCTCATCTTGCCGCCCTCGACGAAGAGGTGGCGGGGGTGGAACCAGTAGCGGGCGAAGTGCTCCTCGCCGGTGGCGCCGCAGGATTGGGCGACTTCGCACTCGTGGTGCGGGAAGAGGTTGTCCTCGCCGCCCGAGTGCAGATCGATGACGCCGTTCGTCTCGGTTCCGAGCAGGTGCTGGGCCATGACGGAGCACTCGAGATGCCAGCCCGGGTAGCCCTCGCCCCAGGGGCTGTCCCAGCGCATGAGGTGCGTCTGGTCCGGCTTCCAGAGCATGAAGTCCGCCGGGTGCTTCTTGACGGCCTGCGTGTCCTCGGCCACGCGCCCGCCCGCCCCGGAGCGCAGCCGATCCAGGGTGTTGCCGGAGAGCTGGCCGTACTTGGGGAAAGACTGGGTGTCGAAATAGACCACGCCATCGCCGCCGACGTAAGCATGCCCGCGATCGATCAGCGTCTGCACCAGCTCGATCATGGGCTGGATGTACTGCGTGGGCCGGGGCATGACCTCGGCGTGCTCCTGCTGGTCGAAGGCGACCTTGAAGCCCAGGGCCCGCGAATCCGCCAGGAAAGCGCCGATGTAGAACTCCGCCACCGCCATGGGATCGGTCGGGTCGATGTCGACGCCGGCCGGCAGCTTGCCCGATTTCTTGTCTTCGAGCAGGCGCTTGCGGGCGGCCTCCATCTTGTCCTCACCCGCGCCATCCGCGACCTCATCGTCGGTCATGTGGCCCACATCGGTCATGTTGACGATGTGGGCGACCTGATAGCCCTGGCCCTCGTTGCAGAAGGGCGACTCCAGGTAGCGGCGGAGCAGGTCCGCGGCGAGGAAGCTGCGGAAGTTGCCGATGTGGGCAAAGTCGTAGACGGTCGGGCCGCAGGTGTAGAAGGTCACCCGGGGGGGGCGCCAGCGGCGTGAAGTCCTCGACCGATTTGCTGAGCGTGTTGTAGATGCGCAGTGCCATGACGAGGCAGGATAGCCGGGCTCGACAGGCGGGTCATCTCCCCTGGTCGGCGCTCGGGTCCCTCCACCGCGAAAGGCTACCCGCCGTTGCCGTTGCGGCCGTCCTTCTCGTCCTCGGCGGCTTCGCGCGGGAGCACTTCCAGGCGGACGCTGCCCACGCGGGTCTTCTCCGCCTCGTTGATGACCATTCGCAGGCGCCCGACGGTGAACGATTCGCCCGCCTCGGGCACGTGGCCGAGTTCGGCGAAGACGAAACCGCCCACGGTGTCGTAGTCCTCATCCTCGGAGAGCGGGCAGCCCAGGTCGTCGAGCATCTCGTCGTTGAGATCCGAGACGTAGACGCGGGCGTCGACGTCGGCGGTCGCCTCGTCGTGCCGGGTGATGGTCGGCTCCTGCTCCTTGGCCGGCTCGTACTCATCGCGTATCTCGCCCACGATCTCCTCGAGGATGTCCTCGATGGTGACCAGTCCCGCCGTCCCGCCGTATTCATCCACGACGATGGCCATGTGGATGTTCGTTTCCTGGGCTTCGGTAAACAGGTCGTGGATCGGCTTGGTCTCGGGGATGTAGACCGGTTCGCGCAGGACCTCATGCAGGGTGAAGCCGTCGGCGGGAGCGCCCACGTAGGGGATCAGATCCTTGACGTAGAGGATGCCCACGATGTGATCCAGATCGTCCTCGAAGACGGGGATCCGCGAGTGCCCGGCTTCGGTGATGAAGGTCTTGATCGTCTCCAGGTCGTCGGTGACTTCGATGCCCTCGATGTCGATGCGGGGCGTCATGATTTGGTCCACCGCGGTGTCGCGCAACTCCACGATGCTCTCGATCATCTCCCGCTCTGCTTCGTCGACCTTGCCCTCTCGCTCGCCCTCGGTGACGACGGACATGATCTGCTCGTCGATGTCGTCCGGCTCAAATGCATGTTCGCCCGCCAGACGCTTGATGACCGCGTCGACGCCGCGCATGGGGGCAATGATCGGGTAGCAGCACAGGCGCGTGAGGCGAATGAGCGGCAAGGTGAGCGCTACGATTGGCACGGCGGCGTGCCTGCCGATGCTGGCAGGGACAATCGTCCCCATGATCAGCAGCCAGAGCGACAGGATCGCCAGGGCCCAGAGGACTCGGGCCGAGCGCAGGAGATCGCTCGCCGTCTCCAGGGGTTGGGCGCCTTCGTATACCAGCGCCGCCGACACCGCGAAGAGAATGAAGAGCACCGTGAACAGGGACCGGGCAATTGCCAATGCCACTGAGTGTGACTCGAAGTCGGCGAGAACGGCTCCGGCTCGGCCGGCATGGCCCCGCGCCGTGAGGTACTGCTCCAGGCGCACCCGCGACACCAGCCGCAGCGATAGGTTGAGCGTGGCAAAGAGAGCGCCGAGGATGGCTGTGATGGTCGCTAACCAGATCATTGGTTGTTCAAGTTCTCCGCGTCGGTGGCCCCAGATTCCCCGACGCTCCCCGATCGCCTCGCGGGGACTGGGGAGTGGAAGGTGGGGGGGAGGTTGAGTGCTTGGAGGATGTCGTCTTCGCGGGCGTGCATGCGCTGGTAGTCGTCTTCCGTGTGGTCGTCGTAGCCCAGGCAGTGCAGCACGCCGTGGATGATGTAGAGGAGCAGTTCGCGTTGCGTGTCGTGGCCGCGTTCGGTTGCCTGTCGGGCGGCCTCGTCGATGCAGACGAGGATCTCCGCGTCGAGGAGGCCATCCGCGCTCGCCTCTTCGCCAAGGTCGAAGGTCAACACATCCGTCGTCGAGTCGAGGCCCAGGTGCTCCCGGTGAGCGGCTTGCATGGCGGCGTCGTCCACAAGCACCAGGCTCAGTTCCCCATGCTCGCAGCCAAGGACCGCCAGCGCTTCACGAGTCTTCGCCCCCAGCCAGTCGAGCGACAGCGTCGCACCCGCCTGTGCCGCTGACGCCAGCAGCGTCAGTTCGACAGACAGACCCGAGGCGGACGCCGGTTCGTCAGCGTCGGCGTCGGCCTCCGCGGGCGCTTCGCCCTCGTCCTGCTCGTCACGGTTCATGGGGAGATCCGTCTGGGTGCAAGGCGACGCGGAACCAGGTTGGTCGGCCTCGCAATCATCGGCGGTGGCTGAGATCGAAGTGTCCATCGAGCGCTGAGGCCGTCGATCCGTTATGAGACCGTCCAACGGCGCCTGTCTCCTTCAAAGCGGCCCTGGCGGCGGGCCCGCATCTGCGTACTCTATCGGTGATCGGCGAATCGGCAAGCGGGAATCAGCGGATGCGACCACCTCCGCGCCGCCTTCACCCTTTCGCCCCGGGAGTCCCAGCCTGCCCATGCCCGACCCGACCGACCCCATCCCGATCCTGGCCGGCCCCACCGGCGGCGGCAAAACCGCCCTGGCCGTCACCCTTGCCCAGCGTCTGCCCGGAGGCGGGGAGGTCATCTCCGCCGACTCCATGCAGGTCTACCGCGATCTCGACATCGGCACCGCCAAGCCCTCCCCGGCGGAGATGCAAGGCGTCGCCCACCACGGCATCTCCATTGTCGATCCTCGGGAAGTCGCGGCTGGCGAGTCCTTTACCGTCGATGACTGGCTCCCCGTCGCCGAGGAAGCGATTGCCGCCATCCGCACCCGCGGCCGCACGCCCATCGTCGCCGGGGGGACGAATCTGTACCTGCAGGCGTTCCTTTACGGCTTGTTCCAGGGCCCGCCCGCCGACGAGACGCTCCGGGCCGCACTGCAGGAGAAGAGCTTGGAGGAACTGCGTGGGCGGCTGCTCGAGGTCGACCCGGCGGCCTCCGAGCGAATCCACCCCAACGATCGCCGCCGTACTATTCGAGCCCTCGAGGTCTTTGAATTGACCGGCACGCCCATCAGCGCCCAGCAGACGCAGTGGACCAGCGAGCGGATCCGTCCCGGGGCGCGGCTGTTCATCCTGGATTGGCCCACCGACCGCATCAATCGCCGCATCAACCAGCGCGTCCGCGCCATGATGGAGGCGGGTTTGCTGGAGGAAGTCACCCGGCTGCGGGCAGCGGGGGCCCTGGCCGGTCAGGCGGGGGAGGCGCTCGGCTACAAGCAGTTGCTTGACCACCTGCGCGGCGAGTGCACGCTGGCGGAGGCGGTGGAGCGGATCAAGATCGAGACCCGCCGCTATGCCAAGAACCAGCGGACCTGGCTGCGGCGTTTGTCAGCGACGCCGGGCGCGGTTGTCGTGGCCTGCGACGACGCGGCAGGTGATCTGATCGAGCGAGTCGCCGAAGCGATCCTGGGCCACCTTCGGCCCTGACGCAGCCCCCCCCAAACCAGGGAAAATCCCAAAATCTCCAGGGCTGCTTTTGCGACTCTCGGCTCGGCTGTCGGTTGGCCCCCTCGGGAGCAGCGCCCTAAAGATTGTTTTTCACTATGTTTACGTTGCTTCGCGGAGACGGCGTTTCGCGCGGTGCAGCGGGGTTCCCGAAGGCCGCTTCTTCGGGGTTTCCTGCCCGGCCTGGTGCCTGGCCCCGGTTGACAAAGCCGAGCCGAGCCGGTTAAGTCCCCGCGCGGTTTCCCCGAAAGCGCCTCATGCCGCTGGCCGACGCTCGTAGCTGTTCGGCGGCGTCCAGGTGCCGAAGCCGATCGCTCAATCAGTTGTTGATGGAGCAGCCTGAGCCGAGCAAGTGGTAGTCCATGGCCAAGACCAGCAAGAAAACGGGAGCCGGCAAGAAGTCCGGCAGCACCACCGCCAACGGCAAGCACCTCGTGATCGTCGAGTCGCCGGCCAAGGCCAAAACTATAAATCGCTACTTGGGCACTGGTTACGTCGTTAAGGCGTCCGTGGGCCACATCAGCGACCTGCCCAGCAAAGCGCCCAAGGGGAAGTCCAAAGAGCACCCCGTGCCCGGCGTTGACCTCGACCACGACTTCGCCCCCACCTACGAGATCCTGCCCGGCAAGAAGTCCACCGTCACCGAATTGAAGCGCCTTGCCAAGCAGGCGGAGGACGTCTGGTTCGCAACGGACCTCGACCGCGAGGGGGAGGCCATCGCCTGGCACCTGGCCAACCTCCTTGGCGTGGAGGCGGATCGCGCCAAGCGCGTGGTCTTCAACGCCATCACCGCCCGGCAGATCAAGCAGGCTTTCGATCATCCCCACAGTCTGGATGCGGGGAAGTTCAACGCCTACCAGGCCCGTCGCGTCCTCGATCGCATCGTGGGTTACCAGGTCTCGCCCCTGCTCTGGAAGAAGGTCGCCCGAGGACTGAGCGCCGGCCGGGTACAGTCCGTGGCGGTTCGCCTGATCGTCGAGCGCGAGCGCGAGATCCGCGAGTTCATGCCGGATGAATACTGGCAGATCTTCGGCAAGTTCGCCATTGACCCGGACGCCGCCCCGGCGCTCGTCGGCGCCTGGGACGCCTTCCTCAAGACGCCTGTCGAGAACGGGCGGCGCAACGGCAACGGTGGCAACCAGGGCAACGGGCCGACCAACAAGATGCAGAACCAGTGGCTCGCCGAGCACCAGGCCCTGCGGGCCCAACTCGTGGAAGTGGACGGCAAGAAGGCCGACCGCATCACGGAGGCGACCGGGCTGGACGTCGCCGCCCGGGCCGGTCTGACCGACATCGAGACGACGGTCACCGACGATCCCAAGGGCAAAGGCCCGGCCAAGCGCCTGGTCAGCGTCAGCGCCAGCGTCGATCCCGCCACCCGCTACACGATCAAATCAATCGAGACGAAGCGCACCCGCACCCGCCCCGCGCCGCCCTTCATCACCTCGACGCTGCAACAGTTGGCGAGCACGCGCCTCGGCTTCGGTGCTCGCCGCACCATGCGGGCCGCCCAAGGCCTGTACGAAGGGGTGGCGCTCGGCTCCGAAGGCTCCGTGGCCCTCATCACCTACATGCGTACCGATTCGACGCACCTGACCGGCTACGCCCTGGAGATGGTGCGCGACCACATCGACCAGACCTACGGCAAGGACTATCTGCCGGAGAAGCCCAACTTCTTCAGCTCCTCCAACAAGCAAGCGCAGGAAGCGCACGAGGCGATCCGGCCGGTGGCTCTCGACCAGCCGCCCGCCAAGGTGAAGAAGTACCTCAAGGCCGATGAATTCAAGATCTACCAACTCATCTGGAATCGCTTCGTCGCCTGCCAGATGCTGCCCGCCGAGTGGGACTCGACCAACATCCTGCTCTCCCGCCGCGATGACCGGGGCGAGATCGTCTTCAAGGCCAGCGGTCGCAAGCTCGCCTTCGACGGCTTCTACCGCGTGACCGGCGTGCCCACCGACAGCGATGATCTGGTATTGCCCGCGCTCGAAGAGAAGCAGGAGTTGGCGCCGTTCTCGCTGGACGTGAAACAGAACTTCACCTCCCCGCCGCCGCGTTTCACGGAAGCCTCACTGATCAAGTCGCTGGAGTCCGAGGGGATCGGCCGACCTTCGACGTATGCCTCGATCATCCAGGTGATCCAGGACCGCAAGTACGTGGAGCAAATCGAACGTCGGTTCTGGGCCACGGATCTGGGTGAAGTGGTGACCACCATGCTCGTGGAGGCCTTCCCCAACATTCTCGACGTCGGCTACACGCGGCAAATGGAAGCCCACCTGGACGAGATCGCGGAAGGCGATCTCGACTGGGTACGGATGATGCACGACTTCTACACCCCCTTCAGCAAGAACTTGCGTCTGGCGGAGGAGAACCTGGCCCACGCCAAGGCCGAGACCCGGCCGGCGCCGGAGCAGTACACCTGCAAGGAATGCGGGGCGTCGACGGTCTATCGTTTCGGCAAGAACGGCCGCTTCATGAGCTGTTCGCGCTACCCGACCTGCAAGTGGGCCTCGCCGATCAACCGCGAAGGGGAACCGGAGGAACCGAAGCCGGCCAACGTCGCTTGCCTGGAGTGCGGGGCGCCCATGCAGGAGCGCAAGGGGCGCTTCGGAGCGTTTCTCGGCTGCACCAAGTATCCCGAGTGCTCCGGCATCCTCAAGCTCGATAAGAAGGGCCATCCCGTGCCCCCGTCGACCCCGCCGATCGCCACCGACCTCCCCTGCCCCAAGTGCGGCAAGCCCCTCAACCTGCGCATGGGCAAGCGCGGCCCCTGGCTCTCCTGCTCGGACTATCCCAAGTGTCGCGGCCGCGGCGCCTGGGCGAAGCTGGAAGACAAGGTCAAGGAGGCTTGGCAGAAGGCGCTCGACACGCATCTGAAGAAGCACCCCACGCCCATCATTCACGACTTGGAGGGCAAGCCGCTCACCAACGAGAAGGGCGAACCCCTCCCCACGGAAGACGAGGGCGAAGAGGCCGCCCTCAGCGACGCCTCCGCCGCCTGAGTTCAGCCGCGACCTCGCCCGGCCGTTGACGACTCGGTTCGGCTCGGCCAGTATTGACCAGCGGCGGGCAAGCAGTCCCGCGCTTTAGAGCACCGATCCTCTCTCCGGACGAGCAACACCAGGCAGTGTTCAGCGGCACCCAACTCAAGCTGCGACGACTGGTCACCAACCTGGGCTTCCAGAGCGATTGGTATCTCATTCTGCTCGCCCTGGTGATTGGTTGCGTTACGGCCGGCGGCGCCATCGGTTTTGGGGCGCTCATCCGCCTCGCCGAGCACGAGACCGAATCCGCCGTCGAAGGCATGCTGCACAGCAACCTGATCTGGCTGATGCCCCTCATACCCATGGTGGGAGCCCTCCTTTGCGGCTGGCTGGTGCACAACTTCGCCCGAGAGGCGAAAGGGCACGGTGTGCCGGAAGTCATGTACGCCATCATCAAGCAAGGCGGCCGGGTGCGGCCGCGCGTGGCCCTCGTCAAGTCGCTGGCCTCCGCCTGCACCATCGGGACCGGCGGCTCGGCCGGCGCCGAGGGACCCATCGCCCAGATCGGGGCCGCCATGGGCTCGGCGATCGGCCAGGTCCTGCACGTCTCCCGCGATCACCAGTCCACCTTGCTGGGCTGTGGGGTGGCGGCGGGCATTGCCTCCATCTTCAACGCCCCCATCGCCGGCATCTTCTTCGTCCTCGAGATCCTGCTGCGCGACTTTCGCATCCGCACCTTCACCCCGATCGTGATTGCTTCCGTGGTCTCGGCGGGATTGACCCAGGCCTACGCCGGCGGGCACGAAGAAGGGGCCTACGACCCGATCTTCAAGGTTCCCGCGGAGCTGCACACGCCGGGCGTCTTCTCCATTCTCGAAATGCCCAACTATCTCGTGCTGGGGCTGGTTTGCGCCGTGGTGGCGGCGGGGTTCACCTGGCTGCTCTACTGGACCGAAGATCGTTTCGAGGAGTTTCGGCTGCATCCCGTGCTCAAGCCGGTGGTCGGGGCCCTTCTGGTCGGATTGCTCGGTGTGGGCGTGCTGTTCCTGGCCAAGCAGATGAGCAGCGGCATGCGGTATCCGGCGTTCTTCGGCAACGGCTATCCCTTCATCACCGGCAACCTGCTCAACCCCGAGTTCTACGTGCGGCGTGAGATGGGCTTCATCTTCTTCGGCCTGCTCTTCATGGGCTTCCTGAAAGCCATCGCCACCGCCGCCACCCTGGGTTCCGGCGGTTCGGGTGGTATCTTCGCTCCCTCGCTCTTCATGGGCGCGTGCGCCGGTGGGGCGGTCGGGGTCGCCGTCGACAAGCTCGACATCCTGCCCCACGGCCCGGCCGCCGCCTACGCCCTGGTGGGCATGGCCGCCGTCGTCGCCGGCACCACCCACGCGCCCCTCACCGCCATTCTCATTCTCTTTGAGATCACCGGCGACTACCGCGTCATCCTGCCCATCATGCTCGCCGCCGTCATCGCCACCGTCGGCTCCCAGGTCATCAATCGCGACTCCATCTACACGCGCAAGCTGCGCCGGCGCGGCCTGCGCATGCGGGGCGTCACCGACCTCACCATCCTGCGTCGGCTGGTGGTCGACCAGGTCCCCATGGAGCAGCCCCTCACCGTCTTCCTCGGCGATCCCGTGCAGCACCTGTTGGACCGGGTGCAAGAGAGCGCCGCCTACGACTACATCGTCGTCGACAGCGACAAGTCCTATCTCGGCCTGGTCACCGGCGAGGACGTGCGGACCGCCCTCTTGCAGCCCGAGGCGATTCCCTTGCTTCTCGTTGGCGAGCTCATGCGCCGGGACTTGCCCACGGTCACCCGCGAGGAGACGTTGGACATCGTCCTCGAGAAATTCGCTCACTGCGATGTCACTTCGCTGGCGGTCGTGGAGGGCGTGGAGACGCGCCGCAAGGTGCTGGGCATGCTGACCCGCCGGCAGGTCATGGAGTACTACCACCAGGCCATCGACGAGGCCGCCGATTGAGCGGAGAGGCGTCCCAGGCCCGAGGCAACGTGGCCCCAGACTCGCGGGGCGGAGCGAACGTGCAGCGGTTGACCTTTCCAAAACGATCTCGACTCAGCAAGGATGAGGAGTACCGCCGCGCCTTGCGCGACGGCTGCCGCAAGCCGCGCGGACCCCTGACCATCCATGTTCACCCCAACGATCTCGACTTCACGCGCCTGGGCCTGTCGATCGGCCGGCGCTGCGGTGGGGCGGTGGTTCGGCATCGGCTCAAGCGCCTCCTGCGTGAGGCCTTTCGCCTCAGCCAACACGACCTGCCCGTCGGCTACGACGTGGTGGTCACCGCTCGCAAGCACGCACGCCTTCCCCTGACCAAGTACCAGTCACTCCTGCAGGCCGGGATGGAGGCCGCCGTGCGCGACTGCTGCAAGCGCGAGTCGCGCCGCGCCGGGGACGGCGCTGAATCCACCCCCATGTAGCGCTGTGGGCTTGCCCCGCGTTCTGCCGCCCGCGTATCTTCGGTCTGGGCCGGCCCCGACCGACTCCCGCCAGGAGATCCACCGCCCGTGGATGAAGCCCCCTCTCAACCAGCCCCAGAAGAGGCGCCTGGTCCCGCTCCGAGGTCGCCTTCCTTCCTGGCCCACATCTGCATCGCCTTGGTCCGGCTGTACCAGGGGACGCTGGGGCACACCATGGGCGGCCACTGCCGGTACTTTCCCTCCTGCTCGCATTACGCGTTGGAGGCGTTCCAGAGACACGGCGCCCTGCGGGGGCTGGTCCTGACGGCTCGCCGTCTCCTTCGCTGTCATCCGCTGGGAGGCTCAGGTTACGACCCGGTTCCGCCGAAAAGAGGAAGGTGAGCGTTCGCAACCTTGCAAGTGCTTGCTAACATAGGCCTGAACCACTTCTCCTGACTGAGGCGCCTGCCGATGTCGCGACTCCCCGCTGCCCAGCGGCGCGAACAGCTTTTGGACACCGCCGCCCTGCTTTTTGCCAAGAGCGGCTATGCCCGCACGACCACCGCCGAACTGGCGCGGGCGGCAGGCATCACCGAACCGGTCCTCTACCGCCATTTCGCCTCCAAGCGACACCTCTTCATCGACCTGCTCGACCGCACCGGCAACGAGGTCATTGCCGGCTGGGAGAAGCAGCTCAGCGAGGCCGGTTCCCCGGCCGAGCGCATTCAGATCCTCCTGGGCGCCAATCCCATGACCACAAACCAGGGGAAAGGCGCTTATCGTGTGGTAGTGCAAGGGCTTACTGAGATTGAAGATCGCGAGATTCGCAAGGCCATCAAGCGCCATATCAGTCGCCTGCATGCCTTTCTCGTCGAGCAGTTGACCGACGCCCGCAAGTCCGGGCAACTCGTCGCCAGGGCCGATGTCGAGCTCATCGCCTACCTGCTCATGCACCTGGCCCTGGGCTACGGCCTCATCGCCCCCATCGGCGTGCCCGGGCACCGGAAGAAGGCGTCCGGCGAGCACATCGTCCGCCTGCTCAAGACTCTCCTCGTCGGCGGTGAATCAGCCAAATAGCTGAGCCCCTGCGGGTCGCCCAGCGCACGCTCGGCGGTGCTCCGGGCCACCGCCTCCTCGGTCCCTCAATCCCCTGGCCCCTCGGTCCCTTCCCCCCACAATGGAAGCCGGAGGCGAGCGCGACTATACTCGCCCCCGCCATGGCCAAGAAAAAACAAACCAAGAAGACACACACCGACGTGTTCGCGGCGAGGATCAAGCGCCTGCGCGGGCTCTTCGCCAGCTACGAGCTCGACAGCTTTCTCGTTGCTAACCCCCGTGATATCCACTACCTGACCGGATTCCGCGGCGAGGACGCGCACCTGCTGATCAAGGAGCGAGGCAAGCCCATCCTCGTCAGCGACTCTCGCTTCGCCACCGAGCTGCGCGATCTCAAGTCCAGGCTCACCATCCACATGCGCACCGCCCTCATGAGCGACGCCGTGGCTGAGGTCGTGGCGGGCACGCCGCTGGCGGCGATCGGGATCCAGGCAGAGCACGTCACCCTGGCCAACCGCCGGTCGCTGGCCAAGGCAGTGGGGGCCCGCAAGCTCCGGGAGACGCAAGGCGTTGTCGGCAAGCTGCGGATCTTCAAGGACGACTCGGAGATCAAGCTCTTGAAGCGCGGCGTCAAGGTCGCCCAGGAAGCCCTGACCGAGATGCTCACGGAGGTCAAGCCCGGCGTCACCGAGTCCACCCTCGCCGCCCGGCTCGACTACGAGATGCGTATTCGCGGGGCCCAGGACGAGTCCTTCCTCGCCATCGTCGCCGCTCAGGCGAATGGGGCCCTGCCCCACGCCGTGCCGGGCCGAACCAAGGTTCGCAAGGGCCGGCCGCTGCTCGTTGACTGGGGGGCCTGCGTCGAGGGTTACTGCTCCGATCTGACCCGCACCTTCCACGTGGGCCGCTTCAGCCGCCAGATGCGCGAGATCTACGAGATCGTGCTGGAATCGCAGCTCGCCGGCATCGCCGCCATCAAGCCCGGGGCCACCGGCAAGGAGGTCGACGACGCCTCCCGCCAGATCATCGTCAAGGCCGGCTACGGCAAGTACTTCGGCCACGGTCTGGGCCACGGCATCGGCCTCGACGTCCACGAAGCCCCCAGCTTGAGTTGGCGCAGCAGCGATGTGCTGCAGCCGGGCATGGTCGTCACTGTCGAGCCCGGCATCTACCTGCCCGACATCGGCGGCGTTCGCATCGAGGACGATGTGCTCGTCACCGAGCGCGGCCACAAGGTCCTGAGCGACTATCCCAAGGACATCGACTCCGCCGTTATCTGAGCGCCGTGCCGCCTCGGGATCGGTCCTACCGATCCGACGGGAATACCAACATGATTGACAATCGCAGGCTCAAAGAACTCATCCGCATGATGGTCGACAACGACCTCACGGAACTCGACGTGTCGGACGGCACGGAGAGCGTCACTCTCCGCCGCCAGGGCGAGGTGCAGGTCGTAGCGTCCCCGCAGATGGCCGCCCCGGTCATGGCGCCCGGCCAGATGGCGGCTCCGGCAGCCGCCCAGGTCGAAGCCGAAGGGCCCGCGGTGGTCGACGAGGACGCCGGCCTGATCGCGGTGACCAGCCCCATGGTGGGCACCTTCTATTCCCAGCCCAAGCCCGAGGAACCGGCCTTTGTCGTTGTCGGCAACGAAGTCCGTCCCGACACCGTCGTCTGCCTCGTCGAGGCCATGAAGGTCTTCAACGAGATCCAGGCGGAGACGGCCGGCGTCGTGGAGAAGGTGCTGGTCAACAACGGCGAGCCGGTCGAGTTTGGTCAGAAGCTGCTGCTCATCCGTCCCAAGTAAGGCGATCGGGACCGGACGCCGCCCCACCTGCTCCGCACCGCAGTGCTTCACGGCGGCGCGAACGGACCAACGCGTGGCGTCAAGGAAACTGCTGATTCATGTTCAAACGAATTCTCATTGCCAATCGCGGTGAAATCGCCCTTCGCATTCTTCGGGCTGCCCACGAACTCGGCATCGAAGCCGTCTGCGTGTACTCCGAAGCCGACCGCGACGCGCCCTACTTGCGCCTGGCGGACCAGGCGATCTGCATCGGCCCGGCGGCGCCAACGGAGAGCTATCTCAACATCTCGCGCCTGATCGCCGCCGCCGAGATCGCCGACGTCAACGCCATCCACCCGGGCTACGGCTTCCTGGCCGAGAACGCCCACTTCGCCGACGTTTGCCGTTCCTGCGAGATCGCCTTCATCGGTCCTTCGCCGGAGGCCATGGCCTTGCTCGGCGACAAGGTCGCCTGCAAGCAACTCGCCAAGAAGCACAAGGTCCCCGTCTTCCCCGGCTCGGAAGGGGCCGTCGAGACGGAAGACGTGGCCGTCAAGCTCTCCAAGGAGATCGGCTACCCCGTCATCGTCAAGGCGGCAGCGGGGGGCGGCGGCCGCGGCATGCGCGTCGCCCACAACGAGGCCTCCCTACGCGCCGGCTACCGCAACGCCCAGATGGAGGCCCAGAACGCCTTCAACGACGGCACCGTCTTCATCGAGAAGTTCCTGGAGCACGCCCGTCATATCGAAGTCCAGGTGGTCGGCGATCAGCACGGCAACGCCCTGCACTTCTACGAGCGCGACTGCTCCACCCAGCGCCGCCACCAGAAGCTCATCGAGGAAGCCCCCGCGCCCGGACTGGAACAGTCCAAGCGTGAGTACATCTGCAAGTCCGCCTGCCGCATGCTCAAGGCGGCGGAATACTCCGGGGCCGCCACCGTCGAGTTCCTCATGGATGACAAGCAGAACTTCGGCATGCTCGAAGTCAACACGCGCATCCAGGTGGAGCACCCCGTCTCGGAGCTCATCACCGGTCAGGACTTGGTGAAGCTGCAGATCCTGGTCGCTTCCGGCGAGCCGTTGCCGCTGAAGCAGAAGGACATCAAGATCAACGGCCACGCCATGGAGTGCCGCATCAACGCCGAGGATCCCGCCCGCAACTTCACGCCGCAGCCTGGCAAGCTGACGCAGTTCGATGTGCCCGGCGGTCGCGGCGTCCGCGTCGACACGCACTGCGTCGCCGGCTACACCATCCCTTCGAACTACGACTCCATGATCGCCAAGCTCCTGGCCCACGGTG
>SWCB01008885.1_pt1 | contig 17866 bp, 11 predicted proteins | sample 4692901 | NCBI WGS metagenome assembly SWCB01 (sample SAMN10267276, study PRJNA491770) | bioreactor metagenome | isolation source: DHS bioreactor inoculated with subseafloor sediment | place: Japan: off Shimokita Peninsula | collected 2006-08 | reverse complement strand
AAAATCCCTTGATTCAATATCTTCTAGCGATAGTAGTTTTAAGATAGCTTTTTCTAAATCTTTTAATCCTTCTTTAGTAAGCGTAGATATGCTTAACACTTCTTCTAATTGAAGTGCTTTTGGAAGATCTGCTTTATTACCAATAATGATTCTTCTTTGATGTTTTGTAAGTTCTAATAAATCTTGATCTTCTTTAGTTAAAGCTTTACTTCTATCTAGGACAAGCAAAACTAGTTCGGCTTCTGTAATTGCCTTTTTAGAGCGATTTACACCTATTTTCTCTACAACATCTTCTGTATCTCTAATACCTGCAGTATCCATTAATTTTAACGTAACACCTGAGACATTAATATAAGCTTCAATCGTATCTCTAGTTGTTCCTTCTATTTCAGTTACGATTGCTCTTTCTTCATCTAATAATGCATTTAATAGACTTGATTTACCAACATTTGGTTTTCCTATAATCGCTGTTTTAACACCATCTCTAATGAGTTGGTTTTTTTGTGACTCTTTTAAGATTAAATCAATCTCTTTAATTAAATCAAGAGTTTTTGGTTTTATTATTTCTTTACTCATAACGATCGCATCATCATATTCAGGATAATCTATATTAACTTCAATATGAGCGATAATAGTTAAGAGTTTATCTCTTAGTTTTCTAATGAGTTTAGATGTTTCTTTTTGAACACCTAAATTAGCGATTTTCATCGCTTTTTCACTTTTGGCATGTATGAGGTCCATAATAGATTCAGCTTCAACTAAATCGATTCTACCATTCAAATATGCGCGTTCACTAAACTCTCCAGGATTAGCTAATCTAATATCTAATTCTAATATACGTTCAAGTACTTTTTGCGTGATTAAAATACCCCCATGACAATTCACTTCAACTGTATTTTCAGTCGTAAATGTTTTGGGAGCTTTTAATATAGTTACCATGACTTCATCTAAATGACTGCCATCATTATTAATGATATGTCCATAATGGACTGTATGGCTTTTAACTTTATTTAAATCTCTACCTTTAAAAATCTTATTAAATTCTAAAATTGCAGTTTCTCCAGATATTCTAATAACTGAAATCCCAGCAGTTCCAAAAGCGGTAGATATTGCAGCAATTGACTCTAAATGCATTATCTAAGATCTCGATCATTTGGTTCTTGTTTATGAAATGGTTTAAATGGATTAAATCCTCTATAAATATCTCTTATGAGAACTAAAAGTACCATAGAAAATCCAAGAATTGATCCAACAAGAATATATCCACTTCCTAAAATTAAACCTACCATTGCAGTAACCCAAATGGTTGCTGCTGTAGTAATACCTCTAACAACATGAGCTTGATCTTTGATGATAACACCAGCGCCTACAAACCCAATACCAGTAACAACTTGTGCAATAACTCTTTGTTGCTCAGGATCTATATTTAAACCACCTTGAGCAAGAAGAATTTGTTGCTCAAACATTAATCTTTGCATAATTGCTATACCTGCACTACCAAGAGCAACTAAAATATGTGATGAAAGTCCCGCCGCTTTACCTACATTTTGTCTTTCAAAGCCAACAAAAGCTGAAATGACATATGTTAAAAATAAAGGTAAAAGAATTTTTAAAAGAATTTCTTCGAATGACAAACCTAGATCTAAAATCATATTTTTTTCTCCCTTTCTTTATACATTTGATTAAAATGTATCTTTTCATTATTTTTATTATATCCCAAAATAGCATCTAAATTAACATTTGTAGCTGATGTGTATATAGATTGATCTATATCAGGATGGACTTTTCTCAAACTTTCAATTAACTCTTTCATTTCTCTACGTTTTGAGCTAGTCTTTTCTGCTACAACAGTACATCCACAATTCATGGATTGTATCCCACTGTATTTAATCCATCTAATAATATCTTTTTCTTTAACCCTCATTAAAGGTCTAATAAGTTCAATACCTTCAAAATTATCTGACTGTATTTTAGGAACCATCGTTTTAAACTGGCCTCCATAAAACATGTTTAACAAAGTTGTTTCAATAACATCATCAAAATGATGACCTAAAGCAAGCTTATTACATCCAAGTTCTTTTGCTGCATTATATAAGAATCCTCTTCTCATCCTAGCACACATATAACATGGATTTTGTTTAGCAATTTTACCAACAACTTCAAATATTTGTGAATTTCTTATTTCTAAATCGATATTCAAATATTTACAGTTTGTTTCAAGTAATTCTCTATTAACACCTCTGAATCCTGGATCCATAGATAAGAAAACAACTTCAAAATCAAATTTATTATGTTTTTTTAACTCTTGAAATAACTTAGCTAATACTAAACTATCTTTACCACCTGATAAGCCAACAGCAATCTTATCGCCAGGAGCAATGAGTTCATATTCATTAATCGCTTTAACAAATGGTTTAAATAATTCTTTTTTATATGTCGTAATTAAACTTTTTTCAATTTCAATTAAATCACGTTTAGGCGTTTCTACGATGATTGTTTGACACTCTTTGATCATTATTAAGCCTCGTTTTTATAATCTTTTACGACTTTTTCCGCATCTTTGACAAATTGGTCAATCTCTTTCCAATTCTTGATTCTACATCCTGAAGCTTTAGCATGACCTCCACCTTCGTACTTATTAGCTAGTGTATTGATTGTTGGTCCATTTGATCTTAGACGAATTCTTATTTCATCTGGATATTCAATGAATAATGCCCAAACAGGGAAACCTTCAATCCCTGATAAAGAATTAACTAATGATGCAGCTTGTTCATCGGTTATACCGTATTTGTTAATGACATCTCTTGTCATTTTGATATAAATAAATCCATCACATGCAACATAATTAGAATACACGTATCCTTTTAAAGCAATCATGTTTAATGTTTCTTTACTTAGTGATTGATCGATAAATTCAACGTCTACGCCTTTATCTAATAACATACCTGCTAATTGGTGTGTCACTTTAGAAACACCTCTATATCTAAATCTACCTGTATCTGTGACAATACCAGTATAAAGTGCGATTGCGCCTTCTTTTGTCAATTTTAATTCATCTTTAAATGTGTGATAAAAGTATGCAATCATTTGTGCACATGATGGGAAAGATGTATCAACCCATCTTAGGTCACCATAATCGTCTACCGGTATGTGATGATCTATCTTAATCAAATAACTTCCCATCTCATATCTAGGATCACTAATGCGCTCTGCAGTTGCAGTATCTACAACAATAACTAATGCATTTGCATATTTATCATCTGTTATTGTATCTACTTTACCCACGAAATCTACAAAATCTGAAGTTTGTCCAACAACATATACATGTTTTTCTGGATATGTCGTTTTAATAATATTTTTTAATCCAAATTGTGCTCCATAACAATCACCATCTGGACGTTTATGCCCGTGAATAATAACTGTCTCTGCCTGTTTAATCTTATTTAGTATTCTTTTCATTTTCTTCTACCCTTTCATCAAAATCCTTTAATATTTCTTCTACTTCATTCCAATCTCTTAAGCTAGCTCCACAAGCATGATTGTGTCCGCCACCACCATATTTTTTAGCAATATCAACAATCACAATACCTCTAGATCTAAATTCTCCAACGATAACATTGTGTTCCACATCTTCAGTGAAATTAGCCCAAATAGGTACTTCAATGATACCTGCCATCTGATTTACCATGCCTCGTGAAATAGAATGAAAATCAAGTCCACTTTCTTCAATTACTTTTTGATCATTCTTACGATATGCAACATTATGTTTAGTTAACTCGAAGTTTTGAAATATTTGTTTTGTCTTTCTTTTTTTAAGTGGTTCTGTATATATAAAATCATAAAATGGTTGAATGTCCGGATCAAATCTTGTAATATATGATGCAAGTTCAAACGTTTGGCTTGGGTTGCTCAAATATAAGAATCTTCCCGTGTCAGTAATCATACCTCCATATAAGTAGGTCGCAGCCTCTGGAGTTATTTTAAATTTAAATAGTCTAGCTAAATCTACAATCATTTCAGCTGCTGAAGCAAATGTAGCATCTTTATAAAATATTGAAACACCTTCTACATCAGTATCATTTTGATGATGATCAATTATAATGATTTCTTTTCCTAAATGATATCGATCATCACTTATCATTTTAGTCACTGAAACATCAGTAATGATGACTAAGGCATCTTTATATACATCATCAGAAATATCATCCATTTTAGCCTTATAGCTCATATGATTCAAATCTCCAACAGTATATACTTCTTTTTGAGGATAATTCTCTTTTAATAATAGAGAAAGTCCATACTGACTACCGATTGCGTCCATATCAGGTCTAGAATGTCTATGGATAATAATTTTGTCGTAGATTTCAATCTTTTTAAGTATTTCTTTTTTAATATTCATCACAAATTCCTTTCTTTTACGGATTATAATAGTATATCATAAAAAGAGAGAAAAAGCGATTAAATAATCGCTTTATTTTTGATTTCTTAAGCTGATATATCGCTTTCTTTGGCGTTATTTAGCTTATCTACATCTTTTTTCAATCCCTCTGACATTTTCTCTCTTCCAAGAGTTTTTCTTTTTCTTATAAACATTAAGTAATAAGTTATAAATGCTGCTGTAAGATAGATGATTACATTTCTAATAACTTTATCTCTAATATCGATGATAATTGGTGAATTATAGTTTACATCTTGGATATCTGTTTTTGGAACATCATCATTTAAATCAATATAATTTTCTAATGGTGTTTTAAGTGTAAAAAGGGATTCACTAAGATCAACTTCTATATCAAGTATAATCACATCATCTTTAGAAAATGTGATTTGATTTATGCTCTGATATACACCATCTTTTTCAAAATAGTTTCTTAAGAAAAGTGAACCTTGAGTATCTGGGTCAAAAACTGAATAAAGACCTAGATTATACATATTAAATCCTGTATAAGATACCTCTATATCAGATTGAGCAGATACAAATACATCAAAGTATTCTGGCAACATCTCTCCGCTTTTTTGTGCGACTAATAATTGAAATCCATCTAATACAAGTAGACCATTTGTCGTATCTGTAATATGAGCTGCTTGATATATTAACACTAAAAACTCTTGATCATCTTGTATAATTGTTTCTTCAAATACTGGTGTTTCATCATAATAAGCTGCTGAAATTATATCTTGATAGTCTTGATCTTCTAATTTTTGACCAACAATATCCATAATTTCTCTTGATCGATAGTACTCATCTGTTATTGTATAGACTAACATTAGTCCAACTGCGATGATGAGTCCAAACATGATTCTATTGACAAGCTTCATCTTAAGCCCACATACCTAGATTGTTATCTTTAGCATATCTTTCAGCATTTTGAAACCATTGGTCTAATGAAATACCATTAAACACCAATTGTTGATCTTCATCTGAGTAATTATTTTGACTATATCCCATTTTAACAACCATATAATTAACTAGGACTCCATCAGCCCAAACAAGACCTAAATGTCTACCATACGTTTCTCTAATACCTGATGTTGGGTCATGTTGAATATAAACCGTAGTAGCATTTTCTAATAAACTTTCAACATAAGCTTGAGCTTGTGATGCTAGAGTGCCTGATCCAGTTTCTAAAGTATCTATACCGATAAATCTAACACGATCTTCGCCTTCAAAACCAGGTGTGAAATATGCAGTATCTCCATCATTATTAAAGATGAAATCAACTTCTACAACACCACCAGCTTCGGTAAAATAATCAAGCAATAAATATTCAGCTTCTAAAGTAAATGTGTCTGGATATTCAACTGGATGCGTACCAAACATTGAAAAATTATCAACTGCATAAATACCCCAATCAGCAATGTTAAAAGTCATATTACCTTCAACTACTGACATATCTCTTACAAAGGTTTTATCATTTGCATATAATAAACCTCCACCAATTGTTCCTAAAACATCAGTGTTGTCACCGTTATAATAAGTCAATGCAATAGCTTCTCTGCCATTAAAACTAAGATCTGCAGTTGTCATATCAGCTAAAGCTAAGATTTCAGCACGACTGTTTGGATTAGCTATAATAAATGTTTCGTTAGACGCAAGACTTCCAGTTAATGCTATAGAAGTTTCTAGTGTACTAACAGAAACTCTTTTATAAATAGTTAGACTGAAATTTGATAAATCTATTGCTTCATCTGTTGTATTGTATAATTCAACCATTTTAGATTCATCAGAACCTTCAAAATATTTAGAAATAATTAATCCTGTTTCAGGGATAATCAATGCTTCTGCAATATAAACAATGATATCTTCTTCGTCATCTACGACATCACCAGCTTGTAATTGACTACCATATTCAACAAAAATTCCAGGTTCAATATCATTTGTTTCCACTGTTTGTATTTCAACAATGACATTGATATCAGATAAGCTAGCATAGATTTCTGATTGTGTTAATCCTGTTAAATCCGGCAAGATATTTGCAAACAATGCAAAATTAACAGTTATTTGATCACCTTTTTCATATGTTTGTCCAGCTTCAAAGCCTTCACCATACGAAACAAAATAACCCTCAGTTATTTCAATATTTATTACATCTTCAAATACACCTGTAACTCCTAAACTTGAAAATATATTAACTACTTCTTGTTTTGATTTTCCTGTTAAATCTGGTAAAACTAATTCTTCATCTGGTGTGCATGCAACTATAGTTAAACTTGATAGTATAACTACGAAAATTAATAGTACTTTTTTTATCATTTTATATACATCTCCTACTTGTTATTGTGCAAGGATATTATATCATAATTAAGCATTTTATTATAGTATTCTAAACATCTTTATACTAAAGTATAAAAATGATGTTTTTTAAAAAACATAAAGAAAAAGTGGCTCCGTTTAAAAACGGAACCACTTTATATAAAATTTTATATCTTATGAAAAATTAATCGACTGTATGAGCTCCTAGAGTTGTAACTGAACCATCAGTATACGCTTCTACAACTGTCCATTCTGAGATAACCCAAATTGCACTAGGTGCAGTAACTGAAGGATTTCTTGTGATAACATGATCCTTAGTTGCTTCAACTGTGTCTCCCATATCCCAACCAGCACCTGGATCTTCTCCAAATACTCCAAATAAATCAATCAATACGCCATTTTTAAATAAGCCCATTGCATCATCACCGTTGAAATTTAAAGCTGATGTTTCTAAATCACCAAAAGGAGCTAATTTATCATCTAATTCTGAATCATCATAATAGACAACAAATACATCACCAGCAGCAATAGTACCTTCTAAGACGATTGGATCGCCCCATGTTTGATCTGCGTTTCCATTTCTAGCAAGTGTATAAACACCTGTTAAAACGATTGGTTGATCAGAAGGATTAAATATTTCAATTGCTTTTCTATTTCCTGGAGTTCCTTCAACATATTCTGATATGAATAAATCTGGTTCAGAATTATCTATCATTACATGTGATCCAATATAATCATAAGTATTTGCTGGATATACTTCCCATTCAGTTGGATCAAATACTGCGTTTGGAGAGTAAACTGTAGATTTACGAACAAGAGTATTATCTTGAGTAGAACCATCTCCTACAACCCAAACTGTATCAACGCCAACTTCACCAATAACATCAATAACAACACCGTCTTTAACTAATTCTAATGGGTCATTACCATTGAAATAAGTAATTGAAGAAGCAACATCGCCTTCTGCAAGTATTTCTTCACCAGCACCAGAGTTATAAATAACAAGTACATCACCATTATATAGAATACCTTCTAGAGCAACTGAGTTGCCAACTGAAGTATTACCATTTGAATATTGTTTACAACATAACCTGTTAAATCAACGTTTGCACCAGTACCATTATAGATTTCTACTGCTTTATTATTTCCAACTGAACCTTCGATATATTCTGAGAAGAATAAATCTGTAGCGCCAGATATTGTACTTACACCAACTGTAATCATAAATTCAACTACGACTTCAGCATCACCTTTTGTAAGTGTTGCAGTTAATGTAACAGTTGCTAAACCTTCAGCAGGCATAACTACTGCGCCAGTTGTAACATCGATAAGTGCAGAATCACTTGATGACCAAGCAATTGTAGAACCATAAGTTCCAGTTACTGGAAGTGTAAGAGTTCTTGCATCCATCATTTTAGCATCAAATTCTAATGCGCTTGCATCAATAGCTAATTCATCAGCAGCTGATAAAGTACCAGTTCCTAATAATGTAGAACTTGTGTAATATAGGAATGGTGCATTACCATAAGTATCCCAAGATAGAGGAGTGGTAACATTAATTACATCTCCAACTTGAATAGCTTCAATAGCTAATAAAGCTTCTGGAGTTAAATCAGCTCTTGAATCATATTTCATCATGACTTTAGTACCTTCAGCAGGTCTTTCTAAAGTAAGTGTAATGTTGCCATAATTATCAACTGCAACATTAGAAACAAATAGATTATTTAATTCAACTAATAATCCTTGGAATGGTAACATTGCAGCGCCTGTTAATTCAAATTCATCAACATTAACTGCCGTTGGCATAGTTCCATCACCAACTAATGTATAACTAGAAACATTGTTAAATCTAATAAGTCCATAATTATTTTCAACTTCTCCAAGAATTGTTACTTCTTTACCAACATTTGCTTTTAAGAATGCTGTAAATGCAGAATCTCTAGTGTAAATTTCGATTCCTGAAGTTGCATCTTGAATAAAGAATGCACGATAATATTCTGAAGCTGTAAGTACACCAGTTACTTTAACTAAATGTCCTTCTAAAGCTCTAGCATCAAGAATGTCATTGTTTGGAAGATCCCCAACCATGAATGTAGCTGTAAATGTTCCAACTTCATCACCTGATGTGATTGTTGCTGTTAAGGTAATTTCTTCATAATCTGTAGCAGGCATTGTTAATGCGCCTGTTGTTGTATCTACTAGAGTAGAATCTGTTTCCCAAGCAATCGTTGTAGTAGTATCATGAACTACTGGTAGAGTTAATGTTGCATTTTCAATATATTCATTTTCAAATGTACCTCTAAGAGATAATTTTGCTAAAGCAACAGCAGTTATATCTTCTGAGCTTTCTATGTCAGCTGCTTCTCCAGTGAAAATGATAGTGTAGATTGTTCTATCAGATCTATATCCATATAATATTGCATTAAATCTTACAACTTCACCATCTAAATCATCAAATGCAGCTTTATTAGATTTGTAATAAATCATGAAAGCTTCATTAGAATATGGAGAGTTTGCTAAAGTACTAATAGGATCACCATCATAATCAGCATTTACAAATACTGTATCATAACTACCGTCTCCTTGTACTAATACTTTTGCAGTAATTTGAAGATATTCATTCACAAACATATTATCATCACCATATGAAGGTGCTGTATTTGGTGTAAATGCAGTAATATCATCAACAATTGTTGGAGTTAACACTGTAACTGCACCATCTGATGGTCTTGCTACTGTAGGTAATGAAGAATCGCTAGTAGCGTTTAATTGTGCAGATCCAAAATAAACGTCATATAAACCATAAATGTTATATACAGAACCAACTTCGACTCTATCTAAATCACCATTATACACTGGCATCATGCCTGTGCTATCAGCAAAGAAGAATTCGTTAGATGTTTTTGCAATTACAGTAACATCTTCAAGTCTAATATAATCGCCAGCTTCAGCATTTGCAAATACATCTGCAATAGATGTATAAAGTGTTGGATTAACAGGTAATGCAAGAACTATTACATCAAATGTTTTAGTTAGCAATCTACTTTCTAAGAAAAGTGTAGCTGTTAATGTTACGCTTGTATCACCCTGATCTAATGTAGGTCTAGTAACCATACCATCGTTTGCAAGAACTTCAGGATTACTTGATGACCAAGTAACGCTAACTCCATCAGTACCTACTGTAGCTGGTAAATCAAGATCTACAGCAACCCCACCACTAATACCATCTAGTAATAATGCTGTTTTAGCTTCTTCTAATTTTTGTGATATAGGTTTTGTAGTAAATGCTAAAACCTTCATCAAAAATTGAGCTTCTTCACCATCAATTGTTGCAGTTAAAGTAACAACTTGATCAGCTTCACCAAAATATGGTCTATTTACAGATCCATCAAGTGCAATAAAATCAGCATTTGAAGTTTGCCATGTAATATCTAATCCCATAGAAGTTTCTGGTAAGTCAAAACTAGAAGTAACAATATAAACTGATTCTTCCATATAAATTCTACCTTCAAATTCAATAGCTGCTAACGCATCTAGTGGATCAACGACAACTTCTTCAGCTATAACAGTGACAGTTGCAGAAAATGTTTCAGAAACATCTCCTAAAGTTAATGTTGCAGTCAATGTTACTTCTGTGTCTGCTTCTGGTCTCGTAACAACACCTGCATTACTAATAACAGCTGTATTACTTGATGACCAAGATACTGTAATATCACCAATTGTTTCTGGCAAAATTAAGTTTTTTGTAACTGAGTCCTGTGTGTCGCCACTTGAAAAAGTAACGGCAACCGTTTCTAATGCTTGATCTACTAAATCTTGGTCTGTGTCACCACAAGCTACCAAAACTACTGCAGAAAGCACCATAAACATAAACGTTAACAGAACTTTAGATAAATTAAATCTTTTTGATCTCATTTTTAATCCTCCGTTTTTTTTGTTTATTTTTGATGTCTTTATCAGACTTCTAAACTATATCATGATGTCGCCAGCCACATAATGGCTGGCAACCATAAACCCTTTTTTAATTAAGCACCTTTTTGAGCTTCGTTATAAGCTTCATCAAGAGCTTCTTGAATATTTCCATCACCTAACATTACACGTTCTAGAGCTGACCCAACTTGTGTACGAGCTCTTGAAGAACCAATAAATGCTGGATCAAAGAACATATATCCTGATTGTTGATAAGCTGCGTTAGCTGCCATTGCGATAGCTGCTGCAAGCTTGTCAGTTGTTGATGGATTATTTAAGAACGTTTGATATTCTGTAGAAATATAAGCACTTGTTCTTACAGGAAGATAACCTGTTTCAATTGCCCAATCAGTTGTAACTTCTTTAGAAATTAAGTATTTCAAGAATAACCATGAAGCTAGTTTTTCTTGATCTGAGCCTGTATCCATTAATGAGATATTTGTACCTTGTTGGATAACTGCTTTTTCTTCAGGCATATCTGCATTATAAGGAACTGGAGCAACACCAATCTCAAATCCACCACTTGGAACATTATATGTAACACCAGCCGATGAGCCGATAGTTATAAATGTTTGTTGATTAACAAATGGAGTTGAAGCATAATCTTGATCCCAGAATTCAGGTAATGTGAATATTGAATTATTATTCTTCAAGAATGTCATAGCAGCAAATGTATTTGCATTTTCATGCCATAAGAATTCGCCTTCAAATGTAGAGAAATTTAATGCCGTATAAGCACCACCAAATTGTCTAGCAAATGTGATGAATGCATTTCCTGTTGAATCATAAGCTGCAGGAACGATTAACGCTTGAGCAGCTGCGATTTCTGTAGTTAATTGTGCTGGAGTTTTAGTTGGATTAGCATCTAAAACTTTTTGTCTTGCAAGTTCTTCACCTTTAGCTTGTAATTCTGGAGCAAGAGCTATAATATCTTGCCATGTTGTAGGGATATCTAACTCTAATTCATCAAATACTGTTTTGTTATAAATCATAACTTCAGTTGATTTGTTGAATGGAAGAGAATAGAATGTACCATTTGCATCATATTGTGTATTTTCTTCTAAATAAGAAGCAATAATATCATCTAATGCATCATCCCCGTTTAATCCCCAATCTTCTGAGTAAATATAAGGATTTAAGTTTAGAACAGCATCACCATTTAAATATTCTGCAACATGATCTGGATATCCTTGAACCATATTTGGATAGTCACCGGCAGTAATTGCATTAATCATATTACTCTTTAAAGTATCATAGTTACCAGTACCTTCAGGTACATTAATTGTAACATTATCATACATTGCCATAAATTCATCTGCATATCCACGGATTAAGTTTGCTTTATCTTCACCCATTGCATGCCATAATTCTATAGTTACATTTTCAGTAAATGTATCTGGAATACCACTGTCTACAACTGTTAATCTTATTGCAGCACTAGCTCTTAATCCATCATATGTAATTCTGATGTTGATTGTATATGTACCAGCAGCGTTTAATAAATAAGCTCCAGATACAACAATATCAGATGTAATATCTACACCATCTGCTGTTTGTGCAGTTACGCCAGCTAGTGGGTCATAATCACCAGAACCCATATAATATAGTTGTTCTGCAACTACACCAAATAATACTGGTGGTTCTGCAGTGATATCTTCACTTTCAACGGTTAAATTGATGGTTGCAGTAGCATTAGCACCTGCACTATCTTCAACTGTTAACGTGATAACATAAGTACCAGCAATATCATTATCGCCAGCTTCATAACCTGTAACAACGATAGATCTTGTGATGTCACCATCTTCTTCATCTGTTGCTGTTACGCCTTCAAGTGGTGTAAACGCGTCACCTTGCTGAATCACTTGAGTAGGATTTGTAACCGTAATTACTGGAGCTTGATTTCTTTTAGTAGCACAAGCTGTTAAAGTTAAAACTCCAAGTATTGCTAAAACCGAAAATACTATTTTTTTCATTACTTTCCTCCTAGTATATTTTTGTCTAATATATTTTCTATATCTTAATAGATATGATTAACCTTTTGTACCGCTTCTTCCTACACCAGAGATAATAAATTTCTTAAGTGAGAAGAATAAAATAATTAATGGAACTGTAACTAATGCTGTCGCAGCAAGCTGTATATTATAAACTGGTCTAGCATCACTTGCTCCTGAATCAGTTGTAAAGCTTGTTCCACGAAGTGCCACAGAGATCAGCCAATTATCTTGTGATCTTGTAACTAATTGTGGCCAAATATATGCATCCCATGCGCCAATGGCACTTAAAATAATAATTGTGATGATTGTAGGTTTTGCAATTGGGATCATAACTCTTGTTAAATATTTAAAATCTCCACATCCATCTACTCTTGCTGCTTGATATAATGTATCTGGAATTTGTTTAAATGATTGTCTTAAGAAGAAAATATAGAATACACTTACCATAAATGGAAAGATTAATGCTGCCATTGTATCAATCCAGCCTAAGTTTGAAACTGTAACATAGTTTGTAATTGTATATAATTCCCCAGGAATCATCATTGTTAATAAAAGAATTGAAAATATAAATTCTCTACCTTTGAAATTCAATCTTGCAAATGCAAATGCTGCTAAAATTGTTGTTGTTACTGTTCCTAACATTGTCAGAACACCAACTCTAATTGTATTCCAAATATAAGTACCAAAATCAAATCTTGTAATTGCTAGTTTGAAGTTTACCCATTGCATTTCTCCAAGTCCTATGACAAATCTAGGATTTAGAGCTGTAGTAAGTTCTTGATTTGTTTTTAAGGCTGTTAGGATCATCCAATAAAAAGGAATGAAAATAAATAATGCCATTAAAGTTAAGAATGTATACGTTCCGACTAATCTTACAATCTTTAATACAAAGTCTCTTTGACTAATTTTTTCTAAGTCTTGTTGACTTTCAGATTGTTCATCTCTTCTTTCTTTTCTTTCTTTAGCAATTCTAAATGTTTCTCCTGAGAAAAACTTAGCTAAAATCTCTTTTGCATTAATCAAAGTTTGTTTTAAACGATATCCTTTAACAAGATCTTTCATTTGAAATCCAATTTCATATCTTAAAACTGCAGAAAATGGATTAAATGTTAATAAACTCATCACTGAGTATAAATGTTGGGTTCTATAAGACCATTCATCAACTTCGATTGCTTCTTTTGAGAAATATCTTCTCATGTTTTGGAAAGCCATTGGAGTAAAAACTAATAAATATCCTAATAAAAGAGCAATGATTGTATTAACTCCAGCTTGTAGGAATTCCATTCCTAATACTTTATATACTGTATTTGGATCTACTTGATCCGTAATTGCAGTTGGTTCAATTAATAAGACAAACAGATAACTAACTAAAATAAGTGCGAATACCACATACACAATATCGATTAGGTTAGCTATGAGTTGTAATTTTTTAATGTTTTTAGTTATTCTTTTCATCATATCCTCCTAATCAATAATGAACACGTTTTTTACCTACTCTTAATTGAATGACAGTAAACACCATAATAATTAAGAACAATAGGATTGCTGCAGCTGCAGCTTCACTTAACGCACCATTTCTTCCTGTTTCCTGTAAGTATTCATAAATAAAGAATACAATTGTCTTTAAGTTCACTTGTCCGTTTGCACCTGTAGTAATCACACCAGATGTACCAATAATCGCTACAATAGAAGAGTATGTCTTAAATGTACCAATAATGGACGTTACTAAAATATAGAATATCATTGGTGAAATCAACGGTACAGTAATTCTTCTAAATGATTTAGATCTAGAAGCTCCATCAATTTGTGCTGCTTGATAATATTGTTTATCAATACCTTGTATACTTGATAAGAATACTATAATTTTAAATGCCAATCCAGCCCATACACCATGAATTAATATAACTGCCATAGCAGACCAATAAGTCGCACCGACACCTACCCACGGAACAGGAGTACCTCCAAACCATGTAACAACTTGATTTGCTAACCCTAAGTTAAATAAATCATTTGTGTTTCCTTTAAACATAAATGCAAAAACTAACCCGATTGCAATTGAATTTGTTACATAAGGTAAGAAAAACATGTTTTGAAAAAAACCTTTAAGTGGTTTGATTGAATTCATCGCAACTGCAATAAATAATGCTGTTACAATAGCGATAGGAACACTTACGAAAACGATGATTGCGGTGTTTAATATGGCTTGTCTAAATCCAGATTCACTTAACACTGTGACATAGTTTCCAATGAGTGTATATCCATCAAACTCTCCGGTTACAATATTATAACCGCTATAAAATGATACTAAAAATGAATTAATGATTGGATAAAACGTAAAGACTCCTAATACTAAAAGTGCTGGTAATAAGAAGAATATTGCTTTAAACCATCCAGGCATATGTGCAAAGAATCGTAAATGATGTTTCTCTAGAAAATCATTTAGCCTCACTGCAATATGATGTGTTTTAGACCTAATAGACCATTTTAATTCTCTAATAAATTCTTTCATGATAGAACAAGTCCTGTTTCTTTATCAAAAACATGTACTTTATGAGGTTTAACCATAAGTTTAATTGTTTTTTTGCCTTCTACAGATTCTGATTCAACAAGTGCTCTTAATGGTTTATCACCAATCATAAAGCGTATCATTGTATCTCTACCAGTATGATCTATATGTGTTGTATCAACAACAAAGCCAGCTTCATCTACTTTAAAGTCTTCTGGTCTAATACCTAAATCATATTTTCCATCTTTAATTTTTGTATCTGCAAGGACAGTGCCGTCAGATAAAAGAATTTTACCTTTTTTAATTTCTCCTTCAATAATATTGATTGGTGGGTTTCCTAAGAATTTAGCAACAAAAATATTATCAGGTTTATTATACATAACTTGTGGTTCATCCATTTGTTGTTGCATACCATAGTTTAAAACAACCATTTGATCACTAATACTCATTGCTTCTTCTTGGTCATGTGTAACAAAGATAGTTGTAATACCAGTTTCTCTTTGAATACGTTTAATTTCTTCTCTTGTTTGCAGTCTTAATCTAGCATCTAAGTTAGATAAAGGTTCATCAAGTAATAAAACTCTTGGCTTTTTAACTAGTGCTCTAGCAATAGCAACTCTTTGTTGTTGCCCACCAGATAGTTGTGAAGGCTTTTTATCCAATTGATCAGCAATCCCAACCAATTCTGCCATCTCTACAACTAGTTTGTCTGCTTCATTACGCTTGATATTTAAGTTTTCAAGAGGAAACATAATATTTTGACGTATTGTCATATGTGGGTATAGTGCATAGTTTTGAAAAACCAATCCTATCCCTCTTTTTTCTGGTGCAAGTCTTGTAACATCATCTTCACCAAAGAAAATCTTTCCTTCCGTAACAGGATGAAGCCCCGCTATCATAAATAAAGTGGTAGATTTACCACATCCAGAAGGTCCTAGTAAACCAACAAGTTTACCTGATGGAATTGTAATTGATAATTGGTCTACTGCTCTGGTTTGATTACCGGATTTGTCAGTAAAGACTTTCGTTAAATTCTCTAATCTAATCTCCATGTAAATTTTTACTCCTTATTGTAATTTTTTTATTTAAGCTAAAAATAAAAGCACTCTAGTTTCCTAAAAGTACTTAAGTTTCGAATATGAAAAAAACGAAATCCATCACTATCATATTCACGGTTTGAAAAGCATTTTGTAATCCATACATAAATTGCTCACCTCAACACCTTTATTATATAATAATACCCTTTAAATATCAATGGAGTTTTAGTTTCAATTTTGTAAATTTACTTATTCTTTTCCTTCACCTTATGTGAAAGCGCTTTTAGGGGTAATTAGATTATAGTATGTAACACCTTAATTGTCAATGAATATGAGGGTATTTCTGCGAGATAAAATAAAAATAAGCACATTTGTGCTTATCTTATATTTTTTATGCGTTTATATTGTCTAAAACTCACAATGTTTAGGTGTTCTAGGGAATGGAATTACATCTCTAATGTTTTCAACTCCTGATAAATACATGATCAATCTCTCAAATCCCATACCATATCCTGCATGTTTACATCCACCATATTTTCTTAAATCTAAATACCAACTTAAATCTTCTTTAGGAACATTCATTTCCTTCATGCGCTTTTCTAATAAATCTAAGCGTTCTTCTCTTTGAGATCCACCAATCAATTCACCAGATCCTGGAACTAATAAATCCATAGCAGCAACTGTTTCTTGATCATCATTTAAGCGCATATAAAATGCTTTAATATCTTTAGGCCAATCTGTAACAAACACTGGAGATTTAAAGTGTTTTTCTGTTAAATATTTCTCATGTTCGGTACTAATATCCTTGCCAAATTCTGGTTTGTTTTCAAATTTTTCTTTAGCATCTTTAAGTATCTCAATCGCTTTATGATGGGATACTTTTGCAAAAGGTTGCTTTAATACGCTTAATAATTTATCTTTTAACCCTTTTTCTACAAACTTATTGAAAAATTCCATTTCTTCAGGTAGGTTATCAAATACATATTGGATGACGTATTTAACCATTTTTTCAGCTACTTCCATATCTTTTTTTAGATCTGCAAATGCCATTTCAGGTTCAATCATCCAAAACTCTGAAGCGTGTCTTTGTGTGTTTGAATTTTCTGCTCTAAAAGTGGGTCCAAATGTATAAACATTTTTAAATGCTAGCGCATAAGCTTCAGCTTCTAATTGTCCTGTAACTGTCAAGTTTGTTCTTCTTGAAAAGAAATCTTTTTTATAATCGATTTGTCCATCTTCATTTTTAGGAATTTTATTTAAATCAAGTGTGGTTACATTAAACATTTGACCAGCACCTTCACCATCATTACCCGTAATAATTGGTGTATGTGTATAAATAAAGCCTTCTTTTTGAAAAAAATCATGAATTGCAAAAGAAGCAACACTTCTTAATCTAAAAACTGCATGGAAAAGATTAGTTCGCACTCTTAAATGTGCAACTTCTCTTAAAAATTCTCTTGAATGTCTCTTTGGTTGTATCGGATAGTCTTCTGGAGAGTCACCTAAAAGTGTAACTTGAGTCGCTTTTATCTCAAAAGGTTGTCTAGCATCAGGCGTTAACACTAAAACACCTTTAACTTCTAAACTACTTCCAACTCTTAGTTTTTGG
>SWCB01004199.1_pt1 | contig 17867 bp, 16 predicted proteins | sample 4692901 | NCBI WGS metagenome assembly SWCB01 (sample SAMN10267276, study PRJNA491770) | bioreactor metagenome | isolation source: DHS bioreactor inoculated with subseafloor sediment | place: Japan: off Shimokita Peninsula | collected 2006-08 | reverse complement strand
TTTGTAAGTTCTTCATTTGAGCCAACTTAGGGCGCCAGTATTGCTGGTTGTGAAGTTCATATTGGGAAAGCGTGAGCTGCTTAAACAGCGTGCCTTTTCGATCGTAGTATTTGATTTTGCGTGGCTGATAGATGTCTTGATCAATCCATGCTATCAACTTTGAGTAGCCCGAGTTTTCGTAGCGAGGAAAGCAAGCTAATAGCCAGTATGTTTGTCCATCTTGTGTCTTTTCTCCCACTAACTCATAGCGATATTTATCTAACTCCCAAGAACTCATGTCCTCATAGGCAAATTCGCTGCCCATAAACGGACCTGAACGGTTGTTCGAAGAGATGCGTTTGACGCGTTTAATCGAAGGAAGGAATAACCATTGGTCGTCAGCCTCAATTGCATGGCTGAAAGTGAGCAGTGCGGTTCCCGCTATATCTCGCGGTGCTTGAAAGTAGGTAATGATCTTATCGCCATCATTTTCTTGCTCAATACCTTTGATAGTTAACTGCCTGCGTACCGTATCGCCATTGGCGGCGATGATCGACATTTCTACATCTGATGCGTAGGAAACGTACCCAGTGTCACGCGCGATCATCTCACTTGCTACATCAAACCCAGAGACACCTTCAGCAGCGGCCATAGCTGAGAGTGTCATTAGTAATCCAGCAAACATTTTCATGGTTAACTCCTTGTAGAAGAACGAGTTTGATTCTGAAAGTTACAAGATTTAGCCAGTAGATGAACCTGTACGAGTGGACAGTTTCAGTGGGTATTAGGACAGGATAAAAATTAAAATACAGGAGGTAGCATAAAAACTCCGCAACCAATGTGATTCACACAAGGAGTATTTGTTTTTATGGAGCTTAATCTTTCAGGTAAGGAAATTAATGAGGTGGTCACCAATATTGATGACATTTTAGGCCCTTCGGAGCAGCGCTACTTTGGTGAAGGCTATAAGCGAACACAGTACGAATGTAACATTAATTATGACAAGGATGCCGCACAAGGGTTAGTGAGTGTGGCGTATCGAGCCGATTGGTCACAAAAGAAGCCCCAATCTCGCCGTCCTCATTTGAGTACTATTGATGCGTTCTTGATTGCGGGTCGTGTTTCTTACGGCATTATCAAGCGTCACTATCAACTGTCTACCCATCAATCTTCGCAAGCTTGGATCCGTTACGTGTCAATTAAAGCGGGTGCAGAAGCGCTAGAAGATCTTGAATCCGTCAGCTTCTCTGCGCAGTTATTGGATACGGCAACGTCGAATGGCAGCATGTTTGGCACATTAACACGAGTCAAAACTAAGCTCGATAGCATGGAAATTGAAGTCGTGATCGATCATGAATCTGTGGCGGATAACTTGCAACCTACAGCGCCAATCATTGATGATGAATACTTCACCAGTGATTTCCGATTGCGTCACTGCCACCTTGCGAATAATAGTTTTTGTGACTCAATTGATGCGGTTTCTAGTGACTTGTTATTCCAGTGTACGGGTAAGCCATCGGTAGGTGCAATGGGGCATTACCCTAATGCCTTGATGATGGTTGATTGGCTAACTTGCTTTGCTCAGCTATCACAGCTGGTGATGTATCGACTTGATAAGTTGAATCGCAAAGAAACCCATAACTTGTGGATGCGCTCGGTCTCTGTGACGACGCCGTATCCGATCATTCCACGTCGTACACATACGCTCACCCTTCGCAGCATGAAGAACTCACTCGTACAAAAGAAAGATTCTTCATGGAGACTTGCCACTGTAAATGGTTCGGTATCTGGCCATCCAGAATTCAATCTTACCGCCAAACTTTGCCACCAATTACCACAAGGAGAACCAGCGTGAAAATTGCCATATCAGGAACTTACTCAACCGGAAAAACAACGCTGACGGAAGCGCTGGCTATTGCGACTCAAGTTCCACGAACTCAAGCGCGTACTATGCGTGAAATTTTGCCAGATGCTGTGCCGGGGAAAACCTTGGAGCAATGTAACCAAGCGGAATTGCTTAACTTAGGGTTGAGTCGTTTGAGCGAACGTGTCGTTAACGAAGAACGATGCGGTGACCGCTTTTTCTCTGATGGTTCTTGTTTGCATGAATGGGTATATGGGGCTGCACGTTTGGAAACGGGCATCAATCCAAATGACAGTGATTTCGTTCTCGCGATGAAAAGATTGATAGGTAAACCATATGTGTCTGTTCACCGTGGTTACATTGATGCATTCGGTAGTGTAGCGAAGCGCCACGCGAAAAAAACTTACAGTAAGTTTGTTCATCTGCCTATTGAGTTTGATTTGGTGGAGGATGGTCACCGTCCAGTCTCTGAAAGTTTTAGAACGCTCTCCAATGATCTTTTGCTCTCCACTGTTAAAGAGCTCAACATCCCTTATATCACCGTCGGAGGTGATCTTCGTAGCCGATTACTGACCATCGCAGAGCACTTTGAATTACTGCTTTACATGGATCCAGATGCGGCCATAGAGCAAGCGGTGAATAAGGTGAAAGCAGAGGCGATAGAAATAGAAAACCACCGCCTGTCAGTGTTGACTACACAACAGGCTTAATTCAAAGGAAGTCTCGAATAATGAAAAAATGGACGAAACCCAGAGCCTTACTCGCCCTCGTTGGCTGGCTCTGCATCATGGCTCTTGCATTTGTTGGCTTAGGGAAACTCGGCTTAAACAATGATTACAAAGTATTTTTCAGTGATGATAACCCTGATTTGATCGCATTTGAGAATATAGAGGAAAAGTACAACAGCAACGACGGTGTGTTGATTGTGCTGTATCCAAAATCTGGTGATGTGTTTCAGGAAAATGTACTGAAAGCGGTACTTGAGCTTACGGAGTATGCTTGGCAAACGCCTCATTCTTACCGTGTAGACTCACTGACTAACTATCAATATACGCATGCACAAAACGACGATCTTATTGTTGAAGACTTTGTGAGTGCGAATCAGCTGGCTGGTGGTCAATTTCTAGAAGACAAGAAAGTGTATGCGTTGAAGCAACCAGAGTTGGTGAACCGTTATTTGGCACAAGATGCGAATTCAACCGCGATCAACGTGTTAGTACGTTTAACGACAGAAGGACAGTCAGAAGAAGTTCGTGAAATCGCTCAGTTTTGGCAAGACAAAATCATAGAAACGCAAGCACGTTACCCAGAGGTGCAGTTCTACCTGACGGGTCAGGTGATGCAAAATGATGCGTTTGGTGAGGCGACTCAACGTGACATGGGAAGTCTCGTTCCTGGCGCTCTGCTGCTTATTGTTATCGGTACGGGTATTTACTTGCGTAGCTTGTGGAGCTCAGTCGTCGTGACGTTAACCATCATTTCTTCCATCTTCATTGCGTTGGGTGCTGCGGGCTGGTTAGGCATGGCTATCACTTCGCCATCTGCTTCAGCACCGTTGATCATTCTGACGATGGCCGTCGCAGACTGTATTCACTATTTGCAAGGCTACAAGCATGCGCTGAATAAAGGCGAAGAAAAGCTGGTGGCATTGCAGCAATCGATGGAAAAACATCGTTTGCCAATCATTCTTACTAGTCTAACCACTGCGGTTGGTTTCCTTTCAATGAACTTCAGTGATTCACCACCGTTCAACGATTTAGGCAATATCACGGCAATGGGTGTTATTGCTGCGATGTTCCTGACGTTGTTCTTTGTCCCTGCTTTGCTTGCTATCTTGCCCGCTCGTCGCAGCAAAGTGGTGGAGCGTCAAGGGGTAGCAAAACCGCTTGAAGCGATTGCTCGCTGGGCGATGGTGAAACCGGGGTTGAAGATTGCTCTTGTTGTCATTGGTGGTGGTGTGATTGCTGCTAACCTTGTGCGTAATGACATTGATGACACCTTGTTTGAATACTTTGACGAGTCTTATGCGGTGCGTCAGGCAAACGACTTTACTTATGCCAACCTGACAGGTATTGCGAGTATTCAATACGCAATTCGACCAGAGCAAGGTGAGTTGGTGACGTCTCCAGATTTCCTACACAAATTGGATCAGTTTGTTCAACAAGCGCGCGAGACCGAAGGGGTTTATCACATTCAGGCTCTCACGGATATTATGAAGCGTTTGAACAGCAGTCTGCATAATGATGAAGCGGGTGAATACCGTTTGACGGCTGACCCAGAACTCTCTGCGCAAACCTTACTGTTGTACGACATGTCATTGCCATACGGTTTGAACTTGAGCAACCAAGTGGCATTAGACAAAAAAGAGCTTCGTCTTATCGTAACCGCGAAGAAGATGTCATCGAATGACTTGATTGCACTAGAGTCGACGCTGCGCAACCAGTTGCTTGGCTTGTTCCCGGAGAGCAGTGTTAGCCCAGGTGTGAGTGCTGATATTATGTTTGCGCATATCGGTTATCGTAATAACGTTAGCATGCTAACTGCATCAGCTGCAGCTTTGTTTGTGATCTCATTCTTAATTGGTTTAATTCTGCGTTCAGTTCGACTTGGTGTTATCAGCATCTTGCCAAACATTTTGCCTGCCTCTATTGCCTTTGGATTGTGGGGATTGAGCATTGGCGAAGTGGGATTGAGCTTATCTGTGATTGCGAGTATGACACTAGGGATTGTGGTTGATGACACGATTCATCTGCTTTACCGCTACCACACTTCACGTAAAGAAGGTAAATCAGAAGAGGAGTCGATTGTTACTGCCGTTAAAGAGACTGGTGTTGCGATCATTGGTACCACGATCGTGCTCAGTGCGGGTTTCTTTGTGTTGGCGAGCAGTTCCTTCAAGATGAATGCGGACATGGGCCTGATGACCGCAATCACTATTATTGTTGCTCTTGTGCTCGATTTGATTTTGATCCCTGCTTTACTCAAGGTGACGGGAAAATCAGCCAAAGCCACACAACACAAACCGCAAACCGCTTAATTTCACGACACTATTGGCTTGTAGTATTTGGCTTAGGGCACGGTTCCTAAGCCTTTTTTAATCTTCATACCAACTTAACTCGATTGCTTTCGATACCGCATGGGTACGATTGTGAACATTCAATTTTTGATAAATATTTTGGAGGTGATACTTCACCGTTCGTTCACTGATGTTCAATAGTCGACTGATTTCCCAATTACTTTTCCCTAGTTTAAGCCAAGGCAGCAACTCACATTCTCGGTTGGTGAGCGAGTTTGCTGGGCTAGGAAGAGCAGGAACATCAATGGCTTTGTCTGAGACGTAACTCGATGCCATGTATAGATGGGGGGTGAGTAAATACAGCGCATCAACTTCCTCACTTGAAGGTTGTCTATCTCCAAATGAAGTGAGGTAAATAGCTTTTCTGTCGCCATGATAACCTGCAAGCAGTAAGCGCTTTCCATAATCTGGATGCGTGTGTGAATCCATTAAGGCCATGATGCCGTGATTCGACTGCTGTAATGCTGCAATTAAAGGGTCGCTTTCTGCGGTTTTCTTACTAAAGCAGTTAGCAAATTGATCCGGAGAAAACCCATAACAAACAGGGTCGGGCGCGTAATCGTCACCAAACAATCCGAGAATGCTGAACTCAAAGTCAATCTCATTCTGCAATTCGCCAAACCATGCATGAATGGTGTCTGAGCTTTTTGCACACCTCAGTTGATTGGATAGTTCGAACAATTTTAGCTTATCCATAAGCAATTGTTTTTCCTGGTAAAGTTGTTTTTATTGGTCGTGTGGTTATGCCACATTATCATGTGTATTATTTAGTATACCCAAACGACCTCAAAAATGGGACTGAGAGTCCGAACTTCAGAATGAAAAGGGAGAAGTAATAAAGCGCATTCACTTGTTCTTCCAACCATTAGTGGTTGAAATAGTGATGTTTTTTAGATCGTTGGGTAGTGATTATTGCTTGTAGCAAAACGAAACTGATCAATATTATTTTGGAATGACTTCACATTATTGTGTTTCACTCTACTTTCATCAACCTAATGACACCAATCACAGTGAAATCTATGTGCGTTTGTTACGCTTCGCTTCGCCTCCTTATAGGATGGATCTTTGTAGTACTCTTGCCGTAAGAGTCGTACTAGGCCTTTCAACATCCAATCGACAAAAACGAGTGAAGATGGAACTTGCTGATATTCGTCGTGAGTACACAACAGCAACATTAGCCTGCATTTCCCATGGCATCCACTTGAGCGTCAGGTTCACATTACGGGTGTGGCTGAAAAGTTAACGCCAATGGAGAACATGAAGTACTTCACATCTCGTCCGAAAGAGAGCCAATTAGCCGCTATAGTAAGTAAGCAAAGTAGCCGCATTTCTGCTCGTGGTGTGCTGGAAGGTAAGTTCCTTGAGCTAAAACAGATGTTCGCTAAAGGTGAAATCCCAATGCCAACATTCTGGGGTGGTTTCCGCGTTAAGCTTATGCTCCCGTTTAGCTTTTATGGTCAGCCATTTTTACATCATGGCTTGGTGACTAAGCCTTGCCAAAACATCTGGAAAGCACCGTCTTGATAGCTTGGTTGTTGGAATAGTTCTGGTTGTTCAATAAATAAGGTTGTCACGGCTAAATAGTGATAATGGCAATAGTTAAGCACTAACGGTATGGGTAATGGTGCCAGTATGCCTTGCTGTTGCCCTTGTTCAATCGCTTCAACCAAAAACGCCATTGATGACGTCATAACATCTTGTTGTTGGCTAATTTTAAATTGTGGGTCGTTGGCAAATTGCTGCAGAAACTGCCATTTTAGTGGGTGACTCATTGCCCATTCAATCGCTTGATGCCAATAGCTTTCAATAGTGGATTTTAAAGCATCCGCTTGATTGTCCGATGAACCAACGTTATCAGCAGTATTTTGGCTAATGGACTGACTCAATTCATCTTTGATTGAACGGTATAGCGTCACCACCAATTCTTGTTTATTCGAAAAATGATGGAATAGCGTGCCCGTTGCCACGTTTGCTTGCTTGGCAATTTTGGCTGTTGCTGTTGCTTGAATTCCCTGTTCGACAAAGAGCAAGAGGGCGGTATCCAAAATTTGCTGTTTCTTTTCTGTAACCATAAACAGATTAAATTCCCAAATTTATCGAAGGAAGAAAGCTAACATCAGCTTTTGTATCCATCCACCATAAGGTGGGGTCACTAATTTAGCGGTATTTATTTTACCGCGACTCAAAATTGTTTTCGCTTTCGAGAACGTTAAGAATCCTTCTTTACCATGATAATGCCCCATACCGGAAGGACCGATACCACCAAATGGTGCATCATCGGCAGCAACGTGGAAGACTGACTCGTTAATACACATTCCACCAGAATGGGTGGTGGTTTTAATGCGTTGTTGCAGCTCTGCATCAAAACTCATTAGGTATAACGCCAGTGGACGAGGACGTTGCTGAATATAGTCTACTGCCTGATCAATCGTTTTATAGGGCACGATTGGCAATATTGGACCAAATATTTCATCTTGCATGACAGTCATATCATCATTGGTATTCAACAAAATATGGGTGACCATACGATGTTGCTGATCATCTCGACTATTTTCATGGCAAGGGATCACTGTGGCGCCTTTGCTTTTTGCATCGTCAAGCCAAGCGGTTAGGCGTTGATATTGGCGTTGATTAATCACCGACGTAAAGTCTTTGTTATTCGTACCCTTTGGGTACATCTTATTAAATTGCTTTTTGTACTCTGTAACAAAATCGTCCACTTTATCTTCTGGGACTAATGCGTAATCAGGGGCGACACAAATCTGCCCGCCATTGAGGCTTTTGCCGTAAATCATCCGCTCAACCGCGACATTCAATGGCATGTCGGGGGCAATAATGGTGGGTGATTTGCCACCTAGCTCGAGTGTGACTGGAGTGAGGTTATTTGCTGCTGCGCGCATAACATGGCGGCCAACGGTCGTTGAACCTGTGAAAATCAGGTGATCAAACGGTAATGCGGTAAATGCCGCAGCGATATCGGCTTTACCTTCAAAAACCGCTACGTGTTTGTTATCAAATGCCGATACCAGCAATTTACGCAGTACGATGTTGGTTGCAGGGGTGAATTCACTGAGCTTAATCATGGCGCGATTACCCGCCGCTAAGGCGGTGATTAATGGCCCAAGGCTGAGCATTACTGGGAAATTCCACGGTACTACAACCCCGATCACTCCAAGCGGTTGATACACCACTTCCACTTTGGCTGGCGCTAACAATAAGCCGGCATGGCGCTTCGAGGGTTTCATCCACTTTTTTAAGTGTTTAATGGTGTAGCTAATATTCATGACGCAGGGCAGTACATCAGCCATTAGACTGTCTTGTTGGCTACGTTGTCCGTAATCTTGATTCAGTGCCTCACATAGTGCTGTTTTGTTGGCTAACAAGGCTTTTTTAAGTGCCTTTAGCTGGGTGATTCGTTCAGCATAGTCTGGCATTGGGTGAGCAGAATAACTCGCACGTTGTTCGTGTAATGTATTTTGCATTGCCGAGATGTCTAATTTGGTGACGACGTTTTCTGCTACTGTCATTGATATTGCCTCATGAGTGATTGGTCACAAAGATCCTGAACAGTTCGATGCCGTGTCGAAATAATATCCGTCACCGACTGATTAGTCGGTTTTAGTATAGTGCATTTAACGTGCGATGCAAATTTGTACAATAATCGTCGTGATTGTAGTAACTCAGTGTTTAGTATGACCACTTTTCTCTGCATGAAAGACTTCAATAAAGGTACTGAAGTATTGTTCTAGCTTGGCTGCTTGTTGTGGTTGGTTGATCAATGAAAGTAATGCTATGCCTGCTTCACAAGTACACAAATTGCCAGCCTGCTGATTACGGCGTAGCTGATATTCAGACATGGAGTTTGGCGTTAGGCTCAACCGTGGCAGCGCGGCTAACCATGGGCTTTTACGTACCATTTTTCGTGCTTCTTGCCAGGTCGCATCAAGAATGACAAACAACGGTATTTTCTGATCCGTTGGCTGAAAATCACTGGCTGGGTGCGTTTCATCACTAGGAAATAATAACCAAGGATCAAATTGAGGATTGGTTAATTGTTGGATGAGTTCGCTCGGAGGAGTCACCCGATCCCAGGTGACGCGGCGGCAATGAGGCAGGGTACGTTCCATTAAGACTCCGGTATTGGTGTCTTTGTTCAGTTCTTTGGGGTGAGTCAGTAAAACAAAATGCGCAGCACTGGTGAGTGATTGGGGTTCAGCATGGCAAATACAGTTGTGTTGGAAACCACAGCGCGGGCAAGGCATAAACGTTCTCTTTAAATAAAAATGACATAACGAAAACGGGAAGCGGCTCCACTTCCCAAAGGTAACCGCAATATTATATCAAGCCACACATGTATTGCTTGAATCCAGCTTTATTGTTTCTCGAGCTGCAAACCGTCACTGCCTAGGCTATACGTTTGGCCGTTCACCACTTCTTCTGTGGTGATTAGCGTATTGCCGTCTAACGTAAAGAAACGTTCGCCATTTAAACGGCGCCCTTGATGGCGGGTCATCATGACTTGCACTGTATCTTGACTGGCTTGTTGCCAGAATCCTGTTTCAACAAGGCTATTATCACCATTCGTATAGGCGTACGTTGTGGTTGCTGAATGATCTGGCTTAAGTACTAAGGTGGTGGTTAAACCTGTATTTTTGGTGGCTTGAGCACTACTTTGATATTCGCCAATCCAATTCAAAGTGACATCGGTAGCGCCAATGGTCGCGCAACCTTTGAATTGTTTACCTTGCCACTCTAATGTGGATTGCCAACCAAACAATGCATCGCTCATGGTATCGTTACATTGTGCTTTGGTAAGGGTCAGGTTGAAATCGCTGCCTGTATATTGCTGTTTACCCGAGATGGATGATGTTGAGGTAATTGCTTGGTTTTGGCGCTCTTTACCCATTTGAATTAAGGTGACTTGCTTATTTTTGATTTCAGCTGCCCAACCGGGTTCGTTGCCAAAGGCACGTGTCGTGTGCGGTTGTTGTTTACAGCCGCCACTCATTTCTGCAGAAATCATGTTGATTTGCTTTACGGTAAAGCGACCATCGTAGTTAGCGGCAAAGCCTTCTGCAGGGGCGGGCTCTAAGAAGCCAATCATTTCAGCATACATGGCTTGGTAGCCGTTTGGGGCGATTTTTGCAAGTGAGGCACGGTCAGATATTGCTGTTGTTAGCCAATATTGTTGCGTGCTACCGCAAGGTTGAATGCTATTACTTTCATGACCGAGCGTCACCATGCCTCGCATCATAAAGGCTTGCACTTTTCCACTTGCCTGAATGCTTGTATTAACTGTCTCTGTATTTGCAGTCGTCGTTGAACTGCTACCGAGTTGCGTTGGCTCTTTAGGGGGTGTGAGATCGATCATGCCCGATGTGGATGACGAAGGGGTAGATGTCGAGCAGCCTGTTAAGGCAATAAGAGCGGCAATAGGTAACGCTGTTCGCATCCGTGGATGTGTCATGCAAATCCCTCTTCATGTTAGGCTTGAGTGAAAGTACTTTATATTACAACGAGAATGATTATGGGTTATTGGTTATTTAAAACAGAACCAGAGACCTTTTCCATAGACACTTTAAAGCAGCAAAAAGTTTCGTGTTGGGAAGGGGTTCGTAACTATCAGGCACGAAATATGATGCGTGATCAGGTTAAATTAGGTGATCAGATCTTTATTTATCATTCATCGTGTAAAAATGTGGGGGTGGCTGGTATCGCTACAGTGGTGAAAGAAGCCTATCCCGATCATTTTCAATTCGATCCGACCTGCCCGTATTTTGACCCTAAATCTGATCCTGAAAGTCCTCGTTGGATAATGGTCGATGTGGAATATCAGCGTCATTTACGGCTTGTTTCACTAAAGCGAATGAAAGCCAACCCGCTGTTAGAAGAGATGCCTTTGGTGAAACGAGGTAATCGATTGAGCATTATGCCGATGACTGAAGCGCAGTGGCAGGCAATATTACAGATGACAGGGCAATTCTAACCATTAACATTATCTGACGATGATGATCAAAAAAGGCTGCGTTGGCAGCCTTTTTACATGATGCGATTCACCGTAGAAAGATGCTTATAACAGGTTCTCTGCTAAGTAATGCGCCACAGCTTCATCAGCACAAGAGCCGATAACCTCATTGTTCGGTAAGGCTTTTTTTACTTTGTCGTGAGAGGTTTTCATCACTAACCCTTTACCTGCCATTGACAGCATTTCAGCATCATTCATGCCGTCACCAAATGCGAGGCAGTCTTGCAATGCATAGCCTTTTTCTTTCGCAACCGCTTCTAGCGCATGACCTTTTGATACGCCAGCATCCATCACTTCTAAGCACCAAGGGGTCGAGAATGCGATATTAGCACGGCTGCCAAAATGTTCATTAAGGCGATCTTCCCATTCAACCAGCTTGTCATGATCGTGGTCATCACGAGTGAGAAATATTTTAGCCACACCTTCTAATGGAGGATTTTCGACATCAAAAAGTTGGTAACTAAACGTATCATGAAATTCGCTTAGCGATTTATCTTCCATATTTAATAGCCAATCGTCGTTGCGATAGATATGGATTTTGAGTGCTGGATCCGTTTTGGTTAATGCAATCACGCCTGCGATGACTTCTGCTTGAACATTTTGTTGGAAGATCAACTCGCCTTTACAATTATGCACACGTGCACCATTAGAGGTGATCATGTACGCAGGAATACCGATATGTTCACGCATACCTGCAACATCAATATGGTGGCGGCCTGTGGCGAACACAAAATCTTTACCTTGCAGGTGTAAGCGATTTAAGACGTCTTTAGTGAATGGCGCAATTTTGTGGTCAGGAGTAAGTAGCGTACCGTCTAGATCTGAAGCAACAATCTTGTACATGAATATTCTCGCAATGAAAGCAGGGGTCAGATACACACAATAACCTCTGTACCTGATTGGTATGATGAATTCTAAACCAGTTTACGTCAGAAAAAAGAGGCTAATGTGTGATTTCATAATTTCCGCTTTTACTCGTTTATGTTGATGATGTGCTGTTGTCGTGGTTCAAATGAGAAAAAGTCGCGGCCAACACGGTATTACGATAAGCATCTTTTTCGAACAATAACTCGTGACGCGCGCCATTAATGGTTTTTAATTCACACGAGCGATTGGCTTGGTTCATGGCTTGGCAAAAACGATGGTGTGCTTGATTATCAACAATATTATCATCGCTACCCTGAATGAGCAGTATAGGGGTAGCTATGTTCGCTGCTTGTGTAATGCAGCGATTCGCGGCCGCCATACCTTGCCATACCCAGCGAGTACTGGGTCCGCCAATTTTTAATGCTGGTTTGTTTTCATATAAGTCGCGAAACCATTGATAACGTATCTGGCTTTGGCACAATTTATTATTCAGAAAAGGCTTGGGATAATAAGGTACTTGCCCTGGTGCATAATTAGGTTGGCGTTGTAATTGCTCAACGACACGTGCAAAAGGGGAAGCGATTGGCTTCATCCAATTAGACAATTGAATACCATGCATCGGTGCACTTAGTACCGCACGTTTAATCAATGATGGGTATTTTGCCAAGAATAGGGTTGAGATGGTTCCCCCCATTGAATGACCAAGCAGAAAGTGTTGTTTATACTTTTTAGGGGTTACCACGGTATCAAAGAAGGTTTTTAGATCGGTAACATAATCATCAAACTCTTCAACGTGGCCTAATTCGTTATCTTTGGCTAAACGATCCGAGATACCCTGACCGCGATGATCAATGGCATATACATCGTACCCTTGTTTGACTAAATCGTAGAAAAGTTCTTGGTATTTCCAATAGCTTTCGATACGACCATTCACCACAATAATCGCTTTATCATGGTTGTAACCCGTCAGGCTTACCCAACCAATATTGAGATCATCGACACCTTTGAATGTGCCTTCCTGGCGTTGTTTCCACATTTCAGCTACTGGCCCAGACATTGTCTCGGCGTATCTGTCTTCTTGTGAAAAATCAAAATAATGTAAAGGTTGAGCTGTCATGTTTTCTCTCGGCCTGACGAAATAGGAAATGAATAATAAAAATGAAAGCCATTTGATTATAGAGTCATTAATTTTAATTAATGATTACAGTTAAATCATAGATAGGTCGCCTATATATTACTAATCTCTTTGATAATAGAGTATATCGTAAAGTGATACGGCAGAATAATGATCCACAGGTTGCTTTCACTGACATTCTACGGTTAACTTGCTTGGATCATGGGTAGTATTGATAGTTTTAACTTAAACAAATTCACTATGAGGTGTGGTTGTGGATATTGAAGTTTGGTTGGCATATTTAGCGACAGCAGTGGTATTTAGCGTTGCACCAGGCTCGGGCACAGTGAACTCGATCAGTAACGGCATGGTTTATGGCTTTCGCAAATCATTAGCGTCGATAGTCGGCCTACAAGCGGGATTGGCCTTTCATATTATACTGGTTGGGGTTGGCCTTGGGGCGATTGTTGCTCAATCTGAGGTGGCATTTTCCATCATCAAATGGGTGGGGGTGATTTATCTTGTTTGGTTAGGCGTGCAAAAATGGCGAGAAAAAGCCGTTATTAGTCTCGATACACCCGCCGACAATGTGTCTGCTCAATCATTATTTCGCCAAGCCGTATTTGTGAATATGACTAACCCTAAAACGATTGTTTTTCTGGTGGCCTTATTTCCACAGTTTATTAATCCGAATGAACCGCAAATGATGCAGCTTATTATTTTGGGTGCGACAACAGTCTTGGTCGATACCTGCGTTATGCTGTGTTATGTATCACTAGCTTCTAAACTGACAGGGTATATACGATCTTCTCGTGTGATGAACACGTTGAACCGTGTGTTTGGCTCGATGTTTATTGGTTGTGGTGCATTGCTCGCATCAGCACGTGCTTAATGCTGATTTTCATTTACGAATAACAGGATACTTTAGTCGTCATGTATTCATACGTTGCACGCCAGCCCATCTTAAACCGTCAGCAACGTACCGTCGGCTACGAGTTATTATTCCGCGACGGTGAAAGTAATGCCTTTCCATTAATTGAAGCTAATAAAGCGACCTGTCGTTTGTTGGTTGAAAACTATATGGCAGTGGGCGATAACCTGGCAACAGCTGGCCAACGTACTTTTATTAATTTTCCTCATGAAAGCTTAATTCGTTTATTACCACTACTGCTGCCCAAAAGGCGGGTGGTGATTGAAGTGCTTGAAACCTGTATTCCTAATGATGAATTATTTATTGCGATTAAGCACTTACACCGTAATGGTTACGTGATTGCATTAGATGATTTTGAAGCTTCGGCTGAATGGCAGCGTTTTCTACCTTATGTACATATTATTAAACTTGATTTGATCAAGTTAGGTCTCGAAAATTCGTGTGCATTTGTGGCTGAAAATAAGCACCGGAAAATAAAGTTTTTAGCTGAAAAAGTGGAGACACATCAAGATTTTCAAATATCACTGGATGCGGGCTTTCACTTTTTTCAGGGATATTTTTTCAGTAAGCCAGAATTGTTGAAAAATCGTCAAATTGAACCGCAAAAACTTACAACGGTTCGTTTACTACAAGAAATTTTCCGTGAGCCAGTTAACTTTAAAAAGGTTGAGCAGATTATTGCCAGCGATGTCTCGTTGTCTTATTTATTACTGCGTTACGTAAATACCGCAACGACGCGCACTGTTGAGCCCATTAGTTCATTTAAACAAGCATTGGTGTATTTGGGCGAAGACAAAGTACGCATGTTTGTCGGGGTGGTTGCAACGGCACATGCCGCATTAAACAAACCGAAAGAGTTGTACTCAATGTCGCTGCAGCGGGCACGGATGTGCGAAGTGTTGGTGGCGAACAGTAATTTAAAGGCAAAATCTGAACAGGCATTTCTGACTGGGATGTTTTCTTTATTGGACGCATTATTAGATAGCTCACTCGATCAGCTGCTGGCGTTGTTACCCCTGCAAGATGAAGTACAAACCGCCTTATTGCATCATCAAGGTCAGCTTGGGCAAGTATTGGCATTGTTAGATGCTTACGAGCAGGCTGATTGGGGCAAGGTCAGTGCATATTGTACTGAATTAGGTATACCTGAAGCCTTGGTGGCAAGTAGCTATCAGCAGGCGCTTGATTGGACCAATAACTACGAAAAGCTGTCGTAGTGTTTTCCTCTTAAACCATCAGCGCTGTATCATCAAAGCAATGCTCACCATGGCAAGGCACTATCCCGCAAAGTCGATATCCCGCTTGTTGCCCCAGTAAATACCCATGCTCCAGTTTACCTAGGTGGCGTGTCAGACGACCCACTTGAAAGGTTTTATTGGGGGCAATAATGGTTATTTCACAGTCAGCGGGAGGATGCTGAATAAAGTCCAATGCTTCATTATAACGCTTGGCGCGATGCAACAAGGCTTCGGCTAATTGCGGATGATGATGAAACATCGATCGTAATAACCATGGCACTTTGGTGTCACTTTTTCGGTAACCTAACGGTTGAGAAAGTACGACGGTTATTTTACGCGCCCCACGTCGATACGCCTCGATAACCGGAATTGAATCAGCAATGCCGCCGTCACTCATGGGCGTTTTATTTATTGTGGGGTAGTCACGATAAGCGAGCGGCAAAGCACACGATGCCATCATGACTTCTGCCACATTATTACGAGTGACCTCGGTGTATTCTGCCTGCCCAGTCTCAACGTTTGTGGTTGTTGCAAAAAAGGGAATATTGCGTTGTTCGAATTGAAATAAATTGAGCGGCAATTCTCGGGTCGTTGTATTCCACAACCAACGGATGTCGGTTAAGTGTCCGCCATGGGTAAAGCGAGAAAAGTTGATGAATTCAGGGCGACGAGAGTAATCAGTAATGATCCGATGGCTACGGCCATGATTGCCACTTAAGTACCCTAACAGGTTGGTTGAGCCCGCAGATACCCCCATTGCAAAATCAAACGGCATATAGCCATTTTCAAGAAAAGCATCCAATACGCCACTGGCAAATATTCCGCGCATTGCGCCGCCTTCTACGACGAGTGCTCTTGATGGTGTGCTATTCATGGGCAAAACCTGTGCTTCAGACCTTATAGAAGCACAAGCATAAATCTGACCAGTAATTTGAAACAGTCGATTTTACTTATCGTTGCGATAGATAAAACTTAACTCTCGGTGTTTTGCTCGGTAAGCACCGTACCGACCAGATCGCTGTGTGCGTATTGACTGAGTACTTTTACTGCTGCCGATAGCGCTGGATTGAGGGTTTTATTGGCGGGGTAACATAACCCTAAACGGCGAAACATACGGGGGCCATCAAGGGGAACAGTGACTAGTTCTTTGGCTGTTTCTAGTACACCAGTTGGTAGAAATGAAATACCTAATCCTGCTTGAACAAGGTGCATTACCTGCGTTTTATGTTCGGCTTTGGCGACTAAATTTACCGCCAAACCATCACAGGCTAATAGACCAATAGTTTGCTGGTGGGCTTCACACGGTGGGCACTCAATAAAGTCATGCTGATGCAGTTGCTGTGGTGTGACTTTATTCAGTGCAGCGAGTGGATGGTTGGGTAACATGCATAACACATAATCTTCATCCCACAGGGGTAAGAAAATCTCACCATCGGCCTTGAACATATCCAATGTGATACGCGCATCAGACTCAGCACTGTGATCGACTAACTCTAACAGCACATTGGGCACTTGTTGGGTCAATAAGGCTAAGAAGCGTGCCAGTTGGCTTTGACTCAGATCGGGGAAGTTACCCAAAGTGAGCGGTAAGCATTCTGTTCGTTGCTGAAATAATTGTGGCAAACGATTGATGTCGTTAAGTAACCGAATCGCTAATGGGTAGAGGTAATGAGCTTCATCTGTAAGATTGACCCCTTTCTTATGGCGTATAAATAACGGTGTACTGAGCTCTTCTTCTAACTGCTTAATGGCATTGGAAATTGATGGCTGAGAAACAAAACAACGTTCAGCCGCAAAAGTAATATTCTTTTCTTCATAAACGGCAACAAAGAAACGAAGTAGACGCAGATCCATAAGAGGTAGCCTAACGATGAAAAAGTATTTATATCCACGTTACCTCAAGATGCTCGTTTCAGCGAGAATTTGTTGGGCTCTAGGCAAGGTGTTCATTTCACGCGACGTTTCACCCGATATCTTGAATCGCAGATAAGAAAAAGCCGAGATAACGATCTCGGCTTGAGGATGTTTATTATCTAAGGAAGATTAACCCGCGATATTAAAGTAGGTTGCTGAACCTGGACCTACCGGGATACCCAGAACAAATACCCATACGTAGAACATGATGCTCCAACCAATAACAAATATCATCGAGTAAGGCAGCATGATTGAAATCAAGGTACCTAATCCTAGGTTCTTCTGGTAGCGCGTAGCAACAGCCAAAATCATCCCGAAGTAGCTCATCATCGGTGTGATCAGGTTGGTGACAGAATCACCAATACGGTATGCCGCTTGAATTGTCTCTGGTGCGTAACCGACCAGCATTAGCATCGGAACAAAGATAGGTGCCGTTACTGCCCACTGTGCAGATGCAGAGCCGATCATTAGGTTAATGAAACCACACATCAAGATGAAGGCGAAGAACAGCATTGGGCCCGTTAGACCGATAGACTGTAGGAAGTCAGCACCACCAACGGCGAAGACTTGGCCAAAGTTTGTCCACTTGAAGAAAGCAACAAACTGTGCAGCAAAGAACACCAACACAATGTACATGCCCATGGTCGACATTGATTTAGACATCGCGTTGATCACATCGCGATCGTTCTTCATTGTGCCGACTGTTCTGCCGTAAACAAAACCTGGAATAGCAAAGAATACAAAAATGAACGCAACGATACCGCGAAGGAACGGAGAGCCCGATACCAAGCCTGTATCAGGATGGCGAAGAATGCCATCTGCCGGAACGATAGTCAGTGCTAACAGTACTGATACCACA
>SWCB01004045.1_pt1 | contig 17868 bp, 13 predicted proteins | sample 4692901 | NCBI WGS metagenome assembly SWCB01 (sample SAMN10267276, study PRJNA491770) | bioreactor metagenome | isolation source: DHS bioreactor inoculated with subseafloor sediment | place: Japan: off Shimokita Peninsula | collected 2006-08 | reverse complement strand
CGTTGATATCGATGGCGCTCAGCCCGGCGAGGGCGTCGGCAAGCGCCTGGTTGTCGATGAGCGCGAAGTGGCCGTAGTCGCCGGTGAAGGCGTCGCCGCCGCCCACAAAGAAGTTGCCTTCCGCATCGAAGCCGAGCGAACCGGCCGAGAGCAGGTCGACGATGAAGATCGCCTCCTGCTCGAAGTCCGCCGGGTCGCCTTGTAGCCCTGCCTGCCAGTCGGCGTAGGCGACCGCCTTGACGTGGCCGGTGTCGCTGGGGCCGCTGCCAGCGAAGCCGTTGCCGGTAAAGAGCGTGCCGGCCGCGTCGAAGGCGATGCCCGCCGAGGAGCCGCCGATGTTGCGGACGATGATGGGGTTGTCGGGCAGGCCGGGGTCACTGGTCGTGTCGAGCAGGGTGACATGGGCGGGCTGCCCCCAGTCGCCGCCGGTCAGGGCCAGGCTGGCGTCGTCGTACCAGGCCGCGTCGTAATAGCCGACCGCAAAGTAGTCGGCGCTGACGCCGGCGAGAAGTTGCGTCGGCGCCCCGGGCGCGCCCAAGGCTACGACATCAAACACCGCGACGGGCTTGCCAAACCCACCCCCCACCGCCAGGCGCTCACCCGAGGGCGAGACACGCAGAAAGCTCGGGTCGACCGAACCGGCCATTTGCGCCGAGTCGAACGTCGAGACGAGGTCGAACACCCCGGACGCGACCGCAGACTCCAGGTACATCCCGTTGCCGGTGGCCGCCACGAGTCGGCCGTCGGCGAGCACCGCGGCACTGGTGGCAAACGACCCGACCCCGATCGCGGGCAGCTCGAGGCGCAGGCCGGTGTCAGCGTAGGCACTGAAAGAATCCGCCTGCGCAGGGACGACAGCCGCACCGAGCAGCGAAGCGGCGACAAACCATCGAGGGACCAACATATGTAGACCTCCCGGCGCGCTGCCGACAGCACGCCTCCCCGCCGGGCAGAGCGATCTCGGCGCAGCAGGCCGCGCCGAGCCGGTCCTCGCTCGACCACGCGTCGAGATCCGATGGAATTCGCTGGGGTTTCGTCGCAGTTGCGGGGAGAACTGCGCGCAACGCCGGCGTCCCATCGCGGGGACCACCAAGCCAACGTTCAGGCAGGTCTTCCGGCTTTGGGCTCCACATCGTCGCCTTCCCAGGTTGGCCCGTCCGCTATTGACGCGGGCGACCTTCCCAGTGGCTTTCTGACGACGCTTCAGCACCCATCACGGCGGCGCGTCCGCGGCGGTTTGTCCCCCGTCTTCCCGGTCCGGCACCTGCCTCCGCAGCGCCTGGGAAATACTCGTGGGGGTTCCGCACTTGTCTTTTCACCCGCACGCCCCAATAGGGCGCTTGGGCACCTGAACGAGCGCAGCATGGCGCGCGGGTGGGGTTGTGTCAAGGATGCGACTGGAATCGGATCTTGTTCGGGGCAGCTTCGGCGCACGATCCCGCCCGAGTTATCTCGTGGGGGTTTACCAGCGAGGATCTTCGAAACGCTGGATCTCCACGAGATACCCCGCCGGATCGCGGAGGAAGCAGTGGTAGATGAGGTAATCCGGGTTGTAGGCCGGCTCTTTCTCGAAGGTGACGCCGTGCACGCGAAGGCGGTCGCACCAGCCGTCCACATCCTCGGTGACCAGCGTCAGGATCACCCCGGCCGGCTTGGGAACATCCTGGCGATCACAGAACCCGATGTACGCGGTGTCGGTGACGTGGTAGATGCGACAGCCGCCCTGTTCCAGCTTGAGCTTGAGCCCCAGCAGGTCCTCGTAGAAGTGACTGACCGCCTTGATGTCTTCGGTGTAGCAGAAGGTGATCTGGGCGTCGAAACCGTTCATGGCTGTCTCGCTGGGAAGTGCAATTCGCTACGGAGGTACGCAGGTCGATTCGTCGTAATGGATGCCGCCCCGAGGGCATGGAAGCGCCGGGCGATGCGGGGATCGTCGATCGTCCAGACGTGCAGTTCGTACCCCGCGCGCTCAAGTTGGCCCACGAAGGCGCTGTCGAGGCTGTCGTGGGCGTGGCTCCCCAGGCCGTCCGCGCCGCAGCCGGCCAGCGTCGCCAGAATCTCGTCGATCGTCGGCGTCACCTCCCCCGTCGCCTCATCCACCTTGTAGCCGGTGAGCCAATAGGCCCGGCATTGCGGTAGCAGTTCCTTGGCCGCAGCAATCACCTCAGCACGAAACGAGATGATGACCGCCTGGTCGTAAGGCAACCCCGATGCGTCCAGCGTCCCGGCCAGCACCGGCACGAGTTCCGGGCCGCACTTGATCTCGATGTAGATCAGCCGATCCCGGGGCACCGTCGCCAAGACCTGCGTCAGCGTGGGGATGCGCTCGCCGGCGTAGCGCTCGTCCTTCCAGGATCCGACATCGAGATCGCCCAATCCGTCGTAGGCCGTGTCAGCAACGACAAGCTCCCGGCCGGCGGTGCGCTTGGTCGTCTTGTCGTGCAGGCAGACGATGCGCTGGTCGCTCGTGAGGTAGAAGTCGCCCTCGATGCCATCCGCGTTCTTCTCCCAAGCGAGTTCAAACGCAGCAAGCGTGTTCTCGGGGGCATCGTGTGAAGCCCCGCGATGCGCGATGAGCGGGATCGGCTTGGGGGTCGCGCAGCCGACCATGAGACAAGCAAGCGCGACCAGTGCCACGAGCCGCCGATGGGTGCGGTGTATGGACAGCATGCGGAGAGACTACCGCGCCGCGTCGGCACGTGACCAAACCGCGACAAGTCGCGTCGCTTCATGTGCAACACCCCAATTCCCAAATTCCCCAGTTCCCAAATTCCCCCGCCCCCCTCAGATCCCCCCACCCCGATCGCCGTGCGCTGCCACGAGCGACATCTTCAGCCGGGCCCGATCCAGGTCGCGAGCCTTCTTGTCAGCAGACGCCAGGTCGTGCGGGTGGTAGGCGTCGGCCTCGGCGTACTCGGCCTTCGCGTCCGTGGCATCGATCTGCTCGACCGGGGTGGCGGCCTCGCAGAGCAGGGTCAGCTCGTTGTTCACCAGGTGGGCCACGCCGTCCTCGACGAGGTACCAGCGGCTGCCGCCCTCGGGAAAGTCCAGCCGCAGCGTCCCCAGGCCCAGCTTGTAGAGCAGCGGCGCCCGACCGGGGGCCACACCGAAGAGACCGTCCCAAGCAGGAACGCTGGCGTAGGTCACGTCGCGATCCAGGGCCTGGGCCTGAGGCGTAATAAGCTTGCAGTGGAAGGTGTCTGCCACGTCTGGTCTCCGGGGGGTTCGGCGCTCAGTCTAGGCTCACCCGGCGACATGTCAACGCGGGGCGTTCTCGGGCATGGCCTGAATGTCGCCGCTGGGCATGCGCAGCCCCTTCCGGGCCGCTTCCACGATGCGTTCCGCGGTGCGGACCGCCGCAAACCCTGCTGCTGCATTGATTTCCGGTTGTTCTTTGTCCCGAATGACCCGCAGGAACTCGCCAATCTCCATCTTGAGCTGATCCTGGTCGTCGACGCGCAGATCCTCGCGGGCGACAAGCTCGGTCCAGGGCAGGTCGGAGAGGTCCCGGCCCTCGCGGATGCCCTGGCGCAAGTCCCGTAGCTGCGCCTCGTTGGCGGTGCGGCGAATCAGGGCCCCGGTCTTCTTGGCGTAGTCGACCGAGACGTAGAAATCCTCGCCGATCACCCGCATTCGCCTTTCCGTCTTGATCGCGAGTCTGCTGGCGGTGACGTTGGCGAAGCACTCTCGGCCGTCCTCGCGGATGAAGGTCAGGCGGGCGTTGCAGACATCCTCATGCTCGCTGATGACCGCCACCGCCGACGCCTGCACATCGACCGGCTCACAGCCGACCAAGGCGATGATGACATCGAGGTCGTGGATCATCATGTCGAAGACCACGCCAACATCGATGCTTCGGAACGTAAGTGGAGAGACGCGGTGCACTTCCATGAAGCGGGGAATGGGAGCCCCGTCCTCGTCCGTGGCCCGAAAGGCCCGCACCACGGGGTTGAAGCGCTCGATGTGGCCGACCATCAGCGTCGAGCCGGTCGATTCGGCGAGCTGCTTCAGCTCCTCCGCCTGCTCGACATCGCCCGCGAGGGGCTTCTCGATCAGGCAGGCGACGCCGGCTTCCAGGAGGGGCTTGGCTTCCTTGAGGTGGGCGGTCGTGGGGACCGCGATGGTCACTGCCTGCACGCCCAGATCGATCAGCTCCTGGGCGCTGGCCACGGCCTGGCACTGGTGCTTGCCGGCGATCATCTCCCGCCGATCGGCGTCGGCATCGGCCACGCCAACCAGTTCAGCGCCAGGCATTTCCGTGTAGACGCGGGCATGGTGAGCGCCCATTCGTCCCACGCCAACAACGCCGCACCGCAAGACCTGATCGGCCATGGTCGAATCTCCTTGGGGGCAGCGGGCTCGCTGCGCCAACGAGCCATCGTCGCCACTGCACGGGGGGAGGGCAAGGGATGGGGTGCTGTGGGAGCGTGGGAATTGGGGAACTTGGGAATTGGGGTGGGACTTCACGTCACTATTTGGCGGCGTGGGCTTGCCCCGCGCTTTGCCGCACGATCACCCGCGGCGCTCGCTCCCTCGTTCGACACTCGCTCGCCCCCGCGGCGCGGTAGGCTGCGCACATGCGTTGGGTCGGCATGATCCCGGTGCTCTGCTCGGTGGGACTGGTGGTCTCCTGCGCGCCAGGCCCCTGCGAGACGGCCGAAGAGAAGCCAACCGAGATGCCGCGGCAAGTCGAGGTCTTCCCACACGTCTGGCTGGAAGCGCACTGCCAGGCGGTGCTCGTCGATGGCTGGACACCCATCGCGCCGGGAGCGACCAACCAGGCAATCGTCTGGCTGGAGACGGTCGTCTGCACCCGCGACACGAAGGAACACGAAGCGCTCGTGGTGACGGAAGCGAAGGCAGCTCATGTGCACGCAGCGCTCCTCATGCTGGGTCTGCAACCCGGCGCGCCGGGCTCGTGGGAGGTTGATGCGAATGGTGTGTACGTAAGAGAACCGCCGACCGGGCCGACGGTGCGCGTGGAGTTTGTTTGCGAGCGCGAGGGTCAAGAAGTCACCGTCGATCCGCGGCAGTGGATGCTTGATGCGACGACCGCAGCGCCGCCGATCGGCGAGTGGGTGTTCGCGGGTTCGCAGCTGGTGGGTCGCGAGGGCAATGTCTACGCCGCCGATGAGGAAGGCACGATCGTCGGCATCTCCACGTTCGGCACGGAGACGATCGCCTGGAGCGAGGTGTTCAGCCCGGAGACCAGCGTCGAGGAACCGCGCGTGTATGCGAATGAAGCAGCGCTGCCGCCGTTCGGGGCGTTGGTGCGCGTGCGGATCAGCGCAACCACACAAGCGCGTTAGTCCCATCCCCGTTTAGGCTCGAAGCGAAGCGGAGGGGGTTTGCGGAGTGGGAATTAGGGAATTCGGGAATTGGGGCGCTGGCGTGTCGAGGGCGGCCGGACTGCCACGCATACCCCGGGGCGGCGCTGCGCTCTGCCCCGGCATGGCGCGCTTGGGCGCGTGATGTGCCCTTCATCTCCCCTCCCTCTCAGGGAGGGGTTGGGGGCGGGTGGCGTTGGCGGAATCCGTCGCGCCGAAGAGTTGTCCATGGGTGACCACAGTCGATACCCAGGCACTTCCCTCTTCGTAGGTCTCACCCCTCACCCAACCTCTCCCCTCGAGGGGAGAGGCGTTTAGCGCGTCGTCAAGTCGCGCGACCAAGGAATACGATCGAGTCCCAGCAACAAGACTCACTCGATTCGAAGACAAGGCCGACCTTCTCACCTGCAAACATGAGCCCCGGCTCATCCAAGCCCCAGCGAGCCAAGTCATCCGACGAGGCAACAACATCCTCGACAACGACCGCCGAGCCGTCGAAATCGACTCGATCACCAACTTGCGCAATCTCGCCGGTGGCGTAACGGATGACGGGTGGCGTCTCGTCCATCTGCACTCCCTGCGTACTCGAGGACTCTAGCACTTGCTGGCAAGCAGCCAGTGGCACCCGGCGCTCGGCGGAGGTTCCCCTAGCCCTTCGTATCTTCAGCTAGGTGTAGTTCGATGTATCGACGAATGCCCTCATGGAGCATGTCCGTGTCCTGCGCATCGAAGTATTGATCGTCAAGGTGATCGAATGGATCGGACTCTTCATCATCGCCCCGGAGCCGTGACATTGCCTCCTCGCGATCTTCCTCAAGCCTGGGAAACGGCTCGCCAATCATCCGTATGGTCTCTTCCACAACTCCAGCGAGGGTCGGCATGCCCAACGTGCGAAACGCCAGCACCGCCTCGGGAGCGAGAGCGCCACTGGAGTTGTCGTAGAACTGCTCAAGACCGCCGTTGCAGACCTCGGCCTCGCAGACCCAGATGGCAAAGAGGTGCGCGACGTGTGGAGGCACCTTGGCCCAGTTCGCAGCAAACTCGTCGCCCTCACAGTCGAAGTCGATCACGTCCCAACATGGCTCAATCATCTCCGCCCAGAGCTCCCAAGTCGCAGGCTTCTTCTCAGCGTCAGATGTCATCGCAGTTCCTCCCAATGTTCACAATCAAAGCGCACTGGCTGGCAAGCAGCCAGTGGCACCCGGCGTGGTAGAACGTCAGCAACTTCGTCCCCTCCACTTCCATCACACAGGCCTTCTTGATCTTATCAATTGGAATGGTGACCGTGTCGCGCGACCAGAACGGGCGGGGAAGGGTAACTCTCGTCGGACTAAGTTCGATGTACTGCGGCGCGCGGAACGACGGCACGATCAACGCGAAACTAGCAATCGACAGCAGTACGCATAGGCCCACCAGCATCCAATAGAAGACGGTCGCGCCTGCGCCAGGGCTGAAGAGAGCCGCCTTGAAACCAATGACGGCCGCGCATACCAAGAGGAACACCCCTCCCAGGTACATGGCGACGGGGTTCGTCGGGTAGTCGAATCGCTGCGTGTCGTCCGCCAAGCCAGCTCTCCCTTCCACCGCAATCCATAATCACACTGGCTGGCAACCAGCCAGTGGCACTCGACACCTTCGCAATGCTCACATCTGATGCCAGGCGAAGTACACCTCATGCTCATCATCGTAGGTGTCATCAATGAGCACCCAGATCCACTCGGCGCTCGGAAGCTCGATCTCGCCGAATCGATATTGCCCAACGCCCGACGGCGTCCACTCGGGCACTCCCTCCATATCCCGCAGCTGTTGCCCCTGGTTCTCCCATTCGACGCCGCTGAAACGCGCCTGGGTGAGAAACGTCTCCAGATCGGAGGTGGTCATTCTCACTTTGAGGTAGAGGGAATCGTCAAGTCCGCTCCAGTATTCATAGAGTAGCGCTTCGGCACCCGCGGGGAACTTGACGCCCATGGCCTGCGAGGCCATCGTTCTCTGCTGCGGTGTGATGTCCGAGCCCTTGGTCGGACCTGAGTCGCGGCAGCCGATGAGAAACAGGATCGAAGCGAGCAGGGTGACGGCAATTGAGCGCACGACAACACCTCCAGAGGTTTGGTAAACCGAATCGCCGCATCTGTGACTCCGAATCGAGCCTGGAGCCATTGGGCACTCCCCCTCCACGCCACTCCCCTACTGCAAATTCACCGGCATGATCACACACAAGAAATCACTTCCCGAGCGGATGATGCCGGGCTTGGTTGACGCCTTCATCTCGATCTGCACTTCCTGCGTGTGGATCACCTTCAGGGCATCGGTGATGAACGCCGGGTTGAAGCCGATCTCGATCTCTTCGCCTTCGTAGCCGGCCATGGGCAGCTTGATTTCCGCTTCGCCCAGTTCCGGAGCGCGGCTGGAGAGTGTCAGGAGATCCTCCTTGAAGCTCAAACGCACGCCGCGCGATTCTTCGTTGGTCAGCAAGGCGGCCCGGCGGACAGCGGAGGCGAGTTCATCGCAGGCGAAGACCACCTTCTTGTCCTGGTCGCGAGGGATGACATCCTCGTAGGGCGGGAAGGTGCCTTCCACCGTCTTGGTCGAGAGCATGGACGACACGCCCGCCGCCTCGGCGAAGCGGAAGAGCACCTGGTTTTCCGTGATGGCGACCTGCACGTTCGCTTCCGCTTCGTGCACCAGCTTGGTCAGGACGTTGAGCGCCTTGGTGGGGATGATGCAGCGGCTCTCATCGGCGGCGTTCTTGCCGGACTTGCAGGAGCCGCGGGCCAGGGCCAGACGCCGGCCGTCCGTGGCGACGAGTTCGAGCTGCTTGCCGGTCTTGACCAGGAGCACGCCGTTGATGGCGTAGCGGGAGTTCTCCCGGGCGGTGGCAAAGACGGTGCGGACGATGAGTTGGTGCAAATCGCCTGCCGAGAGTTCCATGGTGATCTGGTCGTCGGCGGGGAAGTCGGGGATGGGGGGAAACTCGCCGGCGGGGAAGCCAAGCACCTTGAAGTGCGAGTCGGCGCCGCGGATGTGCGAGTCGTTGCCATCCGTCTCAATGGTGACGGTCTGGTCGGCGGACTCGCGCAGGATCTGCAGGAGCTTGTCCGCGAGGATGACCGTTTCGCCGGGATCCTGGATGTCCACCTGGGTAATGGCGAACTGCAGGGCGATCTCCAGATCCGTGCTGGTTAACGTCAAAACCCCGTCCCCAGCGGTCATCTTGATGCAGCGGAGGACCTCCTTGGGGGTGCGGGCGGCGGCGACCGAACTGAGCGCCAGGACAGCTTCCAGCAGTGCGGAACGTTCGCAGATGAGCTTCATCGGCAATCTCCCATATCCTTGCAGTGTACAGCAGGCCCGGCCCGATCGCCCCCTGGGGCCCCAGCAGGGGGGATTCGCGGTGGAAGAGGGAGCGCGAGGCGAGGATCCAGGGATACGGCGTGGGCCCGGGAGCGAACCGCGACAAGTCGCGTCGCTTCATGTTTCCCCCTGAGTCCCTCAGTCCCTTGGTCCCTTTCCGCCATCCCCCGCCGTTATCGGTTGTCAGTATCCGGCGCTTCGCGGATACTGCCGCCTGTCCTGATCGCGTCACGGGCTGCCTGTCGGCCTGGGGCCAGCAATGTCGAACCAGACCGGGAAGGGGTCGCCCATGTCCTTTGCAGCCGCCGTCCATGCCAAGACCATCCAACTTTGCGAATCCGTCCTGGAGATGACCACCGCCTCGGGGAGCGGCCACCCGACCAGCGCCCTGAGTATCTCGCACATGACCACGGTGCTGATGTACCACACGATGCGCTGGAGCACGGAACACCCCGATTACCCGACGAACGACCGGCTGGTCCTGAGCGAAGGCCATGCGGTTCCCATCGTGTACGCCGCCTACGCCGACCTGCAGGGCGTGGTGGGCGAAGGCGAGAATCGCCGGCCCCTGACCCGGGAGGACCTCTCCACGCTGCGGGCGGCCGACAGCGTCCTGGAAGGCCACCCCAACCCGCGCGAGGGCTTCCCCTTCTTCGACGCGGCGACCGGCTCGCTGGGCCAGGGCCTCTCCGTGGCGGCGGGGCTGGGCCAGGCGGCCCGACTGGACGGCAGCGATCGGCGAATCTACTGCCTCATCGGCGACGGCGAATCGCGCGAGGGCCAGATCTGGGAAGCGGTTGACTACATCGCCGACTTCAAGCTGACCAACGTCCTGCCCATCTTCAACTGCAACGACTACGGCCAATCCGACCGCGTCAGCCCCCAGCAGTCGCCCGAGACGCTGGTGAAGAAGCTGGAGGCGGCGGGCTTCCTGGTCACCGAAATCGACGGCCACGATCCCGACGCCATCAAGAAGGCGTTCGACGACTACATCGAGCGCGTCGGCGGCGAACAGCCCATGGCCATCGTCGCTCGCACGGTCAAGGGCTGGGGCTCGCGGATCCTGCACGGGGCCGGCTGGCACGGCAAGCCGCTCAAGCGCGACCAACTCGAAAAGGTCAAGGAAGAGCTCGCCGCCAAGCGCCTCGAATTGGCGACGGGCTTGTCGGCCCAGGAATCGTTCACAATCCAGCCGCCCGCCGACGCCCCGGAACTGCCGAAGGCTGCCGGCGAGCTGCCCGACTTCAGCGAGACCCTGGCCAAGGCGGACATGGGGCACCTGCGCTCCATGGCGACGCGGAAGGCGTACGGCGTGGCGCTGCGGGCTCTGGGCAAGATCAACCCCAACATCGTCGTCCTGGACGGGGACACCAAGAACTCGACCTTCGCGGAGACCTTCGCCAACGATCCGGCACTCGCGGACCGCTACTTCGAGGGACGCATCGCCGAGCAGAACATCATCTCGGCGGCGGTGGGCTTGTCGGCGGCGGGCAAGGTCCCCTTCGTCTCCTCCTTCGCCAAGTTCTTCGGCCGGGCCTATGACCAGATCGAGATGGCCATCTACAGCGGCGCCAACGTCAAGGTCGTCGGCTCGCACTCGGGGATCAGCCTGGGCCCGGACGGCCCCAGCCAGATGGGCCTCTCCGATGTCGCCTTCATGCGGGCCTTCACCACCATGAAGGACCATCGCGGCAACCCCGGCTGCTACCTGCTGCAACCCTCCGACGCCTTCGCCGCCTACGCCCTGACCGAAGTCATGGCGGAGTACGAGGGCTTCTGCTACATGCGGACGCTGCGGCCGGACGTCGAGTTCCTCTACAGCGACAGCACCGTCTTCAACCTGGGCGGCATGGAAGTGCTCACCGAGGGGCGCGATCTTCTGCTCGTCGCCTCCGGCTACACCGTGCACGAAGCGAACCAGGCGCTGGACGGCCTGGACCAGGCGGGCATCAACGCCACCCTGGTCGATCTCTACTCGCTGCCCTTCGACACGGATCAACTCCTGGATCTCGCCCAGGAGAACAACGGCATGATCATGACGCTGGAGGACAACTACGGCGGGGCCTTCGGCTCAGCCGTCGCCGACGCTCTCACCGAGGACGGCGGCTCCTTCACGCTCAAGCAGATGTACGTCAAGCGCGTGCCCAAGTCGGCCCGCACCGCCGATGAGCTGATGAAGATGTGCGGCTTGTCCGCTCAGGACATCATCCGCGAGTCCTGCGAACTCCTGCAGGTTGCGGGGGTGTAGGGGTAAGGGGCCCACGACCACCAACTGTGCAGAAGATCCAACGCCGGGCTCACCCGGCGTTTTCTCTTGTTGCTGCGCAGCGAGACGGACCGCGGCACGCGGCGTTCTGGATGATTCGGTTGAGTGGGAGCAGTCGCAGCGCGAAACCCGGGGCAAGCGCGCGCCGCCAAATGGTGCATCCGCAGTCACCCGCCCGCGCGACCGAGGAGGACGCTGGAGATGTCCTTGGAGCGGATGCGCTGGCCGTCCGTGGTGATGAACTCGCCGAGCAGGTCGACGCCGACCGTGGGGAAGCGATCGCTGGCGCCGACGTCGAGCAGGGAGAGATCAAAGGAATAGTACGGCCCGACCTCGTGGCGACGCAGGTGCCCTCGCGCTTGCTCGGCGGTGAAGGTCCACTCGGCGATCGGCTCGGAGTCTGCTTCCAAGGCGGTGCCCGTGGGATACAGGCCGAAGACGAAGGAGCCTTCCTGCCGCAGCGAGGGGGCGTAGTTGGAGCGGGCGGCGAAGAGGTAGGTGAAGAGGCGCACGGTGTCGCCGTAGCCGTTGTGATTCGAGTCCATCACCATGGACTCGGGAGCGACGATGAGCGTGTCGGCGACCAGGCCGGATGGCTGCGGTGGAGCGTCGCGGGGCGGCTTGCGCAGGGGCTCGCCTTCGATGACGCAGCCGCTGAGGAGAGCGAGAGATGCAACGAGGGCGAGAAGGCAGAGCACTGGCTGGCAAGCAGCCGGGGGTACACGGCGATTCGGGCGAATCGATCGCCTGGGAGTTGTCGCGGCGTTGAACGCGGGGCAGGCCCGCGCCGCTAAATGAGATGGCTGCGCGCTGCGTTGCATGGTGATCTCGCTACAGCCCGTACAGCAAGGCCGCGGGCAGTGGTTCGTCCTCTTCTTCGGTTTCCGTCGTCGCAACTGCCTCTTCTTCCGTCATGGCGGGGTCGACGGGCTCCTCAACCGCTTCGGGCTTCTCTTCCTTGTCCTTGGCCTTCTGCTCTTCGCTCAGGAAGGGGCCGTCGGCTTCGAAGTCGAAGGGGTCGATGTCGCTGAAGTCACTGCCGCGCAGCACTTCCTTGCGCTCCTCGGGGATGTTCAAGAGGCGCAGTTCGTGCTCGGTCTCGGCGTTGTAGGCGTCCGGCTGGCGGATGATGTGCGGCGTGAGCAGGACGAGCAGTTCCGTCTTGGTGCGCTGCACGACCTCGGAGCGGAAGGGAATGCCCAGGATGGGAATGTCGCCGAAGAAGGGCACCTTGGCGCTGCGACGTTCGGCGCGATTCTCGATGAGCCCGCCGATCACCACGGTCTGGCCGTCCTTGACGGTGACGATCGTCTTGATCTTGCGAACGTTCAGGACCGGGGCCTGGAAGTCTTCGGAGACCTGCGTCGTGGCGGCGGAGAGATTGGAGAACTCGGGCGCGACTTCCAGCCTGACGAAACCGTCATCGTTGATGCTGGGCTTGACGACGAGAATGATGCCCAGTTCCCGCTGCTCGATGGAGCTATTGGTGGAGCCATCGTCGTTGACGCGAACGTTGCTGGCGAGGCTGATCTCCTCACCGACCTGCAGGTTCGCCTCTTCGTTGTTGGCCACCGCGATCTGCGGCCGGCTGAGCACTTCCAGGCGCCCCTGCGATTGCAGGGCCCGGATGAGCAGCGAGAAGTCGGTGGTGGAGACGGAGAGGTTGGGCACACCCAAGGCGGTGGCGACGGCGGAACCCAGGCCGAACGTCGAACCCGCCCGTGTTTCGCGGCTGCCCAGCGGCCCGACGTTGATGTCGGCGCCCCATTGGAAGTCGCTGTCCAGCGTCACTTCCGCAAGCACGACCTGGATCATGACCTGGGGAGGCGGCTCGTCCAGCTCGGTGATGATGTCACGAACGGTCTCGATGTAGCGCGGGGAAGCGCTGAGGAGCACCGTGTTGGAAAGCTCATCGCCGACGACGCTGATCTCCTGCTCGAGTCGGCGGGTCATGGAGCCCGTGCGGTCCGGGCCGAGCAAGCGAAGGATGCGCTCCTGTTCGCGGGTGACGAACTCTTCCAGCACGCGGGCCACATCGGTCGCCTTGGCGTTCTTGAGGCGGATAACGTCCGTCTCGCGTTCGTTGGCCACCTTCTCGTCGAGCTCGTTGATGACGTTGGAAACGAGTTCCATGTAGCGCTCGGTGCCGGACACCAGCAGGCTGTTGGTGCGGGGATCGACGGTGATGGAGAGTTGCTGCCGCTCATCGGGGACGGCGGTCAGCTCCGCCCCGGCCAGACCTTCCGAGGAAGTCTGATCGACCGGCGGCTCGTCCAGAGCGCCGACGACGCGCGGGGTGAGGATGTAGATCCGACCCTGCTGCCGAAGTGAGAAAAGCTCGGCGAGGAGTTCCGCCATCTGCTCGGCGTCGGCGTTGACGAGTTCGAAGATCTCGATCTTGCGATCGCCACCCTTGGAGCTATCGAGTTCGGTGACGATGGCTTCGATGAGGTCGATCGACTCGCCGGGGGCGGCGACGATGAGCGAGTTCGTCCGCACATCCGGGGTGATGCTGATCTGTTCCTGAATGGCGGAGGTGATCTGCGCTTCTGTGATGTTGTCGCCGATCTCGCGTTCGAGTTCCTTGGCGGCGAGGAAGCGCAGCATGGTCGCTTGCCGCATGGCTCCGGCCCGGGCAGCGACGCTGCGGCCGCTGAGCACGCCGCGCAGCAGGCTCTCCATTTCCAGGGCATTGGCCGCCTCAAGGGCCAGGATGCGAATCTCGCGCACGGTGTGCGTCGGCGCCTGGTCAAGCAGCTTGACCAGCTCTTCGATCTCCTTGATGTCTTCCTGGATGCCGGAGACGAGCACGGAGTTGAGGCGTTCATCCGCGGTGACGGAAAGGGTGTTCTCGCCGCGGGTGCGGTTGATCTCATCGACGTAGAGATCGCGCAGGGTGCGAACGACATCCTCCGCTTGGGCCGCCATGAGCGGCAGGACGGTGAAGCCCTTGCCCTGCTCCGCCGCCTCGACTTCCGCCTTGGTGAGCAGGTCGATGATCCGCTGGATCGTGGTCAGGTTGTCGTCGTTGGCAGCGATGATGAGCGAGTTCGACCCTTGGTCCGGCTGGATCGAGACGCGGTCGGCATCGGTGGCCGAGTTGCCCAGGGCGGCCCGGCGATCACGCATGATCGCTTCGATCCGATCCGCCAGGCGCTCCACATCGGAGCCCGGCACGGGCAACACGTGCACGCCCACCGTCGGATTCGGGGTGGCCGAGTCCAGCGTGTCGAGCAGGTTCTCCAGCACCGTGAAGCTGCGCGGGCTGGTCGAAACGATGAGCGTGTTGGTGCGCTGATCGACCGCGACCTGCACATCGTCTTCATCGCGGATGAGACCGGAGCTGAGTTGATCGCGGAAGAACTGCTCAACAGTGCGGGAGACGCGGTCGGCGTCGCCGTTCTCCAAAGGATAGATCCGCACGGTGGCGTTGGGCGAGGCAGCCGGCGTATCAAGCTGGGCCACCAGCTCCGCCACAGCATCGACGTTCACCGTCGTGCCGACCACAATCAGGGCGTTCATCTTATCATCCGGCTCGATGATCAAGCGCGCCAAGGGAGTGAACACATCGGTCGTCAGGGGCTCGGCGCCCTCGCGCAGGATACGCAGGCGCGAAATCTGCCGCTGAATCGCCGTCGATTGCGGCAGGCCGCGCTGGCCTTCAACGAGAATCATCTTCAGCGTGTCGGCGAGGTCCACCGCGTCGGCGTGCACGATCTGAATCACGCGCGGCTCAACCCAGCGGGCGGCCTCGTCGCTGTCGAGCGATTGGATCAGCACCTCGACGAGCGCCACCGCTTCTTCCCGGCCGGCCACGATGAGGGCGTTGGTGCGTTCGTCGGTGGCGATGCCGATCTCGCCGGCCAGGGCGTATCCCGTCGTCGTGGGAGGCAGGGTCTGGCGGCGTGAACCAAGAGCCCGGCTCACCGCTTCGCCCTGCTGGAACAGGCTGCGCACGACCGTTTCCATCTGGCGGGCGTCCGCCGTATCCAGGTGGAAGATGCGGATCGTCACCTGGTCGCCGACGGGCAGCGTGTCGAGCAGGGCGACGACTTCGCGAAGGGAGGCGAGGTTGGCGGGTGAAGCGCTCAGGATGATCGAGTTGGTCTGCTGATCCTCGAGAATGCGGATCGGCTCGCTCAGATCGATCGTCAGGTCGTCCTGCCCAAGTCCTGCCTGACGGAGGCTCAGGCGGCGGATCTGCTCGCGAATCGCCTGGGCGGGCCCGGTCTGGACGTCCTGCTCGGAAGGATCGACCATCTCGCGCAGGGTGCCGGCGACCGTGGCAGCCGTCGCCGTCCGCAGGGGAATGATCTCCAGATCCTGGTCGGCGTGCAGCGGGGCCTGGTCGAGTTGGGCGACGAGGCGCAACACCGTCTGCCGATCGATGGGGCTGGCCATGACGATGAGCGAACGCAGCGAAGACAGCGTCTGCACCTGGATCGGTTCAGTCAGGATGGAGAGTTCGTCATCGCGGATCGGGCGGGAGAGGCCCATGCTCTGCAGCAGGCGCTGCATCTCCTCGGGAGCGATGTGCTCGACGGGAACGATGTACACGCCCCTGCCGGTGAAGCTGCCATCCTCGCCTTCCATGGCCGGGCCGAGAGCGTCCATCTCCTTCACCACCGGTTCGACCTGAGCGAACATGGCGGTGCTGGTGGCGACAATGAGGCTGTTCGCCAGACGATCCACCTGGATCGAGAGCGGCTGGCCAAGCTGCTGCGCCTTGATCTGCAGCGGTTCATTCAAGACCGAGAGCACGCGGGCGGCCCGGGCTTGCTTCAAGGCGATGATGCGAATGCTGATGTCGGCGTCGGTGGCGGTGTCTTCGAGGGCCAGGGCGAGAGCCTTGATCTCGGCGAACTCATCGTCCTCCGCCCGCACGATGATGGTGTTGCTGGCGGTGTCGTGACCGATGATGATGGTGCGGCGGGTGGTCTGGCCGCGGCTGGTGCGCTGCTGCTCGTACATTTGCCGCAGCGAGTTGACCAGTTCGCCGGCCCGGGCGGTGCTCAGCGGGATGATCTGCGGGGGAGGCAGCATGGCATAATCCGCCACGTCCAGCGTCTCCACGATCGCCTCCACCCGCTCCATGTTCCGCAGGTTGGCGGAGACGATAATCGAGTTGCTGCGCGGCTCGGCGCTGACCCGCACGATCTCCTCCGGCTCGACCAGAAGGGTCGGGGCGTCGCGCATCTCTTCTTCACGATTGCGATTGTCGCGACGCTCGTCGGCGCTGCGACCGCGATCGACCTGGATCTCAAAGGCGGCGTTGATGGCCTGGGCGACGCTGACGCTGTCGGCGTGCCGCAGAGCCAGCACCCGCAGTTGCCGCGAGGTGTCGTATTCTTCGGAGTCGAGCTGGGCGATGAGCTCGCGAATGCGCGGCCACTCTTCCTCGATGGAAGAGATGACCAGCGAGTTGGTGGCGGGGTCCGCGACGATGCTGGTGTTCTCGGCTCCGGGCGTGGTCGCTTCCGCGGCGAAGCGGCCGTAGAAGACGCTCAGCGCCTCGCGCACCTGCACCGCCTCCGCGTGCTTCAGCGGCACGAACTCGGTGATACGCGGGTTGGAACTGGGCACGTCGAGCTGGGCGATCATCCCCTCGATCTCCTGGAACTGGTCCGTGGTGGCGGAGATGATCAGGGTGTTGTCGCTGGACTGCGAGGTGATGGCCGGGGCATCGTCCGAGCCGTAGTCCCGCCGCTGCGTCAGTGTCCGCAGCGTCGAGGAAAGATCCCGGGCGATGATGTGCTTGATGTGAATGACGCGGTACTCGCGCGAGTTGACGAACGGCTGTTCATCAAGCTCGGCGATCATGCGCTCGAGCAGCGAGAAGGACTCGGGGTTGGCCGAGATCACCAGCGTGTTGCTGCGATAGTCGGGGGTGATGGTGGCTTTGATGCGCACCGGTTCGCCGGCCTCGTCCATCATGATCGGTCGCAGATCGCCGGCCCGGCCTCGGGCGCTGCGGCCCAGGTCCAGCGCTTCCGTGAGAATGTCCGCCACGTCTTCCGCCCGGCCCGAGGAGAGCGTGAAGGTGCGAACCATGATGACTTCATCGCTGGGCGTCGTATCCAGGCGCGCGATCAGGGCGTCAACCTCGGTGAAACGCTCCTCGGGGGCGCTGAGGATCAGACTGTTGGTGCGGGCGTCGGCGGTGACGATGACATCGTTCTCGCGGCTGCCTCGGCTGCGCGGGAACATGGCGGTCACCACGCGCGAGACATCCGTCGCCTGGGCGGACTTGAGGACGTACACCTGGATGCGGCGATCCTCCCCCGCCTCCGGCACATCCAAGCGGGAGACGAGATCCTTGACCAGGGCCAGATCCTCCTCGGTGCCCGAGACGATCAGCGTCGCCGACGTGCGCGAGCCGGCGATGGTCACATCTGCTTGCCGCTTGCCTTCCAAGCGGGCCCGGTCACGGAAGAAGGTCTGCAGGCCGCGGCTGACCTCCTCGGCGGCGGCGTACTCCAGGTTGAGCACTTCGATGTTCTGATCCGGCCGTTTCGCCGCCTCATCAAGCTGCAAGGCGAGAGCGTGCGCCTCATCCACCTGGTCCTTGGGACCGGTAAAGACGAGGAGGCGGCCTTGTTGGTCCACTTGGATGTTGAAGCCGCCTTCGGTCTGGCGGGGTGGCCAGTAATACCAAGAGGGCATCTGCTCGCCCCCCGCCACGACTTGCTGCACCGTCTGCTGCACGAGCTGCAAGTCGGCGTTCTCCAGACGCGCGATGCGGATCGTCACCGCCCCCTCAGGCTTGGGGACATCGACCATCTCGATCAACTTCTCGACGAGACGAAAGGAGTCGCCCTGCCCCACGACGATGACGGCGTTCAGACGAGCATCCACACGCATGATGATGCGATCGGTGCTCTGGTTAGCGCCGAAACGTGAGCCGTACATGTTCTGCCAGCCCAG
>SWCB01016062.1_pt1 | contig 17956 bp, 22 predicted proteins | sample 4692901 | NCBI WGS metagenome assembly SWCB01 (sample SAMN10267276, study PRJNA491770) | bioreactor metagenome | isolation source: DHS bioreactor inoculated with subseafloor sediment | place: Japan: off Shimokita Peninsula | collected 2006-08 | reverse complement strand
GGTATAGGGGTTATTGCTGTGTATGCTGCAACTGAATATGAGTTCACAAGTGATACTGTTGAGTTACTTGATATGATTGCTTCTAGGATAGTAAGTGTATTGGAAAATGATAGGCTTTATAAGGAAGTGAGAGTGGGTTCCATTACCGATGGACTTACTAAGCTATATAATCATAGATATTTTTATGAGAGTCTAAATAAAGAAATAAACATAGCTAAGATCAAAAATCACCAAGTATACCTTCTGATGATTGATATTGATAAATTTAAGGCATTTAATGATACCTATGGACATACTGTAGGAGATTCGGTTTTAAGGGAGATATCAAACATTATTAAGGAGAGTATAAGGCAGTCAGACATTGCTGCAAGATATGGTGGGGAGGAATTTTCTATAATTCTTCCTAACACTAATAGTGAAAGTGCAGGGATGGTTGGAGAAAGAATACAGGACAGGATAAGGAATGTGACGAAAAGAATAGAAGAGATAAATGATAAGAATATTGATATTACTGTTAGCATAGGCATGTCATGTTATCCCAGTTGTGCCGAAAATACAAAGGATCTTGTTGATAAAGCTGACATCAGAATGTACCTAGGAAAGAGACTAGGTGGAAATAATATGGTTTATAAAAACGAAAGTTATATTAGTAGTGAATAGGTGGATATTAACTATGGAATACAAAAAAGAGGTCAGGAATTATTTTGATACATTATTAAACTTCATTTATCCCCGAAATATATACTGTATATTATGTGGAGTTCCCATTGAAAGGGAGGAAAAATTCTCCCTTTGCTCTCCATGTAAAAGTGAAGTAATGTTTCTAAGGGGAAGAGTATGTGATAAATGTGGCAAACCCCTTGATGAACTTTATATTCCTAATAGATGTCCCCAATGTACAAATAGGGAGTTTTATTTTACAAAGGCCTTTTCCTGTGTAGAATATGATGAAAACACTAAGAAGATAGTTTACGGACTAAAGTATAATGGTTTAAGATATTTTTCCTATCATATCAGTGAGATCATGGGAGAGCATTTAACATTGCTAGTTAATACAAACTTTGATCTAATAATCCCAGTTCCTCTACACAAAAATAAGGAAAGGAAAAGATCCTTTAATCAGTCATTCCTTATTGCAAAATATTTAGGGAGAATCCTTGATAAGCCTATTGATAGAAAAAGCCTTGTTAGAATTAAAGATACCTTGGAGCAAAATAAGCTATCCAAGGAGGAAAGAATAGAAAATTTAAGAAAAGCCTTTGAAATTAGTGAAAACCATAATATAATAGATAAAAATATACTTTTAGTTGATGATGTATTTACTACGGGAGAAACGGCAAATCAATGTAGCAAGACGTTAATAGAAAATGGCGCAAAGGAAATACATGTTATAACCTTCGCAACAGGGAGAAATATTTAAACAAGGGGGCAATAATAAGTGCATAATATAAGAAATTGTAAGGAATGTGGAAAGATATTTCAATATGACGGCATAAGCAAATTGTGTTACCAATGCAGAAAAGATGATGATGATAATTATAAAAAGGTAAGGGAGTATATATATGAGCACCCAAAGGCATCAATAGGAGTTGTGTCTGAGGAAACGGATGTTCCTGATGATACCATACTTAGGTACTTAAGGGAAGGAAGATTAGAGCTATCAGGGGATTCTACTGGATTAGTTCTTGACTGTGAAAGATGTGGTAAAGCCATAAGAACAGGACAATACTGTAATGACTGTGCCAATGTCATAGAAAAAGGTCTAAGATCAGGCTTTGAAATACCATCTAAGGAGAAAATTCAAAAAACAGGAAGAGATCAGATGCACATAAGTAAGTTTAAAAATAAAAAATAAATATTGATTTTTTTAAACAAATACCCCATCCTTGCCGATAATATTAATAGAATATTGGTAAAAGGATGGGGTGTTTTTATGAAGATTAATAATAATCCGAACATACAAAAGGTATTAGGTGCCTATAAAAGCAAAATGGCTAATGTAAATAAAACGGAAAAAACTACTCAAGTCAAGGATAAGGTAGAAATCTCTCAAAAAGCCAGGGAATTCCAAGTAGCAATGAAAGCATTCAAAGAGCTACCAGATGTTAGGGAGAGTAAAGTAAATGAAGTAAAGAATGCCATAAAATCAGGAACCTACAATCCTTCAGCAGAAGAAGTAATTGAAAAGATGATGGAAAGGTTTAATGTGGATAAGAAAGTTTAGAAATCAATGAATAATGAATAGTGAATAAGTAGAAAAAGCATAAAAAGAGTAATTATCTTTTAATTATTCATTATTCATTATTAACTATTAATTACATTTAGCTATTAGCTGAATGGATGAGGGGTTGAAAAAAATGAACAAGTCTGCGGAACAGCTTATAATAGCCCTAGAGAAGGAACATGACATATACCAGGAAGTACTTGATCTTGCGAAGGAAAAGAGAAGAATTATTATTGAAGGTCAGGTAAAAAAGTTAGATGGTATAACTAAGAAAGAACAAAATATGATAATTACCCTTGGAAAGCTAGAAGGGATAAGAGAAGCAGTGCTTAAAAACCTTATGACAGAGCTTGAAATCGATAGTATTGAAAATATAGAAGAATTAGTGGAGCATCTGGATAAGAATACAAGTAAAAAGGTAATGGATATAAGGAATAAGCTTTTGGATATTCTAGAGGATGTAAAAAAAGAGAATGATCTAAATGGAAAACTTATTAAGCAATCCTTAGAATTTATAGACTTTAATAAAAATCTGATTGATAGCATGGAAAACAAAGGAAGCACATATGGTTCAGATGCGGATGAAAAAAATGTGAAGGTAAAAAATAATCTGTTCGATGCAAGAATATAAGGTGGGATAAAATATGAGTTCAACTTTTTTTGGTTTTAATGTAGCCCGTTCTGGGCTTTTCGCAAGTCAAAGGGCTTTAAATGTTACATCCCATAATATAGCCAATGCTAATACTGAAGGATATAGCAGACAAAGACTTGATACAACCCAAATGAAACCACAGCTATTACCAGGTGGACAGGGAATGATGGGAAATGGAGTAAAGACGGAAAACATCTCTCAAATAAGAGATGAATTTCTTGATTTTAAATTCAGGGGAGAAAATACAGGTTTTGGTGAGTGGGAGTCAAAGGCAGAAACATTACAGACAATAGAAGCCATCTTCAATGAGCCTTCGGATTCTGGTATAAGAACGGTAATGGATCAGTTCTTCAGCGCTCTTCAGGATTTAAATGAATCTCCAGATAGCCTTACGGTGAGAGCCCTTGTGAGACAAAGAGGAATAGCACTATCAAAGAATATAAACCATATGGCATCTCAGTTTAAGAAGCTTCAGGCGGACATAGACTTTGAGATGAGAACCACAGTGGATGAAATAAATGGTTATTCGGAGCAAATAAGAAAGCTAAATGAGACAATATTTAATGCAGAGCTTAGTGGAAGCAAAGCCAATGACCTACGGGATCAGAGAAATTTACTTGTAGACAAGCTCTCAAAGCATCTTAACATAGATTACTTTGAAGATAATCAAAACAAATTTCATGTTCTTGTCAATGGAAAAACCCTAGTGTCTCACTACAGAAATAGCGAGCTTGCCTATAATCAAAGAAGTGAAAAGCTTCATCCCGATGATGCTGAAAAGCTACACGATATCACATGGGCTGATGGATCAGATTTTTCACCTAGAAGTGGAACACTAAAGGGTCTTATGGACATGAAGGACAATATAGATGGAGCTGATAAGGGTATACCCTATTATATGGAAAGACTTAACAATTTTGCTGATGTATTAACAGAAAGTCTTAATCAAGTCCACAAAACAGGATACGATTTAGATGGGGGTAGAGGAACAAATCTATTTACCGTGGATGGAATGTCCACCTTAGAATTTGAAGATTACCTATTAAACAAGGGCTTAGAGGGTAGTAGGGCAGTAGATGTAACGGATCAGGTTTTAAATGGAGAAAATCCACTAGAAAATCCCTTATACAGGGATAAAACAATAAAGCTGTTAAGCAGTGGAAAATACATAGTTGTAGACAAGATATCCGCAAGCAGGTTGACTATTTCTTCCGATGTTGATGGTGATCTAAATAAAATAGCAGCATCTATTTCTAAGGACGGACTACCAGGGGATGGAAATAATGCCCTGAAAATGTCTAGAGTTAGGGATAACGTAAATCTTTATGAATGGGGAAGCCCAGACGACTATGTAAAATCCTTGATTTCAAACCTTGGAGTTGATACCCAAGAAGCCATAAGAATGTCAGATAATCAAACAGTTCTACTCAGCCAAGTAGACTCAAACAGACAATCAGTATCAGGAGTATCCATGGATGAAGAAATGACCGACATGATCAGATTCCAACACTCCTTCAACGCCAACGCCCGAATGATAACCACAATGGATGAGATGATAGATACAATAGTTAATAGGTTGGGATTGGTGGGGCGTTAGATAAGAAAGTAAGTTAGTTGACGGTTACGGGTTACCGGTTACCGGTTGTTAAAAGCTTTGAAAATATTAACTAAGCTGGTGTATAGAGTGGTAACTAGAAGCTTATGACCGATAATAATTACAACAAGTAAAAGAAAAACCTTTGAATATATTCACTTTGAAAGTAGGGATTTACTATGCGAATCACAAATAATATGTTAATGTCCAACATGATGCGAAATCTAAACAATAATCTTCGACGTTTAGATAAATATCAAACTCAGATGTCCACGGGAAAGAGAATACAAAAGCCCTCTGACGATCCTGTGCGTGCTTCTAGGGCGTTGCGCCTTAGAACGGATCTGTCTAGACTTGAGCAATATGAAAAAAATTCAGATAATGCATTATCTTGGATAGAGATTACTGAGTCAGCTGTGGCAGAGGTGGGAGATGTTCTAGGGCGTGCTAGAGAGCTTACTGTTAGAGCAGCTACAGGTACTCTAGGTACAGATGACAAACAAAAGATTGCCGATGAAATGAAGCAGTTAAAGGAACAACTGATTTCATCGGGGAATACCAACTATGCTGGAAGATATATATTTTCTGGATATAAAACGGATTCACAGCTCTTTGATAAGGATGGGAATTACAATATAGATATTACATCATCGACTCTTAAAAACAAACCTACCACATCAGTTGAAATCGGTGTGGGAGAGGAAATACAGGTCAGTACTAACGGACTTGATATATTTCAATATGAAGAAATAGATACTCTACTAGGAAAACTGCCCTTTGGAGAAGCTACAGGTACCGCTGCTACCCAAGGTGAGCTAGTGGCAGATTCAGCCTTTAACCTTAATGCAGACTTTTCTACTGGAGCAGGAGATGCAGAAGTTAAAATAACTATCGATGGAAATTCCTATACTGTAAATAATACAGATTTAGCTTCATTGGATGGTACAAATACTACAAAGCAGGATATAGTTAACCTTATAAATAATGCGGAGAATGGTGGAATAAGATTAAGAGATGTAGGAGAAGCATATATTAATATAGAAGGAAAGATAGTAATACAAAACGAGAGCTATGGGACCGGATCATCTATCCAAGTTGATTATATTGGAGACAGTGGAGGAGGCTTAAATGAAGCTGATTTAGCAGCAGCCTTTGGTATTCCAAATGGAAGTACAGCCAATGGTGCAGATTCTATAGAAACCTCTATTGAGGGGACTGAAACCTTTACAAATGCAGATATAACCAATGAAGCCTTTGAAGGTACTGAGTTTATAGTGGAATATAATGGAGAAGAAAAAAGAGTAACCCTAGGACCATTAGCCACCGATGATTTAGGTGGACTTATAGACTCTATAAATGCTGCTTTAGATACAGAATTTACACCTGGATCCATAGTAGCGAGCACCGTAGATAATGGGGGAGGTAACTTCTCCATCAAATTTGAAACACAAAACAGTCCTAATGATGGTACCAAACCACAGTTAAGTGTAGACGTAGTTAGAGCAAATGAAAGCACTTTATTAAAAGATTTTGATGAAGCAATTGCTTCCATGAATGTAGGAGATGAAGGTAAAATAGGTGAATTTCTAGGTAAGCTAGACAACCATATAAATAGAATCCTATCCGTAAGATCAGACATAGGATCCAGAGTAAATAGAATGGAGCTTATACAGGATAGAATAGGAAAAAACAATCTCACATACACAGACCTCCTAAGCAAAAACGAAGACGCCGACATGGCAGAAGTAATAATGAACCTAAAAAACCAAGAAAACGTATACAGAGCGTCCTTGTCTGCTGGGGCGAGGGTGATACAGCCGACGCTTATAGATTTCATAAGATAATAAATCTTATGAAATCGAGTGAATAGTGAATAGTGAATAATGAATAAGTAATACGTAAGAAACTCGAGGTTTATTATGAAAGAAAGTATTGTTAATGAAAAATCTTATAAGTTTGCATTAAGAATTATTAAATTATATAAATATTTGATTGATGTGAAGAAAGAATATGTTCTGTCAAAACAATTATTACGATCTGGAACAAGTATAGGTGCAAATATTGAAGAAGCTTATTATGCACAAACAAAGAAAGATTTTATTTCAAAAATGTCAATATCTCTAAAGGAAGCAGCTGAGACAAAATATTGGTTAAGACTCTTAAGAGATAGCGAAACACTTAATGATAAGCAAGTAAGAAACTTAATAGTAGACTGTGAAGAAATAATTAAGATATTAACTTCTACTTTAAACACTGCTAAAAAGAATGTTCCTTAAAAACTTATTCATTATTCACTATTCATTATTCATTGATAGAAAAACTCTTAACTAGACCACTTATTCATTAATAGAAAAACTTTAAAATCTATGAAAAAATATCATGGAGTGGAAAAATATGTTAAGAATAAATACGACAAATGCAATGATCGGCATCCAAACAACGCCTGGAAAAATGAATATAAGTCAGCCCGCCCCTGACGTCCAAATGCACACCGAGCACCCCCGTGTGGAAATTGAATCTACCCTTCCCAAGGTTCAAATTGACCAGTCTCAATGCTTTGCGGAAGCAGGACTAAAGAACTTTTTAGACCTTACAAGGGAATCTGCTCAAATAGGGCAGCAGGCATTGATGAGGGGTATTGAACGAAGGGGAAGACAGGGAGATGACCTTGCAAATATACAGAACGGATTCCAAGCAATACCAAACCAAGCTGAGGAAAATGCCTTTGAACTCTTCACAAAGGAATTCAACATAGGAACAGTCCCCAAAAGCCGCCCCCAAATAGATCTAATAGAAGGACAAGTAAACATACAAGTAAGGGAAGGCAAAGTAAATACAAATGTAAAAATAAACAAACCAATCATTGATTACACAAGGGGAAAAGTGGATATATACCTAAGACAAAGGAATAGTATAGATATACAGTATGTAGGGAGTAGTATTGATAAGCAAGTATAGTTAATAATGAATAGTGAATAATTAATAAGTAAAAAGAATTGTTGTTTTAATGAAATGGTTTTACCTATTCATTATTCATTATTACTTATTCATTAAAACAAGGGAGGATGACCATGAAGATAAATACTCGCCACTTTGGCCAGATAGAAATACACGAAGATGATATTATTGGTTTTTCCGATGGGCTTTTAGGCTTTGAGGATATTAAGAAATATATAATAATACCTAATCCAGACCCACAGGTTCCATTCCAATGGCTACAGTCAGTAGATAATCCTGAGCTAGCCTTTGTAATAACAAGTCCATTCTTATTTACAAAGGACTATGAATTTGATTTGCCGGACAAGGTTATAAAAACCCTGGAAATTGGAAAACCTGAGGATGTTATGATATATTCCATAGCTGTAGTACCCGAGGATATAAAGGAAATGACCATAAATTTAAGAGGTCCAATTATAATAAATTTAACCAACCAAAAAGGGAAGCAGATCGTTCTAGACAATGACAAATATAATCTTAAATACAATATATTCCATGACACAGAGCAGGCTGGTCAGGGGGGAGATTAATGTTAGTACTTACAAGAAAAAAGGATGAAAGCATAGTCATAGATGATAACATAGAGATTACCGTTATAGGCAGCGAAGACGGCAAGGTAAAACTAGGCATATCAGCCCCGAAGAATATAGAAATCCACAGAAAAGAAATATATCTTTCAATACAAGAGGAAAACAAAAAGGCTGCTATCGATAAAGTTGATTTTGACCAATTAGCAGATTTATTCAAAAAATAATGTTGTCATCCTGAGCACTAGCGAAGGATCTTTGAATTATATATTTAATAAGTATTTAGTAGAGGAGAATTCATTCTCCGATAATCAAACATTTAGAATAACACAATATTTCACTGTAACCTGATAATTTATATTTCACAAAAAATAGTAGCCTCGAATTCATTCGAGGCTTTCACTAACTGTTATTCAAATTAATATAAAATAGCAGGGAATTAATTCCCTGCTATTTCCATTGCTTCCTTCCAAGTATCCCTCATATCTGTAGCAATACCAAGAACTTCATCTATCATAGAAGTATCCTTTTGAACATTAGCTTCCATAAGTCTAGTATTCATAAAATCATATAGACTTCTAAGATTATTACTGATCTCATAATCCAGGTTAAGGGTCACATTTAGCTCTGAAATGATATTCTGTGCCTTAACAATAGAAGTATGGGATTTCTCTATATTCTTCTGCTCTATAAATAGCTTCCCTTGATTTAAAAACTTAATAATTCCGTTATAAAGCATAAGAGTTAGTTCCCCGGGCGTTGCCGTCAACACAGATTGCTCCTTATACTGATCAAAGCTATTTTTGGGAGTAGTATTATTAGATATTATAGTAGTTTTTTGATTCATATCTTTCTTAAATTTCAATGCACCATTAGGCATCGAATAATTATATGGATTTTTCATAGCCATTATTAAATCACTCCTTGTATTTCTTTTAGGTCATTTCTATGTGGTCACGGTACTTGGCGCTCGGCACTCGGCACTGGGAAAAGCAGGCTGAGGTTGAGATTGAGGTTGAGAATTAAAGTCACTCTTCCATGTCTTTACCAAGAACCAAGAACAGTCTTCTAATTTTTAATTCTTAACTGTATTTTTCTACATTTGCCCTAACTGCGACGCAAGCCAATTTGATTGTTGGTTCATGCGATTTAGTGCTGACTCCATTGCAGAGAATTGACTGTAATATCTATCCTCGATTCTAGCTAGCATAGCTTCTTGTCTTGATATGTTTTTTTCTAGACCAAGAAGACCTTGATCTAGCATACTAACACTACCATTTATAAGGTTCTTACCCGTAGTGAAATCAATCAAAATATTAGATCTTACATTTCTAAGAAGATTTGAGTCATCGCCTGGACCAGCTTTATCAATGATGCTCTTCATACCATTAACCATTGAATTAAACATTCTATTAACTAAACCACTTTGATCATGTTTTTCTTTTATTTGTTCATTTGTTAGATTACTATCATCCGTATTTAAATCATCACTGGGTTGTTTAAATAACAAATCTATAACTCCACTTGAGTTATCTATGATAGCCTGCTTGAGTTTTGTCTCATTTATCTCTAGCTTACCCTTATTGGAATAATCTCCTGTTTCAATACCAATCTGTGTAAGATGATTCATGCTACTACTTAGTCCTGAGACACTAGTATATAATCCTTGTCGAGTATCAGATATAATTCTTGAAAGTATACTATCATTTTTCAACAAACCGCTTTTAGCTGCTTCTTCCCATTTTTTAATTTGATCTTCAGTCATTGATTCTTTTTCTTCGTCGCTTAGGGGTTTATAATCTCTATATACTTTTTCACTTAACTCACCATTCAACTTTCCGATGAGTTCATTATACTTCTCTACAAAGCTAGTAATCTTATCATAAACACCATCTACATCGGTATCAACAGTTACAGTTGTAACACCAGTACTCTTTGCAATCATATTAATACCATTAACACTGAAGGTGTTAGAGGATTTAGTGAGTCCTATGGCATCACCGAAGTTAAATGTTAAATCTATACCATCATTAACATCTAAGGTTTTTATATTCAATTTTAGCTTGTTATCAGTACCATCTCCGACAGAGCCGGATAGAAAGTTATCTTCATCGGAAAGCACTTGAAAATAATTCTCTGATCCAGTAGAAGATGTATTGAGAAAAAACCTATCTAAATCTACATCATAAGCGGCTGTAATCCCAATATTTGCATTGTTTATTTCTTGAACAATAGTGTCTATACTATCGACACTAGGATCAAATACAAAATCTTCTCCAGCTGCATCAGTTAAGTTTGTCTTTAACGTGAATCTTAAATCATCATTATCATTTCCGACTGTAGCATCATTATCAAATGCATCACCAAATTGTTGAAACAATGTCCCAGCAGTTCCTGTTGTAACAGCACCAGTACTTGTTTTCGATACACTTTCAGCAAGTTGAACTACATCTAATTTATAGCTACCATTAATTGCCTTAGCAGTAGCACTAGCTGTTAGCTTAGTTTCATCAGAGCTAGAAGCAGACTTTACCCATGTAAAGCTATCTGTTGACTTATTATATAAAGTACCTGAAGAAGTTGTCCCCGATAAACCAAAGTCCTTTTTCATATCCACAATAAAGCTAGCCATATCCTTGTTCATCTCCTGATATAACTCCTTTTGCCATATATCAATTTGCTTCTTTTGATCAAGCTTTGTTAACCGCCTTGCCTTCTCAACCTTCATCATATCAGAAACCATCTGGTCAATATCCATACCAGACCCCAAACCAAAAACTCTCATACCTGACATCCATGTCACCTCCAAAATTCAATGAATAAGTAATAATTAATAATGAATAAGTTTTAAATCTTTGTTTTTTCTTTTACCTATTCACTATTCATTATTAATTGTTTTCTAAGCTTTTTCATCCACAAAAAGTCCAGCCAATTCCCACATCTTTGCTATCATATCCTGGATCTTTTCTGGTGGGAATTCCCTTATAACTTCCTTTGTTTCAATATCTATAATCTTATACATAACGGTCTTTGTCTTTTCATGTACATGCCTTTCTATACTTCTATTCATTGTGTTCAGTTGACTATTAGCCTGCTCCATTGCCTTATTAAGTATATTTTCACTTAAGTCTTTAGCAGTTTCTGTCTTTTCTTTACTATTGGTGGCTTCTCTAATTTTGGATATACTTAATTTCTGATTATTCCCTTCAATGTTTCCATTCTCAGTAGCCTTTACACTTGGCATCGATACGGTAGATTCAATTTTCATGTTACATACCCCCATCCCGATTTTCTTTCTATATATTATTTCGGTATATTACATTAAAAACTTTAATATTTGCCAAATAAAATAATATTTCATTTATTAATTGTATGTAGAGGAGAATTCATTCTCCGAAATATAGCTGATATAACATTTAATTTTTTTATAAAACTATTAAAGTTCTCCGCCCTCCCTTCCGATAATAGAAGTGTGAAGTAAAATATCAATGAATTTTGGCGGCCGACAAGAATAGTTGATGTTTTTATTAACTAGGAACTCAAATTTCCTAGTTAATAAAAATGGGGGTGCAGGGGGACTCCCCCTTGCCCGCATTAAGGAAGGTGCTCAGGCTGGATAACAGCCGTCGAAGGGAACCATAGGGTTCCCTAGCGAAAGCAGCATGCTGCTTTTTTAATAATATCCTAGGCAAGGATGCCCAAGGAAAAACAAAAATTCAAGGAGGAATAAACAATGAGAATTAATAACAACTTAATGGCAATGAATACCCATCGTCAGTTGGGAATTGCAAGCAATAATGGTGCTAAGTCTATGGAAAAACTATCATCAGGACTAAGAATTAATAAAGCTGGTGATGATGCAGCAGGTCTTGCTATTTCTGAAAAAATGAGAGGACAAATTAGGGGTCTTAATCAAGCTTCTAGGAATGCTCAAGATGGTATTTCTCTTGTTCAAACTGCTGAAGGTGCTTTGCAAGAAACTCAAGCTATTCTTCAAAGAATGAGAGAGTTATCTGTTCAAGCATCCAGTGATACTAACGTTTTAGCTGATAGATCAGCAATACAAGATGAAGTTAATGAGCTTGCAGAAGAGATTGGTAGAATCGCAAGCACTACAGAATTCAATAGCCAAAATTTATTAAGTGGTGACTTTAATGGAACTTTCCACATTGGAGCTAATGAAGGTCAAAATATATCATTGGATATAAATAGCATGCAATCATTTGACTTAGGTATTACTGGTGATATTACTACTAGAATCACAGGTCTTACAATTGCTCCAACAGCAGGTACTGACTTAGTGGCTGAAGGTGCTGATGCAGATGGAACATATACTGCTGTTGATGATGGTAATGGTGGTTTTAATTTATTAGACAGTTCTGATAAGGTTGTTGCAACAAGTACTGATGGATTAATCTTTACTGGTAATAGCAAAGGAGCTTTAGGTGATGATGCATTTACTTTAACTGGTGATGCTGTTGCAAACGGTGGAGAAATTGTTATATCTGGTGGTAACATCACAGAATATGATTCTGCATTAACTAACACTGGTTTAGAAGCTGGCACTTATTCATTAAGTGTTGCAGATGACACTATTACAGATGCTAATGGTAACGTTGTTGCAACGACAACAGATGATATAACTTATACATTAACATCTGACTCAAGTCTTTCTTTTACTTTTGCAGCTGCAATAACTGCAGATACAACAGTTGAAGTTGGCGGAACGGATATTTTATCCCAAGGAAATGCTGATAATGCCATTACTACAATTAATGATGCATTAACAAAAGTTTCAGATCAAAGAGCTAAACTTGGTGCAGTTCAAAATAGATTAGAGCACTCAATCAAAAACTTAGATACATCTTCTGAAAACTTACAAGCTGCTGAATCTAGAGTTAGAGACGTAGACATGGCTAAAGAGATGATGAACTTCACAAAGAACAACATACTTCAGCAAGCAGCACAAGCTATGTTGGCTCAAGCACAATCTAGCCCTCAAGGAGTATTACAACTTCTAAGGTAGATTGAAGGGTCCATTAGAGAGTAATCTCTAATCGCAAATCGGGTGAATTGCTGGAACTTCCTAAAAGCTTTCTCAACCACAACGTAACTGGAAACGGTAAGCGTGAAGGTCTAAAAATGAGTGAGATTGGATAATCAGCAGCCTAGCTCCTGTATCGAAAGATTGGAGAAGGTTCAACGACTAAGACGTACCGCCTACGGCAATTAAAAATTAAGAATTAAGAATTTTAAAATAATTAATTGTACGGCGATGAGGTCTGTAGGGATAGAGGTGTCCCGAAGTGCCCGACAACCGAAAGGATAATTAAGAATGAAAAATTAAGAATTGGAAAAACAAACTTAATTCATAATTATAGAAGGTTGAAGATATAGTCTGGCAGATAGTGAAAGCTATTTGATGGTCCGCAAGCAAACCAAGCACCTCAAGGAGTACTTCAGTTATTAAGATAAGCAGTGAACCAATTTTAATATTTTTCTAAAATTGTGTGAATCGCTTACCCTGATGCACGAAGTAAAGAAGGGTCTACAATTCTAATAACTTGAAATAAAAAATCCAGTGGAATTATCCACTGGATTTTTTCTGTCTATAATCTTCCTTCCTTATATACATTTGAAACTTCCTAGATTATAAATATTAAGATTACTTAAATTACTAAAGGTTATCTATGATTTTTCCGATAACCAAATATATAGTATAAGTTAAAGGTATTTTAAGTAAGGACAAAATAAAATGAATATGGAAACTTTCTTATCACTTGAAACATGCAACATGGAACTTGGAACTAACAACATTTTTAAAAGGAGCTGATCCCATGGACATAGCAGTAATGTCAACAATGCTAAGCCAGGCAAAGGTACAGCAGCAAGCCAGCATCTCTGTTATGAAAATGGCTATGAATGCAGGGAAAACACAAATGAATGATATGGTACAAATGGTAGAGCAAAATACGAAGATGATGGAACAATCTGTAAATCCCCATGTAGGAGGAAATGTTGATGCTAAGCTTTAAACAGGTAATACTATTCATTACAAAAAGCAAATGAGATGATTTTATGGTAGATAATGATAATATAAAAAAAGAACTAGAGAAGCAGTTAGAGAAAGTCAAGAAGAGACTTCATATACTAGATATTATAGATGAGAAGCTCCTTCACATGATGGAGCTAGCTCAAAGAGCTTTGAATGAGGACTTAAATGATGAAGAAATCCAAATGATTAATAAACAGGTAAAGAACCTAGAAGTGCAAGTAAAACTTCTCGATAGTGAAAGTACTCAATTATCATAGCTTAAATTGAAAATATCCACCAAAGATCCTGAGAGGGGTCTTTTATTGTGCTGATTTTTAAGAGATAGTTATTAAAGCCCTATTTATGGTAAAATATATATAGAGAGAAAGGCAAGGACAACACAAGGGGAACAACACGAGGGGACGGAGGTTCTGTGTCGTGCGGTATGTTTAATTATATTTTCAAAAAAAGGAGATGGCTTGATGCTAAGTCAAGATAAGCATATACATGAGCTTGAAAAAATCAAAAATCAAATTATAGAAATTTATAACCCAAATAAAATAATGTTATTTGGGTCCTTAGCTAAAGGTGTTATTAGAAAAGACAGTGATATAGATATATGTATTGTAAAGGATACAGAAAATAAACGGGAATTAATTACCAGCATGTATATAAATTTAGAGAGTTTATGTCCTTTTGATATTATTTTATATACTATTAAAGAGTGGGAAGATAATATAAAGGATAAGACAAGCTTTGCCTATCATATTTTTACAGAAGGAGAGTTGTTATATGACTGATGCTACTACGAACACTAAGGTACGGTGGGTTCTATGTCATCTAAACTAACTATAGATTTGGAGAAGTTATATGAAGGTAATTATGTTTAGAATAATAACAACTATAATACTAATGTTACTTATATCTTTTATAATCATTGAGTCTTTAATCATTATTGAAGGAAATAAAATCTCATCTGAAAAAGTTGATTATATTATTATTTTAGGGGCTAGACTTTATGGGAGTATACCTTCTCCAGCCTTATTAGAAAGGCTTAAGGTTGCTAAGGAATATTTAAAAGAAAATGAGGATGTTAAGGTAATAGTCTCTGGTGGACAGGGTCCAAATGAAGATGTTTCAGAAGCCTATGCAATGGAGAAATATTTGTTAGATAATAATATTAGAAATGATAGAATTATTTTGGAAGATAAGTCTACTTCAACATTTGAGAATCTTAAAATGAGTTTGGATAAGATAAAAGAAGTGGATAACAAAAAGGAAATAAGAGTACTAATAGCAACTAATAAATATCATATTTTCAGGGCTAAGCTATTAGCTAAAAGACTTGGACTAATACCCTATGGTTTACCAGCAAAAATACCACCAACAATAATTATCAAGTCATATGTTAGAGAATACTTTGCAGTAATAAAATCCCTTATATTTGATAGGATTTAAGATAAGCCATGTGTTAAAATTCTTATAATTGGGTATATATATACAAGATTATAAAATCGATTTATAGATAAGGGAGTGTATTATATTGAAGCAAAAAGAATTAGAAGTTATCAAACAAGCTATAATTAATGAAATCGAGGGCTATGAGTTTTATAAGATGGCAGCAAAGCAAAGTACTAGCAAAGAGGGTGAGGAAGCCTTCATTGAGCTTGCGGAGGAAGAGCTAAAGCATGCAGAATACCTACAAGAACTTTTCAAAAAAGTGCAAAATGAAGATGATGACACCTTTAACCTTGCATTGTTAGGGAATCCACCATCACCAAAGATATTTGATTGGGATAATGTTAGTATGAAATCTAGTGATCTTGCAGTTTCTGTTTTTGGGATAGCCATGGATATGGAGAAGACCTCTGTAAAATTCTATGAGGCTGCTAAAAAAGAGACTACACTGGAAGAAGCTAAAAAGCTATATGATATGCTTGTAAAGTGGGAAAATATTCACTGGGAACAATTTGCAGAACAATATAACAAGCATAAAGAAGTATGGTGGGCAGATCAAGGATTCTCACCATTTTAATAAATAAGTCATAAGAAAAGATGTCTTAAATTAATACAATGGAAGGATGGAGAGTTCACACTAACCATCCTTTGTTTTTCATTGTATAGGAATTCAAACTTCCTATACTTTTATGTTAAAGGTTTGTAATTACTCTTAATTACGGCTTACATTAAGTTTCTTAAGTGGAGAGGGATTCCCTTTGCTCGCTTTTAGGATGGTGCTCAGGCTGCTTTTCAGCCGTCGAAGGAAACCGTAAGGTTTCCTAGCGAAAGCATCTTTGATGCTTTTTTTAAAATTTGTATAATATATCAACTAATAATGATATAATATTAATGTAAGTAATTGTAAATAGGGAGGGGAAAATATGACCCTAGCAAAAAAAATTGAACAAATATTAAAGGATGAATTACAACCAGAAGATATTAAGACCGTTATAGATATGGCAGAATTTTTAAAATTTAAGGAAAATCAAAATAAATGGAGTAAAATAAATGAATCTGATTATGAATATATTACAGAAGGAGAACGTCTTCATATAGAAGAGATAAAGTCAAAGGGAGAATTCATTGACCAAGATAATCTTTTGAAAGAGTTGGGAATAAATCAGGATGAGGTATAAAATAAATTATGAGAAAAGATGCCTTAAATATTTTAAAAAACTAGATAGACATACGCAGTTAAGAATAATTAAAGGCATAAATCAGCTTCCCCTGGGAGACGTTAAAAGATTACAAGGGAATACTGAAGACTATAGACTTAGAATTGGAAGTTATAGAATTATATTTAGTAAAGATGATGAAAACTTAATTATATTAATTATTGATATTGCACCTCGTGGAGAAGTTTATGGTAAGTTATAAGTTAAAAATAGAATATATTATAGATAAACAATATGCATAGATTAAGTAGTTAGAAAATAACTACCAAAGGTTCTGAGAAGGATCCTTTGAGGATGATATTATTTTACTTATAAAAGATTTGTATTTTCCAGAGTTTGATAAATTAAGAATTAAAATGAATAACCTGCAAGGGGAAGAGAGTAAAAAAATATGAAATATGGTCTAAAAGATAGTATATTGGGGAAAGGGCGCATTAATGCTAACTAACCTCTATATTTTTTTTGTCCATAAATTTTAATTGCATAGCCTAAACCACTAAAGGTTAGCTATAATATTTCCGATAACTAGATATATAGTAAATATAGTTAATTTAAACAAATGAGGAGGTAATTTAAATGAAAATTAATAATAATATTGACAAAAATTATCCTTCTAATCTAGGATCAAAACCAAAGGAAAAAACTGATGAAAAGAAGGATCAAAGTACTAAGATAATACAAGATGAGTACACTCCATCCCAGGAAGACACTAAGAAAACAACCTATAATAAACCTAAGTCACAGGTGGATGAAAAGACAATACAGAGGCTTAAGGAAGAAAGTGATAGAACCTACAGTAATTTAAGGGAAATGGTTAAAGAGCTTCTTGAAAGACAGGGAATGACCTTTAAAGATATTGATAATCCAGAGGCAGTGGTTAAGGTTGATGAAGAAGCTCGACTTGAGGCGCAGTCCATGATTAGCGATGGAGGACCACTAAGCCCTGAAGTGGTTAGTGATAGAATCATTGAGTTTGCAAAGGCTATTTCTGGTGGAGATAAGGAAAAATTCGAGACTATAAAGTCAGCTATTGATGAAGGCTTTAAGGAAGCTGAGAGAATTTTAGGTGGGGAGCTACCTGAAATATCACAAAAGACCTATGAAATGGTAATGGAAAAGCTTGATAGATGGGCAGAGGAAGAATAAAAATACTAAAAAAACTACTGAAGTCGGTGATAATATGACAAATGAGAAGCTTGTTGAGAACATAATAAACCTAAGTAAGAAGAAAAAAGAATTGATGACAGAAATTC
>SWCB01009298.1_pt1 | contig 17969 bp, 15 predicted proteins | sample 4692901 | NCBI WGS metagenome assembly SWCB01 (sample SAMN10267276, study PRJNA491770) | bioreactor metagenome | isolation source: DHS bioreactor inoculated with subseafloor sediment | place: Japan: off Shimokita Peninsula | collected 2006-08 | reverse complement strand
AAGCTCAAAAATTGCAGCGTGAATATGATATTCACGCTGAATGTTAGATCCTAGGCTGATATAAACGGTGCTCACTTCGAGCCTCTTTCAATCTGAACCCCAACACCTCGAGCATTAACCACAGCACCAGGCTTGGTTACACGTACTTTCAACCAAGGCACCGAGAATTGCTCCATGATCAATGTCGCGACTTCTTCAGCCACACGTTCAACCAATAAAAAGCTATTGTTCTGTACATGTAACGTCACAGCATTACTCACTGTCGCATAATCAAGAGCATGTTCCACATCATCACTGCTTGCTGCAGGACGATTATCGTGAGCCATTTCCAAATCAATCACGAGTTTTTGCTTAATTTCTTGTTCCCAGTCATACGCCCCGATTGTGGCAATAACCTCAAGATGTTCGATAAATACTAAATCCATTTTCAATCGCTAATTTTGTTAGAGGTCGGATACCTAATTTGAGCAAAAGCGCGTATTATCAGGTCGTAATCGTCAAAAATCATGACATTCATTCATCAGGTCATCATATTGCATGGCAACCTGAAGCGGCATTATACCACACGCATGAATTTCTGGAATTAAACCAGGTGATTATCATCAGATAAGTCGGAATGATACAACAGTGACATTATCGCGACCGAGCTGGAATTTTACATGACGCCATTAGTTCTTCTGATCATTATAGGGGCCTACTTATTAGGCTCTATATCAAGTGCGGTTTTAATCAGCCGACTTTATCGCTTGCCCGATCCCCGAGATTCAGGTTCAGGTAATCCTGGTGCCACCAATGTTTTACGCTTGGGCGGTAAAAGTGCAGCGGGCATGGTACTGGTATGTGATGTACTAAAAGGTATGTTGCCCGTTTGGCTAAGTTATTTCCTCAATATTAATCCCTTTTTATTGGGCATTATTGGCATTGCCGCCTGCCTTGGGCACATATATCCGATCTTTTTCCATTTTAGAGGTGGGAAAGGTGTGGCAACAGCACTGGGTGCACTCGCCCCTATCGGCTGGGATCTGAGTGGGATGCTCATTGGCACTTGGCTGCTAACTGTATTTATTACTGGCTATTCATCGCTAGGCTCACTGATTACAGCACTTGCAGCCCCAATGCTGACATGGTTCGTTAAACCTGAATATACCATGGCAGTCTCGATGCTTTCTTGCCTTATCGTATTACGTCACTATGACAATCTTCGTCGATTATTCGAAGGTAAAGAAACAAAAATCTGGCAAAAAATAAGCCGTAAAACCAAACTCAAATAGAATGATTTATACGGCTTACCTGTTATTACGTTGGCGTATTAAAACATCAAATAGTGTTCAATTAACAACCATATAAATACTTATTTGTTTAACGGTTTCAACTGATCGATCGGCCAGCGAGGGTACGCTTTTACACTCAAGTCCATCAATTCTTGATTTTTCAATCGCTGCATTCCAGCATACGCAATCATTGCACCGTTATCTGTACAAAACTCTGTCCGAGGATAAAAGACCTCACCATTCAGTTTTGTCATCAACGAGCCTAACTCTTGACGTAAGTAAGAATTAGCACTTACCCCGCCAGCGATAACCAGCGTTTCAAACCCGTTTGTTTTAGTGCGCGTTTACACTTAATTGCCAATGTGTCAACCACCGCTTCTTGGAAAGCAAATGCAATATCAGCACGCGTTTGTTCGTCATCGTCGTTGGCTCGAATTGTATTCGCTGCAAACGTTTTTAGGCCCGAGAAACTGAAATCTAAACCAGGTCGATCTGTCATAGGACGAGGGAATTTAAAACGCCCTTTAGTGCCCTTTTCAGCCAGCTTTGATAGCAGCGGACCACCAGGGTAATCTAAGCCCATAAGCTTGGCTGTTTTATCAAAAGCTTCACCTGCTGCATCATCTACAGATTCGCCTAAAATCTGATATTCACCAATACCCTGCACTTCAACCATCATGGTATGACCGCCAGAAACCAGCAGTGCCACAAATGGAAAATCAGGGGCGTTGTCTTCTAGCATTGGGGCCAGTAAATGCCCTTCCATATGGTGTACCGCCACAGCGGGTAAACCCCACGCATATGCAAGGCTACGACCAATAGTAGCACCCACCAATAACGCCCCAACCAAACCAGGGCCTGCGGTATAAGCAACACCATCAAGGTCTGCTGGTGTTAATCCCGCTTTTTTCAATGCTTCTTTGATTAACGGAATGGTTTTTTTAACATGATCACGAGAAGCTAATTCGGGTACAACACCACCATAATCAGCATGCAATTTCACCTGACTGTAAAGCTCATGTGACAGCAAACCTTGCTCATCATCGAAAATCGCAACGCCAGTTTCATCACAAGACGTTTCGATGCCCAATATACGCATAACAACCTCTATACTATTAGGGTACCAATCTGATAAATTACGCTGTCTTTTGGAGCAAACAACGCTTCAAACTGGGATTAAGGGGAGTAATTGAAGCTTATGTTACCGCCCTTGACAGAAATTAACCAGTTCATGGTGGTGAATGCTTTACAAACACCCCTAGATCAGATTAGAATTTCGCACCATTTTTAAATTCAGCTGACTATATTGATCGTCAGCGTATAACCGAATCACTCTGAGGTGAGTATTACATGCCAGTAATCAAAGTACGTGAAAACGAACCGTTCGACGTAGCACTACGTCGCTTTAAGCGCTCTTGTGAAAAAGCAGGTATCCTTTCTGAAGTTCGTCGTCGCGAGCACTTCGAAAAGCCAACTACTGTACGTAAGCGTGCTAAAGCAGCGGCAGTTAAGCGTCACCTGAAGAAATTGGCTCGCGAAAACGCGCGTCGCGTTCGTCTGTACTAATTCACAGATAACGAAAGGACCGCGTAATGACTCTGATTGAACGTCTTAAAGACGAACAAAAAGCGGCAATGAAGGCGAGAAATAAACCTCGCCTTGGTGCCATCCGTTTAGTTCTTGCTGCTATTAAACAACGTGAAGTTGATGAAAGAATTACGCTTTCTGATGAAGACGTGCTAGCAGTATTAGTTAAAATGGTTAAGCAACGCCGTGATTCTGTAGCTCAATATGAAGCTGCAAATCGACAAGACCTTGCTGATGTTGAACTTGCTGAAATTGCAGTACTTGATGAATTTATGCCTCAACCATTAAGTGATGACGAAGTTGTCGCTTTATTGGATGAAGCAGTTGCTTCAACTGGTGCTGTCAGCATGCAAGACATGGGTAAGCTCATGGGTGTATTGAAACCGCTTATTCAGGGTCGTGCCGACATGGGGAAAGTTAGCCAATTAGTGAAAGCTAAATTAGGCTAAAACTAACCCAGTTCTACCAGCAAGCCGTGCAATCCATTAGGAACGCACGGCTTGTTTGTATTTTTTCTTCACCATTTTCAATCTAATAAACACCCTATTCCTTCAATTACTTTCAGGTATCTCTCACTGTATGTCAGGAAAAATTCCTCGCTCATTTATCGATGATCTCATCACACGACATGACATCGTTGATGTAGTTGATGCGCGGGTGAAGCTAAAAAAACAAGGTAAAAACTTCGGTGCTTGTTGTCCTTTCCATAATGAGAAAACTCCATCTTTTTCTGTCAGCCAAGAAAAACAGTTCTATCATTGTTTTGGTTGTGGTGTGCACGGTAATGTTCTCGACTTCGTCATGGAATTTGATCGACTTGAATTCGTCGAAGCCATTGAAGAGCTTTCCTCACAACTAGGTCTTGAAGTTCCGCGAGAAGACGGCGGTAAGCCTTCTGGTCCACGAGCAGCAGAAAAAAGAAGCCTGTATGACCAAATGGGGCTAATTTCACAATTTTATCAATCTCAATTACGTACACCTGATGGAAAAACCGCGATCGATTATTTAAAAAATCGAGGATTATCTGGTGAAGTTGTACAAAAATTTGGGATAGGTTATATCCCCGATCAATGGGATATGGTTCGCAGCCGTTTTGGCCGAGATCCTGAATCGCAAAAAGCACTTGTTACCACTGGAATGCTAATCGAAAACGACAGTGGCAGACGCTACGACCGTTTCCGTGGACGAGTGATGTTTCCGATTCATGATCGCCGTGGGCGTGTCATTGGTTTTGGTGGGCGAGTATTAGGTGATGGTACACCTAAATATCTCAACTCACCGGAAACCCCAATTTTCCATAAAGGTCGTGAGTTATACGGCCTCTATGAAGTGTTACAAGCACATCGAGAACCAGAAAAGTTATTGGTTGTCGAAGGGTATATGGATGTTGTCGCACTTGCGCAATTTGGTGTTGATTACGCCGTTGCTTCACTAGGTACAGCAACAACCAGTGATCACCTTCAAACCTTATTTCGTCAAACCAGTACAGTCGTATGTTGTTATGATGGTGACCGAGCAGGCCGTGAAGCTGCTTGGCGAGCAATGGAACAAGCCTTGCCCTTCCTAACCGATGGTCGCCAATTGAAATTCATGTTCTTACCCGATGGAGAAGATCCTGACTCATGCATACGTGCTGAAGGTAAAGATGCCTTTGAAGAACGTACGAATCGGGCGATGCCATTAACAGAGTTTCTCTTTAACACCTTGATGCGACAGGTTGATACAAGCAGCAAAGAAGGGATGGCCAAGTTAAGTATTTTGGCGGTCCCCCTTATTGATAAAGTACCAGGCGGAACACTCCGGCTATACTTACGTGAACTGCTAGGTAAAAAATTAGGCTTACCTGACGAAGCACAACTTCAGCAGCTAATATCTAAACAAGGTATTGAAACTAAAAAAATTGCAGCGCCAGAAATTAAACGCACTCCTATGCGTGAAGCCATCGCTTTACTGATTCAAAAGCCGAACTTCGTCAATAGTCTTGAGTTTGAGATGACGGATTTCGAAGGGATTGATGTCCCGGGGTTAAATTTATTGCTATCAATAGTTGATAAATGTCGTACTAACCCCAATATCACTACTGGTCAGTTACTAGAGCACTGGCGTGGTAATAAACAAGAAGCCATGATGGCCCGTTTGGCCGCTTGGGAACTGCCTCTGTCAGATGACGAGGATCAGACTCTAAATGTATTTTTAGACGCAATGGACCGAATTATTGGTCAATGTGTCAAACAACAAATAGAAAAGTTGCAGGCTAAATCGAACACTGTCGGCTTATCAGTCGAAGAGAAGCAGGAGTTACAGTTACTTATACTGAACCGTCCTGGCTAGTATGTAGTCAACAATTAAGAAATTTGTTATAATTAATGGTTTGCATTTCAGCATACTAAATTCTCACTCAGACCCGAAGTTGGATACCGTCTATGGAGCAAAATCCGCAGTCTCAGCTAAAGTTACTTGTCGCTAAAGGCAAAGAGCAAGGCTATCTGACCTACGCCGAAGTAAATGATCACCTACCGGAAGATATCGTAGACTCCGATCAGGTTGAAGACATTATCCAAATGATCAATGACATGGGCATCAAAGTTGTGGAAACCGCACCTGATGCCGATGAAATCATGATGACAGAAGATAATACAGATGAAGACGCTATTGAAGCGGCGGCTCAGGCATTATCTAGCGTAGAAAGCGAGATCGGTCGTACTACTGATCCCGTACGTATGTACATGCGTGAAATGGGTACAGTAGAACTACTGACTCGTGAAGGCGAAATTGATATCGCAAAACGCATTGAAGATGGTATCAACCAAGTTCAGTGTTCAGTAGCAGAATATCCTTCAGCCATCTCTTACTTACTTGAACAGTTTGATAAAGTTGAAGCCGATGAGCTTCGTCTTACTGACATCATCTCTGGCTTTATTGATCCGAATGAAGAGCAAACTGCTGCACCAACAGCAACTCACATCGGTTCAGAGCTAAGTGAAACAGATCTTGCAGACGAAGACAAAAATCTAGAAACAGACGAAGATGACGAGGAAGAGGAAGATACTGGTATAGATCCAGAACTTGCTCGTGAAAAGTTCCTTGAGCTACGCCACTCGTACGAAAAAATGGCATTAGCCATCAATACGCATGGTCGTCACAATGCAACGACTGAAGTCGCTGTAGGTGAGCTTTCTGAAATTTTTAAGCAATTCCGTTTAATTCCAAAACAGTTTGATAAACTTGTTCGCTCACTACGCGATTCAATGGATAAAGTACGCACGAACGAGCGTCTTATCATGCGTATGTGTGTTGATAACAGCAAAATGCCAAAGAAGACATTCATTAAATTCTTCGCTGGTAATGAGTCATCTCCAGACTGGATTGATGAAGCACTAAACTCTGGCAAGCCATACGCAGAGCGTCTAAAAATCTATGAAGAAGATCTTCGACGTTCATCGCTTAAATTGCGTATTCTTGAAAAAGAAACAGGCTTATCAATTGAGCGTATAAAAGACATCAGCCGTCGTATGTCTATCGGTGAAGCAAAAGCGCGCCGAGCGAAGAAAGAGATGGTTGAAGCAAACTTACGTTTGGTTATTTCGATTGCGAAAAAGTACACCAACCGTGGTTTACAGTTCTTGGATCTAATCCAAGAAGGTAACATCGGTCTGATGAAAGCCGTTGATAAATTTGAATACCGTCGTGGTTATAAGTTCTCGACTTATGCAACATGGTGGATTCGTCAGGCGATCACTCGCTCGATTGCTGACCAAGCACGTACTATCCGTATCCCAGTACACATGATTGAGACGATCAACAAATTGAATCGTATTTCTCGTCAAATGCTACAGGAAATGGGTCGTGAGCCTATTCCGGAAGAGTTGGCTGAGCGCATGCAAATGCCTGAAGACAAAATCCGTAAAGTGCTTAAGATTGCGAAAGAGCCAATCTCAATGGAAACACCGATTGGTGATGATGAAGATTCACACCTAGGCGACTTCATTGAAGATAACACGCTACAGCTTCCAATGGATGCAGCAACAGCAACTAACTTGCGTGCGGCAACTAACGATGTTCTAGCAGGTCTTACGCCACGTGAAGCGAAAGTACTTCGTATGCGTTTCGGTATCGATATGAACACTGACCACACTCTTGAAGAAGTGGGCAAGCAGTTCGACGTAACGCGTGAGCGTATTCGTCAAATCGAAGCCAAAGCATTACGTAAGCTTCGCCACCCAAGCCGTTCAGACGTGCTACGTAGCTTCCTTGACGAGTAATCCACTAGTCATTGGTAGTTAATAAAAAGCGAGCTAATAAGCTCGCTTTTTTTATGACCGTGAATTAGAAACACTTTATTTATAAGTCTTTATAAATAAAGTGTTAACTGCCTAAAAAGCAAACAGAACATCTACTTTATTCACTAGACAAGATCGAAAGCATCCCCTATAATCTCTCGCACACTGGCCCCTTAGCTCAGTGGTTAGAGCAGGCGACTCATAATCGCTTGGTCGTCTGTTCAAGTCAGACAGGGGCCACCAAATTCTGAAAAGGCTTATAGAGAAATCTATAAGCCTTTTCTGCTTCTGGCCTTTCCATCTACCCCGCAGAAATCTATCAGCAAGTTTCCACCAATCAACACTTCTACCTGCAATCCAATAGTACATATCACAAGCCATACTCTTTCATGTATCCACACAACTAACCAACGCCATACCACTCTCTAGCCCATTCGTAACTGGCAAAAAACCAATGAGCGGTTACTAACGAAAACAAAGAAATAGAGCTGTTTATATATAAATTATGTATGGTAGTTTACGTTATGTTCAAATAATCAATGTTATTGTTTGATTAGATGCTTATGATGCGAGAAACTTGTGCTTGCTTCGTTGTATAACTTCACACGCATAAAAAACAGGCTTTCTTTAGGTGGAAATATAAGTATGTCAAACTCCAATATTTTAGTTGAATCTGGAACTAATGAACTAGAAATTGCCGAATTTCAAATCATTAAAGAATTGCCCGGTGGCGGAACGAAAGTAAACAGCTATGGCATTAATGTAGCTAAAGTGCGGGAAGTCATTCGTTATCCCGAAATAACGGATTACCCGAAAGGCAACAAGCATATAGTCGGGGTTTTTAAATCAAGAGATAAGGTTACCCCTCTAATCCATTTAGCTAAATGGTTAGGGTTATCCGAAAAACAACCATCGTCCAACCAATTTGTTATCGTCACCGACTTTAATGGCGTGACAAACGGCTTTTTAATTGACTCCATTAGCCGTATTCACCGAGTTTCATGGTCTGATTTAGAAGCGGCTAACGAGATATCTTTAGCAGGAGAAGATAATTGCATTGTGGCGTCAGTTAATTTAGATGACCGATTAGTGTTTATTCTAGATTTTGAACTGATTATTGCAGAGATGAATTCAGATATTAATATGAGTCAATATAATCTCAGTACAGACAACAATGTTGACTTATCACCAGAGAAAAAAAGAAGAAGAGCACAACATACAATCCTAATCGCGGATGACTCTAAGTTTATATTGGAGCAATTAAGTAATGTTGTGTCTGAGTCTGGTTATCTGATTGAAACAGCTACCGATGGTGAGCAGGCGCTTAAATCTTATGAATCGAATAAACAAAATATTAGCGTTATTGTCTCAGATGTAGAGATGCCAAAAGTAGATGGCTTATATTTATGCAAAACTATAACAAGCCAGCCAAATCATCCACCAGTGTTAATTTTCTCGTCGACGATGACAAAAGAAAATAAACTGAAGGCATTCGAAGTTGGTGCTACAGAAACGTTAACCAAGCCTGAAATTCATAGATTGATTCCATTGCTTGATGAGCTACTGTTCCCTAACGGATAAGCCTTACATCGACACTACGCGATTTTTCGATTAAAGCCAATAAAGGTTCGTTTATTGGCTTCTGTCTATACCCACAGTATCGCCAATTAAATCAAAGACATATTAACCATACCCATTGCCTGATGCCCTACAAGACCAAGTCAACTCCAACCTTATAACTTCGTATCATGATAAAGCAATAAACCAACAAGCGTGGAATAATGATCCACAATGTGAACTATTGATTCGTTACCGCCGACACCGTCAACGCGTCGTAACAGATAAAACGGCATTTCCTTACATCAGACTACTCATTAAAATGTAACAATGTTTCGCCCCTCTGATACCTTAGCAACAATTTCAATGACAAAAAATCACTGCGATAACGAAATCAGGCAGGTTGTTTGTAAAAAACATCGAAAAACCACTCAACAATTGACGAATGACAAAACTTTATTCCTGATAACATACAATATTGGCCTACATTGCTTTGAATATCCGCACAAAAAACATGACAGCTATCACAAGGTGATAACGGATAGGAAATCTGCTATACTAGCTGCTTGTTTATCACTTGATTTTATGAATATAAGGTCAATTAGTGAGAGCAATATAGAGAGAAAATGACAATTTATGATCAACAGAGATGCCTTATGAAAGTGAATAACTTACTTTCATAAGGCAATATTTTTGTAAAAATTTTGTATTATCATCGCAGTCGAAAGCTTGTAAGTTACAGTTTTGTGATTAGCCTCTCAGTATGAGGTCATTATTCAACATTATTGATACCTCGCTTTCGGGTATAACACTGTGATTAAATTTCCCTTGGGTAAAGATTGTCTGGAGACTGTCCTCAATGAAAAAGACCAAGATCGTATGTACGATTGGACCAAAAACTGAATCTGTAGAAATGCTTACTAAACTAGCTAACGCTGGTATGAACGTAATGCGTTTAAACTTCTCTCACGGTAACTTCGAAGAACACGGTCAACGTATCGTAAACCTACGTGAAGTAATGGCTACATCTGCTCAGTCTCTAGCTATCTTGCTAGATACTAAAGGTCCTGAAATTCGTACTATCAAACTAGAAAATGGCGAAGATTTCGCTCTAGTTGCTGGTCAAGAATTCACATTCACAACTGATATTACAGTTGTTGGTAACCAAGACCGCGTTGCAGTAACTTACCCAGGTTTCGCTAAAGACCTTACTAAAGGTAACATCATCCTTGTTGATGATGGTCTTATCGAAATGGAAGTACTAGAAACAACTGAAACTGAAGTTAAGTGTAAAGTACTTAACAACGGTGATCTTGGTGAAAACAAAGGTGTTAACCTACCTGGTGTTTCTGTAAAGCTTCCTGCTCTTTCTGAAAAAGATAAAGCAGACCTAGTATTCGGTTGTGAGCAAGGCGTTGATTTCGTTGCTGCATCTTTCATTCGTAAAGAAGATGATGTTAAAGAAATCCGTGCTCTACTTGCTGCTAACGGTGGCGAGAAGATTCAAATCATCTCTAAAATCGAAAACCAGGAAGGCGTTGATAACTTTGACTCTATCCTAGAAGCTTCTGACGGTATCATGGTTGCTCGTGGTGACCTTGGTGTTGAAATCCCAGTAGAAGAAGTTATCTTTGCTCAGAAGATGATGATCGAGAAATGTAATCGCGCACGTAAAGTTGTTATCACTGCAACTCAAATGCTTGATTCTATGATTAAGAACCCACGTCCAACTCGCGCAGAAGCGGGTGACGTTGCAAACGCAATCATGGATGGTACTGATGCAGTAATGCTATCTGGTGAATCAGCTAAGGGTAAATACCCAATTGAAGCTGTAACTATCATGGCTCAAATCTGTAACCGTACAGATTCAGCGTTAAAAGCAGAATTAGGTTCTCGCCTAGACAGCTCTCGTCTACGTATTACTGAAGCGGTATGTAAAGGCGCAGTAGACACTTCAGAGAAGCTAAATGCTCCTCTAATTGTTGTTGCTACTGAAGCTGGTAAATCTGCTCGCTCTATCCGTAAGTACTTCCCAACAGCGAAAATTATTGCTGTAACTACAAACCAGAAAACAGCTGCTCAGCTTTGTCTAACGAAAGGTGTTACACCTATCGTTGTTGATGCTATCGACAGCACTGATGCATTCTACAGCCGCGGTAAAGAAATCGCGCTAGAAACTGGTCTTGGCGCTAAAGGCGATATCGTTGTTATGGTATCTGGCGCACTAGTTCCTTCTGGTACAACTAACACAGCTTCTGTACACGTACTTTAAGTCGTATACTGAGTTTTAAAATGGGAGCTTCGGCTCCCATTTTTGTATCTGGCGTCTGATAAAGCATCGAATACTCACACTTTTCTATATCCTCCCTATCCGCATTTACTCACAAATTCATCTTTTCTATATCGCACCCTAACCTCATAAATCGTATACTTCATAATAAGCAGATACTTCTAAGGTATAAATCGTCACTCGTCGGTATTTCAATTTCCACCAGAGCGACTAGCCTAATAAGTAACACTTTCTTGCTGACTAATATTCATCGAAATATCCTATGCAAATGAAAACTCATACTTAGCATTAGGGAATAACAATAAAAATGAGAGGAATTTAGTGTCTAGTCCTACTTTGACTAATAAGATTATGGAAGTTATACGACAAGATATTCTGCTTGGAGAGCTTTCTCCGGGCCAAAAGCTTGTCGTTGCCGACTTAAAAGCACGCTATAACGTCGGAGCCTCACCCATTCGCGAAGCGCTGGTTCAATTATCATGGAAAAAATACGTCAAATTCGCCCCTCAAAAAGGCTGCTGGGTTGCACCTATTTCAGTAGATGAACTTGAAGATCTGTTTGAGACTAACCTAATTTTATCTCGCGTATTATTAGAACGAGCAATCATCAATGGCGACGAGGCATGGGAACTCAATATTCTCACTACCTATCACAAGTTAAGCAAAATAAACCCTGCGGCATCGGACGTTGATTTTACAGAATGGGAAGATCGACACAGTGAATTCCACCTCGCTTTACTTGCGGGTAGCCAATCACCAGTAATGCTGGAACTATATCGTGAAGTTTATGAGCAAATTGAACGTTACCGTCACGTCTGGGTAAGCCGCAATCGCCACTATGAAGAACGTTATCATGATAATGGTGAACATGACGCGATGATGAAAGCTGTGCTAGGGCGAGATACACAACGGGCACTCGATTTACTTAATAATCACTTTAAGCGAGCTGTCGAAATCATTAAAACATACATCTAATTCTTAGATCGATTGCCATTTAACGGACACCGATAGATAAAGCTCGATCTCCATGATCGAGCTTTATGCAACCGAACGTCATCACCGTCACATACATTCATCAAATAGGCAGCTACCAGCCAAACATTTCCTTATGATGCGTATTCAGTAGAAGTACTGCGAGTAGAAAATAAATCGCACTCACCTTAAATCCAAGTATTAATAAACACAGGCTTATAAATCGCACTAGAAATTTGTTTACCATTATCAATCCTCCTCTATAAGCAAGAATCCTTTCGTACTAACCTTTATGCATTCCATACATTAGGCTATAGAAATTCAGTACCAGCACTAAGATCAATACAGCTCCACTATTAGACTTTAGTCTAATAGTCGTATTTTGAGCACTGTTTGCATAACTGCCTCAATTCTCTCAACGACAGAGGATTACTCTCTCTCATGACTATTAATGACAAGCAAAAAATAAGCCCGATACAGGGATTACCTGAGTCGGGCTTGTTTAGTACGTCTAATTTAATGTTATGCTTTTAGTGCGCGCTCTCCACGAGCAAGACCAACAACACCACTCCGTGCTACTTCAACAATATCTGTAGCCTCGCTAACCGCAGCAATGAATGCATCTAACTTTTCACTCGTGCCTGCAAGCTGAATCGTGTAAATTTGGCTTGTAACATCAACAATTTGACCGCGAAAAATATCTGCAGTACGTTTCACTTCAGCACGGGCAAAGCCACTCGCTTTCACCTTAACTAACATTAGCTCTCGCTCTAAATGTTCAGCTTCGGTTACATTACTCACTTTCAAAATATCAATTAGCTTATGTAATTGCTTCTCAATTTGTTCATAAACAGCATCATCTTCAACATAAGTCGTAATGTTTAAACGTGATAATGTTGAATCATCTGTCGGTGCTACAGTCAGTGTTTCAATGTTATAGCCACGCTGAGAGAACAGACCAACAACTCGAGAAAGTGCGCCGGGTTCATTTTCTAGTAATACCGATATAATTCTGCGCATTATGTTCTCTCCGTTTTGCTTAACCACATTTCGCTCATTGAACCACCACGGATCAACATTGGATATACATGCTCGGTTTCATCAATACTTATATCAACGAACACCAACTTATCTTTCATGGCTAGCGCTTTCTCCAACTCGCTATCCAGTTTCGCTGGATCTGAAATACGCACCCCAACATGTCCGTAAGCTTCTGCGATTGCAGCAAAATCAGGCACTGAATCCATATACGAATGTGAGTGACGACCTTGATAAATCATGTCTTGCCACTGCTTTACCATACCAAGAAAGCGGTTATTTAGGTTGATGATCTTAACTGGAATATCGTACTGAAGTGCCGTTGATAACTCTTGAATATTCATTTGGATACTGCCATCACCAGTCACACAAACGACTTCTTCATCAGGTAAGGCAAATTTCACTCCCATGGCTGCAGGAAGACCAAACCCCATGGTGCCGAGGCCGCCCGAATTAATCCAGCGACGTGGCTTGTCAAAAGGATAATACAATGCAGCAAACATTTGGTGCTGACCAACATCAGAGGCAACATATGCATCGCCATTTGTTAGCTTATAAAGAGACTCTATAACCTGCTGAGGCTTAATACGTTCGTTATTGGTTTCATAACTTAAACACTTACGTGAACGCCATGACTCAAGATCTGCCCACCAACTCGCTATCGCCTCTTGGTCATTACTGCTCTCTTGCTCATCGAGCATTTTAAGCATGCAATCTAGAACCGTTTCAGCAGAGCCTACAATCGGAATATCCACCGCGATTGTTTTTGAGATAGAAGATGGATCGATATCGATATGCATGATCGTGGCATTTGGACAATATTTATCAACATTGTTCGTTGTTCGATCATCAAAACGAACACCAATACCAAAGATCAAATCTGCATTATGCATCGCCATATTGGCTTCATATGTACCGTGCATGCCTAACATGCCAAGACAGTTTTTATGCGTCCCCGGAAACGCGCCTAACCCCATCAGCGTATTAACAACAGGAAGATTCAATGATTCGGCTAATTTTAAGATTTGCTGATCACATTCAGAGATAACAGCACCGCCACCAACATACAGAACAGGCTTCTTCGCAGATAGTAGTGCTTTTAAACCACGTTTAATCTGACCTTTGTGCCCTTGCGTTGTTGGGTTATACGAACGCATCGCAATCGACTCTGGGTATTGATAAGGGTAGGTTTCAGCTGGGTTCAGCATATCTTTAGGAATATCGATAACAACCGGGCCAGGACGGCCGCTAGAGGCGATATAAAAAGCTTTTTTGATGATCTCAGGGATATCTTCAGCTTTTTTAACTAAGAAGCTGTGCTTCACAACAGGTCGAGAAATACCCACCATGTCACACTCTTGGAAGGCATCATTACCAATCAAGTTACTCATAACCTGACCAGAAAAAACAACCATAGGGATAGAATCCATGTAGGCCGTCGCAATACCCGTGATTGCATTCGTCGCACCAGGGCCTGATGTAACGAGTACTACCCCCACATCACCTGTAGCACGTGCATAACCATCAGCCATGTGTACAGCGGCTTGTTCATGACGAACGAGTACGTGTTCGATATCACTCTTCTCATGCAGAGCATCGTAAATATCAAGTACTGAGCCACCGGGGTATCCGAAGATATGCTTTACGCCTTGATCGATCATTGAACGAACGATCATGTCTGCGCCAGACAACATTTCCATATTCTGTCTCCAGGTTGATTACACCCTCCCGTATAGCTAATTACTTTCAACACACTCTTTTACTATTTACGTCAACGACATCCTATTAGAAACGTTGTAACGGTAATCGCACTGTAAAGCCTGTTTATGGTGTAAATAATGAGCTATACGGGTGGATATAACATAGTTAGGGCTTATTTTTAGCCTAAATTGAAATCATCATTTTTTCATTCTATGCGAACGACCACTATCAATAACAAGTTGCCGTTACCCGCAACAACTGTAACGCTTTTTTAGCAATTAAGTCTATCGGTGAAAGTGACTTCACATCATTGCTCTATAAGTTAGTTAATTTCACTGTGTTCATTTCAACTCACGCCCTAAAGACAGATCTTATAAACTGAAATAGATTGTAAATTTAGTGAATAACGCTTTTATGAAGGCTGTATAGGGGAATAAAAAATTGGAATAAATAGGTAATATGGTGATGTGTCTGCTTATTCAGCAACAATACCTCAGTTCAGATACAACAAAGGAGCCTTGCGGCTCCTTTATGTGAATAAATAATGGCGTTTACTTTTGGGCTTTTCGATGGCTCTCTTCGTACATACGCTCAATTTCTTGATGGTAGCGATCATGAATCACTTTACGACGCAATTTTTGCGTTGGTGTTAGTTCACCTTTATCCATCGAGAAAGCCTTAGGTAGTAAGGTGATTTTTTTCACTTGCTCAAACCGTGCTAAATCTTTTTGTAGCTCAACAACACGTTTTTCAATTAGCTCAACAATTTGGCTATTTTTAACCAATTCAAGACGATCGTGATATTTGATATTCAGTTCTCGAGCGTGCTCTTCCAAAGTATCAAAACAAGGGACAATCAGGGCCGATACAAATTTTCGGGTATCAGCAATAACAGCGATTTGTTCAATGAAATGATCTTTACCAATGGCACCTTCAATCACTTGTGGTGCAATGTATTTACCACCAGACGTTTTCATCAACTCTTTAATGCGATCGGTAATAAATAAGTTGCCTTGCTCATCAAAATGACCCGCATCACCGGTTTTAAGAAAACCATCTTCAGTGAAGTTCTTCGCCGTTTCTTCGGGCATATTATAATAGCCGCGCATCACCATCGGGCCACGCACGAGTATTTCATTATTTTCGCCGATCTTAATTTCAGCACCAGGCATAGCCATGCCAATTGAATCAGGATTAAAACACTGATCATCCCAGCACGATACTGTTGCCGTTGTTTCGGTCATACCGTAACCAAGTTTCACGTTAATCCCAATGGCATGGAAAAAGCGCCCAATACTTTCATCCAGTTTAGCGCCACCACATGGCATGAATTTGATGTTCCCACCCAAAATATCGCGTAATTTTGATAACACGAGCTTATTGGCAAGATTATGACTCATGGTGAGTAATTTCGACGGTTGACGGTGTTCTTGATGACATACCGCCATACGTGCCCCCATATTCACCGCCCAAGTAAAGATCAATTTTCGGTGAAAGGGTGCACGAGATACTTTGTCATGCACTGTCGAGTAAATTTTTTCATATACGCGTGGAACAGCAGCCATCACATTGGGTTTAACTTCTGCTAATGCTTCTTTCAGCTGATTAGTATCAGTTAAATAATGGTTTATCGCACCGCGATGCAGAACATAAAACGTCCATGCTCGTTCAAATACATGCGATAAAGGCAGAAAACATAAAGACGTATCGCCTTCATCTAACGACAGATTCTGATCATGTCCGACTAACTGAGCGGCAATATTAGCGTAATCAAGCATGACACCTTTTGGCGTACCTGTTGTGCCAGAGGTATAAATCAGCGTCAGCAAGTCATCCATCGCGGTGTCATTAAGACGCTGCTGAAGTTCAGCCTCCAGCTCTGGAGTAGCAGTACAAAGGAAATCATTAAAACTGCATACTAGAGAATTATCAGGTAGCACCAAATCATCAGATAAAGTGACAATACGCTCTAATTTGGGACACCCTTCAGCAATACCAATCGCGGCATCAAGTTGCGCTTGTTCACCAACAAATAAGATACGGACATCGGCATCATTAAGCACATACGCTGCTTGCTGAGGTGTATTCGTCGGATAGATAGGAACAATAACACAGCGGTTATAAAGTGCAGCAAAGTCAGTCACCGTCCAACGGGGCATGTTGTTAGAGAAAATGGCGACTTTATCTTGGACATTCATACCATGAGCCAGCATTGCAATTGCTAGTTGCTGGATCTGCTCACCAAACTCATTCCAAGTTATATCTTGCCATTGTTCCTGTGCCTGATGACGCAAAGCAACCTTATCGCCTAAACGAGCAACTTGGGTACGAATTCGGTTTACTATATGAAAGTCGTGTTCAGCCATAACTACCTATCCATTCTAGCTTACACTTGTAAGCTCACTTGAGTTTTGAAGTCTACAGTTGGTGTAAAAAAAGGCAACCATAAAGGGATATATTTTATTTTTTATGTAGTTTTGATCTCAGTAGTAACCCTTGTCAGTACAGGCTTTATACGAGTTTTTAATAGAAATTAAACAAGTGTAAGAAAGTGCAACAAAGAAAGAATATAAGCCGATGTTAAAACACAGAGTAAGATTCATTATTCATTTAAGTTTAGCGGGTATGTAGAGATGGAAATAAGATGAAAAAGTGATTACGACCGACTGTTAATAATAAAATAAAAAACCGACTTTCGTCGGCTTTATATGATTAGGAAGAGAACAATATTAAGCAGTCGTATCGCCACAAATACTTAATAACTGATCACGCATCCAGATATGGCCTTTATCTTTTTGTGAAGACTCATGCCAGCTTAAGTAACCACTTACGGTTGCAGACTCAAAGGGTAGCGGCAACACTTTAAGTTGTAGGTTTTCTGCAACTGATTCAGCTAACCAACGAGGGGCTACAGCCACTAATTCAGACTGACCAACCACATACATAATGTTGCTTAGGCTAGCGCCTTGGTAAGCTTGCTGACAAGAAACCAGCTTATTATAGATATGATCTGCAAACATCTTTACACCTGGCATCGACTTTAATACCGCATGCATTTCTGATGTAAATTCTGCTTCAGAAATACTGTCGCCAATACGTGGGTGGTTGCCTGCAGCAATCACAACAAGTTCATCGCTAAATAATTCTGTACTACAAAAGCCAGGTTCATCGAAGCGCACGTAATCAATAACAAAATCGATTTCTTGGTAACGCATTTTCTGTGTTAATTCTGCGTCGAGTTCCGCTTCAAGCTGCATACGAATGCTCGGTGCT
>SWCB01009244.1_pt1 | contig 17976 bp, 16 predicted proteins | sample 4692901 | NCBI WGS metagenome assembly SWCB01 (sample SAMN10267276, study PRJNA491770) | bioreactor metagenome | isolation source: DHS bioreactor inoculated with subseafloor sediment | place: Japan: off Shimokita Peninsula | collected 2006-08 | reverse complement strand
AGGATTAGAAGATGTGCGCAAGCAGCGGGGGCAGGCAAGGCGAATGGTTTCTCGGCCCCTCTCGATCCAGACTGTCAAGGACAAGAAGCATGCTGGCAAGCACTCACGCCCGGGCACCGGGTGCATCAAGCGAAGGGGAGGAGATCCGGGACGCGTTGGTGATTACCTGCGAGCACGGGGGAAACCGGATTCCTCCGGCCTACCGCGTGCTGTTCCGTTCGGTACAAGACCTGGTGGCCTCGCATCGCGGATTCGACGCAGGGGCGCTGGTGATGGCGCGGTCGCTGGCGAGGGCGTTCTCAGCGCCGCTTGCATATGGGACGGTGTGCCGCCTGCTGGTCGACCTGAATCGCTCGGTCGGGCACCGGCACCTGCACTTCGAGACTGTGCGCAAGGCACCACTGGCGGTGCGCGAGCACATTCTTGCGCGCTATTACCAGCCTTATCGCGACGAGGTCGAGCGCCTGATCATGCAGACGGTCGAGCGTCGCGGGCGGGCGATTCACATCTGTTCGCACAGTTTCACTCCGGAGTTGAAGGGGCGCCCGCGAGAGGCCGATATCGGCTTACTCTATGACCCTTCGCGGCCCGGTGAGGTGGCGTTGTGCGAACGCTGGAAAACAGCGCTTGAAGCGTGCGCGCCGGAACTTGTGGTGCGCCGGAACTATCCCTATTCGGGGAAGGCGGACGGCGTGGCGGCCTGGTTCCGTGCGCGTCTCCCGGCCGATGTGTACGTGGGCATCGAACTGGAGATCAACCAGAAACACGTGGACGCAGCAACCCCGCAATGGACGGCCCTGCGCAAGGCCGTGGTCGACTCGCTGCGGATTGCGCTTGCCGGCGAACGCCGGGGAATCGTGAGACATGGCCGCTGACCGGGTTCGAAACCTGCTTGCCCGGGGCGTGGTCGGCCCTCATCTCAAGAATGGAGAAACACTGTGAAGATTCGCGTTGGTTACGAACTGATTTACGACTGCCCGCAGCCCACGCCGATGATTCTGTCGCTGAACGTGCATTTCAGCCGTGCGTCAGACCTGATCATTCCCGACCATCTGATTACCGATCCGTCGGTACCGGTCACGGCCTATCGCGACCGTTTCGGCAACTGGTGCACCCGGATCGTTGCGCCCAAGGGCCAGATCAGACTGACCGCCGATGCCTTGATCAACGACACTGGCGAACCTGATCCGGTTGTGCCGGGTGCGCGGCAGGTTCCGGTTCAGGAACTGCCCGACGAAACCCTGGAGTTCCTGCTCGGAAGCCGGTATTGCGAAACCGATCGTCTTTCGGACATCGCCTGGGGTCTGTTCGACAAGGCGCCGACGGGGTGGGGGCGTGTGCAGGCCATCTGCGACTATGTGAACAGGAACATCGCTTTCGGCTACCAGCACGCCCGCGCGACCAAGACCGCATGGGAGGTGTTTCATGAACAGACCGGGGTGTGCCGCGATTACGCGCACCTCGCCATCGCGTTCTGCCGTTGCATGAACATTCCGGCGCGCTACTGTACCGGCTATCTTGGCGACATCGGCATGCCGCCACCCTACGAGCCGATGGATTTTGCGGGCTGGTTCGAGGCCTATCTCGACGGCAAGTGGTACACCTTCGATCCGCGCAACAACACCCCTCGGATCGGTCGCGTGCTGATCGCCCGCGGCTGCGACGCTGCGGATGTTGCCATCAGCAACACCTTCGGGCCGAACACGCTGAAGAGCTTCAGGGTGTGGACCGATCAGGTGTTCGATGGCTGAACCGGCTGCAGCCCGGGACCTTGACCGGCCCCGGCTGCATGCCTAGTGGCGGCTCTGGATCTCGTCGATGTAACCGATCATGCCGGTGCGGATGTTGGCCGCATTGCCTTCGTCGGTGTCGATGTGCATCGCCAGGCGGAACGCCGGGTTCACGCGGACGACGACGTCCCCGAAAATCAGTTCGCGCTCGCCCTCGATCCGCACGCGCACGACGTAGTTGTCGCGCACACGGAAACGCAAGGCATCTTCCGGAGTCATGTGAATGTGGCGCTGCGCGCAGATCACGCCGCGCTCTATCGTGGTGCTGCCGGCGGGGCCCTCGAGGGTGATGCCGGGCGTGTTGGCGAGGTCGCCTGACTGGCGGATCGGCGGCTGAATGCCGACCTTGAACTGCTCCGTCATCGCGATTTCGACCTGCGTTTCCTTGCGCGTCGGGCCGAGCACCCGGACGTTGGCGATGCGGCCCTTGGGGCCGACCAGGTGAACTTTCTCGGCGCAGGCAAACTGTCCCGGTTGCGACAGTTCATGTTCCGGTGTGAGCTGGTGACCGGGGCCGAACAGCTTCTCCACATCGGCCTGCGACAGATGGACATGGTGGGCCGAGATCTCGATCGGGATCGGCGCCTCGGCCTGATCTTCCTTCATCGCCTGAATCAACTCGTTGCGTTCGATCGCACGCAGGCTTTCCCAGGCCACGAGCCGCTCGTCGTCGTTGGCGATCACGATAATCGTGACCGGCGAGTCGTCTGCCGAAATGATCTTGTACGTGTCGAGCTTTCCGACGTTGCGGTTCTTCTCCTCGTCGAGCTTGATGCCCATGTAGCTCAGGCCCTGACACGCCAGGCTGCGCACCGTGGCGCTGGTTTCGCCGATGTCGCCAGTGAAGGTCAGCACATCGATCCCGCCCATTGCCGCCACATAGGCGCCGATGTTCTTGCGGATCTGGTAACAGAAGGCCTTGTGCGCGAGGAGCGCACGATGGTGGCCGGCACTGGCAGCGGCTTCGATCTCGTGAATGTCACTGGAAATGCCCGAGATGCCCTTGAGGCCGCTCTCGGTGTTGATCAGGTCCGACAGCTGGGCCGGCGTCATGTCGTGGTGCTGCAGCAGCTGGATCATGACCGCGGGGTCGATGCTCCCCGAGCGACTGGGCATGATGAGGCCGTCGGTGGGCGTCATGCCCATCGTGGTGTCAACCGAGCGCCCATGATCGATTGCGCACAGCGAGGCACCAATGCCAAGGTGGCAGGACACGATCTCGAGTTCGCCGAGGGGGCGCTTGAGGACCTCTGCAGCCTTCAGCGACACATAACGGTGCGAGGTGCCGTGAAAACCATAGCGGCGGATGCCGTCCTTCTTGTACAGATCGTAGGGCAGGCCGTAAAGATAGGCGTAGGGCGGCAGGGTCTGGTGGAAAGCGGTATCGAACACGGCGACCTGAGGTACGCCGGGCAACTGCTTCATTGCCTCGCGAATGCCCTTGACGTTTGCCGGGTTGTGCAGCGGTGCGAATACCGAAAGCGCTTCGATGTCTGCAATCACCGCGGGTGTGATCACCACCGAGCTGGAGAACTTGCTGCCACCATGCACCACCCGGTGGCCAACCGCACTCACGTCCTGCAGGTGAAAGGCAAAAGCCTCGCCGAGCAGGGCACAGGACGCCTGCATGACTGCGAACAGATCGGAGAGCGGAAAGGGCTCGCGCTCCATGCTGCGGCTCTGCGGCCCCACGCTGACGCGGATATGCACACGGTCGCGGTCGGTATTGTCGATGATGCCGTGCACGTCCGAGTCGAGGTCGTGCGTATCGTAAATGCCGAAGTGGATCTGGCTGATGCCGACATTCAGCACGACGACCTTGCCCGCCGTGTTGGTTGCGAGCGACAGCGCATAGGGATCGTCCGAGCGTGCTCTGGCCTTGCACTTTGACGCGGCGAGGTCCGACGTCATGGTCCTGATGCGCTCGGCATGCAGGCGCGAGAGATAGGCGACGCACTTCGGATTGGTCAGGATGTAGGCCTGGAAGACGTCCTGCGGAATCATCAGCACGAAGCAGCGACTGCCGGCAATGACGTCGGCCACGATGGGTTCGCCGGTGAGCAGCGAGATCACGCCGAACACGTCGCCTTCGTCCAACTGGCTGATCACCGTGCGGGTGCCGGTGTTGTCGGAGACCGAGACCTCGGCGGTCCCGCTGATCACGACGCCCATGAACCTTCCTTCGTCGCCGGTCTCGAGGATCGCCTCGTTGCCCTCGAAGGTCGCAAGACGGGACCTGGAGAGGATTTCCTCCACCTTGTCCGCGGGGAAGCTTTCGAACAATCGAACCCGCTCGAGAAAGAACTGCTTCAGATCCGTTTCGCTCATACCCGTCATCGCTCAAGTCCGCTGTCGCTATCTAGTCAGGCATCAGATTAGCAGCTTGTTGCATTGCACAAAACCGATTCTTTGCTTTGTTCGTTAGCGAGTACATGAAAGCCTGCCGGTTTCATATGTGTGCTACCGAACTGTTTGCCGTCATAGGGGTGACTACGTTCACAGAGCGGATGCGAGGGCAAATTGGGGGAAGCGTGTGTTCTTCTTCCCTGGCCGGATTGCCCTTGATGAGAGACAGCTGATCCGCACCCTCATCATTCAGGAGCTCAACATGAAACAGTTCGGCAAGTATCTCAGCGCACTTTTCCTGGCTTTCTCGTTATTGACCGTCGCGGGCTGCGCCAGCACCGACAAGAAGGCAGGTACGGGAGAATACGTCGACGACACCGTGATTACCGCCAAGGTGAAAGCGGCCATCTTCAATGAGCCAACACTCAAGGTTGCCGAAATCAACGTCGAGACCTTCAAGGGCGTCGTGCAACTCAGCGGGTTTGTGACTTCGCGCGCCATGGCGAACAAGGCGATTGAGGTGACGCGCGCTGTTCCCGGTGTGAGTTCGGTCAAGAACGACATGCTGATCAAGTGATCGGCAGGCAAACGGGCGCAGGGGGGACCTGATGCCCGTCTGCACTTAATTGAGCTCGCTTGAAGTGCGCGTGTTCCGATAGCGCTCGATCATCTTCAGCGAGTTCGCGTACCCGTGGGCAATCTGCTCCGGGTCGTAGCGGTGACTCGAGCCGACGGGGCAGCTTAGCCGGGCGACACAGCTTGCGGCACAACGCGAGCCCGGCTGACGACGGTAGTCGATGCACCGGTCCAGGTCGAAATCACCACTTGCCATCGCCTGCGCAGGACAGGCCGGAATGCAGGGTTTATCGCGACACGTGTCACAGGGCGAGACGGTGTGCCGCGCCTGCGTGACCGGCAGTGCGGTGTTTGCAAGCAAGGCCACCCGGTAAGCGAACCAGGTGCCCCAGTCCTGATTGATCCCCACCTTGAATGGTGAGGCATGGTGCCAGCCGGCGAGGCTGCCAAGCGTCTGCAGGCCGACAGCTGTATTGCCGGGGTAAATGCGTTGATGGCCGCAGTCACCAAAGCAGGTGTTGAACCAGCGCGATACGGTCTGGACGCTGAAGTCATCGATTGGGTCGGTGCTGTCAGTGCCGGCCGCCCTGACGGCCGACCACAGCGCGGAGCCGGCATTGCCGATCAGAATGAGCTGGCGGAAGTCCTGGCCGTCTTTCATGCCCTGCCGCAGTTGCGCGCGGATCGCCGTGGGTAGGGCAGCCACGTTGAAGACCGCCTGCAGGTTGAGGCCGACGCGGTCCAGTTCGCTGAAGTCGCACATGCTCACGCCGCAGACTCGAGCGCCTGGAGCGCCTGCTCGATGTCTTCCTGCCTGCCCGGGCGCACGAGGCGGGCGATTTCCCGTCCTTTCCGCAAAAAAATCAGCGAGGGCCACAGCTTTACGTTGAAACTGCGTCCGAGCCGCCGACCGGGGCCGTCTTCGACCTTGATGTGGCGTACCCCGGCATGAGCGCTCATTGCTGCTGCAACCAGTGGCGCGGCCGCGTTGCAGTGACCACACCAGTCGGTACCGAAATCCAGCACGATGGCGTCGTCGAGTGCGTCAATTTCGTCGCGGGTGAGCTGGTGTTCCTTATACGGCAGGGTCTGGAGCATGGAGTCAGTCCGGTCAGGAGAAGCAGGCTGACAGGATAATGCATCCATGAATTTCGGTCTGAACGCACCCGGGCAGGATGCGGCTTTTCAGCTGCCCGGGTGATCAGGCGCTCAGGCGCGAGCGGGGATGGCTTCCAGAAGCGCTTCGCGACGCTTGCGGCGTCCGATCCATGACGCAGACAGGGCGCTGACGAGGCCGGCAAAGGCGACGTAGGCGCAGATCAGCCACGGGTCACCGTTACCCTTTTGCAGAAGATAGGTGGCGATGATCGGAGTGATGCCGCTGGCGAAGATGCCCGAGAATTGATACACGAAAGAGATGCCCGAGTAGCGGATCTTGGGGTTGAACAGTTCGGCAAACAGCGCGGCTTCCGGTCCGTAGATCGACGCGTAGAACACGCCGAACGGAATGATGATCGCCATCCACACCACCAGCATGCTGCCGTTGCTGTTCTGCATGAACCAGAAACCGGCAAAGGCGGACAGACCAGTCAGCAACGAGCCCCAGAAGTAGATCCGGGTGCGCCCGATACGGTCGGAGAGTCCGCCGAAAAAAGGAATGGTGAAGATCATCACCAGCGCGGCGGCCATGACGCCCAGCAAGGCATCGGTCCGGCTCAGGTGCAGCGTCTGCGTGAGGTAGGCAATCGAGAACACGCCGAAGATGTTGAAGAACACCCCGTCGATATAACGTGCCCCCATGCCGGCCAGCACATTGCCAGGGTATTTGGTGATGACCTCCTTGATCGGTAGTTTGATCTCTTCGCCGGAAGCCTTCGCTTCGGCAAATTCCGGTGTCTCCATCACGTTCAGACGGATGTACATGCCCACGGCGACGAGCAGAAAGGAGAGGATGAAGGCGATTCGCCACCCCCAGGAGAGGAACTGCTCATCGCTGAGCATTGAGGACAGTCCGGCCACCACGCCCGAGGCAAGGCACAGTCCCAGCGCCAGACCAATCTGCGGGATGCTGGCGTAGAAGCCACGTTTTTCCTTGGGTGCATACTCGAAGGCCATCAGTACCGCACCGCCCCATTCGCCGCCGAGGCCGATGCCTTGTGCGATGCGCAGGATGAGCAGCAGGATGGGCGCCCAGATGCCGATCTGATCGTAGGTCGGTACGAGGCCGATCAGCACCGTGGCGACGCCCATGATCATCAGGGTCATGACAAGCATGCTCTTGCGTCCGAGCTTGTCGCCGAAATGGCCGAAGATCACCCCGCCCAGCGGACGGCTCAGGAAGCCGACGGCAAAGGTACCGTAGGCCAGCATGGTGGAGACCAGCGGGTCGCTGGAGGGGAAATAGAGTTTGTTGAATACGATGCCTGCGACGACACCGTAGAGGAAGAAGTCGTACCACTCGATGGTGGCGCCGATGAGACTGGCGCTGACGACGCGCCTGACTTCCTTTGGATCGTTCTTGATCGCTTGTTTCATTTTTTGTCTCCGGGAATGCTTTTACCAACATTCAGATCTGTGTTTTGTTTTCCCTGGGCGAACGCGGCGTGATCTTGCGACCGGACGTGCGTGCTTCAATTGCGCGCACTCTAAACTGAAACGCAGTGTTCCACTTGCAGGAATAGAGACTATTGATGACCTGATAAGCAACGCCAAGATCGATTGCGTCGGCGCCTTGAAATTGAAACGCGAAATGGATTTGGCACACCAGAATCAGCGCCACTCGCGCTCATGCCATTCAGGTTTCAGTCAGCTTTCGCCGGCATCCTGGGCCAGGATGCAATATGCGCACGGTGCCGCACGCCAGCGATGAAGCGCGGAACAGATCGCGAAAGCCAGACGGGTGCCTGCGGATGGCGGGCGGAGGCCGCGCGCGTCATTCATCCCGAGCGGAGGTGAAGTGCTCTGCAGCGCCAGGATGCGACCGGGCGGCCTTTGCTCAGTGAATCCGCTCAGTGAATCCGGTGTCTGAGCTGCGAGCCGGCCCTGCGCATGCAGTCGCCAAGGCGTTCGAGGATTGCCTTGTCGACAAGTGGTGAGCAGATCATGTTCATCCTGAGTGCCGCCGTGCTTTGCATGAAGGTGCCTGGCAGCGGGCGCATGCTTGCAGATTGCATGAGTGATTCCGGCAGCAGCGTTACGGCAAGCCCAGCCTCGACCGCCGCCGCGATATTCTCCAGAACCGGGCTGCGGAAGACAGTCGCATAAGGGGTACCGGTTCGCTTGAGGTCGGCCAGGCACAGGTCGCGCACGATGCAGTTGTCTTCGTAGAGGGCGACGGGGAGCGGGGTCCGCTCCTCCAGAGCAATGCTTTTCGGGGCACACCAGATCAGGCTCTCCGACCATAGCAGTTCCTCGTCGTGGGTATCGTCTTCCCCTGCGACGATCGCCACGTCAAGGTCGCCTTGCTTGACCAGTTGCCGCAGATTCCGGCTGCGCTCGCAGACGATGCTGGCGTCGAGGTGGGGCAGATCCTGCAACAGGATCGGCATGACCGAGTTGATGAAGTTCTGCGCGTAGTCCGTCGGAATGCCGAAGTTGATCCGGCCGCTGAGCTGGCGCTGGCTGAGCGCCTTCAGGGTGGCGTTGTTCAGTCGCAGGATCTGCTCGGCGTAGCTGAGCAGCGTCCCGCCCGCGTCGGTTAGCTCAATGCCCTGGTTGCTGCGTTCCAGCAGCCGGACCCCGAGTTGCTGCTCAAGGCGCTTGATCTGCATGCTGACGGCTGCCTGCGAGCGGAATATGGTGGCCGCGGCCTTCTTGAGCTCACCGGCTTTGACGACGGCGCAAAAGGTGCGAAGCAGTTCGGGGTCGAGCAGGGTGTCCATTGAGCATCCTCCGATTTCGCGCCTCCCGGTGGGATGTAAGCCCGATGCACTGTGCGCTGATGTTCCGATTCAGAAAATGTGAACTGAAGATTGATGTTAATTCGTTTGTGTGAAGTATCGAGTCGAATTAAGGTGAACGCAAGTCCAGCTTGAAACAGGACTGACTTTCAACCCGGGCTTCGGGCTCGATGACGGAGAACTCGATGAACGAAAACACACTTCCTCGCACCATGAAAGGCGTCGTGCTGGTCGGGCACGGCGGACTGGAGCAGCTTCAGTACCGGCAGGACCTGCCTGTGCCGAAAGCCGGCGCAGGCGAGGTATTGATCAGGGTGGGCGCGGCCGCGGTCAACAACACGGACATCAACACCCGTATCGGCTGGTATTCAAAGGGCGTGACCGGGCAGACCAGTAGCGGCGCCGAGAGCGGCTTTGCGGAAGCGGACGACGATGACGCCAGCTGGTCGGGTATCCCGCTGCAGTTTCCGCGCGTGCAGGGTGCCGACTGCTGTGGGGAAATCGTTGCCGTTGGGGCGGGCGTCAGCCCGGCGCGTATCGGCGAGCGGGTTCTGGTGCGGAGCATGCAGCAGGCGCCCGGTGTTGACGATCCCTTCGTCTGCATCACGTATGGCTCGGAGTGCGACGGCAGCTTTGCGCAATATTGCACTGCCCGGGCAGACGAGGCCTTTCGTATCGACAGCACGCTCAGCGATGCCGAACTGGCCTCGTTCCCCTGCGCCTGGTCGACAGCCGAGAACATGCTGGCGCGCGCGGGCCTGAAAGCCGGCGAGCGCGTGCTGATCACCGGCGCCTCGGGTGGCGTGGGTTCGGCGGCCGTGCAGCTTGCGAAACGGCGGGGGGCGCATGTGCTTGCGGTCTGCGGCGCGGCAAAGCGCGAAGAAGTTGAACAGATGGGGGCGGATCGCGTGATCGAGCGAGGTGTCAGCCTGCTCGATACGCTCGGACGCGACAGCCTTGATGTCGTCATCGACCTGGTCGCCGGTGAGCAATGGCCCGAATTGCCGGATCTTCTGCGTCGGGGTGGCCGGTACGCCGTGGCAGGTGCGATCGGCGGGCCGCTGGTTACGCTCGACGTGCGCACGCTGTATCTCAAGGACCTGAGCTTCTTTGGCTGCACCTGGCAGCCGCGTGAAGTGTTCGAGAACCTGGTCGGCTACATCGAGCGGGGCGAGATCCGTCCGCTGGTTTCCCGAACCTATCCGCTTGCAGACATTGTGCAGGCGCAACAGGATTTCATGGACAAGAAGTTCGTCGGCAAACTGGTTCTGCTGCCGGCTGCATAGACCCGGAGCCCGAAAAAAAGCGGCCACAGTGTTCTCTGTGACCGCTTTTTTCGTTGACCTGCCGAGTGAGCTCAGCCCGGCGTCGGGATCAGCCCCAGCGACAGCCACGGGATGAAGGCAATCAGCAGCCAGGAGATCACCAGTCCGGTCATGTACATCACGGCAAATCGTACAAGCTGCGAGTACGGAATGCCGGTGACGCCACTGGCAACGAACAGGTTCAGTCCGAAAGGCGGCGTGATGAAGCCGATGGCCGCACCGACAAGGAAGATCACCGAGAAGTGAACCGGATCGACACCGGTTGCAACCGCGATCGGGGCCAGGATCGGGGCAAAGATCACCGTGACGGGCAGGCTTTCAAGGATGCAGCCCGCAGCGAGCACGATGCCCATGCACACCAGCAGCACGACGGTTTCACCGTTGCCGAACCAGGCCACGAACGCAGAGACCGTTTCTGCCGCACCGAGCAGTGCGAACACCTGCTGCATCACGATCGACACTGCGATCATCGGTGCCAGCATGCCCGTCAGCTGGCCTGAGCGCAGCAGGATGTCGGGCAGTGCTTTCCACTTGATCTCACGCGTCAGCAGCAAACCGGCAACGAGGCAGAAGCCCACGGTGATCGCGGCCGCTTCGGTCGGCGAGAAGATGCCCGAGTAGATGCCGAAGATGACGATGAAGATCGCGAAGAAGCCGAGGTAGGCCTGCCGTGCCGTGCGGAACACGCGCTTCATGTCGAGCGGCGTAACCGAGCCCCAGCCGTGCTTCTTGCACATCCACCAGCACACCACCTGCATCGCGATCACCATCAGCATGCCGGGCAGGATGCCGGCGACGAACAGGTCGGAGATCGACAGGTTCATCAGGAAGCCATACACGATGAAGATGATGGACGGCGGAATGATGATCCCGACCGTGCCGCCTGCTGCTGCAGTTGCTGCGGCAAACCGGCTGTCGTAGCCGTCGGCCTTGAGCAGCGGATGCATGATGCCGCCGATGGTCGCCGTGGTGGCCGAGTTCGAGCCGGAGATGGCCGCAAACAGCCCGCAGGAGCCGATCGTCGCCAGCCCCAGGCCGCCGCGCATCCAGCTCAGGCAGGCATGTGCGAAGTTGGCCAGGCGGGTGGCGATGCCGGCGGCGGCAATCAGGTCACCGGTGAGGATGAAGAGTGGCAGTGACAGCAGGCCGAAGAAGTTGAGCCCTTCGAACAGCGTGACGCCGATGTTGGCCAGCGTGAAATCGATCACCAGCGAGACACCGGTTACCCAGAGCGCGATGACGAGAAAGATCGGCACGCCGACCAGGAACAGGCCGGTAACGCCAAGCGATACGAGCGTGATAAGTATTGAGTTGTCCATGCTTGCTCCTCAGTCTCCGCCGACGGTCTGGATGTCGACCAGGAAGGGTTCGCGGCGGCGAAAGCGGCCGATGTCCTGCATGAGATTCTGCAGTGCCCGAATCATCAGGATTCCCCAGCCGACGGGCGTGGCCAGGTAGAACCACCATTGCATGACGTTGTCCGTGCCCTGCACGATGGAGAAGTTGTCATAGGCGAGCTGAGTCTGTTCGATGGTGAACCAGGCAACGATGGAGCCGAAACCGATCCACAGGATGGTGTCGAGCCACATCATGGCGAACTGCATTCCGTAGGGCATGCGCAGGCGAAAATCGTTGAAAACCAGATGTGTGCGTTTCTTGACGTTATAGGCACAACCAACCCAGGCCACCCACAGGAACAGATAGATGGGGATCGACGTGCTCCAGGGAATCTGGGTGCTGAAGACATAGCGTTCGAAGACCGCATACACGATGATCAGGGCCATGCTGGAGTATGCGATAAGGATGAGTGTGCGTTCGGCGTTGCGGTCCAGCCACCGAAGTAGCGCCATCAGGTACGACATGGGGATGTCTCCAAAAACATGACGGTGGGCGCCGACCCCGCGCGGAGCGGAGTCGGCCGTGTGCTAGCTGAAGGCTTGTGCCAATCAGGCGTTCTGCCACCAGCGGCGTGCTTTTACGTCGGCTACTGCGGTGTTCTTCGGGATCTCGCGCGCGATGTCGAAGATTTCCTTGTACACGTCCTGGCCACCCGACATCTTGGACAGACGCTCGCGCCACTCTTCCCACGGCTTCGGGTTGTACTCGGGCGAGCACATCTTTTCGGCCTTGAGAATTTCCGCATCGGAGAGCGTGGCCACGCGAACCTTGTTCTTGCCGAACACGGTGTCCGGGCCGGGGTTGGGGACTGCACCAACGACGTCGATCAGTGCCTTTTCCTGCTCGCGCTGGGTGTATTGCTGGGCGGCGAACGAGGTTTCCATCACCACGTCCTGCAGGTTTGACGGCAGCTTTTCGAAGGTCTTGTTGTTCATTGCGGTGTGTTCCGTACCGCAGAAAAACTTCAGATCCACCGCTTGTGACAGCACGGGTGCCATGTTCGCATAGGCTGCTGCACCCATCCAGGTTTCTGCGCCATCGATCAGGCCTTGCTTGAGGCCGTCGAGGGTCTCTTCCCAGGAGATTGGTACCGGGTTGAGGTTCATCAGCTGCATCGCGATGCGCCCGAGCTGGGTGCCGGTGACGCGGTTCTTGGTGCCAGCGAGTTGGTCGATGCTGGTGATCAGCGGCGCGTCAGCGAACTTCTTGCCGAGCATGAGACCGCGCAGCTCGCAGTGGCTGTAAAGGAACTGGATGTTGTGACGCTTGCGCATCGGCTCGCGGAACAGCTTTTCGCTCTTCGGGTGATACAGGAAGTAGTGCTGTGCGGCGCGCGACGGGAACATGTACGCGAAGTCGAGCACGTTGTAGTACGGTGCCGCGCCAGCCGAGTTCTGCGTGCTGGCCGAGAACAGGTCGATGATGCCTTGCTGGGCCTTCTTGACGCAGTCGAGCTGGTTGCAGATGGCGTTGCTGCCGATGAACTCGATCTTGAGCGCGCCGTTGCTGCGTTTCTCGAGTTCCTGCGCGAACCACAGCTGACCCGACTCCTGGATCTTCAGGTTTTCTTCGTTAAAGCCCGAAGCACCGAACTTGAGCGTCATCAGCGGGGTGCTCGCGTTGCGAGCGTCAGCCGTGGCGGCGGCGGCCTGCGCAACGCCTTCAAGGGTGAGCGGGCCAACGATGCCGGTTGCGGCAAGCACGGTTGACGTCAATCCGTAACGACCTGCGATGCGCAGGAATCCGCGACGATCAAGAGGTGTCTGATTGGCCATTTGAGTGTCTCCTCTGGGTGGCATTTCGGGCTTCATTGCCCTTGTAAAAGTGGTGTGGCTGCTACTACGCTGGTTCAGCGTCTGTCTGCCTTGATCATGTCGGCGGCTTTCTCGGCAATCATGATCGTCGGGGCGTTGGTGTTGCCCGATACGAGCTCGGGCATGATCGAGGCATCGACCACGCGCAGTCCGTCGAGGCCGTGTACCTTCAGGCGGTCATCGACAACGGCGAGGGGGTCGTGACCCATCTTGCAGGTGCCGGCAGGGTGGTAGATGGACTGGCTGTAGCGTCGGGCCGCATCGAGCAGTTCGGCATCGGTCTGGAACTGCTCGCCGGGGACGAATTCGGAAATGATGTGCGGCTTGAGCGAGGGGGCCTGTGCGATACGGCGGGCAACCTTGATGCCGCCGATCACGACCGGGTGGTCGCGTTCGTCCGAAAGGTAGTTGGGATGGATCGCCGGATACTCGAGCGGGTTGTTCGACCTGATTTCGATGTGGCCGCGGCTGAATGGACGCAGCTGGCACACCGACGCGGTAAAGGCCGAGAAGGGGTGCGCACCTTCGCCCGGCTTGTCGGCGCTGAGCGGCTGCATGTGGAACTGGATGTCGGGGCGCTCTGCCTCGGGGCCCGAGCGGGTGAAGATGGTGACCTGGCTGGCGGCCAGCGTCAGCGGGCCGGTCCGTGACATCATGTACTGCATGCCGATCCACAGCTTGTGGATGGGGCTGTTCACTTCGTCGTTGAGGGTGCGCTCACGCGTCTTGAGTACCAGACGTACCTGGAGGTGATCCTGCAGGTTGCGGCCTACGCCGGGCAGTTCGTGATGAAGGGCAACGCCGGCCTTGTTCAGCACGCCGGCTGGGCCTACGCCCGAGTTCTGCAGGATCTGCGGCGAGCCGATCGCACCGGCTGCAAGAATCACCTCGCCCCGTGCCCGTGCCTGACACAGCTTCCCGCCCTGCATGTATTCGATGCCTACAGCACGTTTGCCCTCGAACAGGATGCGGGTGGTCTGGGCGCGGGTTTCGACGATCAGGTTGGCGCGCTTGCGTGCAGGGCGCAGAAAGCCCTTTGCCGTGCTCCAGCGAAAGCCCTTGTGTGCGGTCTGCTGGAAGTAGCCTACGCCTTCCTGACTGGCGCCGTTGTAGTCGTCGTTCAGGGGGATGCCGATATCCTGGGCGGCGGCAATGAAGTGGTCGGCAATCGGACGCCGCAGGCGAAGGTCGGATACCTTGAGTGGGCCGCCCACGCCGTGGTATTCGCTTGCGCCACGTTCCTGGTCTTCGGATTTCCGGAAGTAGGGCAGGACGTCCTTGAAACTCCAGCCCTTGTTGCCCAGCGCTTCCCAGCGATCGTAATCCTCGTGCTGGCCGCGCACATAGAGCAGACCGTTCAGTGAGCTTGAGCCGCCGAGTACCTTGCCGCGCGGCCATTGCAACTGGCGCCCGGCGAGACCTTCGTCGGCCTCGGTGCGGTAGCACCAGTCATAGCGCGGATCATGCATGGTCTTGAAGTAACCGACAGGGATGTGAATCCAGGGGTTGTTGTCGGGGCCGCCTGCTTCGAGCAGCAGAACCTTGCTCCCCGAATCCTCGCTCAGGCGGTTGGCGAGCACGCAACCCGCCGAGCCTGCACCAACAACGATGTAATCCACTTCGTGGGCCATGAACGGTGTCTCCTGATTGCTCCGTTCGACATAGAGGGTTTCAACTCTAGGTGTCGAAGCCTGTTTTTGAAAGTGAAACGCTGCGTTTCATAAAAGATGTATAGTGACTATTGATCGAGGTATAAGAAAAACCAAGACTAATCTGCAATGGAGACAGAAAATGAAACAGAATCGGGGCCATGCGGACCAGAATCGCACTGCAGCATTGCCTGATCCGGACGAATTCGATGAAACACTGTCCGAACTCGACGGCGCCAATGAGGATGTGCGACGACTGCGGCCACTCACCGTTCTGGAACTCCTCACCGAATCGACGCAACCGCTCACGCTGGCGCAACTTGCGGGCCTGATGCGCGTACCCAAGAGCACGCTGATGCGCTTGCTGCAGTCGATGGAGAAGCACGGTTACGTGCTGCACATGCCTGCCGAGAGAGGCTTCGTTACCGGGCCCCGTGCCAACACGCTGGCGCTGAAAACTCTGCGCGGAACCAACATGCGGCGGGCATGCAGGGCGGTGCTGCGCAACCTCGTTAACAAGCTCGGAGAAACCTGCAACCTGACGGTGCCGGACGCAGGCCGGGTGCTCTATGTCGAACGTGTAGAAACGAGCGAGCCGCTGCGCATGCACCTTCCCCTCGGGACCTGGGTGCCGATGCACTGCACGGCCAGCGGAAAGCTCTTTCTTGCGTCCATGACGCTGCTCGAGCGCCAGAGCATTCTGTCGCGGCAGATCCTCGTTCGGCATTCGCCGCACACGATCATCGACCGCCAGGAACTCGAGGCCGAGCTGGCGAAGAACATGAAGCGCGGCGTCGGGGTCGACAACGAGGAGTTCGTGCGCGGAATGATTGCCGTATCGGTTCCGGTTCACGGTCCGGACGGCAAGGTGGTTGCAGCGATTGCCTGCCACGCGCCGACGGCACGCCTGTCGCTCGACAATCTGTTCGAGAACGTGCCGCAACTGAAGTCTGCTGCCACCGAGATGGGTGCCATCCTCTTTCCGGAAAGCTGATACCCCGGACCCCGGCACGGATCCATTCAGAATGCCAGCTCGGAGAGTGCCGACACCACCAGGCCTGCGCCGATCAGGATCAGGATGCCGAAGGCAATGCGCCGCATCGTGACCTGTGCCAGCGGGGGCGGGTAGTGCCTGCCGGCCGCAGTGGCGAGTGCGACGAGCAGGGCGGCGATTGCAGCCAGCATCCAGATCTCGCGTGTAAGTTCGCCGTTGATCCCGAGGTAGACCGTGCGTGTCGCCGACGTGAAGGCGAACACCAGCAGCAGCATGTGGCGCACGACAGCCAGATCCATCGGCTGGCGATAGAAGTGGAAGATCGCGGGGGGGCCGGCCATGCCGAAGAGACCGCCGAACAGGCCGGAGAACAGTCCGCAGACGAAGAAGCCGCGGTCCGGCGAGCGTTCCGCGTGCTGCGTCGGGCGCAGGGCGAACACCACGCCGCTGTAGGTGATGACCGCGCCGAGCAGGAGTTTCAGAATGATTGATGCGGCGCTGTTCAGGTAGTTGAGCAACAGTACGCCGGCCACGATTGACGGGATGACGCCGAGCAGCACCGCTCTTGCCGCCCGCCAGTCGACAAGGTGCATGCGCCCTGGCAGCGCCACGGCACTGTTGACCAGGGTGATCAGGCTGACGACCGCGGCGACGACCGGCACCGGTGCCAGCTCGAATCCACTCGTCGCACCCATCACGATCATGCCGAGACCGAAACCGGTCACGGTCTGGATATAGGTCGCGATCGCAATCACAAACATGAGTGCGGTGAGGTGTTCGATACTCATTGTTTGTCCGCCCAGTGAGGTCAGACGCCCGGCGCGATCCGGATGGGGCCGGTCCGGGCGTTCGGTGCCGGCGCCTTATGCGGCAGCCGCCGACTTTGCTGTCAGTGCCTGCACCACGGTGACCGCGATGACGTGAAAGACGTCTTCGGCGCTGCAGCCGCGCGAGAGGTCGTTGGCGGGTTTGGCCAGGCCTTGCAGCAGAGGGCCGATGGCGACCGCACCCCCTACGCGCTCGGCCAGCTTGTAGCCGATGTTGCCAGCTTCGAGGTTGGGGAAGATCAGGACGTTGGCCTTGCCCTTGACCTGGGATGCCGGCAGCTTGCGGTTGGCGATCTCGGCGACGATGGCAGCATCGAGCTGCACATCTTCGTCGATGGCCAGCCCGGGGCGCTGTGTCTTCACCAGGCGCGACGCTTCGACCACCTTGTCTACCGCGGCGTGGCGGGCGCTGCCGCTGGTGGAGAAGGACAGCATCGCGACGCGCGGCTCTTCCATCAGCAGGTTGCGTGCGCTGTCCGCTGCGGCCATGGCGATCTCGGACAGTTCGGTTGCATTCGGATCAACCACCAGACCGCAGTCGGAGAAGATCAGTCCGCCCTTGAGCGTATGAAAGGGCTCGCACAGCATCATCAGGAAGAAGCTGGATACGAGCTTGAATGACGGGTTCACACCGATCACCTGGATCGCATTGCGCACGACATCCGCGGTGGTGCGGACTGCGCCCGATACGGTGCCGTCGGCGTAGCCGGTGCGTACCAGCAGGTTGGCGCAGACCAGCGGATCGCGTGCAGCAGTCTCTGCCTGCTCGGCGGTCATGCCTTTCTTGCTGCGCAACTCGAACAGGGTGCGGGCGAGCGCTGCCTGATTGGGGGCGTCGGCGGGGTCGTGAAACTCGATGCCGTCGAGCGGCAGTCCGTGCTCGGCTGCCAATGCGGTGCTGCGGGTTCGATCCCCGACCAGAATGATCCGGGCAATGCCTTCTCGGGTTGCGCGTACGGCAGCCTCGAGTACGCGGGCGTCGTCACCTTCGGACAATGCAATCCGCGCGGGCGCGCTTTGCGCCTGCTCAATGATTCGGTTGAGCGCTTTCATCAGTCTCGTTCCTCACGAAGTCCGGCTGTGGGAGGTGCAGAAAAAAATGCGCCGGAAACCCTGGTTAAGGGGGACCAGGACTTCCGGCGAAAAACTCAATCCAAGGAGGGATGGGTCTGGATTGAGCGGTGCAGACAGGGTGCAGCAACAGAGACGATTGCCTGAGGGGTCAGCAATCGCCTCTGCATTTGCTCAGCAGGTCAGACGTAGTCCTTGTACTTGTCGAGGTGACGAACGGGCTTGGACAGCGCATCGCGCCGGAAGGGGTCGCCGAGCTCACGGGTACACATGATCTCGATGATGGT
>SWCB01004783.1_pt1 | contig 18085 bp, 17 predicted proteins | sample 4692901 | NCBI WGS metagenome assembly SWCB01 (sample SAMN10267276, study PRJNA491770) | bioreactor metagenome | isolation source: DHS bioreactor inoculated with subseafloor sediment | place: Japan: off Shimokita Peninsula | collected 2006-08 | reverse complement strand
TACTTTTTTATAGCGCCCATTGACTTTTTACATAACGGGTTGAGCAGTTGGTTACACAGCTTTTATTTTTCATCATCAATTTGCATTGTTCGCCAAACAATGAACCATTTATTCTCAGAACGTGAAAACATAAATATATTTCGTCCTTCTTCATTATATATTTTACCATTAATTTCATATTTAGCTTTAAATGGTACTATGGCCACTGCTGTATTATCCATAATATCTATCGCTGGATCACCTAAAATATATTTATGTGTTTTAGCCACAGTATCATAATCACGATATGATTGAACATAAATTTCTTTCCCATGTGCTCGATCAGTAGAACCAGGTCTTGCAACAACTACATTTTCCGATAAATATTCACCTATTTCATCATATTTTTTATTCAACCATAATGCATTAATATCTTCAATCACTCCAAGTATCTTTTTTTGTTCAGAAATTTTAATATTCTCCATATAACTTTCCTTGCTGTTTTCTGGTCACTTTATAATGATCCGTTATTCAGAACGGATTAACGAATACTTTAACTCAATTTCACTCAGTAACTTCAAACTCTATTTTTGCCAACTTTCGCCCAACGACAACGGCGTTCGGATTGAGCAGCTTGTTAGGTGTTTTGTGAAGTACCGCAATTTTCATTTTATTTTCAGCATCATATAATCAATTTGATTGAATAGTTGATATAATTCTCAAAGAAGTATTCCTAATAATATTAAGAATGCAGAAAATGAGAATAAATATGGACATAATTTAAATGGTAAAAAATTTACTTTGTAACCAGTAAATACTGAAATGATAGCAAGAATTAACAATACAAGAATTGAAGAATAATAAATAAAAACTGATACGATATTTGCTGAATCAATAAATGTAGAACCTATGACAATAATTCCAATAAATATTAAGGCAACTCCTTCTATTATCCATTCCATCGTAATAATATGTTTGTTATCCATGCTAATATTTCCAAAATCCTTCACAACTGATTTTGTAGGAAAAATATGAGCAATACCCCAGATCAAAGTAATTGACCCACCCAAATAGAATAGTAATTGATTTAACATTTAATACTCCATTTTATATTTTTCGAAATACACCTAACTACTAGTTAAGCAGAAAGGCACTCCTCTATTGAAAGGGGTAGTAAAGAATTATTTTTCTGCTTTATGTTCCACCAATATCTGCTTGGTGTTCAATTAATTCTATTAAACAAAATAGTTTATAAGTCAAATTGTAAAAATCACCTGGCTGATATTCCTTAAAATATTATCTGATCTATCAACCTTTAATTTCACAATTTTCTTTCCGCTTTGTAATTCTCAATATCTATCAGTTATTGGTTAATGTCTCAGTTCACCATTAATAGAGGTGTTTATTTCCTTTGACTTATATTTATCCCAATTTATGTAGTCTGAATTGCTTTCGAATTTTATTGAATAGTCTAGAGGATGGTGTTTGTTTATTAAGTTAGGTTTAGTTGAAATTATTGTTGAAGTATTTATTGATGTTATAATCATTAAAGTATTAGTTAAGTATTATAAGTTTAACTTAATATAAATTTTTATAGAATACAATGTACTTTCAATTAATTAGGATAATAGATTCCGGCCAAAGGAATGCCGGAATGACAGATAGGAGAATCTAGAATGACTGGAAGGAAGAACTGAATTAAATATTCATAGAGTGAGGTGCATGCAGTAATAAAAGATTTCTCAATCGCTGACGCTCATTTCGAAATGACAATAGGGGTCAAATAGAAAGAAAATTTGGGACGGTGAAGTGCTTGAGGTTTGATTTGTCATCTCGAAGAAGCAGAGCGACTGAGAGATCTTATAACTCAATCGAAAGATAGATTCCGGCCAAGGGAATACCGGAATGACAGCAGGGAAGAACTGAACCAAAGATTGAGATGCTTGGATCATTCAAACATCAATATGAAATATTTTTCATATTCTTTCATTTTTGATTATTTGCATTTCTACGTTTTTCTGTCCTCTTAAATTTTTACCTTCTACCTTCTACCTTCTACCTTCTACCTTCTGCTTTCCCAAGGTCATATCCTATTCCATTGAATAGATGTTAATTTTATGTATTTTTAAGATTAAATTATCCGCTAATGTCATGGACAAATTAATCAATATGATCATCCTAATATTATTTATTGCACTTTTGAATACCAGTTTTGCATCTGACCCGATAATTAAAAGTTTACAATTTTATTCTAATAAAAATGTTACAAAACTGCCTGTACTTAGAATGAATTCTAATGATAAACTGACTATCTCTTTTGATGTGGAAGCAGATAGCGAACCCTCATTTAATATTAAGTTTAAGTTTTGCAATGCGAATTGGGAACCATATGATAATCTGCTATTAGAAGGGATTGATGAAAATACTCATTACGGTGTTTATGCTGAACGTCTACCAATTACTACGGAAGGAGCCGAATATTTTGTTAAAGAGCGGTATCCGAATAGAGATATTAAATTCAATAATAGCGGTAAATGGATGTTTTTTGTCACAGATCCATTTGATGAAGATATTATTTACGAATGGGGCAAATTTTATGTAGTTGAAAAACTCATCAATCTAAAAACCAGTATTCAGAATTGGAGAAGAGAAGGTGGAATATCTTCAAATAATGCTAATGACAGAGTATTGAATTTAAAAACTAAATTTACCCTCCCGGATTCTATAGAGACTTTTAGAGTAGAACATATTGAAATTGTGAAAAATTTAGAAATGAACAATCCAATAATTCTTAAAAAAGATGCATTTGCCAAAAACAGAGGTTATGAATGGGATGGAGCAAATAATTATGAATTTGTAATACGAGATTTAGAGCCTGGAAATGAATATAGGCAAGTAAATCTAAAAGACCGCAATAAGTATGAATATCCAAAAACCAGAGCTCATTTTGATGGTATTGAATACTCAAAATTCTATAAATTGGGTAAAAAAGACTTTAATGGCGGGTTTAGATTAATGGATAAGAGAAATGAATACTCTGATTATTTAATAACCACATTTGAATTTAGACCACACGAGAACATTTATGATGATATTTTTATTGTTGGATCTTTTACAAATTGGGAAGTTCTACCATGGTTTAAGCTAAATGAAAAGGATGACCTTTATTCAATCAGTTTAGAACTTAAAAGGGGAATTTATGATTATCAATATGTAAGTGGGAATATTGATGAAGAAAAAGTACAAAATATAGATTGGAGAATATTTGAAGGAAATTTTTGGGACACGGAAAATGTTTATTCCATATTTTTGTATTACAAATCTCCAGAGAAAGGGGAATACGATAAAATAATTGGATATAAGCAAATAGTGAGATAATAATGAAAATGTTAAATGTTGGAATAATTGGTACCGGCCATTTAGGCAAGATTCACACAAAACTAATGAAAGATGTAATGCGTGCTAACTTGGTAGGTGTTTATGATCTTGATGCAGAAATTGCTTTGCAGGTTGCCGCTGAGTTAGAGATAAAAGCATTTGAGAATATTGATGATTTTTTAGATAATGTTGATGCCGTTTCTATTGTTGCTACAACAAGTGCACATTACGATCTAATAATAAAAGCATTTGAGAAAAATGTTCATGTATTCGTTGAAAAACCAATTACAAGTACAATTAAACAAGCCGAAGAAGTAGTGCAAATATCGGCTAACAGAAATCTTAAATTACAAGTCGGGCATATTGAAAGATTCAATTCTGCACTATTAAGTTTGGATAAATATCATCTTGAGCCAAAATTTGTCCAAACAGATAGATTGGCGCAATTTAATCCTAGAGGAACAGACGTAGCTGTTGTCCTGGATTTAATGATTCATGATATTGACATAATATTAAGCTTGATCAAAAGTAAAGTTAAAGAAGTAAGAGCAAGCGGAGTAGCAGTAGTTTCAGATAATATTGATATTGCTAACGCAAGAATTGAGTTTGAAAATGGAGCTGTAGCAAATGTAACTGCCAGTAGAATTTCTCAAAAGAAAATGAGAAAGATGAGAATGTTCCAAAAAGATTCTTATATTTCCGTGGATTTTGATTCCGGAGTATCAGAAGTATTTAGACTAATTTCTCCGGATGACATGAGCATGGAACATTTCCTTTCATTTGGTGAAATTGGCGTGGGTGATAATAAAAAATCAGTTGTTTATGAACAACCGGAAATCAAAGAAGTAAATGCACTCAAACATGAATTGCAATTATTTGTTGATTCTGTTCTTGATGATAAACAGCCGGTAGTAAGCGGTCAAGACGGTCTGCGTGCATTGAAGATTGCAGAAATTATATTAGAAAAAATAGAGGAGTCTAAACTAACTTGAATAAAAGAAAAATTATAATCATTAGTTTATTGGTAATAACACTAACATCTTGCGGTGTATATAATTCTCTAATGAATCTATCAAAATTAAAATTTAAGCTAGGATCAGTCAATAATTTTAAAGTTGGCAATATCTCAGTTAATAATAAATCTAAATTAAGCGATTTTGGAGCTATAGATATTCTTAAACTAACTTCAGAAGTGGTAGCTGGAAATTTTCCGGTTACATTTACTGTAAACGTTTTGGCGCAGAATCCAAATTCTTCTTCAAACTCAAGTTCAAATTTGTCTGATATCTCTTTAGAAGCTTTTCCCTGGACATTGTACTTGAACGGGAAGCAAACAATTTCGGGAAATATCTCAAGTCCTGTACAAGTCCCGGCTGTGGAAAACGCTACAGTTATTCCTCTGGAAATGAAGTTAGATCTTCTAGATTTTTTTCAGGATGATGGATTGAATAACCTCATTGATTTGGCTCTCAGTTTGGGAGGCAAAAAAGGTTCAACAACAAAAGTAAAAATTGTTGCAGAACCTCTTTTAGGCACACCACTCGGGAATATGAGCTATCCCACACCATTAACTATTCTCGACACATCATTTAATTAAAGGGAAAACATGAAACTGAAGTATGCAATTGGAGTTGATTTAGGCGGAACAAAAGTAAAATTGGGTATTGTTACTGCAGAAGGTAGGATTGTAAAAAAGATTGCGGTACCAACCCATGCAAATGAAGGTGTTGATAAGTCAATTAGTCAGATAATAAAGGGCATTAAGTCATTATTAAAAGGAAATGAAAAAGCAATTTCAGGAATTGGTATAGGTGCCCCGGGAGTGGTTTCATTAAAAAAAGGGACTGTTGAAAATCCGCCAAATTTACCGGGATGGGGAAAAGTTCATCTAGGTAAAATAATTAATAAAGAATTTTCTCTGCCGACATTTGTAGAAAATGATGCAAATGCTGCAGCAATTGGAGAGCTGATTTATGGCGCCGGAAAAAATTTAGATAGTTTTATTATGGTCACTCTTGGCACCGGCGTTGGTGGTGGAATAATTTATAATAAAAAATTATTTAGAGGTGATTTCGGTGGAGCCGGTGAAATAGGTCATATAACAATTGATAAAAATGGACCAATATGTAATTGCGGCTCTTTTGGCTGCCTTGAAACATACCTGGGGAACAATTATATGATTCAGGATGTTAAGAAACAATTGGAGAATAATAAGAATTCAAAAATCTTCGAATTATTAGACAACGATCTTGAAAAACTTTCGCCGAGAATAATTCATGAAGCCTCATTGTTAAAGGATGAATTTTCAATAAAAATAATAGAAGAATTGAGCCAAAAACTTGGTTGTGGATTAGCCTCAATTGTAAATGTATTTGATATAAGCAATGTTATTATTGGCGGTGGTGTTTCTGGTTTTGGAAGACCGTTGTTTAACTCAACTAAGGAGTCAATAAAATCACGTGTGTTGATCCCTCTTAAACCAAGAGTTAAAGTACTGCAGGCAAAATTAAAAAACAATGCCGGGATCAAAGGGGCGTCTTCACTGGTTTTTTATGCTTAAATTTATAATATAATTAAATGATAGATATCGGTAATGTAGTTATCGTAAACCGACACGAAAAACATTTAATTGGTCATTCCGGATATAATGAATTGAAATTTCGGAATCTGATTAATTCAGAGTGACTTTCTAAAGTTATTTTTAATATTCAATATATTGTTGTAATTTTTTTCATAATCCTCATTTTAGATTTTGTAAAATTATTTAGATGAACAAAACCTTATTCCTAATATTGATTTCTGTCATTCTTATGAATGCCCAGTCCATAAGGAAGGGTTCTATAAATACTATTTCACTGATTGATTCCACATTAATTGATTCCACTCTTACAAACGAATTGAATAGTTCTGCTGTTGATACCCTTAAGAAAAAGACATTTGATGTTGATGATGTAATTACCAGCACTGCAACAGACTCAATAAAGTTTGATCTGGTCAACAAGCGAATGTATATTTTTGGAACCGGTGATCTAAAGTATAAGCAGACAACATTGCAAGGTGGAAAAATTAATGTCGATTTTGAATCAAACGAATTGGAGGCCGAAGGAATTATTGATCTTAGTGATTCTGCGGCTGCTAATGGTTTGAAGCAAACTCCGGTATTGAGTGAGGGGCCGGAAAATTTTGAAGGCACAAAACTCAAATATAATTTCAAGACACAAAAAGGATTTATTTCTGCTGCTAAAAATGTTAAAGCTGATCAAAGGTATGAAGGGTCTGCAGTGAAGAAAGTAGATAAGAGTACATTTTTTGTTAAAGAGGGTGTTTACACTACATGTAAAAGTGATACTCCACATACTTATTTTACTGCTGAAGAGATGAAGGTCATCCAGAAAGATAAAATAATTGCGAAATGGATTTTTATGCATATTGGAGGAGTACCTATTCCCATTCCAATACCTTTTGCTGTTTTCCCAAATGAAAAGGGAAGACGTTCCGGAATGATGGCTCCAACATACGGATCTATCAACGATAGAGGTCAATATTTTAAGAATTTTGGATATTTCTTTGCATTAAGTGATTACATGGATTTAACACTTAATGGTGACTATTATTTACGAGGTGGTTGGGCATCGAGAGCAAGATACCGTTATGCAAGTAGATATAATTTTAGCGGTAATTTAAATGGGGGTTACTCAAAAATATTAATTGGTGAAGATAATGACCCTGATAAAACTAGGCGAACCGATTGGTATGCCAGACTTACTCATAATCAAACATTTACTCCAACCTTTAAACTTGATGCTAATTTAAGTTTTCAATCAAGTACATATCTGCAGAATAATAGTACAAGTTATAATGATCTATTAACTCAAGATATTACTTCAAATGCTACATTATCCAAAAGATGGGAAGAATCCGGTAATTCATTAACAATGAATTATAGTAGAACGCAGAATTTGGAAAGTGGCGATATAAGAGAAGTATTACCTAATGTTAGTTTTAGTAAATCCCAATTTTATCCTTTCAAAACTTCATCATCATCCAAAGATGAAGGATGGTATGAAAAAATTGGATTAAGTTATTCTGGTAAACTAAAGAATAATAGGAATAAAATTGATGGCGATCTGAAGATAAGAGGTGGTATACAACACAATATATCAGTAAATGCTTCTCCAAAAATTGGCTTTTTCAATATTTCGCCAAGAGTGAGTTATGTTGAAAAATGGTATAACAAGAAGACAAAAAGATTTGTGCAGACAATTCAGGATGTTACGAATACAGATATGTATTTTCTATCAATAAATAATTTTAATGCTGCTGATACAGTTATTGAAAAAGATGTTCATGATATTAACATGGTTAGAACATTTAATGTTGGCGTTTCTGCATCTACAAAAATTTATGGAATGATGCAGCCAAAAATATTGGGTGTTGATGCATTCAGACATACTTTAACTCCGTCAATTTCATATAATTATAACCCAAACTTTTCAGATGAAAAATGGGGATATTATGAAACTATAAAGAGAGCTGATGGTACCTTTGAGACTTACGATCCCTATACAAATGAAGTTTTCGGCGGTGTTTCAAGCAGTGAATCACAAAGTGTGAATTTTTCTGTTGGGAATATATTGGAAATTAAGACTACGAAAGATCCGACAGACACAACCTCTGAATCGAAAAAAATAACTCTTCTAAATTTAGATTTATCAACCGGATATAACTTCGCTGCTGATAGTTTGAGACTTTCCGATTTAAGAGTTAGTTATAGAACAAAAATAGGGAACATCCTTAACTTTTCCGGGTCATCTGCATACACCTTTTATGACTATCAAAATGGTAAACGGATAAATGATTATTTAGCATCAAAAGGTAAAGGGTTATTTAGAATGACAAATTTGAATTTTTCTATTTCTACAACATTATCCGGTGATAAGTTAAGTGGAGAGGAGAGAACCGGCAAGAAAGAGGAAGACGAAGAGGAGTTTAATGCTTTCAAAAAAAAGGATTATGTTAAATTGTATGAAGATGAAGAAACGGATTTTTCTATCCCTTGGAATTTAAGTTTGAACTACAATTATAATTTTTCTAAACCTACACCTACCAAAGGAACGGTCAATTCTAACATTGGAGTGAATTTAGGTTTCAACCTAGCGACAAATTGGAAATTTGGTGTTCGTGGGAACTATGATTTCCAAGAGGAAGAATTCTCTGCACCACAAGTAACTGTATACAGGGATTTAGAATGCTGGGAAATGAATTTTAGCTGGAATCCACTTGGTAATTATACTGGTTTTAGGTTTGAAATAAGAATGAAAGCCCCCGAATTAAGAGACGTTAAAGTTACCAGACGGGGCGGGCATTTCTCGGGTAGATAATACTAATTTTCTTTTCTAATTGTCACTCCAGAACTGTCATTCCGGTTCACATAGTTTTTTGTGTAATACTGGAATCTAAAATAAAAGATACCGGTATGACAAGTATAAAAAAGAGAAGTGTCGTTCCGGAAAGAACAGTCATTCCGGTTTACATGGTCTTTTTATGAAATACCGGAATCTAAAAGAAAATCAGATACCGGTATTGCGAAAATAGCAACCCGGCATGACAAATATAAAAAAGAGAAGTGTCGTTCCGGAAAGAACAGTCATTCCGGTTTACATGGATTTTTATGTAATACCGGAATCTAAAAGAAAATCAGATACGGGTATTGCGAAATTAGCAAACCGGCTGACAAATATAAAAAAGTAATATAGCATGAAATCTTACTTCCTTTACATAATGGCAAGTAATAATAACAAAGTGCTCTACACTGGTGTAACGAATAACCTAAACAGAAGAGTTTACGAGCACAAGCGAGGATTGCATGAAGGTTTTACAAAAAAGTACAATTGTAAAAAGTTAGTTTGGTTTCAAAAAACGAGTGATGTTAAGTCAGCCATTAATGAAGAAAAGCGAATGAAAAAATGGAAGCGCGAGTATAAAGAAAATGTAATTAATGACATGAATCCAAACTGGGATGATTTATTTGATAGCTTGGATTGTTAATATATCAAACTGATTATACAAATCACTGAATAAGTCATTCCGGAAAGAACTGTCATTCCGGAAAGAACAGTCATTCCGGTTTACATGGATTTTTATGTAATACCGGAATCTAAAGGAAAATCAGATACCGGTATTGAAAAACACAAACCGGTATGACAAGTATAAAAAAGAGAAGTGTCGTTCCGGAAAGAACTGTCATTCCGGTTTACATGGTCTTTTTATGAAATACAGGAATCTAAGAGAAAATAAGATACCGGTATTGCGAAAATAGCAAACCGGTATGACAAGTATAAAAAAAGAGAAGTGTCATTCCGGAAGAACTGTCATTCCGGTATTACTAAATTAGCAAACCAGTATGACAGTTTATTAATGCTAGCAATTAATTAAATTGCGAGACAATAAAAATTTAAAATTCAATTGATAGTGAAATATGATCCAAAAGTATATTATCGATGGGAATAATTTAATTGGCAAGATTAGTGACCTTTGGGCATTGCAGCAGAAAGACAAACAAATGTCAAGAGTAAAGCTTGTTAAAATAATCGACCAATATTTCAATAATAAAAATGTTAAAGTATCTCTCCATTTCGATGGATTTGCAGGAGATGCAATTCCTTCAAGTTCAGCTAAAATCTACTATTCCAATAATAAAACTGCAGATAGTAAAATTAAGCAGGAAATTGATTCCTCGAAAAATCCTAAAACAATAGCGGTTGTAAGCTCAGATCACTCAGTTCAGAACTATGCTAAGGTTAATTCTAGTAAGGTATTTAAGAGCGAAACATTTTCCAAACAACTAAATGAGAAGAAGTCTGTTAATTCCGAGGAAGAAATTTCCAAATCAATTAGTGACGATGAAATAAAAAAAATGTTTGGAGTTTGAGTTTAAATCATCTTCATATCGTTTAGAAATCCAAGTTTGCTTCGTATTTCATTTGCTTCATTTAAATTAAGATCAGCGTAAATAATTTTTTCTTCATTTTCTACCATACTAATTTCATCTCCCATTGGATTGAATATTGCTGAACAGCCGTTATAGGTCTGATAAGGATCATTACCTATTCTGTTAACTCCAACCATAAAGCACTGATTTTCAATTGCTCGGGCTCTAAGTAAATATTTCCAATGTTCAATTCTTTTAACCGGCCAGTTAGCTATGTTGATCATAAGTTCAGTTCTCTCTTTCGCATAATATCTGTATAACTCAGGGAATCTAAGATCGTAGCAAATAGATAAGCCGATTTTATAATTATCATAATTTGAGGTTACAATATCTTTGCCTCTTGTGAAATGCTGATCCTCTTCTGCTAAAGAAAATGGATGAATTTTCCTATAAACTGCCTTAATCAATCCATTCGCATCAAAATGAAAAAGTGAATTATAATGATTAGAATCATACTTTTCAATAATCCCAGCCATAATATCTGTTTTCAATTCAATTGCTAGTTTCATGAAGAAGTTAATCCCAATATCATCAATTTCTTCAGCATATTTTTCAGAGTTCATTGTGAATCCAGTTAATGTCATTTCCGGGAAAACGAGAAGAGATGTCATAGGATCAAGACCTGAAACTAGTTGATTTATAAGTTTCATGTTTGCTTCTTTAGATTCCCAAAGAGGTGAAAATTGAACGAGTGCTACTTTCATATCATTTACCAGTTAAAGTGAATTAATTTGAGAAAAACAACATGCCATTTAGACAAAGAATTTATAACTTTAGAAGTTAAAATTGAATTTTTCTTCCGTAAAATCAAGGAGTATTAAATGCTTAATTATGTATGGCTAGGATTGTTAATGCTAGGCATAGGTGTTGCTTTAACAACTGACATTATTGATAAAAGTGACAATAAGTACAAAAATGGAGAAGCAATATCTGTTGAAATCATTTTTGAAGACTCGGTTTCTGATTTGGCGATAAAAGCTATGACGCAGTTATAAAAGTTAGAAAAGATGAATTTAATAATTTTTATAATACTCAAATTGAAAATGAAGTTTCACAATCCTCTAAAATTACTTTTGACCAAGTAAAAAATAAAGCTCTTCTTTTCTTTAATGTAACAGATGATTCACCGACTTTCTGGAAAGATATGGCAAAAATATCTGGAAAGGAGAAAGATTTAACCGGTGAAGTTTTTGTTGGTGATCAAATTACCCCAACGACATTTAACGGTACAATTATTTTAGAAGACATTGCATTTGCTAAAATGAAAGATGTAACAAATTCAGCTTTAGAATATGCTGGAATTGCCGTTGAAATTGCTTTGGGATTGATAGGAATTATGGCACTTTGGCTTGGTGTAATGAAGGTTGCCGAGGCGGCTGGATTAATCAAAATTATTGCAAATGCAATGAAACCATTAACCAAATTTCTTTTCCCTGATGTTCCCCAAGATCATCCGGCAATGGGTGCAATGATTATGAATATGGCTGCAAATATGCTTGGCTTAGGTAACGCAGCTACTCCATTCGGTCTAAAGGCTATGGAAGAACTAGATAAGTTGAATCCAAATAAAGGTGTGGCAACCAATGCTATGTGTACATTTTTGGCTGTTAATACTGCTGGTTTAACTTTGATACCTGCTACTGCTATTGCAATACGGGCTGCTTCTGGAAGTAGTGATCCTGCAATTATAATTGGAACGGCTATATTTGGTGCATTTTGTGCAACTACAGTTGGTATAACAGCAACCAAGGTTATGGAAAAATTTCCACTTAAAGAGGGTGGGATTGCATCTTTAATTAGTTCCAGCAAAAAAGGTATTATATTCTTTGCTATTCTTGCACTGCTTGTATTTGTTTTAATTGTAACTGGATTGATGACAAGTTTAATTACATTTTTTAATTTTCTAAATCCGGAATTATTTAAAAGTGTAATTCAAATAATTTCTACACTTGCTATACCAATGTTAATATTTGTTTTTATTGGATATGGTGCTATTAAAAAAGTCAAGATTTATGAAGTGTTTGTTGAAGGTGCAAAAGAGGGATTTGATGTTGCAATTAGGATCATTCCTTATTTAGTGGCAATGTTGGTTGCTATCGGAATATTTAGAGCTGGTGGTGCAATGGAGATATTAATTTATGGACTTACTCCAATTACAAATTTTATTGGTATGCCTGCCGAGGCACTGCCAATGGCAATTATGCGGCCACTCTCAGGTTCAGGTTCTTTAGGAATTATGGCAGAAATTATTGCAACTCATGGGCCTGATTCTTTCATTGGAATATTAGTCTCAACATTCTTCGGTAGTACAGAAACTACATTTTATGTAATTGCTGTTTATTTTGGATCAGTTAATATTAGAAAAATAAGACATGCATTGGCAGCGGGACTCTTAGCAGATATAGCCGGTATTCTTGGAGCAGTATTTATTGTAAAACTATTATTTGGGTAGTTAATGAAAGTATTTATTACGAGAAAAATTCCTACTGTAGCAAAAGAGATTCTTGAAAAAAGCGGGTTCTCTGTTAATGTATTTCCTCATGATAGGATAATCACTAGAGAGGAATTAGTTAAAAATGCTAAGGATGCAGATGGAATAATTGCTCTCCTTACTGAAAAATATGATAAGGAAATGATTGATCAATTGCCTAATTGCAAAATAATAGCAAACTATGCAGTAGGATTTAATAATATTGATATTGAATACGCAAAATCGAAAAATATTATTGTAACCAATACTCCAGATGTTCTCACAGATGCAACGGCAGAAGTCGCTGCAGCTTTAGTGATTAGCTGTGCAAGAAGAGTTCCTGAGGCTGAAAATTTGATGCGAGAAAACAAGTTTAAAGGATGGGAACCAGAATTATTAATTGGTGTTCAATTAACTGGTAAAACAATTGGAATTATTGGAGCCGGGAGAATTGGACAGGCTACGGCAAAAAGAATAAAAGGGTTTGGGTGTAAAGTAATTTATTACAACAGAACTAAAAAAGCCGAATTTGAAAAAGATTTGAGTGCACAAAAGGTTTCCCTATATAAATTGATGAAAACAGCAGATATTATTTCAATTCATTTGCCATTAAATACTTCAACTAATAAGTTGCTCGATAAAGAAAAATTGGAATTAATGAAACCCAACGCGATTATTGTAAATACTGCGCGTGGTGAAATTGTAGACGAAAAATATCTTATTAAGATGTTAAAAAGTAAGCGAATATTTTCAGCAGGTTTTGATGTTTATGAAAATGAACCCAACGTTAATCCTGATTTGCTGAAATTAAAAAATGTAGTAATATTTCCTCATATTGGTAGCGGGACAATTGAAACAAGAAATGCAATGGCTGAATTAGCTGCCAAAAATGTTAATAATGTACTAAAAGGTAAAAAGCCATTGACTTCTGTATTTTGATTTATCCGATCAATTAAAAAATCGTTGTTTTGGCTTAAAATTCTAGCTATTTTTTGTAATTATAAATTAAATATTTAATCTTATGAGAATTGGAATTCCGAAAGAAACACAAAGAGAAGAAAAACGTGTTGGTTTGGCTCCGGCAGGTGTCGATGCATTAGTAATTGCTGGACACACAGTATTTGTTGAGACAGAAGCAGGCTTGGGTAGTCATTTCCCTGATCAAGAGTACTTAAATGCTGGTGCTACTATTGTTTATAGTGCTGAAGAAGTTTTTCAGCGGTCAGAACTAATAACTATGGTTAGTCCTTTATCGGATGAAGTAGCAGATTTAGTACAAGAGAATCAGATTATATTCTCATTCCTTCATTTGTCTGTAGGGAAAAAATATGTTATTGATAAACTTTTGGAAAAGAAAGCTACTGCTATTAGTTACGAGCTAATTGAAAAAAATGATCATTTACCAGTTCTTCAATCAATTAGTGAAATTGCCGGACAACTTGCAGTTCAGGTTGGCAGTAAATTTCTTAAAAGCAATGTCCCATCTGGAAGAGGAATATTAATGGGAGGAATCCCGGGTGTTGCACCTGCAGCTGTTGTAATCCTTGGAGCTGGTGTAGTCGGTCTAAATGCAGCGAGATCTGCACATGCTCATGGTGCTCAGGTAATAGTCCTTGATAACGATCTAAGAAGATTAAGAAGAATCGAGAACTCCATATCTAAAAATATTACAACTGTTGTAGCAAATCCAATGACAATAGCGAGAGGGGTTAAATTTGCTGATCTTTTCATTGGTGCTGTACAAGTAAAAGGTGAGAAATCCCCACATATTATTACTGAAGAAATGGTTAAAACAATGAAGAAGGGATCTGTAATTGTAGATGTTGCAATTGATCAAGGTGGATGTGTTGAAACAAGTTATCCCACAACCTTGTCAAATCCCACATTTATAAAACATAATGTAATTCATTATTGTGTCCCAAATATTCCGGCTTTGGTATCAAGAACAGCCAGCTATGGTATCACTAATGCTTCACTTGAATACATTATAAATATTTCCGACAATGGATTATCAAATGCTCTACTGGGAGATGTAGGTCTTTCAAAAGGAGTATGTACTTATAGCGGAGCTTGCTCAAATGAAGTAATTGCGGACAATTTTGATCTTGAATATAGAAGACTTCACATTTTTTCTACAAATTAACTAATAAGCATGAATGATGACAAAAGACATTAAAATAAATATATCAAAAAAAATATCCTGGCGGGAGAAGTACAAATCCAAAGTTCTATCTTCTGATGATGCTTTAAAAGTTGTAAAATCCGGTGATAAGGTAGTGATTCAACCAGGATGCGCAGCTCCTATGGAACTAATAAGAGCAATGGTAAGAAAAAAAGATGATTTAATGAATGTTCTCTTATATCACATACTTATTGTAGGTGATTTACCATACTTAGCTCCTGGCATGGAAAAACATTTTCAACACAAAGCTTTTTTTATTGGTGGGAATACTAGAAAATCAGTAAATGAGGGCAGAGCAGAATTTATTCCAATTTTTCTTTCTGAAGTTACAATGTTATTTAAAAGAGGAATAATAGTTCCTGATATAGCATTAATTAATGTGTCACCTCCTGATGATCATGGATATTGCAGTTACGGAATTGATGTGGGAAATATTAAAACTCCAACTGAAAAGGCAAAAGTAATTATTGCTCAGATCAACCATGAGATGCCCAGAGGTCTTGGAAATAGCTTTATTCATTTGAATAAAATTGATTTTATTGTTGAACATGATGAACCATTAATGCAACTTCCACAGGTTGACCCAAATGCTAGCGCAGAAGTTTTAGCAGCTTATGATAAAATTGGTCAATATATTGCTGAAATGATTGAAGACGGTTCTACTCTTCAAATGGGGATTGGTGCAATTCCAGATTCGGTAATGAAATATCTTAAAGATCATAAAGATCTTGGTATTCATACTGAGATGTTTTCTGATGGTATTGTGGAATTAGTTGAAGAAGGTATTATCAACGGTGAGCAAAAAGCTCTTCACACAGGAAAAATAATTGCGGGATTTGTTTTGGGTACCAAAAAATCATTCGACTTTATTGATAATAATCCAATTTTTGAATTTCACCCGCAAGAATATGTGAACGATCCATTTGTGATTTCGCAAAACAATAAAATGGTAGCTATAAATTCCGCTATTGAGATCGATCTTACTGGGCAGGTTTGTTCAGATTCAATAGGAACAAAATTTTATAGTGGTATTGGTGGTCAAGTAGACTTTATTAGAGGAGCTGCACGTTCAGAAGGTGGCAAACCTATTATTGCTTTACCTTCAACAACAAAGGATGGTAAAATATCAAGAATAGTTCCAACGTTGCAAACTGGGGCGGGCGTTGTCACCTCGAGAGGGGATGTTCATTATGTGGTTACCGAATATGGAGTTGCAAATTTATTCGGTAAAAGCATTACAGAAAGAACCAAATCTTTAATAAATATTGCTCATCCGAAATTTAGAGATGAGTTAACCCAATTTGCTAAATCTACTTATCATATATAGGATTTTATGGTTGCTGTAATTGGCGATATTCACGGGTGTTTTAATACTCTGCGAGAACTTTATCATAAAATTCAAGCAGAATATCCTCAAGCAGAAGTTTATTCTGTTGGTGATTTAGTTGATAGAGGGAAATACAGCTTAGAGACAATTGAATACATAAAAAGGAAAAAATTAAATTTTACACCTGGTAATCATGATCTAATGTTCTCTCATTTTTTTGAAAGTCCAGGTAGTGTTTTTGCTAGGACATGGATACATAATGATCATGGCCCAACATTAGCCGCTTATGAGTTTGAGCCGGACAAAGTCTGGGAACACATTGAGTTAATCAATAATCAGCCTTTAGTTTATAATCTGGATGATTGTTTCATCACACATGCTGGCTTCTCTTCATTTTATAAAAATGTCCTTCCTAAAAATTATAAGGACAATTTGGATGTACTTACTCCTATAATTGATAATGAACATTACAATAATCATGGAGTTATGTGGAATAGGGATAAAATGCTTAATCTAGGTAAACTCCAAATAGTTGGGCACACTCACGATGTTGAACCACGGTTTGACAAAAGAGCAAACACGCTATATATTGATACAGGCGCTTTTCGGGGGAATAAACTTAGCTGCGCAATTGTCGAAAATAGTGAGGTTATTGAAGTATTATCTGTTAATACAAATCAACGAGATCTTTATTAATAAGGCAGTCATTTTTGACTATTAAAAAGACTAATTGATAATTATAATTAAAATAGATAATTTTTCGTCCCTTTAAATATTGAAGGAGGTATTATAGATTTATTTTTACAATAATTAAAGATCAATCATAATTTAGGTTTTGTTAATAATTTGATTTTTGGAAAGAGAATACAGTTTTCACTGTTAACAATACTAATTTTACTTATAGTTTATTCTACAGATACTTTCACTTCTAATTCTGAAAGTAATGAAGATATTATTGATGATACAAATTCAGATGTATCATTAACTCAAAATGAAATTTTTGGGTTATCCAATCGCTATAATTCGCCCGCATTTCCACCGGATAGTAACCTCACATTAGATCAAATAGATTCATTGCGTGCAGACTCCATTAAGCTAGGATTAATAGAAATTGATTCGTCAATGTATGACTCAACGGCTAGGCTAAAACATTTTAAATATAGTAGAAAAGAGAATGAGTTCTTAGAATTTGATTCCAAAAGAGAACTAAGTTTTTATAGTTATCCTTCTCAGCGAATGTTAAGAAGAACGGTGGAGCTTGATTCAACTGGAAGTTATGTAATTATTAGAGAATTTATTTCTAACAACGAAGTGCGTACACCTATTAAAATTCCTCTTGATCAATATATTGAAATGAAACTTGCTAATACTGAACGAAAATCATGGGAAGAGCTTGGATATAAATATACACTTATCGATACTAAGGATGATTTGGGTCAGTTGTTTAGTGATATTACAAACATTGAAATTCCTTTACCAAGTGTTTCTTTCTTAAGTATTTTCGGGCCACCCAAAATTAGTTTGAAAATTAATGGTGCTGTAGATATTCACGGTGCTTGGAGAAATGAAACTACAGAGGGCGTTACTGCTTCACTTTTGGGTAATACAAGAAATGAACCTGATTTTAAACAGCAAGTGCAGATTAATGTAAATGGAACTATTGGCGACAAATTAACAATAGGGGCTGACTGGAATACTGAACGTACGTTTGAGTTTGAGAATCAGTTGAAATTGCATTATAAAGGTTACGAAGATGAA
>SWCB01005621.1_pt1 | contig 18124 bp, 18 predicted proteins | sample 4692901 | NCBI WGS metagenome assembly SWCB01 (sample SAMN10267276, study PRJNA491770) | bioreactor metagenome | isolation source: DHS bioreactor inoculated with subseafloor sediment | place: Japan: off Shimokita Peninsula | collected 2006-08 | reverse complement strand
CAAGGTGAAAAATTCTCGCTGAAACGAGCATCTTGAGGTAACTTGATGTATAGGAGATTGTTCACGTAATGCATGCGTGGGCAAATCTTCTAATGTCCCGCCGGTAATGTCTAACGTTTCTTAATCCCTGTTGAATTGACTCGCTAGAGGTGAGATAAAGCTGTACGCAATGTAGCCCTTACGCTTGTAAAGCAGCAACATCTTTTGGGTGGCGACAGCTGGTAATAACTTGGTAACCCGCTTGATGGAGTGCGATTGCACAGTGGTCGCCAATACCTGTACTACAGCCTGTAATTAAAATGGAAGTGCTCATTGTTACCTCTCTAGGGTTCGCTGTAGCTGGGAGTTATAAATAAGGCGCGATATTCTCTGCCATATATTCGGCAATCCATGGCTGAGCATCAGATTTAGGGTGCAAACCGTCATTCATCATCCATTCTTGTTTTAAAATGATCTGCTCTAAAAAGAAAGGTAACAGTGGTGTGGCTAACTCTTTACTGAGTTGAGGGTAAATCGAACTGAACATATCACTGTAGCGTTTGCCGTAATTAGGCGGCACTTTTATCTGCACGAGCATTGGCTTGGCATCAGCATTTTGAATTTCAGTGATCATTTGGCTGAGGTTGTTACGTATAGTGCCTTGTGGAAAACCGCGTAAGCCATCATTCGCCCCGAGTTCAATTATGACGTAAGCTGGTTTATGTTGTTGTAATAATGTAGGCAATCGAGCCAAGCCGTTTCCTGTTGTATCACCTGAAATGCTGGCATTTACAACGGTGATTTCGTGACCTTGTTGCTTTAATGCGGGTTGCAGTAACACCGGCCAGCTTTGCTCTGCCCGCATTTGATAGCCCGCGCTCAAGCTATCACCGACAACCAGTAACGTGTTGCCCCACGCATTTAGCGAGCATAAATAGATCAATAAAACTGAAAGGATTCGCATCATGTCAACATCCGTGATTAAGGCTGTATCTGTGTCTAAAAAAGTGACGACGGCATCGTCTTCACTCACCATTTTGCAGGATGTTTCCCTCGAGGTCGAGCAAGGAGAAACAATAGCACTTGTTGGCGTCTCTGGCGCAGGTAAGTCCACCTTAATGACATTGTTAGCAGGGTTGGATATTCCGAGTTCGGGAGATATTGAATTATTGGGGCAGTCTCTGTCGCAATTAGATGATGAAGCGCGTGCGGCTTTACGTAGTGAGGCTATAGGGTTTGTCTTTCAAAGTTTCTTATTAATTCCATCCTTAAATGCGGTTGAAAATGTCATGTTACCCGCCATTATTAAAGGCGATGTGGGTGATGAGGCTCGAGCATCAGGCTTATTAAAATTGGTCGGTTTAGCGGGTAGAGAGACCCATTTACCTTCACAACTGTCGGGTGGAGAGCAACAAAGGGTAGCACTTGCGCGTGCATTCATGACACGCCCTCAGGTGTTGTTTGCCGATGAACCAACCGGTAATCTTGATGAGCAGACAGCGGCGAATATCATTGATTTACTTTTTGCATTAAACCGAGATCACGGTACAACATTGGTGTTAGTGACTCATGATTCTGTGCTTGCAGAACGCTGTGATCGTACCTTACGAATCCAAGGTGGAAAGGTGGAGGCGGCATGACAGACATGACTGACTCACAAAGAGTACAAAAACGGCAGCAGCCCAAATTATTGCTGAAATGGAGTTGGCGAGAATTGTGGCAAGGTCAGCTTTGGCCGGTGGCTGTGGCCCTCACTTTGATTATTGCTTGTGTATTTGCATTGGCTGCATTGGTCAGTCGAGTTGAGAGGATCATGACAGATCAAGGGCGATCAGTGCTCGCCGCTGATTTAGTGCTGGTATCGAATAACCCAATCGAGCCGACATTGCTAAGCAAAGCTGAAGCGCTTGGTTTGACGTTTTCAGATCAAACACGTTTTGGCACCATGGCATTTAGCGAACAGCAAATGCAGCTGATCAGTGTCAAAGCAGTAGAAAGTGATTTCCCATTGCGTGGGCAATTGGCGTTACAAAGTCTGCAAAGTTCACAAAGCAAAGTTAATCCGGGAGAGTTGTGGTTATCTGAACGTTTATTTTCACTTCTGGATGTTAAACAAGGGGATACTGTTGCGATTGGTGATGCTGAATTAAGGGTGTCAGGTAAAATAACGCAAGAGCCAGAGCTGTCGTTTAACCCTTTTAGTCAGATGCCCGCGGTGCTCATTCATGAAAATGATGTTGCAGCGACAGGGGCGGTTCAACCTGGTGGACGTGTACAGTATCGCCTGTATTTTATGGGGAGTGACGATAAGCTTGCCGCGATTCAAGATTTTGCACCGTTAGAGCCGGGTCAGCGCTGGTTGAGTGAAACCTCACAAGGTCGTACCGGTGAGTTTATTGATCGCGCCAGACAATATTTATCTTTGACCTTAATTCTAGTCATTTTGATGGCGACAGCGACCTTGGTACTGACGTGCCAGCACTATACCTCAACCCGTGTTGAAACCGTTGCCATGATGAAAAGTCTGGGGGCGAGCAAGCGATGGCTATGGCGTTGGTTATCTGGTCAGCTAGCGATGTTATTCGGGCTTTCTGCCGTCGCAGGGCTATCGATTGGCTGGGGGCTGGAAGTATTGCTGCGCTTGCCCTTGGCGGATATTCTACCGGATCCATTGCCAGCTATGGGGATGTCTCCGTGGTTCATCAGTATTTTCGTTGCTTTGCTGGTGGCGGTTCCAGGGATTGGTATCCCTTTAATCCGTCTGCTTGATGCGCCAGCTATTTCGGTAATTCAGCAGCAAACTGATAGGCCTAAGAATAATAAAGCCAACGCCTTATTGTTATTGCCCGTTGCCGCAGCATTGATCTGGTTCGGTAATAATAAATTAATGTGGATGACCTTGGCGGGTATTGTGGTCGTATTGGTGCTACTCGCTTCTTTGGGCTTGGTGATTTTATCATTACTGCGCAAAAGAAGGTGGGGACCAGCCATGACACTAGCGTTGAGCCGCATAAGCCGCAGCCCATTAACAACAGGGGCTCAATTGGCGGCACTCACAAGCTCATTAATGTTATTGGCTGTTATTTGGTTACTGCGATCCGATTTATTAGCCGATTGGCAGCAAACATTGCCCATTGATGCACCTAACGTATTTGCGATTAATATCAGTGCTGAACAACAGCAAGAGTATTTAGCGAAACTTGATCAAGAGAATATTCCTCATTCTGAAGCCTATCCGGTTATTCGTGGCCGAATAGTTGCGGTGAATGGGATCGATTTATTGACGCAAGCTGATGATCCCGAGCAGCGTGATGAAGCATTACGTCGTGAGTTAAATTTCACATGGCGTGAAACCTTGCCTATTCATAATGATGTGCTAGATGGTAATTGGCCAGAACCTAGATTAGCAATAAAAGGGGTGTCAATTGAGTCTGGTATTGCTGAACGGTTAGGACTATCGGTAGGTGATGAACTGGGTTTTAATGTGAATAGTCAGCCATTCTCAGCCACGGTGAATAGTATTCGTCATGTTGAATGGCGAAATATGCGGCCTAATTTTTATTTTATTTTTACCCCTGATGTAATGGCTGACTTACCTGCCACCTGGCTTGTAAGTTTTAGGATCGAGTCAAACCAAAATGATGTGGTAAACCAGCTAGGGCGGGATTACCCAACCGTGAGTTTGATGGATTTACGCACCATGGCATCGCGTATCCAACTGATGCTCCAACAAGTATCATTATCATTATCCGTGTTAGCGGCGCTAGGAGTGATCAGTGGATTATTGCTGGTGATGACGCTGCTACGCCTGAGTATGGCTCAGCGCCAACAAGAAATTAAACTGTATCGAACATTAGGCGCGAGTAGAAAACGTATTTCAGCGACGGTATGGGGTGAGTATGGCTTGATGGCATTGATTGCTGGCTTTATGGCTGTTGTCGGTGCAGAAGCCATTGTTGCTGCGCTGGTAAAGTGGGGATTTGAAATGCCCCCACAATGGCACCCTATGTTATGGATAATGTTGCCTACCGCTGCGATTGGTTTGGTTCTATTTATTATTAGCACCATGCTGAAGCAGTTATTACAGCCACTGAAGTCTTAATTAACCTCGATGAACATCTGTGAACATTAGCGTGTTCGCGGATGTGTATTGCTCATTTTTTTGTGACTAGGCCAGCGTATTTTTCAGGGCATGCTCTAGCTTGGGGTAACAAAAGTGAAAGCCTTGTGATTCCAGTTTGGCTGGTAAAGCACGTTGGCCATCGAGTAATAATGAGGCTGATTCCCCTAACCCTATTTTAAGTAACCAAGCTGGCGTGCTTAAAATATGTGGGCGACGCAAAACTTTCGCTAAGGTTTGGCTAAATTCCTTATTGGTAACAGGGTTTGGCGCCGTGAAGTTAAATGCACCTTGTGCTTGTGGATTCTTAATAAGAAATAAAATGCCTTTCACCATGTCTTGCAAATGGATCCAAGGGAAATATTGTTGCCCGTCTCCGAGTGGCCCACCAAGCCCGAATTGATAAGCAGGCAGCATTTTTGCTAATGCACCGCCATGTTTAGCGAGCACTATGCCGGTACGTAATAAGCATACCCGCGTTTTATCTGATTGCGCCAGTAAGGCTGTATCTTCCCATTTTTTACAGACAGTTTGAGCGAAATCAAGGGGAGAAGCGCTTGCGTCATCCTCATTTTTTATTTGTAGGCTTTCATCAAATTGATTTGATTTTTGATCGCCATAGATCCCCACAGCTGAGCCACTGATAAATGTATGAGGAGGGTTACTGCTCGCATTCATTTTATCTACGATTGCATTCGTAATTGCCCAGCGGCTTTCACAAATAATCTGTTTTTGTTTGTCGCTCCAACGTTTATTAACAATGGGCTCACCCGCGAGATTAATGACCACATCAATATCATTGAAGTCACTGAGTTCTTCGAGGGATGAGATAACTTTGATGTGATGCCCTAATCGTTGATAGGCCATTGCAGGGTTACGACTCAGTACGGTTATATGATCATGATTGAAATGCGGCAGCAGTGCTTTACCTATAAACCCGGTTCCACCTGTTACTAATATATTCATGTCTGTGCTTCTCCTTCTGCTACCTGTTCAGATAATACGCCGCTTTTGAACCATTTGATCAAAGAATTATTGTTGAACATGGTGTGTAGACACAAGTATTTAGGTGTCAGTCGGTATAAGTATAACCAAGTGTGTGTGCTCAAGAATAAATATCCTTAAATTCCCTCAAGATGCTAGCTGAGATCGCTCTGAATTCTGCACCTTGAAGTAGTTTAGCTATACAGGCCTTAGAAATAGCAGAATGAGAAAAAACACTACTTTTACAAGGTCTTTTTATTATGAATATTTAATAGTGTGGTGGGCTTCTCGCCTCGTGCAATAAAAGTTGTGTCTAAATATGAATGAGCCATAAATAGAGTAGGGCGCATTAATATCACAACAAGGAGATGCATGAAATCTATCATGGCTTTATTGAAAGCAATGCTCTCTAGTTTTCGTGATTTATTACCGATTATTTTTGTGATCAGTTTTTTTCAACTGGTGGTATTACAACAGCCGTTACCGCAATGGGGGCCTATATTACTTGGGCTTATTTTTGTGGTGATGGGGCTCACCTTTTTTATTTTTGGTTTAGAGATGGGCTTGTTTCCCATTGGTGAATCAATGGCGCACGCTTTTGCTAAAAAAGGGAGCTTAGCTTGGTTATTAGTCTTCGCTTTTTGTTTAGGCTTTGGTACCACCATTGCTGAACCCGCATTAACCGCAGTCGCGACAGAGGCCGCAGAAGTCGCCGCTGAAGGAGGCATGATAGATAACAATCAAGAAGCACAATTAGAATATGCGTCTGGTTTACGTTTGACAGTCGCTTTTTCTGTCGGGCTAGCCATTATGCTAGGGGTTATTCGTATACTAAAAGGTTGGCCAATTCAGTGGATGATCGTCGGGGGCTATTTACTGGTAATGATCATGACATGGTTTGCTCCACCTAGCATTATCGGCATTGCTTATGATTCTGGGGGCGTAACGACATCAACCATTACAGTGCCCTTAGTCACCGCCTTAGGGGTGGGGTTAGCCTCGTCAATCAAAGGGCGAAATCCGATGATTGATGGTTTTGGTTTAATTGCGTTTGCTTCATTAACGCCCATGATTTTTGTTATGGGGTACGGCATGGTGTTGAGCTAATGGGGATGACCTAAAGAAATGAGTCAATTTGCTTCAACACTTGTGCAATTTTCTGACACCTTAATGATGACGGTGCGAGATGTTGCACCCATTGTGGTGATTATATTCGGTTTCCAATTAGTTGTTTTACGTCGTCCCGTTGCAAATTGGCGCCGTGTCGTTTTGGGGTTTGTTTACGTTATTGTTGGTTTATCGTTGTTCTTAATGGGCTTAGAGCTGGCGTTATTTCCGCTGGGTGAATCGATGGCTGAGCAACTGACTGCACCTGAGTTTTTGTATGGTGAAGGGGCAGTCATTCCTTTGGTTATTGACTGGGTAGATTACCATTGGGTATATATTTTTGCCGCCGCAATAGGGTTTAGTACCACAGTGGCAGAGCCATCCTTGATTGCGGTCGCGATCAAAGCGAGTCAGGTCTCGGGCGGTACAATTCAAGTAAATGGATTACGTATTGCCGTTGCATTAGGTGTTGCCATGGGCATTGCTTTGGGGAGTTATCGAATTGTGGTGGGTGACCCTTTGCATTATTACATTATGGCGGGATATATCATTGTGGTGATACAGACTTACTTTGCACCTAAATCAATTGTGCCGTTAGCGTATGACTCTGGTGGTGTGACAACATCGACGGTAACAGTGCCGATCGTGACGGCATTAGGATTAGGGTTAGCCTCTACCGTTCCGGGGCGTAACCCGATGTTAGATGGTTTTGGTTTGATCGCGTTTGCCAGTTTATTTCCGATGATCACAGTGATGGGGTATGCCCAATTATCGGTTTGGCTGGAAAGGAGAGCTGAATAATGCGTTTTAAATTGTTAATTGCTTTTGTTGAAGATTCAAAAACAGATTCTGTACTCGATGCAGCACGTGATGCGGGAGCAACGGGAGCAACTGTTATTAATAATGCTCGTGGAGAAGGGTTGAATAAAAAGAAAACCTTTTTCGGTCTTACTTTAGAGGTACAGCGTGACGTTATCTTATTTGTGGTTGAAGAGCATTTGGCACGATCGATTTTAGAAACGATTGAAGAAGTTGGCGAATTTGATAGTGAGAAAGGGCAAGGTATTGCACTTCAGCTAAATATTGAAGATGCAGTTGGTGTTGCTCACCAAATTGAAGAGTTAACCAAGGTGGTTGGAGACAAGTTATGAATGAATATAATTTGAGTCATCGTGAGTTTGGCGATCAGCGTATTATTCGAGTACGCGATGTAATGATGGATGCTTACGCGATGGTTGAAGGCGTTACTACGGTTGCAGATGCTATCGTTATTGCCAAGCAGCGCCAGGTTAAAGCGTTAATCGTTAATAAGCGCAATGCCGATGATGAATACGGTATTGTGTTGATGAATGATATTGCCAAGCAAGTGTTGGCTCAAGATCGTTCACCGAAGCGTACTAATATCTATGAAATTATGACTAAGCCTGCACTATCGGTGAGTGCTTCGATGGATGTTCGTTATTGTGCGCGATTATTCGAACGCTTTGGGATCAGCCGTGCCCCAGTTATTGAAGATGGCAAGGTATTGGGCATGGTGAGTTATAACAATATTGTATTAAATGGCATGTTGCATGATTGAACGTATTTAACGGTGTTTCAATCTTAAATTGAACGTATCTTGAAACGATGCTGAATAGAAAAAAGCAGCGGATAAGCGTAATATACTGTTCCTGTTTTACAACGTGTGACTTTGCCTTATGAAATTATTTTTTGCCTCCGATATACATGGCTGCTACGACAGCGCGAAAAAAGCGATTGCTGCATTTGAGCAAAGCGGAGCTCAGCACTTAATATTATTAGGCGATGTCTTGAATCCTGGTCCAAGAAATACTGTTCCTGCGGGTTATGCGCCGACTAAAGTCGCTGATTTATTGAATCAGTTTGGTGACTGTATTATTGCCGTGCGTGGTAACTGCGACAGTGAAGTCGATCAGATGCTGCTTGATTTCCCGATGTTAGCGGACTACAACTTAGTGCTTTTGCCTAACGGTCGACGTTTATTTTTGACCCATGGTCACTTATATAATGCCGATAAGCACCCACGCTTAAAAGTAGGTGATGTGATTGTATCGGGTCATACACATATCCCCGTGGCTGAACACAAAGGGGACCTTGTATTGTTTAACCCCGGATCTGTCACCATGCCTCGTGGCGATCATCAGGCAAGCTTCGGTGTGTTTGAAGATAACATGCTAAAAGTCATCACATTTGATGGTGATGTGCTCCTTTCTGTAGCACTGAACTAAATTCATCTATAGATATTTCGGCGTAAAAAGTCAGTTTTAAAATAAGCAGTAAGACAAAAAAAGCGCATTCACTTTCATGGCTATTTGAATGAGTGGTGCGCTTTTTAGTTTGTATTTAATACCAACTACAAGGTGGTTAACGATCGGCATGACCTAAATCCCGCTCAGGATCGATAACATCCCGTACGCGTTGTTTTAGCTGCTTGGCATCAGGAAACCCACCGTCCGCTTTACGCTCCCAAATCAGCTGCTCATTACAGTGCACCTCGAAGCGCCCGCCTGTGTCTGGGTGCAAACTGATGGTTTCAATTTCTTCGCTGAATGTATGTAGTAATTCTTGAGACATCCATGTTGCGCGTAACATCCAGTTACACTGACGACAGTAGTAAATATCTATTTTTGCTTTATTCATGTTGACCTCTTTACAAGAATGATACGAAAGGGTTGAAGCCGATAAGTAACTTGAAAGCAATTACAAAGGCTAATACTGCTAAGCAGTGTTTGGTTAAGAGAGGCCTTTTTGAATGACAAGGGGCACATCTACACCGTCCCATACGACATAACACACCTATGCAATGTAAATAATTCCTTTGTTTACAATTCCATACATATTTTAAGGGTTAAGGGGTTGCCTGAATATAATCATTCACCTCGGAATATGCGAACAAAGATTGCGTTTTTTTCGATGATTTATGGTGTTTAAGGCTTGAAATTAACCCTTGTTGGGTTCAGTATCCGCTGTCAATTTTTTGTATTTCAATATGTATCAGGTGAGTGTTTATGAATCAGGGTCAATTTGATTCCCTTTTACCGCCGCAGATGGCGGAAAAAGCTGCAGAAGTCGGAGTAGGTAAGGCAACTAAAGACCCAATGAAGTCTTTTCTGTTGGCTATTACTGCTGGACTGCATATTGGGATTGCGTTTATTTTCTATACCACGGTGACGACGGGCTCTGGGGATATGGCATGGGGAATGAGCAAGTTCATCGGTGGGCTTGCATTTAGCCTCGGGCTTATTTTAGTTGTGATCACTGGTGGTGAACTTTTTACGAGCTCTGTCTTGACGTTAGTGGCTCGCGCGAGTGGAAAAATTAGCTGGAAAAGCTTATGTATGAACTGGGGCATTGTTTATATCGGTAACTTGATCGGTGCATTGTTACTGGTGGGTATCATGTTGGTGGCTAAGCAATACATGTCGGCTAATGGCGCGGTAGGTATTAATACCATGCAAATTGCTCAACATAAATTGCACCATGGTTTCTTTCAAGCAGTTGCACTTGGCATTATGTGTAACGTATTAGTCTGTGCTGCCGTTTGGATGACATTCAGTGGACGTACTCTAACAGATAAAATCATGGTGATGATTTTACCCGTAGCGATGTTTGTATCTGCAGGTTTTGAACACTGTATAGCGAATATGTTTCAAGTACCGATGGCGATTGGTATTAAGACACTGGCATCACCTGAGTTTTGGCAACTGAGCGGTATGAACCCCGCTGATTTTGCCGATTTAACCATGAGTAATTTTATTATTAATAACCTTATTCCAGTGACTCTCGGTAATATTATCGGTGGTGGTGTGTTCGTCGGGATGGGTTACTGGCTTATTTACTTGCGCAGTGAGTAGTACCGTCGTTTATTGATGGCGCTTAGAGTAGAGCGCACAAAACTATAAAGAACATTAAAAAGGTCATAATGATGAGCAGATCATTATGGCCTTTTTGATATGAAATACGTAAATCCTCTTCATTTTTTTCTGCATCAATTGTTTATTACTAGGCGTGACTGTGTACTTTAAATATGTTGTAGTATCTGGTTTTCCAAGTTAAAAGCAAAAAAACGCCCCTGCATTACTGCAGAGGCGTTCGGTATAGCTTGTTTAGCTAATCAGTAATTACTTAGCGTCTTCAGATTGTTTTGCCTGAATCGCAGTCAGTGCAACTGTGTATACGATATCGTCTACTAGTGCGCCACGAGAAAGGTCGTTCACCGGCTTACGCATGCCCTGAAGCATAGGACCGATAGAAACTAGGTCAGCTGAACGCTGTACCGCTTTGTACGTCGTGTTACCAGTGTTTAGGTCTGGGAATACGAATACTGTTGCTTTACCCGCTACAGGAGAATTAGGCGCTTTAGAAGCGGCTACATTTTCCATGATTGCAGCATCGTACTGTAGAGGGCCGTCGATGATTAGATCAGGACGTTTCTCTTGAGCAATGCGTGTCGCTTCACGTACTTTATCAACATCAGCACCCTTACCAGATGTACCGGTAGAGTATGAGATCATTGCAACGCGAGGTTCGATACCGAATGCTTTTGCAGAATCAGCAGATTGAATTGCAATTTCAGCAAGTTGTTCAGCATTTGGATCTGGGTTGATTGCACAGTCACCGTATACCAGTACTTGATCAGGCAGAAGCATGAAGAATACTGAAGATACGATAGATGCATCTGGTGCTGTTTTGATGATTTGGAACGGAGGAACGATAGTGTTAGCTGTCGTGTGTACCGCACCAGAAACAAGACCATCAACTTCATTGTTTTCTAGCATCATTGTGCCTAGGAAAACAGAATCTTTAAGTTTTTCACGTGCAACAACGTCAGTCATGCCCTTCGCACCGCGAAGTTCAACAAGACGTTTAACGTAGTTTTCACGTACAGCTTCAGAGTCGATGATTGTAACGCCAGCACCTAGTGTAACGCCTTGCTGTTCAGCAACACGCTTGATTTCTTCTGGATTACCAAGAAGAACACACTCAGCAATGCCGCGTTCAGCACAGATAGCAGCTGCTTTAACTGTACGAGGTTCGTCACCTTCAGGAAGAACAACACGCTTAGCGGCTTTGCGCGCTAGCTCTGTTAATTCATAACGGAATGCTGGTGGGCTTAGACGACGCTCTTTAGCAGAACCTTCAGTTAATGATTCAATCCACTGACCATCGATGTGGCTAGCCATGTATTCATTAACGAATTCTACACGTTCTTTATCGTCTGCTGGTACTTCAAGGCTGAAGCTCTGAAGATTCAGAGATGTCTGCCAAGTGTTACCCAGTGCAGTCATTACAGGTAAGCCTGTTGCGAATGCACGCTCACAAAGATCCATTACTGGCTTAGGTAGTTCATAGCCGCCAGTAAGAAGAAGTGCACCGATTTCAACGCCGTTCATTGCTGCAAGACATGCCGCAACGATAACGTCAGGACGGTCTGCAGAAGTCACTAGTAGTGAACCTGGACGGAAGTGCTCAACCATGTTCGGAATAGAGCGTGCACAGAAAGTAACGCTCTTGATACGACGAGTCGCAATATCACCTTCGTTGATGATTTGAGCGTTAAGGTGTGCTGCAATATCTGTTGAACGTGTTGCAATTAGCTCAGAGCTCCATGGTGCACAACCAAGTACACGAATAGGGCTAGAGTTGAATACTTGCATTACTTCAACGTTTAGCGGAATAGTTGTACCGTCTACATCGTCAAAGATTTCAGATAGGTCAGGGCGAGTACGGCCTTCAGCATCTACAGGTGCGTTTAGCTTGTTAACAATAACGCCTGAGATTTGCTTGTTTTTAATGCCGCCGAAGTTAGAACATGCTACTTCGATACGCTCTTTTAGTTGTGCAGGGTTATCAGTACCGTGCGCAATAACGAATACGATTTCCGCACCCAGCGTTTTAGCAATTTCATAGTTAATCTGGTTCGCAAATGGGTGTTTACGAGTCGGTACAAGACCTTCGATTAATGCTACTTCAGATTGAGCTGTTGATGCTTTGAAACGCGCTACGATGTCTTCTAGCAGTACATCACTTTGGTCGTTACGAAGAAGTTCTTCGGCACGTGCCATTGTAAATGGTTCTGCAATTTCCATATCGCTGTTAGCACGGATGATCGTTGTAGTCAGATCAGGCTGCTCACCACCACTACGTGGTTGTGCGATAGGCTTAAAGAAAGAAACACGAACGCCTTTGCGTTCCATTGCACGTAAAACACCAAGGCTTACGCTTGTTAGACCAACACCAGCGCCAACTGGGATGAGCATAATAGTACGGGACACTATGAATTCCTCAAACTATTGAATAATACAGCGCTGTTCGATAACGATTCTAAAGGCAGGTCGATCTGCAAATTAGAACAATTATGGAGCAACGCCACAACAAACAATTGTATTACACATGAAAAAACGGCCAGCCTAGGCCAGCCGTTATAATAATCGTTAGATTAGATAGCAGCTAGACGCGCTGTATCTTCTGCGATAACTAGTTCTTCGTTAGTAGAAACTACCATTGCAGGTACACGGCTGTTTGCAGTCGTGATAACACCTTCTTTACCGAAGCGTGCTTTAAGGTTTGCTTCGCCATCAACTTCAACACCTAGGATAGCAAGACGGTTAAGAACCATTTCGCGGATAGGAGCTGAGTTTTCACCGATGCCGCCAGTGAAAGTGATTGCGTCTAGACGACCTTCTAGTGTTGCAGTGTAACCAGCAACGTACTTAGCTAGACGGTGACAGAACACGTCCATTGCACGTGTTGCTTCTTCTTTCTTGCCGTAGTTGTCTTCAACAAAGCGACAGTCAGAAGTCACTTGAGTTAGACCTTGAAGGCCAGACTCTTTAGTTAGCATGTTGTTGATTTTTTCAACAGAGTAACCAAGAGTATCGTGTAGGTGGAAAATGATCGCAGGATCGATATCACCACAACGCGTACCCATTACTAGACCTTCAAGCGGAGTAAGACCCATAGATGTATCTACAGATTTACCGTTCTTGATTGCACAAACAGAAGCACCGTTACCTAGGTGACAGTTGATGATGTTTAGTTCATCTTCTGGCTTTTCTAGTAGCTCAGCTGTTACACGAGTGATGAACAGGTGAGAAGTACCGTGCATGCCGTAACGGCGGATAGCGTGGTCTGTGTATAGGTTGTACGGAAGTGCGTATAGGTACGCTTCTTCAGGCATAGTCTGGTGGAAAGCAGTATCGAATACAGCAACGTTTTTAAGTGCTGGAAATGCTTTCTGTGCCGCTTTAATACCGATGATGTGTGCAGGGTTGTGAAGAGGTGCTAATGCAGAGCAATCCTCGATACCTTGAACTACTGTTTCATCGATAAGAACAGATTGAGTGAACTTCTCACCACCGTGAACTACACGGTGACCGATAGCTGCTAGGTTAGCGGCAAGTTCTGGCTTAGAAGCAATGATGCTTTCTACCATAAATGCTAGTGCTTCTTCGTGAGCAGCACCATCGCCAAGTTGAGCTTCGTGCTTGCCATCAAGTTTCCACTTGATACGAGCTTCTGGAAGGTGCAGACATTCTGCAAGACCTGTTAGGTGTTCTTCACCTGAAACAGCGTCAACAATAGCGAATTTAAGAGATGAACTACCGCAGTTAAGAACTAGAACCAGCTTAGACATGAGAGTGACTACCTATAATCTGTCTGAAAGTTGATATTCGTGAGAATAAAAAAAGTACCCATAGCGTAGACGACTTTTGATACAGTCAGTCTAAATCGGGTTAAATTTGTGCACTATCCGTAGGGCGAGAATTGAGTAACCCACAATCCTGGGTCATCCTTGATGGCTGCTTTAGGTTGCCTAAATGGTAATTACAGGCAACAATTATCTTAAAGCGTGCTTAGGATAGCCGATTGTTACCCAATATAACAAAAAGATTTTAGAAAAATTTAATTTGAATCAAGTTTATTACTACTTTATTTTAATGATTATAGTTTTTTTTGATAAATGGTGCTTTATGACTCAACGTACGGTTTGGCAACACTTCCAAAATGGTCAGCAGTACATGGCAACATGGCCTATGCGCAAAGAGCTAGCAGCCATATTTCCAGAACAGCGCTACATTAAAGCGACAAAATTCGCGACTCGTGTTATGCCTGCCGTTGCAGTAATGAGTGTCTTAAGCCAAATGGCATTCAACAACTACAGTGCTTTACCACAAGCAATGACGGTGGCGCTATTTGCATTGACCATGCCTTTGCAAGGTTTGTGGTGGTTGGGTAAGCGGAGTCGAACGACATTGCCACCTTCATTAGCCATTTGGTATCGTGAGATTTATGAAAAGATCACCAGTGAAGGGCATGCAATGCAGCCGTTGAAAAAACAGCCACGATACCTTGAATTGGCAGAAGTATTAAATCGCGCGTTTAAACAACTGGATAAAACATCGTTAGAAAGGTGGTTTTAGCGACAAGTGCGGTGCGGTTTCGTGGATTTCGCGAATGCGACCTAATACCAGAAAGTAAAAAAGCCCTGAGTAAGGGCTTTTTAGTTCAGGTCAGTCATATTCTGCGTCGCAAGACGATAGTGAATTGATCAAACTATCGTAAAGCCCTACCCAGTACTGCCTTCAATACTATTAACAGCGAAAATGTTTATTCGTCTTCAAATAAGCCGTCTAGTGGCTTTTTAGTACGAATGCCATCTTTAACTAAAATCTCAAGATAGAATGAAGTCAGTTCTAATTTCTCTGCTTCATCGATGCACTTGTTGATTTCTTTAAGGTGGATTACTTTTGCTTCTTGTTCGGTGTGACCAAACTTACAATCAAAATCCCAAAAATCGACACCAGAAGGAAGCTGCTTATTACGCTCTCTTTTGATGTACTTTTTCACTTCACTTTTAACTGATTCAACGACTCTTGGCACAGCTTTTTTTGGGTGAGTTAAAGCAAATGTTTTTTTCATTGTTTTCCTAAATCTAAATAAGGGCTCAGAAAAGATAGAGCGCTAGGCATATTTTACTTCAATTCTACAACAGTAGCGACGGTGAAGTGGTATTTCAATTGATTCTAGGATTTTTATACGCATAGAGATAACAAGTAACTCTTTCATTTTTCATCGTTAAAAAATGTTTTTGATTTTTTATAATGGAGTAGAAGAGGAGAGTTATGAGTTATTTTAGCGAGGCATGATATCAAACGTGACAGTTTAAAGCGTTGAGATAACCCCGCCGCCACACAGGGTTATGTTCGTTGAATTTAATTAACTCAGTAAAAGGCTGTCATCTGCTAATTCTTCGCCCCGCACTTTGCTGAACATTTCAAGTAGCTGTTTCACGTCCATGTTGTCTCGTTCTTGACCTTTAACGTCTAAAACGATTTCACCTTGGTGAAGCATGACTGTCCGATCACCGTGCGCAAGGGCATCTTTCATCGAGTGCGTTACCATCATTACGGTGAGATCGAACTCTTTCACCACTTTAGTTGTAAGGGCGAGTACAAAAGCGGCCATTCTTGGATCCAGAGCTGCAGTGTGTTCATCAAGTAATAACAGTTTACTGTCGGCCAATGTGGCCATAACTAAGCTTACAGCTTGGCGTTGACCGCCTGAAAGTAAACCAATACTGTCACCTAAGCGATCTTCTAAACCTAAACCAAGAATACTAATACGTTCTTGAAAGAGTTTACGGCGGTTTGCTGATAGCGCCATTTTCCAACTACGTTGGCTACCTCGTTTATAAGCTAGTGCCATATTTTCTTCAATCGTTAAAGAAGCACAGGTGCCAGCTAACGGATCTTGAAAAACACGCGCTGCATATTGTGCACGTTGGTGAACAGATTTCTCTGTCACATCAATATTATCAATTAATACCTGCCCATCACTCATTGGCGTTTCACCACTGACTGCGCCCAGTAATGTCGATTTACCAGCACCATTTGAGCCAATCACAGTAACAAATTGTTTTTCAGGCACCACTAAATTAATGCCACGAAGAGCTTGGTTTTCTAAAATTGTTCCTTCGTTGAAGGTAACGCGAATATCATTTAATTCAATCATCTTTAGCTTTACCTCCTAGGCGAGTTTTTTAGTGGCTGTTACGCGTTTCTTTTTGCGATTAAAGCTGTTTTTCATTCGAGGTGCAATTAAGGCAACCGCAACAAGAACAGCAGTGATCAAATTAAGATCGGAAGCTTTAAGCCCAAACATACCTGAACTTAATGCAAAAGCGACTGCGAGACGGTATAGCACTGAGCCGACAATAACTGCGACGACGGCAACCCATATTTTTCTACCTGGGATAAGGGTTTGCCCCAAGATAACCGCGGCAAGGCCGACCACAATGGTTCCGACCCCCGAAGTGACATCTGCAAAGCTGTTTGTTTGAGCGAAAAGAGCGCCAGAAAAACCGACAAATCCATTTGAAAGCGCAAGACCAAGGTAGGTATATAACGCAGTGTTGCCGCCCTGTGCATTTACCATTCGGCTATTCACGCCCGTTGCACGTAGACCTAAGCCAAAATCACTGGCTAACAAACGAATGATGAACCAAGCACTAAAGACCACAAGCAGAGCAACAACCAATAAGCGAATTAAATTAGAGTCAAGGCCGTAATCCATCGCAAAATTTTCGAACGGGGTCAAAATAGTCTCTTCCCCTAAAAGAGCAAGATTAGGGCGACCCATAATGCGGATATTGATAGAGAAAGCGGCAATCATAGTCAGAATACTGGCCAATAAATGCAAAATATTGCAGCGAATGGCTAAAAATCCAGTCACTAAACCACAAGCGCCACCAGCAAAAATTGCTAGTAATGTGGCGATCCATGGGTTAATGCCAGCTACGATTGCGGTAGCAGCGACCGCAGCACCCATAGGGAAACTACCATCGACGGTTAAATCGGGAAAATCTAAAACGCGAAAAGTCAGGTATACACCAAGTGCAACCAATCCATACACTAATCCAATTTCTAGCGTACCGATGAAGGCAAAGAAAGACATCTATAACACTCCTTGTCTTATATGAAAGAGGCAAGAGTTATGGCTCTTGCCTCTGCCACATTTGAAACTTATTTTTCGATTGAGGTTGCGCGTGCTAATACTGCCGCTGGGAAGGTAATCCCTAATTTCTCGGCCGCTTTTTGATTTAAGGCTAAATCTGAACCCTTAGCTACATTGACTGGCAAATCAGCAACTTTGGTTCCTTTTAGTAGCGCGTCAACATAGTCTGCTGTTTGAATACCAACTTGGTAATAATCAAAGCCTAATGCAGCAAGTGCACCATTTTCAATATAGGTAGTGGATGCACCAATAATCGGTTTGTTTGCTTGGTTTGCAGCGTTCACTAGTCCATCAATTGCGCTGGCAACCGTGTTATCTGTCGGGGCGTAAATAACATCAACTTTTGATGCAATAATTTGCGCTGCTGACTGAACATCTGCACTTTTAAGCGCCGTACCTTCTACTACTTCAATGCCTTTTGCTTTTGCGGCTTCACGGAGTAATTCTACTAACGCAACAGCATTGGATTCGCCAGGGTTAAAGACCACCCCGATACTTTTTAGATTTGGAATGATTTCTTGCATTAGCTCAACATGCTGAGCAACGGGTGATAAGTCAGAAAGGCCAGTTACATTACCGTTGGGTTTTTCCATGTTTTTAACAAGCTTTGCGCCAACAGGATCCGTAACAGCAGTAAACACAACGGGAATAGAACGAGTAGAAGCGGCAAGGGCTTGTGCGGTAGGTGTTGCAATACCGACTAAGACATCTGGTTGTTCACCGACAAATTGTTTGGCTATTTGAACGGCAATGGCAGGATTACCCTGTGCTGTCTGATAAGTGAATTCAAGGTTTTCACCTTCGACGTATCCTTTTGCTTTTAAACCATCCAGTAAACCTTGGCGTGCAGCATCAAGAGCGGGGTGTTCAACGATTTGTGATACTGCGACTTTGGCTACA
>SWCB01000768.1_pt1 | contig 18254 bp, 13 predicted proteins | sample 4692901 | NCBI WGS metagenome assembly SWCB01 (sample SAMN10267276, study PRJNA491770) | bioreactor metagenome | isolation source: DHS bioreactor inoculated with subseafloor sediment | place: Japan: off Shimokita Peninsula | collected 2006-08 | reverse complement strand
GCATCTCCGAAGACTTCGCCGACGACATCAGCTTGTGGCAGCACAACGGTTACTGGTTCTTCGACTCACCGCAGGCAATACAGCGCCTGGCTCAGGAGGCGTCGATCGATCTGGCCGGCACGACGCTCTTCTACTACGAGGCGCACGACCGTCAGTTCGACGACGAACGCGACGAATGGACCACCTTCGAGCCGGACGGTTCGGTCAGAACCAGCGTCCAAGCGCTTGCGCAGAAGGTGTTGCAGGGCATTGACGTCGTGAGTGTCTCGATGGGTGCGGCGCCCGAATGCTCGCCGCTCTCCTGCAACTCGCTTGCGAGCGAGGTCGAGACGAATGAGCACTGCCTGCTGCCGGCCCTCGATAGCGCCAAGCTACTGCTGGAGCGCGGTGCCTTCCGGAATTGTGAGCCGGGCCCATACCGCATCTTCGCCGTGCACACGCCCCCCTGGCCCGTCAACCCCTAACCCAATGAACGGGACAGGTACGTCTTTCGCCGGCCGCCCCCAACGACGCTGATCCCTCCGCCGATCCGCGGCGCCACGCGAGCCGCTTCATCATGTATCGTGCGCCGCAGGAGAAGCCCCCACGTGTACATGGATCCCGCCATCCGAGTTCTTGTCGTCCTCACCCTCACCATCGTGGTCGTGGGGCTGCTGCTCAAGAAGCTGCGGCAACCGCACGTCGTCGCCTACATCGTGGTTGGTTCCCTGCTCGGGCCCACGGGCTTCGGCGTGGTGACCGATGTGCCGCTGATCACTCGCGTGGGCGCCTTCGGCGTGCTCCTGCTCGTTTTCTTCGTGGGCATGGAGTTGCCCCTTCACAGTCTCGTCGCCCGCTGGCGCGTCCCCATCATCGGCACCGCCCTCGAGGTCGTCTTCAGCATCGCCTGCGTCCTGCCGCTTGGCCTCGCCCTCGACTGGTCCTCTAAACGCATCGTCTTCTTCGGCTTCCTGATCAGCATGAGTAGCACCGCCGTCATCCTCAACATCCTGCGCCAACGATCCCAATGCGACCATCCGCTCGGCCGCGACGTCACCGGCATCACCGTCGCCCAGGATCTCGCCGTGGTCCCCATGCTGGTGATCCTCGGCCTCCTTACCGGCGATCGTCCCCACGCTGGCGAGCTGGCGCTGCAAGTCCTGGGCGCCGTCCTCATCTTCACCCTGCTGGCCTACATCACCCGCAAAGGGCAAATCAGGATTCCCTTGCTCGACCGGCTCAGCGATGACAGCGAACTGCAGGTCTTCGCCGCCTTGTTCGTCTGTTCGACACTCGCGCTCATTACCGGCTGGATGCACCTCTCCGCCGCTCTGGGCGCCTTCGTGGCGGGCATCGTCCTTACCGCCGGCAAGCACGCCCACTGGGTGCGCGAGCACCTGGAGCCGTTCCGCGTCGTGCTGGTCGGCCTCTTCTTCATCTCCATCGGCATGCTCATCGACGTCCGTTTTCTGGTCGATAACCTGGCGGTCATCCTCACCCTGGTGGCGGTGGTGTTCGCCGCCAACACGCTCATCAACAGCGCCGTCCTGCGGGCGGCCGGCCACACTTGGCGGCCCAGCATCTATGGCGGGGCGCTGCTCTCCCAGATCGGTGAGTTCAGCTTCGTCCTGGCGGCGATCGGCCTGCAGAGCGCTATCATCACCCCCTACGCCTACAGCACCGCCATGGCGGTCATCTGCCTGACGCTGCTCCTCAGTCCCGTCTGGGTCTCGACCGTCGGAGCACTCCTCGGGCGAAGAGCCTTGGCGGACAGCCTGAAGGCTGGCGAGCCGACTCCGGCGCCGCCCTGACCGACCCGGAGTGCGAGACAATCGGCGAACGGAATCGGTACGTTGGTCACGGCTTCCTGGCTCCGTGCGGAAATTCGCCGACCCGGCCCCCGGCTCACCGCCACATCAACCTCTGCGCCAGGCAATCTCACCCTCGCGCCTCCGCCGTCCTACAGCCCCATTCTCCCCAGGACCACCCATGCCACACACTCCTGACTACCACGCCATGCTCGACGTCGCGCTCGCCCAAGCTCGCCAAGGTCTCGCGGAAGGCGGCATCCCCATCGGGGCGGCCCTCTTCACCCGCGCCGGCGAACTCCTCGCCGCCGGCCACAATCGCCGCGTCCAGGAAGACGACCCTTCCGTGCACGCCGAGACCGACGCCTTTCGCAAAGCCGGTCGGCAACGCACCTATCGCGACAAGATCATGGTGACGACCCTCGCCCCCTGCTGGTACTGCAGCGGCCTCATCGTGCAGTTCAAGATCGGGGCGGTCGTCGTCGGCGAATCGCAAACCTTCACCGGCGGCGTCGATTGGCTCCGCGAACGCGGCGTCGAGGTCATCGACCTCGACTCCCCCGACTGCATCCAACTGCTCAGCGACTACATCGACCGCAACCCGGAAGTCTGGAACGAAGACATCGGCGAGGAAGGCGAACCGGCCCAATAAACGGGACAGGTACGTGTATCCGCCTAGCCCCTTCCTACACACCCCGCCGCGCCACGCGCCTTGGGAACACACCCTTCCGCGTGCCTTCCGCGGTCAAGCTGCCGCTGGCGCCGGGGATCGTTGCGGGGTAGGAGTCGGGCAGGACGCACTTGCCTTCCATGCCTTCCTTGACCAGCGTCATCACCTCGTCGAGGTCATCGGTGACGCGGAAGAGGTCGAGGTCATCGGGGCCGATCGTTTCGTACTTCTCCTGCAAGGTCGAGCGCATCCAATCGACGAGGCCGGTCCAGTAGTCCGTGCCCACGCAAATGACGGGGAAGGGATCGATCTTGAGCGTCTGGATCAGGGTGAGCGATTCGAGCAGTTCATCCAGCGTGCCGAACCCGCCGGGGAAGATGACGAAGGCCCGGGCGTACTTGACGAACATGACCTTGCGACAGAAGAAGTAGTGGAAGTTCAGCTCGATCGATTGGTAGTCGTTGGGCTGCTGTTCGTGGGGCAGAGAGATGTTCAGGCCGACCGACACGCCGCCCGCTTCGAAGGCCCCCCGGTTGGCGGCTTCCATGATGCCCGGGCCCCCGCCGGTGATGACGGCGTACTCCGCCTCGGCCAGCCGTGCCGCGAGCTGCTGGGCCTGCTGGTAGGTGGGATGGTCGGGCTTGGTCCGGGCTGACCCAAAGACGGTGACGGCGGGCGGCAAGTCGCTGAGGACCTCGAACCCTTCCACGAACTCGCTCATGATCTTGAAGACGCGCCAGGATTCCTGGGTGAGATCGGCGTAGTCGTTCTGCGGCATGTCCGGCTCCTTTGCAGCCGCCAGTCTACGAAGCAAGCGAGCCCGTCGGCGGCCTTGCAGACGTTTTTGCCGCCCAAGCCCGAACGCAGGCGCTTTGTCGCAACAGCTTGCAAGGCAACGGCTTACAACGATCGAATTGCCTTAAATTCGAAGCTCGGATATACTAGACGAATTATGACTAGCGCCGCCACAAGCAAGAAGAAATCCGGCAGCCAACCCTCCGGCAAGATCCCGGCAATCAAGAACTACCAATCCGCCTTGAAGTACATCCACGAGCAGGTGAACTTCGAACGGATGCGGAAGATCCGGATTCGCCCGGAGATGTTCCAGCTCGACCGCATGCGGGCCCTCTGCGAGGCCTTGGGCAATCCCCAGGACCAGGTTCGGACGGTGCACATCGTGGGCACCAAGGGCAAGGGCTCGACCGTGGCCATGCTCTCGGCGTCGCTGCAGGAGTGCGGCTACGTGGTCGGGGCCTACACCAGCCCCCACCTGACCGACATTCGCGAGCGGATCTGCATCAACAACTCCCTGATCACGCACGCGGACTTCACGGAGCTAACCAAGCGCGTCGCCGCCGCCGCCGCCACGCTGGGAGAGCACAAGGGCGTCAGCTTCTTCGAGATTCTGACGGCGATGGCCTTCTGCTACTTCGCCGATCAGGCGGTGGACATCGCCATCATCGAAGCGGGATTGGGGGGCCGGCTCGACTCGACCAACGTCATCACGCCCGTGGTGACCGCCGTCACCTCGATCAGCAAGGACCACACCCATATCCTGGGTGAGGAACTGACCTCGATCGCCACGGAGAAGGCCGGCGTCTTCAAGCCCGGCGTGCCTGTCGTTGCCATCCAGCAGGAGGCTGAAGTCGACCAGGTCTTCCGCACCCACGCTGAGGAAGTGGGCACCACCTTCGAGGTCTGCGGCAAGGAGATCGATTACAGCGCCCGCTTCGAGACGAGCGCCGACCTCGGCGCCCACACCCGCGTCTGCATCACCACTGACACCTCCCGCTTCGAGCACCTGCCCTGCCCGCTCCAAGGTGAGCACCAAGCCCTGAACTGCGGCCTGGCTCTGGCGATCCTCGACAAGCTGCGCACCCGCGGCTTTGAGATGGACGACAACGACGTCATTCGGGGCCTGGTCAAGACGGAACTGTCCGGACGCATGGAGATGGTCTGGACGGACCCGCGGGTGCTCATCGACGGGGCCCACAACGCCTCCGCCATCAAGGCTCTGATTCGCGGCGTGGGAGCTCACATCTCCTACGACTCGCTGGTGATGATCTTCGGCTGCGCCGAGGACAAGGACGTCACGGAGATGCTCAAGTGCATCTCGCTGGGGGCGGACAAGATCATCTTCGTCCGCGCCAAGACCAACCCCCGCTCGCTGCCCGCCGAGGATTTGCAGCGCCTGTTCGCACAGATCAGCGGCAAGATGACGCAGACCGCCGACACCGTGCAAGAGGCGGTGAACCTCGCCGCCCGAGCCGTCAGTCGCGAGGATCTGATTTGCGTGACCGGCTCCTTCTACCTGGCGGGCGAGGCGAAGAAGCACCTGGTGCAGCGGGCCAAGAGGCGAGGCTGAACCAACCTCGCCGGTACTGAAGCCTGCCCCAGCGGAAGACCTGAATACGTGCACACTTGCCCCCTGCCGGGCCGATGTTAGGATACCGCCCGTGATGCAATCGCCGCCCAATTCGGACTCGCCGCTTCCTCGACTGTCGACGGATCGATGACGCTGCGCGGCGACTGTTTCACCAGGTGACCACCCGAGCCTCGCAGCGATGCGGGGCTCTTGTCTTTTCGAGACTCGACACACGCGACTACGCAAAGGCACACGAGCATGGCCGACGCCAACCAAGCCAACCCGACCGACGCCGCCGACCCGGCCAGGTACCGCTACAACGCCACTCTCGCCAACGAGATGGAGGCGCGCTGGCAGCAGACCTGGGCCCAGGAGCAGACCTTCCATACGCCCAACCCAGGCGAGGTCGGCTTCGCGGCGGGCAAGCCCAAGCGCTTCATCCTCGACATGTTCCCCTACCCCTCAGGCGTGGGACTGCACGTCGGCCATCCGCTCGGCTACATCGCCACCGACATCTACGCCCGCTTCCTGCGCATGACCGGCCACAACGTCATGCACGCCATGGGCTACGACGCCTTCGGCCTGCCCGCCGAGCAGTACGCCATCCAGACGGGTCAGCACCCCCGAATTACCACCGAGCACAACATCGGCACCATGGAGAAGCAGTTGCGTCGGCTCGGCCTGGGCCATGATCCGCAGCGCTCCTTCGCCACCACCGATGTCGACTATTACAAGTGGACCCAGTGGATCTTCCTGCAGATCTTCAACGCCTGGTACGACGAAGAACAGGACCAAGCCCGCCACATCGACGAACTCGCGGGCGAATTCGAGAGTGGCAAGCGCGCCCCGAGTCACCCCAAGTTCAACCCGGAGGCGAAGCCCTGGGCGGATCTCGACGAAGGCACGCGGGCGGACATCCTGAACAGCAATCGCCTGGCCTTCGTCGGCGAGATCCCCGTCAACTGGTGCCCTGGCCTGGGAACGGTCCTTGCCAACGAGGAAGTCACCGCGGAGGGCCGCAGCGAGCGAGGCAACTTCCCCGTCTTCAAGCGCCCGCTCAAGCAGTGGATGATGCGCATCACCGCCTACTGCGAGCGGTTGCTGGCCGACCTCGAGGAAATGGACTGGCCCGAGCCCATCAAGCTCATGCAGCGCAACTGGATCGGCAAGAGCGTCGGCGCCGAGGTCGACTTCCTGGCCCTGCGCAAGCTCGATGAAGATGTCGCCGACTGGTTCGCCGCCCGTGAGAAGACCGGCTTTCCCGACCTCGAAGCCATCGACACGATGGCGATTCGCGTCTTCACCACCAGGCCCGACACGCTCTACGGGGCGACCTACATGGTGCTGGCCCCCGAGCATCCCTTGGTCGATCAACTCACCGCCGACGACTGGCCGGAGGGCACGAACCCCAAGTGGAAGGGCGCCTTCCCCGGCAAGCCCACCAAGGGCGCCAGCCCCCGCCGGTTGGTCGAGGCCTATCGCCGCTACGCCGATTCCAAGACCGATGTCGAGCGACAGGAGGAGAGCAAGGAAAAGACCGGCGTCTTCATCGGAGCCTACGCGGTCAACCCCGTCAATGGTCAGTGCGTGCCCATCTTCATCGCGGACTACGTGCTCATGGGCTACGGCACGGGCGCCATCATGGCGGTCCCCGCCCACGACGAACGCGACTTTGAATTCGCCACGCAGTTCGAACTGCCCATCGTGCCCGTGGTCATGCCTTCCGCCGCCTGGCTGGAAGCGAACCTCGCTCCCAACGTGCAAACCGACAACGCCCTGGTCGATACCTCGAACCTCACCGTGCTGGAGAGCATCTACCGCTACTGCGCCGACAACACGCACGAGATGTCCGGTCTCTACGTGATGACCGAGGCCTACGCCGGCGAAGGCATCGCCATCAACTCCCCCGCCATCGACGACCTGCCCACACCCAAGGCAATACGACAGATCACCGCCGACCTGCAGGAGAAGGGCGTCGGCCGGCGGGCGATCAACTTCCGCCTGCGCGATTGGCTCTTCAGCCGGCAGCGCTATTGGGGAGAACCCTTCCCCATTGTCTACGACGAGACGGGGCGCCCGATCGGCCTCGACGAATCGGAGTTGCCCGTGCAGCTGCCCGAGCTTGACGACTACCGCCCGCTGACCAGCGACGACCCCGACGCCCCACCGACCACCCCCTTGGGACGGGCAGCGGACTGGGTGCGCTACCAGCGCAACGGCCAGATGTTCACCCGCGAACTCAACACCATGCCCAACTGGGCCGGGTCCTGCTGGTACTACCTGCGCTACCTCGATCCGAAGAACAACGACCGCTTCGTCGGCAAGGAGGCGGAGCGCTACTGGATGCTCTGCCCGCGCGACGAGGTCAAGCACCCCACGCCGCAGGCCTACGATCCCGAGATCTGCAAGGTGGGCGGCGTCGATCTCTACGTCGGCGGGGCCGAGCACGCGGTCTTGCACCTGCTCTACGCTCGCTTTTGGCACAAGGTGCTCTTCGACCTGGGGCACGTCTCCACGCCCGAGCCCTTCCATCGCCTCTTCAACCAAGGCAAGATCCAGGCCCACGCCTACACCGACGAGCGCGGCATGTATGTCGACGCCCACGATGTCGTGGAGAAGGATGGCAAGTTCTTCGTCGGCGAGCAGGAGGTCAACCAGGAATACGGCAAGATGGGCAAGAGCCTGAAGAACGCCGTCTCGCCCGATGAGATCTTCGAAGAATACGGCGCGGACACCTTGCGCCTCTACGAGATGTACCTGGGACCCCTGGAAGCATCAAAACCCTGGAACACGCGCGACATCATCGGCGTGCACCGCTTTCTGCAGCGTCTCTGGCGAGCGCTCATTAATGAAGAGACCGGGGCACTGCGCGTCAGCGACGAACCCGCCGGCGACGAGTTGCGCAAGGCGCTGCACAAGACGATCGACGGCGTCGGCAAGGACATGGAGTCGCTCGCCTTCAACACCGCCATCGCCAAACTCATTGAACTCAACAACAAGCTGACGAACTTGCCCGGTACGCCGCGCGAAGTGGCGGAGGCGATGGTGAAGATGGTCGCGCCCCTGACCCCGCACATCGCGGAGGAACTGTGGCATCGCCTGGGACAGTCAGGCAGCGTGGCCTGGGAGTCCTTCCCGCAGGCCGACCCGGACCTGCTCGTCGTGGACACCGTCGAGATTCCGATCATGGTCAAGGGCAAGGTCCGGGCCAAGATCCAGGTCGCCCCGGGCTTGTCGGCCGACGAACTTGAGAAGACCGCCATGACCGATGCCAAGGTGCAAGACCTCATCGGCGAGCAGAAAGTACGCAAGGTCGTCGCCGTCCCCGATCGCATGGTCAACATCGTCCTCTAGGCGCAACCCGCTCTTTGGAGTTGTCGGCGCTGCCCGGGCAGGCACAGAGGCCCGCCCCACCAAGAGGTTCGGCCCCGGTGGAGCAGGCGTCCCTGCCTGCTCAGCCACCCAGGCATCTTTGGTGAGGCGATGCTTCGGTGAGGAGGTCATAGGCGACAACACATCGACTCACGCGAATCGCAGAGCGTCGCGCCACCCCGGCTCGACGCTCTCTTTTTTGGGCTCAACGCTGGCTTTCCCCACCCGCACCTGCAAGACTGAGGTGGACCGGCAGTCCCCTCGCGGAAGGATGACAAGATGAATGAGCACAGAAACAGTGGCGTCGGCCTGCTTCAGATGGTGATCGCCTTGGGGTTGATCGCGGTCCTCATGGCCATCCTGCTCCCGCAGCTTTCCAACGTCGCCAGCAACAAGCCGACCAGCGTCAAGAGCCAGGCCAAGGACACCCAGAGTCTCTACGGCGTCATGCAGGGCCTGGCCGTACTCTCGGGCGGCGGCGTGAACGAGATGCCCCTGCCTTCCAAGCTGGATCGCCGCAACGACACCGTGCCCGCCACCTCCTTCGCCGGCCCCGGCGGCGTCGATCCCGGCAAGGACACCAGCGCCAACTTCTTCTCCGTGCTCATCTACCAAGGCGTCGTCATGCCTGAGCAACTCTTCGCCAACGGCGAACCCAACTTCGACATCGAGGTCGACCGCGACTACCAGCGCGGAAGCCCCAACGCCGCCGAAAACCCCGCCCGGGCCCAATGGGATCCCGCCTTCTCCGCCGATTTCTATTCGCCGCAAGGCGGCAACCTCAGCTTCGCCATGCAGTGTCTGAAGAACGAGGATCGCTTCACGCCGCCCACGGCCCAGCCCATGTTCAGCCACCGCGGCCCGGAGATCACCCAGGCCCCAATCTATGGCAACGGCTATGTCGACTGGATCGCCGCCGATCCGGCCTCGCTCACCCTCGATGAGCAAACCGGCGACTGGTCCGGCGCCATCGCCTACCGCGACGGCCACGTGGTCTACGAACACACGATGCACCCACTCACCTACAGCACCGACAGCGGCGCTACGCAACTCGACCTGCTCTTCTACGACGAGTTCGATGACGCCAAGCAGCTCAACGCCTTCCTCGCCATCTTCGTCGAGGCCGGCGAGGAGCGCGGCGACTTCGTCGGTGTCTGGGACTGAGCGGAAGGCTTGCCCGAGAAGAGACCGTGCCCGCCGACCTGCAAACGAATCCCGAGGAACTGGTGACGCTGCTGAACGCCGCGACGGCGTTCGAAGCGAACGTCATCGCCGCAGCGCTGCATGACGCCGGCATCGAAGCGACGGCCCTCACCACGGAAGCCGACCTGGAAACGCCGCTGTCGCTGGCGCGCGAGAAGCCGGTCGCACCCGTGCTGGTTCGAAAAGCGGACCTCGAGCGGGCCCGGACCCACCTGGAAGAGACACAAGAAGGGGCGGCGGAGATCGACTGGAGTCAGGTCGCCGACACGCAGGAGGGATCGGTCCTGGCCGAAGCCCAGGGTGGATTGCGCTGGGCCAGGCGCGGCTTCCTGCTGTTGGTGCTGGCCGCCCTGTCTTTGGCGATCTGGTGGATTGTGGCTGGCTTGGCCTGATTCTCAGGCTACTCTGGAATTCCCGAGAGGGGATATTGCTGTTTGGTCCGAAAGAGATGTTGGGTGCAGTCGCCCCCTGGCGTTCTACCGCGCCCCGCCGAGGATTGGAGAGAGGCCATGCCCGCTGCTACGACGATTGCCCTGCTGGCCGCCCTGACGTCTGCCCAAGCCGTGCCTCTGAACGAGGACCTGCAGATTCTCGGACCCTGGCGCGAGGCCTTGCGCGATGCCCAGTCGAACGATTCCGTTGTCAACAGCGCCGTCGTCGGCGACAGCATCACCACGAAACGCAACACCTGGGTGTACTGGCTGCGGAACCACCTCTGGGACCACTTCGGCAACGCCGGCGAAGGCTCGCTCGACGTGCACAGCAGCAGCACTGGTGACGACACCGGCGGCTATGTTTGCTTGCCCATCTTTGTCGACCCCTGGGGCCTGAACGGTGCCTGGTCACGCCAGTACAACGACAGCTATCCGGGACACATCTTCTTCCCCACGGGGACCTGGGTCACCTGCAATCATGAGGGCGGCGGCTGGCGCATGCAATTCATCGGTGCCGAGGCCACCCTTCGCTACCTGGAGGAACCCGGTGCCGGGACCTTCACCGTACGCGTGGGCACCGACGTGGCGCTCACCGTCGATGCCAACGGCCCGGAGAAGATCTCCACCACGGTCACGGTGCCCTTGCCCGACGCCGGCTTTCACGTGCTGGAGTTCGAAAGCACCGCCCCCCAGGCGAACCCGGCTCCCGTGGTGCTCGACTTGCTCGATGTGCGCACCGGCCAGCCCGGCAGCGTCGTGCATCGGTGGGGCCAAGGCGGAAAACCCTGTTCCTATTTCCTCGAGAAGAACGAACAGATGTATCAGAGCCTCTTTGACACGGTCCTGCCCGATGTGCTCTGGATCCAGTGCGACCCGGCGGGTGAGGATCTCGACGTCTACGATCAGGACCTGCGGGCGCTCGTGGCACGCTACCAGAACCTCCGCCCAGGCATGCCCATCGTGCTCCTTAGCCACCATCGCTTCAGCGATGGCCACGTCGCACCCACACTCTTCATGTACCACGTCGCCGAGGACGATCCCAACGTCGCTTTCATCAACCTCTTCGACCTGCACGCGGCGAAAGTCGACATCGTGACGCTGGGGTACCTCCAAGACGATGTGCACTTGTCAACCAAGGGCGGACAGTTCTACGCCGCCTGGATCGTGCGCGAAATGCTCGGCTGGTCTCGTGCGGACCTCGATGTCGATGGTGAAGTGGGCCAGACCGACCTCGGACAACTGCTCTCGGCGTACGGCGCCGCGATCGGCGATGACGCCTTCATTGACCTCGCCGACATCAATCGCGACGGCGTGGTGGGGCAGCCGGACTTGGGGTTGCTGTTGGCCGACTACGGCTGGACCGCGCCCTGAACCGACGGCTCGCTCGCTTCACTCCCCAACAGCAACGCGTGCCGACGCAGATCGACCGCGATCTCCGGGGCCTCGTGCGCCTCCGCCGCCCGGGCCAGATGCGTCAGGATCTCCGCCGCCTGGGGCGGGGGCATCATGCGAATGAGCGCCACCTTCGCCGCCAAACCCTGCGTGAGCTGCTCGATCTGCCCCGTCTTGACCTCGTAAAGAACTTGCAAACCAACCAGTTGCAACGCTTCCGCCGCCCGCAAACGCTGCCCGTGCGCCTGCGTCAAGGCCTGGTGCATCGCGGGAAGGTCGCCCAGCCGTAGCCGGCATTCAGCTTCCAACAACCACAGCCGTCCGCGCTGCCTGGACTGCCGACGCTGATGACGCAGCAAGGCCCAACACAGCGCCGAGGACTGGTCGAAGCGACCCTGCGCCGCCCGCAAGGTGGCCAGGTGCTGATACGCCGCTAAGCGGTTGCCGCGACTCAACGTAAAGGTGCTCAGTGCCAGGAGCAACGGCGGCGACAGCGCTTCGAAGTCACCGCTCCCCGCCGCCAGCCCCACGTGCCGCAGGTGAGCTGCGTGCCTCGCGGTGTTCCAGTTGGCCCAGATCCAGAGGATGAGCACCGCCGCCAGGGCCAGCGTCCCGGCCACCCCCTGAAGAATGGCGAATCCCAGCAACAAGGCCACGATCATCGCCGCCCAGATCCCGGCGGTGGCGCGCAGTTGCCGATCGAGCTGGCCCACGCCGACCCGGTCGAGCGCTTCTGGAGTCAGACGCCGATCAACCATCGCCCGCCTCCCCCGATTCCCCCGCAGCCGGCTCTAACTGCAGGTCCAGCACCGCTCTACAGGCATCCACGCCGAGCAGCAGCACCGCATCGCGATACGCCGCCCGCGCCTCCTTGAGCTGCCCGACCTGCTGGTACGCCCAGGCGGCGAGCAGGTGCCCGATCCCCGCATCCTTGCCCAGCGAGGCCAAGCGGCGCTCCCGATCCGCCAAGTGCTCGATGGCCCGGGCCGGCTGACAGGAGGCGTAGGCCTGGGCCAGTTCCGCGACGAGCAGCACCGAACCTGCTTGCGGAGCAGGACTTCGGCGCAGCGTCCCCCGCACGGCGACAAGTTCATCCTCCGCCACGCCCGGCCGACCGTCGAACGCCGCCGCCAACGACCGCTGCACATGGCAGAACGACGCCAGCGGATGATCCGGCCCGATCTGCTGACTGACCAGCGCCACCAGCGTTTCCGCGGTTTCGTAGGCCCTGCCCCACATCGCCGCCCGGCCCATGGTGAGCGTCAGCCGCAGCCATGACTCCTGTCCCAGCGGGTGTTTACGACAGATCGGCAGCGTCTGCCAGGCTGCATCCCAAGCCTCCGGATACCGCCCCAGGAGCGCCAACTCCTCCGCCCGGGCCAGGCCCTCCGCCAGCTTGCGACCGAGGTAGCGATCCCAGGCGGAGACGCCAAAGATCGCCCCCAGCAGCACCAGCGACCCGATCGGGGCCAGAAACGGCACGCTGGGGAGCAGGATGATGACCAGGAGCGCCCCGAGCAATCCCAGCCGCACGAACGACCGCTTGCGGAGCATCTGGAAGGTGGGCAGCGACCGGGCCGCCTGGTCCGCAGCGAGCTGTGGATCGATGGGGTTGAAGGGCCCACCGGGCCGAGCGGGTTCCTGCAGGATGGCGAGCGCGGGTGTGGACATGGGGAGGGTCAGGGTCGCGGGAAATCCGGGAGCGTCGGAGGTCAGAGGATGGTTAACTCGCGGGGTTGGGAACTCGTGGGGGTTTGATGATAGGGGAACGATCTCCCCTGCGTGGGTGTGCACAAGAGCGAGGTTTGTGCGCAGGGAAGTGACCGATGGCCAATTCAGCGGCGAAATCGGGGTCGATTCCGAGCGTGTTTCGAGGAGTTTCGGCGAATCGCGGCGCGTTTCGGTCAAGGAATCGCGCGCTTTGGCGTGCTGCAGCATCTAGTGGTTGACCCCGCGCGCCAGTTCTGTGCGCCGGTTGCTGCCCCCCGATATCGGTGCGTCGACTGCCCGCCTGGGGCGCTGCTTCTCCCCGACACACCACGCCGCGCGGTCGCTTCCGGGCGCCGAGCGGTCGACAGCAATGGCCAACCACACACCCCTCACTGAGGGGCATTGCAAACGCACGCCCTACCGCGGGTCAGCACCCCTCACTGCGGGGTGTCGACGCCGTGTTGTCTCGTGCTCGACGCTGCATTGCAGACCTGGCAGGTGGATTTCATTGCCTGATGAGATCAGAGGTTGTATGTTCGAGATCATGATGAGCAAGCGTCTCACGCCCTCGTCGGGCGCGAGGAGAGACTGGGATTTACTGCCGCATTCCTTGAGTATGCAGTATGGGCGATGGCAGTCGCGAGCAAGAGAGCGGCGGAACGTGCCCGTCACGTGTGGCTACCCTTGGATGCGGCCACCGGCAGGACTACTCTGAGCCAGATGATCTCATATGACAAACGCTATCAACTTCCTCTTGGCGGCCGTTGGAATAGCTCTAGCTCTGGGTCTAGCGACAAAACCTGGGCGCGACATCCTTAGACGGAGTTGGCGACTCATTCACAAACCCAGCCCGCTTCCGGACGCTGAACCAATGCCTGAGCGAGTACCCCTCAGAGTGCGCTCGGGCGGTGGTTTCACGCAGACCGCGTTTCAACTCCCCCAGTCTGAGGAGCAACTCACAGGTCTGATAGACGGCCGTGGAAATCGTGTTCTTATCATAGGGCAAGCTGGTCAAGGGAAGTCCCTCCTTGCTCAAGCTATCATCACGGACTATCGGGAGCGTCATCCCCGCTGGATGGTCGCAATGCTAACCCAGGGGCAGCGTCGCGCGGGGCCACTAGAAGATCAGATCTTCCGCCAGTTCAGCATTGATGAGATCCCTTCAACGACGAGTCTCAGTCCTAACGAATCGGCGCTGATCGTCCTCGATGGGCTAGATGAGATCGCCCGCTCCGAACGGAACGAGATCCTCAAGTCCATTGACGGATGGGTTGCTGCGGGCGCGACGTCGGTCGTCACGGCCAGAGACCGGGCCATACTCTCGGAGCCATACGCTGAGTTATACGCGCCAATGACGTATACTCTGGAACCGCTTCAGCAAAGTCAGATCCTAGCTGTCGCAGCATCATTCGCCGGCCGCGCGGAGAACGGGGACCGTCTAGTCTCAGCTGTGGAAGCTTCGCTCGCCGATCCGAGTATGTGGGCTCCAAGCCCCACCCGCCGTGCATTGGCTAACCCGTTCTTCCTTGCGCGATCCTGTCGATTCTTCCTGTCGAACGGCCATATTCCCACATCCAAGCATGAAGTCCTGAAGTTCATAATCGAGGAGGCCCTCGAGACCTTCGGCCCGTCAGATGCCGAGTTGGCCAGAGCGGTCCTGGGTGATATTGCGTGGTACGCTTCTCAGCGTACTGACGGCGCATCAATTGTGTCTCTGTCTGATGAGGATGTTCGCCGCGCGATGACCAAAGGCATCTCAGCGGGGTATCACCACTCGTCGCCGGATGTGGTAGTGAATGATTTGCTTCAGAAGAGGCTACTCATCCGTGTGGGTGACCACATCCAGTTCGGTGTCCACGGTCTACTCTACAGCTACACACTAGCTGAGCGTCTCTTGGCCACAACGGAGACTTCAGATCTTCAGACGTTGCTCGGGCTCGAACGGACTGTTCTTGAGCTTCTTGCCTCAATGCTTCCGGAGTCCATCGGCATTGAGTACTCAGAGATGTGTCTTGCACCGATTGACGCTGCGATACCACCAGACGATGCGGCACGGTGGAGGCGACACGAAGTACTCAGAGAGGCTGCGCCGGCATTCCAGTTTGTAGGCGCACTCTCGAATCCGTCAGTTAGAGTAGTCGATGTCATGGTAGAGACAGGGGCGCGACTGTTCTGTTCCGACGACGGCGTGTTGAGGTGGACCGGAGTGGAGTTGCTATCATTGCTTGGGCAGCATCTCCGAGGAAGTCGTGAGTTTGTCAATCTCTTGTGCTGTGACGAACCGGGAATTGTAGCCGACGCTGCGGAAGTGGTCGTTTGGGTCGCACAGCAGCAGCATTCTTGGCGTGACTGGGCGCGAGAAGAAATGGAGCGAATATGCCGATATCATCGCGGGCATCTGGACCCTCATCCGCTGTACCATGTCGTCGAGGGACTTGCAAGACTCGAGCTCGCTCACGAGCCAGCATGTGATGCTTTGCTCCGACGACTTACACTACATGACGACGCAGTTGTGTCGTTCTCTGCAGCATCAATGCTAGCTGATAGTGAGCGAGTCTGGATGCAGCGTGGCCATCAACTCGTCGAATGGATTCGGGATGCCAGAAAGCTAAACATGAAAGACCATGTTATCTGCCATGGTTACTACCCCTTGCGCTGGCTCGATCATCCCAAGTTCGGACGTCATCCTCGCTTCCCAGATGCGTGCGAGCACGTCATGGCAAAGACACTAGAGTTGTGTGGAGCGCTGTCGGATACGGTGCCTACGTGCAGTAGCGGGCTCACTGGGGCCGCACGAAGCAGTATACCATACTACTGGTCGTGGTACCTGGCGGCGCCCATCGCCGACCTGCACCTTTTGACTGGGTGCAGTGAGTTGCTGCAGAGAGCACTCGCTGAGGGTCGCTTCGACAAGACAACTCGATCATTCCTCATGGGTCTGGTGGATGCGTCTTAGGCGCGACGCAAAACGAAGGCGGACAATAGGCGGATTACCCAGGAGCGTAACATGGAAGATGTCCGCCGATTCTCACCAGCGACGCTGGGCGCACTCGCAGATGTGATTACTGGCGGGGCAGCCAATGAGACCACGCCGCCAGTAGGGATCTATCGATCAGGACCACAGCTTGAGCGGTTCTTTGCCGATCTGAATATCGAACTGACAATAGGTAGCTCCTCGCGCGTGCCAGCAGTGCGCGAAGTGCTGAGCAACCTCAACAGGGCGAGCCCGGATGAGCTTGCTGCGGTCGCTGAGGCTGCTTCCGACCCACGTGACTTTCTGGATGATGCAGATAAGCACAAGGCTGTGATCGAGTATCTGAACAAACGACTCAGGTATGACGGGCTCGAGCTTCGCGAGACATCTCAAGGCTGCAAGCTAGTCGTTCTCTCAACCGGGGTCCTCGCGGCGGCATCCCTCGACGAGGCGATTTCAGGAACTGACTTCGAGTCGGTACGTGCTGACTTCGATAGAGCGCTGAGAGAGGCGGAGGAGGACCCTGAGGATGCGATCACCGCTGCCTGCTCCACGGTAGAGAGCGTTTGTAAATGCCTGCTGGATGAGATGGAGGAGCCGTACCCGAAGAAACCGGACATCAGGGGGCTATCGCTGGAGGTGGCGAAGCACCTTGCCTTGCATCCGGGCCGAGCTGACCTCGACACGCAGATTGCCGTGGACGTGCGACAGATTCTTGGAGGCTTAGCCAGCGTCGCGGGAGGCATCGGGGCGCTTCGGACGCACGGCGGCGATGCTCATGGGCGGGGCAAGCGCAGCCCGCGGGTTGACGCGAGAATCGCGCGCCTCGCAGTGCACGCCGCGAGTACGCTTGCGCTCTTTCTCATCGAGACTTGGGACAAAAGGGCGAAGCAGGCGTAGTGAGGCGTCGGGTGAGAGACGGGGCAGGTAAGGCCAATACGGTCCGTCAAGCTGTCAACCCATCCAAGATCCGCGCGCCGTTGCCGGCGGTGACGACGGAACGGAAAACGGGACAGGTACGTTTGATTTGCTGGCTTGGTCGCGGTATCCTGCGGCGATGCCACGCATGGCTCGACCCACGCCCGGCGGCTATGTCTACCACGTGCTCAATCGAGCTGTCGGCCGGATGCCGCTCTTCGAGAAGCAGGCGGATTACCAGGCTTTCGAGACCGTCCTGGGGGAGACGCTGACGGCCCAGGGCGGCGTGCGACTGCTTACCTACTGCCTCATGCCCAACCACTGGCACCTCGTGCTCCGGCCGACCGGCGATCGCGATCTCGGCAAGTTCATGCAGCGGTTGACGCTGACCCACTCGCGGCGCTGGCAGGAGCATCGGCAGTGCCACGGCTGCGGCCATGTCTACCAGGGGCGGTACAAGTCGTTCCCCGTGCAGAAGGACAAGCACCTGCTGACGGTCTTGCGCTACGTCGAGCAGAACGCTCTGCGGGCCAAGCGGGTCAAGCGGGCGGAGGCCTGGCGCTGGGGCGGCTTGTGGGTGCGGCGGGAGGGCAGTGAGGAGCAGCGGGCGATGCTTTCGTCCTGGCCGATGCCGGAGCCGCGGCATTGGCTGCGGCTGGTGAATGCGGCGCTGCCGGAGAAGGAGCTGGAGGCGATTCGCCTGTGCGTCAATCGGGGGCGGCCGTTCGGCTCGGACTACTGGATGAAGCGGACGAGCACAGCCCTGGGTCTGGAGCACACGTTTCGCGGGCGGGGCCGGCCGCGCGCGGCGGAGTAACGGGGATCGGCTGGTCCTGATCCTGCGGAGTGCAACCGAACGAGTTGACTCGGGCTGGCGCACATACGCCGATCCTGCGAGGGTGTTCGGCAGCGTCGCGCTGACGCTTCTTGGTGGCACCGGGGCGATGCGGATCAGTTGTTCGTGAGATGTGCGGGTGGCTGCGGCGCCGATCCGCGCTTGCGACGGATCTGTCGGCCGTCGGCGTGCGAAGAATGGGGTGGTCTGGCGGCCGCCCGGATGCAGCAAACCGATCCTCCCGGTCGTTGCACGCACAGGCGGTCGCCGGCCGTCCTAGGAACTCTCCCCCTGGAGGAAGCCCATGCACCCGACCTCGCGCTCGCTCCTTGCTGCCGGCCTCGTGACACTCTTCGCCAGCGCCGCCGCTGCCCAGGGCCTGTACATCCCCATCCCGCAATCCGGGCCGTTGCCCGTCGTCGTGGCCCCCGATCCGGATGACCCGGCGGTGCGGGCGGAGATGATCCGGCGCGGCGATCGGCTGCGTCTCGAACGCGAGATCAAGCAGATCCGCGCCCAGCACTTCCGCTCCGTGCGCGACCAAGAGAAACGCGCGGCGGGCATCGAGAAGCTCGCCGGCATCACCGACCCGAT
>SWCB01013783.1_pt3 | contig 18312 bp, 11 predicted proteins | sample 4692901 | NCBI WGS metagenome assembly SWCB01 (sample SAMN10267276, study PRJNA491770) | bioreactor metagenome | isolation source: DHS bioreactor inoculated with subseafloor sediment | place: Japan: off Shimokita Peninsula | collected 2006-08 | reverse complement strand
GGAACTGTCTACATAGCGAAACGGGTCATCAAACAATCCGAGCTTGTATTTGGCTTCAAGCACGCGACGGCAGGCGGTATTGATATCTTGTTCGCTCACTTTTCCTTCTTCCAGCGATTGCTCCAGAGTGGTCAGAAATCCTTCACCTACCATGTCCATATCCAAGCCGGCTTTCAGCGCCAGGGCTGAAACGGCCTGTAAATCTCCCAATCCGTGAGCAATCATTTCATTCACCGAAGTGTAATCGGAAACCACAAAACCGTCGAACCCCCACTGTTCGCGCAAAATATCAGTCAGCAACCATCTGTTTCCTGAAGCCGGGATTCCATCAACATCATTAAACGACGACATGACACAGCCCACACCGGCATCGACTGCGGCCTTGTATGGCGGTAAATAGTCGTTAAACATCCTCTGACGGCTCATGTCCACCGTGTTGTAATCGCGTCCGGCTTCAGAACCGCCATACAAAGCCATGTGCTTCACCGTTGCCATCATGGTCGACGGACTGCTCAAATCATCTTGCTGGTAGCCGCGAACCATCGCCTGGGCCACTTTTGAACCCAGATATGCATCTTCGCCAGCTCCTTCGGCCACCCGTCCCCAGCGCGGGTCACGGGCGATGTCGACCATGGGCGAAAAATTCCAGAAAATCCCGTCGGCTGTGGCCTCTTTGGCTGCCATTTGAGCTGTTCTCTCAATCAAATCGAGGTCCCAACTGCCCGACAATCCCAGTGGAATTGGGAAGGTCGTTTTATAGCCATGAATCACATCCGAGCCGAAAAGCATAGGAATGCCGAGACGGCTTTCCTCAACAGCCAGCTTCTGTGCCTGCCGGACCTTATCGGGGCCTGAAACACCAAAGATACCACCGACTTTGCCGGCCTTTATATTCTCTTCAACACCGGTACTCACCACCGAGCCGGTTGGAATCCCCCCACCGGGAGTAATCAAATTCAGCTGACCGATTTTTTCTTCAATCGTCATCTCTCCCATTAGTTCATTAACAAACGAATCCATATCGGATTGTTCGGCCTGTTCCTGACAGGAAATCATCAGGATTACTGCCACGAACACATACATCAACTTCTTCATGATCACTTATTTTAGTCTACTTTAATAATTTTCGATTTTCCAGAAATACCATTTTCATTGAACGCCTCGATGGAAAAATAATAGCGTGTATCCCGGTCCAGGCAGCGCATAAAATGTTCATTGACTTCATAAAGCAGCCATGACTGGTACAGTTTATCAGGAGCAATTCCCCAACGAATGTTATACCCCTGAGCATCCGCTACGGCTTCCCATGAAAAGGAAACATCCCTGCGGTCTTCTTCTCGTTTTACAGTGAAGCCTTTAACCTCTGTCGGTTTTTCACCCAGGCCTGTTCCAAACACCCTGATTTCGGACAAGGCTAAGTTTTTGCCAGGAACGTCCACGTTCTCGTATCGGATAAATTTTGCTTGAACAGGCTGATTGAGGACGATATAGGCATTGGGAGAATCTTTATAACTTTCACGCCGGTCAACAACAGTTTGCCAGTTTATGCCATCGTCTGACACATCAAGAGAAAAACGATGCCGCAAACCTTCGGTGCGGGTATAAATGCCCGACTCGTGATCGTGATAATTCAATTGAAAAGCGTGAATCGTTCCCGGATTCAGCAGTTCAATTTTCACCCATTGCTGATCGTCGTTGGCCGCTGCCACCCAATATGATTTCGGACTTTCATCGGTTAGCACATCCGAAACAACTTCACCATCGCTGTTTTCTACCAGTGGCATTGCTGTCATTTCAGATTCATCATCCCCCGAAGTGCTTTTTCTGATCTGCATTAATGCCGAAGAAACGGTCGTTTTTCCCTTATACGACAGCAACATCCAACCACAATGCTCACCCGGATTTGTTGGATGGCCAGGACCAAATCGCGGATAATCGCCGTAATGCGTATTCGAGTACATTAGACCATCTTCGTCAAAGTAGATAGGGAACATGCAAAGACGACGTTCCCATTGTGAATTGGAAGCCAAAGCCATGGTTGCAAAATGCCAGTACTGTCCGTTCTTTTGCTTCATCGTCATGCCATGTCCAGCCCCATTTGTAAAACCACCCGGCTTAAAACTCATCGGATTATTTTTCATGTAGGTGAAAGGCCCCAGCGGCGAATCACCAATATAAACGCCGTCGCCATAGACATTGAATTGGGTTCCTGGCGCAGCATACTGCAAATAGTATTTCCCATTGTGTTTGGTCATTGATGCGCCTTCCATATACCCTTCTTTCAAAGTTGGATGGAAATTATTCTCGCCAAATCGCTCCCATCCATGTTCTTCCTCTACCAAATTGATCAGGTCCTTTTGAGCTCCGGTTTCCAGCATCCGGTTATCTTTGTTCAACTCCTTAACTCTTATGGGATGTACGTTTGACGATCCCCAATACAAATAAGCCTTCCCGTCATCATCGATAAATAACTCCGAATCCTGAATATTGTAAGTAATCGAAGCTGTCGGCGTCCATTTCCCGCTTTTGGGGTCGTCCGAATAAAGAATACTCCCGTAACCAGCCGGATCGCCGGCAAAGTAAATAACCGAATCTTTGTAATTGAAGGCGGTAGGCGCATTGCAGCCTTCGAAAAACCACTGAGCCGGCTTGATAAAATCCCAGTTCACCAAATCGGCGGATCGCCAATACCCAAACGAGCGGGTAACAAACAGGTAGTATTCGCCACGAAATTCAACGACCGCCGGATCAGCACCTGAACGGTATGAAATATTCCGGCTTGAATTGTAAACCATGTAGGTATAGTCAATATCCAGAGGGTTACAATAGGTAGTTGACTGAACTAGCTGCGCCAGCGCCGATTGGGTAAAAACAAAACTAGCCATCATCAAAATCAGTGTAAAAAAATGCTGTTGTTTCATCTGTTTAGCTTTTGGAATGATCATGCATTCCCGTTATTTTCTATTGCTGAATAATTAGTTTCCCTTGAAATAGCCTCTTCCCATTGCTTAATCGAAGCAAGTAAACTCCGTTCTTCAAATCAGTGCAGTCAAAGACTGCTTCTGAACCCATCCATGTCAAATTTTCGATACGAACCAACCGACCATCCAACGAGAAACATTCTAAATTAACCGGTGTATTTCTACTGAACGCTGAAAGATCAAGATACACTTTCCCAGAACCCGGATTCGGGAAAAGGCTCAATTCCTGGTGCTTTTTCAGATCATTGCTGGCGGTAGCAAACTGGTACTGAAACCCAAGCTTATCTAAGCCGGCCTTTACATCGGTATCTTTCATCACCTGGTTCCACAACAATCCCGTCCGGTAGTTTTCGATCATCACCACGATAGGTCCCTGATCGATTCCGATATAAGCTTCCTGAACCCAATCCCGATCATCATTAAAAGCATCGTACGGCCCATATTTTCCAAAGAGTTCCTGGCCGCGTTCACGATAAAAATATTTTAATGCCTGCATGGATTCCGTTGGCGTGTAAGGCATGCTGGCCAAGGCCGCTGTCGGGCTAATGGTGCCATTGTCATTGGTCACCGGCTGATGGGCCGTGTAACCATCCGGACTGTCACTGGCTGTCAAGCCCCAACATTTACTGCTATAGTTGATGTGTCCCTGCGGATTTTGCACCGCGTACGCATAATGAATCCTGGCCGTATTTACGTGTTCCTGCCCATAGTCGGCATACTGGTCCTTCAACCCGTTTGGATTGATCCCGAGGTGGCTGTAATGAATCCAGAAAAGCGGGCCGCCATAGTTGGGCGACAATCTGATTTCGTAATTGTAATACGTTCGTGGATTGATCATATTTCCATTCCTGGCCCATCCTTCATCATAAACCGCTTTGGCAATGCCATGGGTGGGAGAAGCAGCGCCCATCACATAGGTCACCAGACATTCATTCCAACCGGTTACCTTCATGTTTTTCTGAAAATCAATCGTGGGCGACCAATGCCAGTAGAGCACATTTTGATCACCATTTCGATACCAATTCCAGTCAATTTCTTTCCACAGAGCATCAGCTTGCTCCCGGATTTGCAAAGATTTTTCATCCGAACCCGTGAAATAGTTTTTCAAGGCAATCAGACCTTGCGCAACAAAAGAAGTTTCCACCAGGTCGCCCCCGTCATCATCGGGCGAAAATGGCTGGGTGCGATACGTATCAGCATTGTACCAATGAGACCATGCTCCGTGATGCCGGTCGCAGTTGGCTAGAAATTCAAGGATCTTCAAAATTCGGTCTTTCACCGCCTCCTTCGGACGGTACTCCCGCTCGTGTGCCACAATCATGGCCATCAGCCCCATGCCGGTTGCTCCCGAAGCAGCTGTGCGGCCAATGCCGTTCGAGCGCTCCAGCGCCATGCCTGTTGCCTGGTGCGCCCCATCCCAAAAGTAATTGAAGCTGTATTCCTGAACCATATCCAGCAATTCGTCATCGGTAAAATCGCGGATCGTTGCCGTTGCTTCGGTGGCAGCGGATTCACTTTGTTGCAAAGCAGTCACGATCCGGTAAGTTACTGTGTTGTTTTTCCCCGCCTCCGGCACAAAGTCGAGGTAGAAATTGGCCGTTGTTTCGGTGCGCAGCTCAAACGACTGCCCACCGTCAAACGAAGCATAAATACGGTAAGTCAAGCCATCAGCAGGGTGGCTCCAACTCAGGTGGGCATGACTGTCGTAACCTACAGCCGAAAGTTCCTCAACAACAGGAATTTCATCCAGCGCTTTGAAGGCGCTCAGTTCATCAATCAAAATTAAGCGCGAACTGTTATCCGATTCGGATTGATTGAAGATGACCGCCTTGGTTTGAGAAAAATCCAGCGCTTCATTTTCATCAAAAATAATCTGCAGCGGACATACAACGCGCGTCCATACCCCTGCAGGAATGGGTTCATTGTAATCTACCAACGCATAAAGCGTCGTATTCACATCGCCCGAACCACTGCTATTCACACCGCGAAAACCAATCAACGGCAAGGCTGTGTTGGGCAGTTCGGTTTCCGTGAAAACATAGAATGAAAGGGAATCGAGTCCCGAGAGATCGGCTGTAACCCATCCTGCCCGGTAAATGGATGCCCGCCAGTTACCATTTTCGGCCGAGGTGTAGTTGAATTTTAGTGAAGTAGTTCCCTTAAATGCCGTGGTCGAACAAGGAACCTTATCGTTATACTGTGGCGCGCCCGGCGGATAGGTGTGTTCGAACGTACTTTCGCCCAAGCTGTTTAAGTCAACCACCCCTTGGTCGTAATAGGAGCTGGCAGTGCCTTCAGTAAAAAACGACACTTCCTGGCTCCTTCCAAAAAATGAAAGCAAAACCAGTGAAACAGCCAATAGGCCTATTTTATATTCCGAACTTTCCATTTCAACCTTCTGCATCTAACAAGTCGACTCAATTTCTCTCACTTTCACACCCTCTCACCCTCACACCATCTTTCCATTATAATTCCTTTATCCAAATATTCCGGAACTGCACCAGGCTGGAAGCACCCTGCAATTTTCCTGTTTTGGGGTTGATTCCGCCATGATGTTGAAAACCGATGGGGCCAGTCTTGTCCAGACCAGGATACAAGGCATTATCAATCACTGTAATCCCGTTATGAACAGTGGTAATGCGATCTCCAACGATGGTGATATCAAAGGCATTCCACTGTCCGACAGGCTGGTCGGCGTTTTCCTTGGGCACTGCTGCTGCCCGCACTTCAGCCGGAAGCGACTGGTCGTTCCGCACGGACCACAGCTCGCCCGATCCCACGGACCAGCACCAGAGATTGGCTTGGCCAACACCTTTCAGCAAAATTCCTGAGTCGGAGTTTGGCCCCAGCGGTTCAACAATTTGACCGTTCTCATCGCGCAAATATTCGCCACTTGGCAAAATGGTTGGCAGCGGAAACAGGTGATCGCCATAACCTTTAAACCGCCACTCTACATGCAGTTTAAAGTCTTTGTATTCTTTTTCCGACCATAGGTTTTTATCGCCGGAGGCTTCGGAGCGTGCATCGTAGTCGATCACGCCATCAATCACTGACCAGTGCCCGTTATCACCGTCCGGTGTTTTCCAACCGGTCAAATCTTTGCCATTAAATAACTCCGTGAACCCTTCGGCCTCGAACAGTGCCTTGCCCTGCGCAAACGAAGCAGCGGAAAAAATAAACAGGAGAAAACCTACCAATATGATTTTAATATTTTTCATCTCATTCCAATTGTTAGTTTCTAAAGTATTCGATTAAAAAGTCTCAGTTGGCAGTAGCTCACTGAACACTGAGTCTGAGACTGAAAACTTTTTATTTTAGTTCCCAGCCTTCGCGGTAAACGCGCGACAAAAACTGGTTCGCTTCAAGCAGGTTCGTCACCTTCATCTGCTGGTTATCCCATTCCAGTCGATCATCCATCCGGATGGCCAGATTGCCCAGGCAAATGGCTTCGGCCACCGTTTGCACCTCTTCAAAACTTCCCCGCGAAGGCCTTCCTCCCTGAAAAGAGCGGATCATTTCCGACGTTTGATCCATCAATTCCACGTCCGGAACGTCAATTGCTGAAGCGGCTCCTTCATCCTTCACCTCCAATAAAACCGCGTTTCCGTAGCCATAATCGGTTAGTATGGTGCCCTGTTCACCAACGAATATCACTCCATCCTGCGGCATTTTAAGACCTTTCTTTGCCAATGCTTTGGGGGTTGGCGGTTTGATGCCGCCTTCATACCAAAATACATCCATCATTTTGTTCTTCCCGTTGACCGGCACTTGCCAATACAGAGTTGCGGCATGTGGATAACTGATGTCATTCTGCACCCAGCCACTTTTGAAGTCTTTGATCTCGCAAGTGAAACTCTTCGCCCCTTCGGCCAAAACAGGCATCCCAAGATTCAAGATTCGCCAATCTTTCCAAAACCCGTAATAGCCCATGTCTGCCAGGCATCCGGCTCCAAACTCATACCATCCCCGAAACGCGGTGTGCGTGTAGTCAGGTGAATAAGGTCGGTCAGTTGATGGCCCCAGCCAAAGTTGCCAGTCAAACCCATCGGGAATAGGCTTTTCCTCCGGCAAGTATGGAGAACCCTGCGGCCACATCGGGCGGTTGGTCCAGCGATGCAGGGCCTTAACTTCACCAATGACGTCGCTTTCAATCCAGGCTTTCAGCTGATACAATTCCGCAGGATCCTGAAAAGCGAAGCATTGGGTAGCCAACCCGGTTTCTTTTGCCTTGTTACATGTCAGGCGGGCTTCATGCATAAAATTACCGATCGGTTTATGCGTGGCTACGTGCAGGTTCTTCTCCATGGCAGCCAATGCGATGGTCGCGTGCAAATGGTCGGGTGTCATGATAAAAACAGCATCTAACCCGCTTTCCTTCTCTAGTTGCTCCCGGAAATCGGCATAAGTCGTGCATCCTTTGCCGTTACTTCTTCCGCCCTTTTTTTTGTAAAAGGCATCAATGTGTTTCTTTCCGATTTCCCGTCCGCCCGGAGCACCTCTCGTCTCGCCCGTTGGCCGCCCCCACAGCGGATAATCGTAGCTTTCGCGGTTGGGATCGCACACGGAAATAAACTGAAGCTCGTCTCGCTCCAGCCAGTCGGGCAATTGCTTTAACGCCTGCGTGCCGGAACCAATCAGGGCCACATTGACCTTATCGTTGGGGGCTGTTCGCCCGGATCCTCCCAGGACATGCGCCGGAATAATACTGAATCCCAAGCCAGTTACCGCTGTTTGCGAAATAAACTTTCGTCGGTTCAAGTGATTTTTTTGTGCCATTTCATTCATTTTAGGTTTATGATTCGTTATTGCTTGAAATTTCCAGCACGCCTTCGCTTCAACCTTCTCCCCTAACCGGAAGAATCAGAGAACTGATTGGTTAATTAATCTCGGGACTGCTAAATCCCAGTTTTTTCAGCCCCTTTCTGACATCCTCGTTTCTCATGAACAGATCCCAGAGCAAGCCACTACGGTAATTTTCAATCATCACCGGAATTGGTCCCTGGTCGATGGCCAGGTAGCGAGGCAAATACCAATTGTTTGAATGGCTGTACGCATCATAGGGTCCATAGGATCCAATGAGCGAATCGGCTTCGGTGTAGAGGTAACGCAAGAACTGCATCGACTCCTGGGGTGTATAAGGAAACGATGACAAAGCAGCGGTGGGTGAAATAACACCCAAATCAGCGTCGCCGGGATGATGGCCGGCATAGCCGCGCATGGAATAGCTGGAAGTCAGGCCCCACTGGTTTTCGCCATAGCCTTCATGACCTTTGGGATTATCCAGCGCATACTCGTAGTGCATCAACGCATGGTTTTGGTTCAACTTCCAATAGTCGGCATACTGATCGGCCAAGCCTTTGGGATTCAAACCCAGGTAGGAGTAGTGCGCCCAAAACAGCGGCCCGGTCGGATCATCGTTGTGCTCATAAAAATTAAGGACAGAGCTCATGCCATAGTAAATGGTGTCTTCAGCGATTTTGCCGTCCTTCGCCCAGCCCTTATGGTACACCCTGGCATCAATGGGATGTGTGGGCGATGAAGCCGCTAGCACATACATGATCAGGCACTCATTGTAACCACCAACCGGGAAGTTCATTTCCCAACCGTAGTTAGGCGACCAGTGCCAGTAAAGTACATCTTCGCCTTTTGTGTACCAATCCCATTCGACTTCTTCCCACAATTGATTAATGTCGGCAACCAGTTGTTGTTCCTCTGTATTGCCATCCTTGAAGTATTCGGCCACGGTTAGCAAGCCCTGAATCATAAAGGCTGTTTCCACCAGGTCGCCACCATCGTCTTTTTTGCTGAAGGGCTTCACCTTACCTGTTTTTCCGTTGAGCCAGTGCGGCCAGGCACCATGAAAACGATCGGCCTTCGCCAGGAAATCAACAATGGTTTGGTAACGGGCCAGCGCCTGTTCGCGCGTAATGTAGCCGCGCTCGATGCCAACCAAAATGGCCATCACGCCAAAACCTGAACCGCCAAGGGTAATTACATCCTGATCGTTTTGAGGATAAACGCCATCCAAGTGGATCCGCTCGCGTGCCATGCCGGAGTTGGGTTCGGCAGCGTCCCAAAAATATTGGAAGGTTTGATATTGAATCGTATCGAGCAATTCGTTATCGCTTAAGCCTGCCCACTTAATTTCTGCTTGCCGATCACTGTCTTGTTTTGGATTTGAGCACGCCAGCGCATATAAAACCAACGGCCCCACCAGCATCAAAATCACCGGACTATATTTTCTTTTCCTCATCACTAAAATGATTAGTTGTCAAGTTAAAGGCTGCCCGGATACTTTCCAAGCAGCCTTTTCTATAAAAACCTAACTAAATTTTACACTTTATCTACTTAACTCCCCATGACTGACTTGACTTCTGCTTGGGTAAGCGCTTTATTAAACAGGCGCAACTCATCAAGTGAACTATGATCCGACCAGTGATTCCATTCCGTAAATCTGGGGGCGCCAGACATGATAGAAAGGATATCGCAACCGGTCCAGTCTACACCAGTAAAAGGCACTTGTTTGACCACTTCTCCATTGATATAAACGATACACTCCGCAGCAGATATAGTGAAGGCCAAATGTATCCACCCTGTTACTGTAGACGGGTTGATTGAAGCTGCGGCCCCTCCGTCAACCCAAGTATCAGCCGTCCCATTCCCCACGTTAAGCTTGAATGTTTGGTTCGTGGTATTTCCCTCGCGGAAGAACCTAAAACCGTTTTTTCGATTATTTGGAGTTAGGGGCAAAAGTGGATCTGGCGGCCCTATGACTAGAATACCGGCACGATGAGGCTCTTCATCTAATTTAATTTTGTACCAAAATGCGGCACTGAACTCATCGCCCAACAAATTTTCGGTTGGATAAGTCAGGTAGGCATCTTCCGCTCCGCTATAGGCCTGCCTTGACTTACCGGCTGCGAATCCAGGCTCTCCCACAACTGTGGCTTCCGTTTCACTGAGAAGCTCCATATACAATCCGCCTTCAAAGGGCATGTAGAAGATTTCACCATCATATTTGGCCACATACTTGTTACTTACCTCAAAGGTTAAGCTTTCTATGGTTTCCTTCCCCGAAAGATCCGTTGCCTTAAGCTGTACTGTATGTTCTCCCAAAGCAACATCCTCCTGCATAACAGTGCTAAGAAACCTGCGATAGTCCTTAAAGTCATTGTATGACCCCAATTCGTTTCCGTCGAATGAGAGCACGACCGAGGCAACTTCAATATCATCGGTTACCTCAAACTCGATCTCCAGATCAGTTTCTACATCCGTAAAGGGGATAATTACATCTTCTGTAGGATTTTTCAAGGTCACAATCGGAGCTTCCTTGTCTTCGCCCGGGTCGACAGGAGTAATTGGATCGATACCATCGTTACACGCAGTTGCAAAAAAGACAGCGAAAACGATCAATAATATATGTTTGAATATTTTCATTTTGTTCAAGTTTTAGTGATGCTAAAAATTACTCTTGAGTACCACCCAGAATTGGTAGTTGGTCAACCTGGTTTTGCGGATATGGCAGGTAGGTCAGATCCGCCGAAAAAGTTCTGCCATCATAGTTTAACTCGCTGTACCTTTCTAGCCGGATCATGTCGTAGTAGCGAATTCCCCATTCCATGGCCAGTTCTGCGAATTTTTCATTCATTACCTGGTCCAATGTTACCCCGGATAACGCAGATAAGCCTGCACGCGATCTCACTGCATTCACTGCAGCATCAGCCGTCATAGCCGAGCTGGTTGCTCCTTGAACAAGCGCTTCGGCATGCATCAGCAAAATTTCGGCATAACGAATACCAATTAAGTTTTTATTTGTCCCATACCCTGTACGGCCAGGAGTTAACTGATTGGATGGCAGATAGTGTTTACCACTGGCAAACATGGCGCGGGCGTAGTCATTAATGACATCACCTGATGGCGTGGTATTCGAAATCCAATCCGGCAGTGTTGTATAATTCGGATCTTTCTTGATCTCATCAATCCCCCGGTTTGTAAACAACACACTTGTTTCCAAACGTGTTCTCTCACCGCGGTCCAACATGAACTTGATCCACTTCAGGCTAGGCTCATAAAATCCCCAGCCACTGCCAGCGCCGGTCACTGCCGGAGTCCACTCTTGAGGCCCGAAAAATGCGAATAGATACGTTATTGCGTCACCCGAACCTTGTCCAAAATCGGAGTATTGAAACTCCAGCAAATTCTCGTTACTTAATTTACCGGGAATCTTGAACAGGTTGTAATAATCTGATTCCAAGCTGAATTTTCCAGAACTGATAATTTGCGACGTAGCATCAGCAACAGCTTGGTAATTCTTCAGTTCAAGATTGGCCAAGGATTTCATCGCCAGCGCGGTGTAGCGCGTAACACCTCCGCGAAGATCAGTACGCTCATTGGGACGCAAATCCGGCAAATTAGGAATAGCGACATCCATTTGATCCGAAATAAACTGCATCACCTCTTGTTTTGTCGACAGTTCGGCCAGTAACAAGTCGGCCGGATCGGGAGAGGGAGGAACAAACACATCGCCCCAAACCCGGGCTACCTGAAACAGCAAGAAGGCTTGCATGGTCCGGGCTTCGGCAATGTACTGATCGGCCGTAGCCGCACTGGCCCCGTTTTCCTTGTAAAGTTCAAACTCAATGATTGCCGATTCAGCCGCGTAAATATCGGTATACAATTCTTCCCAAGAGGTATTATACATCCAATAATCCTTGTTGTACCGAAACATATCGGTCTCCGCAAAATCCTGCTGATCCCCTAGTCCTCCGTGGTTTACGTCATCGCCTCGAACTGAGATAAGGGGGAAATTTGACCAACCACGAGAGTAGAATGACGAGTAAACACCCACAAGAGGCGAAATCATATTACCACTCTCTGTATAATCTGTTTCTTCGGTAAATGTTCGGTTTTCGGCTGGCTCATCAAGTAAGTCGTGACAGGCTGTAAAAGCCAGAAGCATAACAAAAGCAATAAGGAGCCTAATTGAAAAATATATTCGTTTCATAATTCTACGTTTTTAATCCATTAAAATTTGACATTCAACCCAACAGTGTAAACTCCGGGAATAGGATAGGTTTGCCTGTCGATTCCATTTGCCACTTCGGGATTGAATCCATTGTACTTGAACAACGTAATTGGGCGCTCGGCAGTAAAGGAGATTCGGGCATCGGGCATCATGGCACCCATGATCTCTTTCCCTGTAAGGTTGTATGCCAATTGGATGTTTTGTATCCGGAAGAATGAACCATCCTCCACCAAATACTCGCTCATGCTCTGGTTCCAACCTTTCCGCAAGCCTTTTGATGATGGGTATTCATTGGAAGTTCCTTCTCCATGCCAACGATTTTTGGCCAGATCGGCATCCATATTCAGATCGGAAGTCCAGATAACTTCACCTCGTTTACGGTTCAGGATTTTATTTCCAGCCTGTCCCGCTATGTTGGTTGAAAACTCCAGATTTTTGTAGGTGATTCCCAGGTTGGCACCGTACATGAATGATGGAAAGTATGAGCCCAACACCACACGGTCATCACCATCAATGTCATTGTCATCGTCTTGGTCGCGATATTTTAGATCGCCGGGTTCCAGGTTGTTCGCCACGGCAATCGGATCTGCCTGAATTTCGGCATCGTTCTGATAGACGCCAACTACCTCATAGCCGAAGAAAGCCAACAGCGGCTCTCCAATCATCGAACGTTGACGGAATTCTGCTGATCCTCCATCAATATATTCTTGTCCAAAAAGATCACGAACCTCATTTTTCAAAGTCGAGATATTCGCCCCAACCGAGTAACTAAAATCCGGCGAGACCTGATTGCTCCAGTTCAAAGCCATTTCAAAGCCTTGGTTTCGAATGATGCCAACATTACGAAGCACATTGCCACCAACGGAAGGAATACTCACATTGATCGCTGCATTTTTGGTGTCGCGAAGATAGTAGTCCAGTTCAACGGATAATCGACTATCAAACAGTCGGGAAGTAATTCCCACATTGAATTCTTCGGTGACCTCCCATTCCAAATAAGAGAAGGTGCTAGAAGTAGTCGTGCCAGCAACAGGCTGATCATTGATTGCTGCAGTTACAAGCGCTGTCGTCCGCGCTCCGTCACTCGCCCGTATTTTATCATTCCCCAGCTCACCCCAGCTGGCACGCAGCTTTAAGAAATCAACAGCCGGAACATTCAAAAAATCTTCTTCTGAGATGACCCACCCGGCACCAACCGTGGGGAAGTAGCCCCATTTTTCCTGATATTTTGAACTACCGTCAGCACGCATGGTTCCATACACCAGATACCGGTCATCGTAATTATAGGAAACTCTACCGAAATAAGACATCCCATACTGCCTACTTCCATCATCACGAACCAGCCGATTATTGTCGCCATCGACCACAACAATTTCGTCGGCCTGGTCAAGATACCACGACTCTTCATTCTCATACGGGAAATTCAGGCCCCTGGCAGTCAACATATCCCAAGCTTCGTCCCGGAATGACACCCCCCCCATCACAGTTAAGCTATGCACATCGAACTGATCCGTGTAGGTCAGTACGTTATCCCATATCTGGTTCGAATAGGTTTCTGCCTTTTTGGTGATGCCGGAATTCTCGCGCTGAAATCCATCGCTAAAATAATAAGGCAACTGTACGTTCCGCTCGTCAAGCGTTGTAAAACTATGATTGTAAGTCGTTTTGAAATCCAATTTATTGGGAATCAAATGAAACTGGGCATAAAAGTTAGCCAGCATCTTTCGAATCTTCAGCCGATTATTGTTAAACTCCAGGCTTGGCATGGGGTTTTGCCCACTGCGATAGCCGAGGTGTTGGGCGCTGGCATAGTTTATAGGCCAAGCGGCTGTATTGGCCTCATCGTAAATGGGTAAGATTGGAACGGCCCAATAGGCTAAACTCCAGGCATCAGCTGACTGTCCATACTTCAAGGCATTGCTGAAAATCATATTTCCACCAATGGTCAGCCAGTCGGACGCTTTGTAATCAATCTTTGAACGCAAATTGAAGCGCTCGTATTCATTTTTCATATCCAAAATCCCTTCCTGACCAAAGTAGCTCGTACCAATGGAGTATGAAGCATCTTCACCACCACCGGATACACTAATACTGTGATTTTGGATGGGAGCTACACGCATGATTTCATCATACCAATCGGTATTCACATCTGGTACATTCGGGTTGATCCGGCTTCTGCCATAACGCTGCATTGCTCTTTCTATTTTCTCAATATCAGGCACCGATCCTGATTCCGTAGTCATGGTCGTAAACTGTTCTGCATTGGCCATCTTCACAACGTTCTGTGCCACCTGCACACCGTAGTAACCATCGTAAACCACCTGGGCCTTTTGATTATTTCTTCCCGATTTGGTCTCGATCAGCACAACTCCGTTCGCTGCGCGGACACCATAAATCGCGGCTGCCGAAGCATCTTTCAAAACAGAAATGGAAGCAATGTCTGCTGTATTTAAAAAGTCGATGTTGTCGAAAAACATACCATCAACCACATAAAGTGGTGCTTCGTTGTTGCTTCCCGGGTATGAACCAATCCCCCTAACTCGGATCGTTGGTGAATCACCCGGCGCACCGCTGCTGACAACTTGCATACCGGCAACCTTACCCTGCAAAGTCTGCATGGCCTGTCCAGAAGGCGATTTCGCAATTTCTTCGGAATTGACCGTCGAAATCGATGAAGTCAGGTCTTTGACTTTTAATTGTCCATAACCAACTACAACCACCTCGTCAACCAGCTCGGTCGATTGCTCCAACTGTACATTAATCGTCGTGCGATTATTGACAGCAACTTCCTGACTGGCCAAGCCAACAAAACTAAAAACCAGGACATCATCGCCTGCTGCCTGAATGGTATAGTTCCCGTCAAAATCTGTGATTGTTCCAGAAGTGGTCCCCTGGATAATGATACTAGCCCCAGGAATCGGTTCTCCGGTTTCGGATTCAGTTACTGTTCCTGTTATCGCTGTTTGTTGCGAGAAAACCACAGTAACCGAAAAAATCAAGTAAAAAAGAAACATTAGTTTTTTCATAGTATACTTTTTTGATCAGTTTGTGACCCAAAGCTACGGTGTGACCTCGCGTTTAAGAAAAATTCACATACACTTCTAATTCACATGGGCTGATGAAGTAGCTTTTCAGACTCATTATTACCTCACACTAAACAAAGCACACAGATATAGCAGCCTAATTAACAGGGCTTTTGAATACTTATGTTTTTCTTTTTTATCATTTTTTATTCGTATATTGTACAACATATTTTGCTAAAATTTGTTAAAAAAAATGAACCCAGCGTTAATATATCGTTTAGTTTATGTGCACAGATATCATTAAAAACAATAAATTGTTACATTCGCGGGAGAAATTTCTTGCTTTGACTTGATCATGATCTCTGGAAAACAAACTATGTCCAACTAGAGGCGATGTGGTTGAATCGATCAATAAACCGAAGAAAATGAAAAGTTACATGTTACTTTTGTTAGTCATCGGCAATGTAGTAGCGGGTCCAATGCTTTTCAGGGAAAACACATCTTATGGCAATACCCAAGTAAACACGATTAGGAATTTTCAGAAAGAAACCTACCAGGCTGCCAAGCAAAACTGGTCGGTTGATCGATGTCCCAACGGGTTTATGTATTTTGCCAATCACAGGGGGTTATTAGAGTTCGACGGCATTAACTGGAAGTTGTATCATCTTCCAAACGAAACCATATTGCGATCAGTGATGGTTGCTTCCGACTCGCTGATTTACACCGCCGGCTACCGGGAACTGGGATATTGGAAAGCAAACAAAACCGGAGAACTGAGCTACTACTCGTTAAATGAGTTAGCCGAACGATATTTTTCAGACAACGAAGAGTTTTGGAATATTGCCTTGCTCAACGATGCAGTTTTTTTCCACTCCTTCAACAGTGTGTTGATGTATCGCAATGATCAAATTATACCGATTGAGTTGCCCGGCTTTACCAATACTATGCACCGGGTGGGCAAAGACATCTTACTTGCCGTGCGCAACCAAGGAATTTTCAGGATTGAAGACGGACAAGTAGTTCCTCATATCCAATCGCCTCTTTTCGAAAATATCATGATTCGTTTTATTCTTCCTTTCCAAGATGATCAACTGATGATTGGGACCAACTCAAACGGAATCTTCATTTGGGACGGAAGTTCCATAACACAATGGAACCGGGATTGGCATCAGTATTTCAGAAAAAACGAAGTGAACCGGGGCTATATAGATGGGCAGGGGCATTTCATTATTGGCACCATTATGGACGGAATACTCGTATTCGATGAGCATGGACACCTACTAAACAATTACAATACTTCCAACGGACTTCAAAACAATACGGTACTCGGGATTTCAACCGACCAATTCAACAACATCTGGCTAGCGCTTGACAACGGCGTCGATTTTGTCTCTAATGCCGCCAATCTGGGGTTTATGATTGAAACCATTCCCAATATTGGGGCCGTGTATGATGCGGCTGTTTTTGAAGACCATGTGTACCTTGGAACAAACCAAGGCTTATTCACCCGTAGCCTATATAATGACCCGTCGGAATACGAACTTGTACCGGAAACCCAAGATCAGGTGTGGGATATCCACATTCACGACGATCATCTTTTTGCGGGGCACAACGATGGGGTGATTCAGTTAAAAAATGGAAAGCAACAGTTCATTTCTCAGCAGTCGGGCGGCTTCTCGATCCGGCAGGATCCTATGAAAGCTGGATATTTGTTGGCTTCAACCTACTCGAGTATCATCCGGCTCAAGCAGCAAAATGGGTTCTACACGCAGGACGGAACCATCAAAGGCTTTGTGGACCTGATCCGCTACATAGAGATTGATCACCTGGGCGATATCTGGGCCAGCCACATGCGGCGCGGAATCTATCGACTTCAGTTAAACGACAAACGCGACAGCGTGATCAACAGACGCTACTACGGACTGAATTCGGTATTCAAAAAAGATCATTCGCTGCATGTTTTTAAGGTCGAAAACCGAATTGTGTTCACTACCGAAGAAAAGCTTTACACCTATGATGATTTAAATGATTCAATCATTCCTTACCATTTTTTAAACGAGCAGCTGAAAGACATGGCTGCCGCCAAACGAATTGTTGCGGCCCCCGATCATCATTACTGGCTGATTACCGATTCTGAAATCGGGCTGTTCCGGATTTTCAACAATACGATTGACCCGATCAAAACCTACCCTCGCTCCCTATTCTCAGGAAATGAACTGATCGATGATTTTGAAAACATCCTGCCCCTCACCGCTACCAAAGCCATTGTTTGTCTCGAAAACGGAATTGCCCAGCTTGATGCTGAGGCAGCCGACACCAGCTCAGTGATCAGTGGATTTCAGCCTAAACTACGCACCCTAGAACTGACCAACAACCGACAGCAAACCACCCTGGGTCCTATCAACAAACAGGAAATATTCATTCAGTACAAATACCACAACGTACAGCTCCACTATTCCTTTCCGTTGTTTACGCACAGTCCCATCTATTTTCAGTCGTTTATGAAAGGGCTGGATCAGGATTGGACTGAAACAAAAGTAATCCCTCAGTTCAGCTTCGACAGGCTGCCGGCAGGCGAATACGAATTGCTGGTGAAAGCGGTTGATCAGTGGGGAAATGAAAGCCAGGTTAATTCGTTACGCATTGAAGTCGCGTCGCCCTGGTATCTGTCGAACTATGCACGAACAGTCTATTTGTTCGCCTTCCTTGGAGTTCTGTTTGGATTTCGAACCTGGGGGATTCAACAAACCCGAAAAAAAGAGCGACTGGAGCACGAAAAACGCGAAAAGGAACTCATCCGGCTCCGAAATGAAAAATTGCGAAACGAAATACAACACAAGAGCAAAGAACTGGCTAACTCCACCATGTCAATCATCAAAAAGAATGAACTGCTGCTTGAAATTAAGGAAATTGCAGCACGGCAAAAAGAGCAATTAGGATCGCGCTACCCCGACAAATACTATTATCACCTCACCCGCAAGATTGAAGAAAACATTACCAGCCAGGATGATTGGCAAGTCTTTGAAACCAATTTTGAGCGGGCCCACGAACAGTTTCTGAACAAGATCAAGGAAATGTATCCCGAATTAACAGCCAAAGACCTTCGCCTGTGCGCCTTCCTGCGTATGAATCTGGCATCCAAGGAAATTGCGCCACTCTTGGGCATATCGGTACGCGGCGTTGAAAATCACCGCTACCGCCTACGAAAGAAAATGAGCCTTGACCACGATGAAAAACTGATTGATCTGATTCTGGAGCTCTAAACCCAGTCAAACTTTTTTTT
>SWCB01008549.1_pt1 | contig 18335 bp, 18 predicted proteins | sample 4692901 | NCBI WGS metagenome assembly SWCB01 (sample SAMN10267276, study PRJNA491770) | bioreactor metagenome | isolation source: DHS bioreactor inoculated with subseafloor sediment | place: Japan: off Shimokita Peninsula | collected 2006-08 | reverse complement strand
CTCAGGTTGAAGATTAATTTCTTTTTTTCCTTTCCAATTCAAATTGATATCTGATAGTATATTATAATTTAATTCAAATTTATTTTTTGTATTAATAGAATAGAAGAAGAGTATTTCCTTGTTTATAGTAGTATTTATAAAAAACTGTACCTGTTTATTTATATCTAAGAGAGTGATTAGATATCTATATCTCCACTTTATTCCATTATTATATAAATGAAGTAAATAAAGCTTATTAGGATTGCAATTCTGATTAACAAAGGTATTTTGGAATGAATAGAAGATATGGATGTCATTTTTTATTGCAATAATTTTAAGAAAATCAATTCTATCTGTTGAAATATTTATTTTCTTAATTAATTCTTTTTCCCATTCATTGTTATTGTATGCTAAGTAATATAATTCCCCAGTATTTGTTAGATATAATACATGAACATTATTATGAATATCTACTGCAACATCAAAAATATCTATATCATTAACTAACTTTTCTGTTCTAATTATTTCCTTACTATCAATTACATCATAATATATGATGTTTTCATGCATATATATATGCCATGAGTTTCTTAATGATTTATTAAGTAAAAAGTTATTGTTTTTAAATACAAAAAGCACAGTTTTCCCTCCTAAAATAGCAATCTATTAATACATACATATGCGAAAAACAATACTATAAGACATATAAATTAAAAGAATTAGTATCTATGAACAGATTCGCAAACTTCACATAATCTATGAATTAAGGAGAAAAGAATGGGGAGATATAGATGGTTAAGGTTAGTGTAATTATACCGACGTATAACTATGAGGATTTTATTTGGGATGCTGTAGATAGTGTATTAAATCAAAGCTATAGTGATTATGAATTAATTGTTGTTGATGATGGATCTACAGATAATACTGCTGAGAAACTAAAAAAATATAAAGGCAAAATTCAATATTATTATCAAAAAAATCAAGGACCTGGGGCAGCAAGAAATTTAGGAATAAAAAAGTCAACTGGGGAATATATATGCTTTTTAGATGCTGATGACATTTTTTTGCCTAATAAATTAGAAGCTCAAATATCTTTGATCAACCATAGGGGAGAGATGGATTTAGGATTAGTCTATTCAGACTTTCTATGTATTGATGAATATAATCTTAGCATATTAAAATACTATAAATGCAAAAGCTTTACATCACAATCAGATGCTTTGAAGTATTTATATAAATCAAATTATATAAATACTTCTACTGTAATGATAAACAAAAAATGTTTAGAAGAAATTGGCTTATTCAATGAAAAATATAGATATCTGGAGGACTTAGATTTATGGTTAAGAATAGGGCAAACATACAAATTCACATATATAAATAAACCACTAGTAAAGACTAGAAGTCATTCTAATAATTTAAGAAATAAAGTAAGTAAACTAGAAAAGACACAGTGTTTTAATGAAATTATAAAAGAGCATCTTTACTGACTTATTTAAGTTTTTCATAGTCCTTTAGAATATCCTCGATCTTTTCATATAATGATAAATGTTCACTTCTTATTTTGAATAAGGAATTATATAGCATTAGCTCTTTATTTTTTAGGTCTTCTATTTCATAATATAAATCCACTAGTTTACCCGTAAACTTATGCATATCTAAATCATAATGTTTAGTAAAATCATTAGAATTTTTCATCTTGTTTTCAAAGTTTATATCAACTGATTTCATATACTCATCAAACTTAGAATCTGAAGACTCCATAGTCTCATTTGAATTATGAGTTCTTGTATCAGGGGTATTAGTATCTAATCCTATCAGATATAAATCTTTTTTATTAGACAAGTAATAAGTAAAAGGAATCTTTACAGATTTATATTTTTTATAGCTATTACCTATGTAACATATTGGAGTTAACTCTAAATGATTAATCTCATCAATTATTTTAACATTTGTCCAATTATCTTCATGGATTTTTGTTTTAGTAAAATAGAATTTATTATTTTGAATCCAAACTAGAGACAAATAGTTATCGTATTCAATAAGAATTAAATTTGTGACATTAGAACTGTTAGTTGATAAAGATTTAGATTTTTTCCAGCCATAGGGGTTTGAAGAAGATACTTTTTTCTTAGAATTATAGATAACTATATTTTTGTTTTTTAGTTCTGACCAAACAACATTAACATAATCATTTGAATTACATAAAATATTGATGTTAGATATCATTGAATTAGAGCTTAACTTTTCTGGATAATTCCATTTTTTTGTTTCTATTGAATACATTCTATAAAGTAGAGTATAATAATTGCTATTTTTTGATTTGTAGACTAAATGAATATTTCCTTTATTATCTACATCAGTTTCTATAGTTGCCTCATATTCTTCTGCGAAAAAATTATGAATTTTTTCACTGCTCCAGCTATTTTTCCTAATAGAATACTGCTTAATACTCCATAGATTGATATCTTTTATAGGGGATAGAATTAATAAAAAATTAACATTATAAAAGTCTTTAGGATCTATATATAGCTTTAAATCCTTTACTACATAAGACCCAAGATTAGTATTTTCTATTTTTCTTTTTTTCCATTGTTTATCGTTATTAAAAATATGAATTAGTCTTCCAAAGGTATCTACTACCATAATATGAATTACATCATTTACATCTTTATTAATTACATAATAAATTATTTCTTTATGTATTATCTCATTCTTGGTTTCCTTATTATAATTAATAGTTTTGCAATGAAGAGTATTGTTTAATAGATAAAAATGTTTCAATAAAGGTCCATCTACAATATAGCTGAGTTTATCTGAAATCATTATATCACCACCAAAATAATTAATATTAATATATGTTTATTCTAAGGTTTCTAAGTAATGATTTAAAAAACAAAAATCTATAAAATAAATAAATCCACGAATCTTAAAACGTGGATTTATTTGCTGATGTAACCAAATACATTTTATTTTATGATGTATTTTTTATAGTCAACTACATTTTCATCAATTATTTCACTCCACTGTAGAATACCCTTTTTACCTATTTTCCATGTATGATTCACATGAGGATTATCTCGTCGATGAACTAAATAGTTATATTTATCAGTAGAAAATATTTTTATATCTCTCCTAAAACATTCATCCTGAAATTCAGTTATTACCTGCTCTGGAAGTGGAGTATGGGGAAACATTATTTTTTTAAATACATCCCGTTTAATCACCATGCTAGAATCCATAACGTAAGCATATTTGACAAATTTATTTTCATTATCTGGAGCAAATAATACCAAGGTGTTACTATCCTCAAAAAACATATAGCAGCTTCTTTTCCCTACTATATCACAATCGTAGCTTTTGAAAACATTTAGTGAATACTTCAAGAAGTTTGGGGCATAAAAATCATCGTCATCAAAAATAGCTATATAATTATAATTAGAGTTTTGAACACCAAAGTTTTTGCACTCTCCAAAATTTACACTTTCATCAAGTTGATATACTTTTATATTGTCATATTGCTTTGATTTAGATTTCCACTTCCGTATATCCATATTACTATTGTGTATTATCACTACCAATTCTTTTGTTTTCACACTTTGTCTTAAAAAGTTATCAAAAACATTATTAATATAATCTGGACGTTTGGTTGTAGTAATTACGGATACTCCTGGTTGTGTAGGAACTGCCTTTATTAATGGTTTTTTATTTCTTCTATATATAATGGTCAAATTATCACCTTCCTTAAATAAGTTCATTATATATTAGTGCTGTATATATTCTTTATAGTAATCTACATCCTTCTTAAGAACTTTACAATGCTTTAAAAGCTCATCCGCTTCTATTTTCCAAGAATGTTCATTTGCAGGGTTGGGATGCCTATGAACAACATAATTAAATCGATTATCAGAGTAAATCTTAACACCGGATTTATAACAATTTCTTTGGAAAGTAGTTAAGACCCCTTCGTCTGGAGGGCATGGAAATCTGAATCTTTCAACAATCTCCCGCCTAATAACCATGCTTGAATCTGCTACTTGGGTTACATATTTATTTTCATGATTTGGAAAGCAAAGAGCTAATAATCTATTATTTTCAAAATATATAAAGAATGATTTTTTTCCAACAATATCACAGCTTTTAGTATTAAATGTATTTAATGACCTTGTTAAATGTTTTTCTCCATAAAAATCATCATCATCAAATATAGCTATATACTCAAACTTGGTATTATCGAAGGCTAAATTGCAGCAAATTCTATAATGATTGGTTTCATCACATTGGAAAACTTTAATATTTGGATGCTCAGCTCCCCTTTTTTTCCAAGCCTTTAAATCCATACTATTGTTATGAAGAACAATAATTAACTCCTTTTTCTGATGAGCTTGTCGTAGAAAGTTATTAAAAATCTTATCTCTATAGCTTGGACGATTAGTAATAGTTATAATAGAGACTCCAACTTTCTTTTCTTTGTTTTTGTTTTTCTTATATAATACCGTCAAATTAGAACCTCCTCTTATTTTTCTTATTATAGAGTATGTTTACATTTGGGAAAAGTGAATATCCCCTATATATTAATATTTGTATTATTTAAAATGGTGTCCATTTAATTACTACAAACATAAACTGAATTACAAAGAAATAAAAAAATTAGAATAAGTTAACTATAGACCAAAGCAATCCGAGTTAAGGAGGACAGTAATGAATAAAATATTAGTAACTGGAGGAGCTGGATTTATTGGTTCTCATCTATGTGATAGATTATTAAATGAAGGCAATCAGGTTATTTGTGTAGATAACTTTGTTACAGGAAGAAAAGAAAACCTTATAAATTTAATAGGCAATCCAAGCTTTAAGCTAATTGACCATGATATAATTCAAGAGATATCAATTGAAGTTGACCAAATATATAATCTGGCTTGCCCAGCATCTTTAAAACATATTAATTATGATCCTATAAAAACACTAAAAACTAACTTTATTGGATCAATAAATTTATTAGAGCTTGCAAGACAAAACAATGGGAAAATTCTACAAGCATCGACCTCCGAAGTATATGGAGACCCTATAGTGCATCCACAGGTTGAGGAGTATTGGGGTAATGTTAATCCAATAGGAGTTAGGAGTAGCTACGATGAAGGGAAAAGAGTAGCTGAAACTTTATTTATGGAGCACTATAAAAAGTACAAAACGGATATAAGAATTATCCGTATATTTAATACCTATGGTCCTAAAATGTCAGGGGAAGATGGTAGAGTAGTTAGTAATTTTATTATTCAAGCTCTTAAGGGAGAAGATGTAACAGTTTATGGGGATGGAACTCAGACAAGGAGCTTTTGTTATGTGGATGACCTAGTTGATGGAATAATAAAAATGATGAATAATAATAAAGGCTTCATTGGTCCCGTTAACCTTGGGAAGCCTAAAGAGTACACGATAAATGAATTAGCTAAAATGATTGTTGAATTAACGGGTTCGAGTTCAAAAATCATTTACAAGCCCCTACCACCAGATGACCCTAAAATAAGAAAACCTGATATAAGTAAGGCTAAAAAACTATTAGACTGGAATCCCAAAATAGAAATTAAGGATGGACTTTTAAGAACAGTTAAATATATTGAAACAATAATATAGCTATAATGAGAAAAAATTTTAAAGCTTATAAATACCCCTATCATTATTATAAAAAATCAAGACGTATTCAAAAAGCTATTAGATGTTAACATCTAATAGCTTTTTGTTTATATAAGCTGAGGATGACTTTGTAAGCTTTTAAGCTTCTTGGGGGGCTCATTATAAATATATTTAGACAAATTAATGATTTCATTAACAGGCAAATGTTCTAGCATTTTTAAAAATAATGGATCCTTAAAATATCCTTCAATTTGCTCCTTTATATTTAGATATTTATTATTGTTTTTATTTGCATATTTTTTTGGAAAATAATAATCTTTTTTGATTTTACCCTCAAGGGTTATACAACCTAAATGAAAGCCATGATGGGGTCTATAATTTTGTTTATGAATATCACCAAACCCTATGGTGCTTTCCACAAGATTGTAAAAGAATTCTTCTTGCTTATTTGCTTTTTTTATGTCCTCATAAAGCTTATCTAAATTGTTTAGATAATAATTGATAATTGAACCTATTTTTTCATAATAATCCTTTACAATAATAAAATGAAGACCGGACAAGCGTTCAGTTCCATTACGTATTCTATTACTATATGGAAGATTAGTTTCCTTGCAATGACTCAAATGACCATCTAGTAATGGGGGATCCTCTCTAACAATTAGAAAATCAATATCACCTATATATGCATATTTAAAATTTATAAATTCTTTTTCTGGAATAAACCATCTTAAGGTTTTGTTAGATTGACCTTTAGTTTCCATTTCTGGCAAGTTAATATTATTAAAGTAATTTTCCTTTACCTCAAAGTTAGTTGAAAGATTACTTTTTAATAGATTTAAAGATTTTTTTTCTTGCTTATTTAATTGGTCACGAACCAATATTTTAACATAGTAGTCAGGATAGCTTTTCAAAACACTATATATATAAAATGGGATAAATTTTGTATAGCTCCCATATACGTATGTTGATATACAAATAGATTTCATTGTATAAACACCACCTTAAATATTATTTTTATTACTCATCTACTTCAGTATACTGTAGTAAGCTTTTATATATTTTTGAGTAATTAATTCTTGAGAAAAGCTGTCTACTATTCTTTTTCTATTATATTGACCGCTTTCATTTCTTAGGCTAGAATCATTTATCATTTTAATTAAAGCATCTGATAATAACTCTGAATTATTAGGAGGTATAACTATACTTGGATTATCTGAACCAAGAAGTTCAGGTACACCGCCTACGCTACTAGCTATTACGGGAAGACCACAGGACATTGCCTCCATTAGGGAATTAGGGAAGTTTTCATATCTTGATGGAAATACAAAAATATCTATGCTCTGATAATGCTTCAATAAATTATTTCTATTAATTAGACCATATACTTTGATACGACTTTTTATATTGCTAGGAAGATGATTTGTTAGCAAATCAGTATAGTATAATTTTTTATCCTTCAAATAGCTCTGTCGTCCAATTAATAAAAGTTTAATATTGGGATATTGCTCTGCAACATCTGAAAAAGACTTAATTAAAATATCTGAGCCCTTAGGATATCTAATTTTACCAATATATCCAATCTTTAAAGTACCTTCAGTACTATCGTTTTTTTTAGGTGTAAAATAATCACAATCTATGGAGTTAGGGATATAAATTGAATTAAGGTTATTATTTATGTCCATTGCATTTTTCACCACTTCATAATTATTTTTACTGGGGTATATTAAAAGGTCACAATTTCTAATTGTAAACTCTTCCATATCCATTATAATCTTATCCTTTTCACTTAACATATTATTGGATTTTCTATAGGGCTTTGAAGAGCTATGGATTCTAATTACTGTTTTTACAGGGTTATTAAATTTTTTATTAATTCTTTCTTTGAAGAAATGATATCCTTCTCCATTTAGCTCGGGGAAATGTATTATATCAAAGCTTTTTTTAGATAATAATTCAAATATTTTCTGGGCAACATTTTTACTTCTATACTTTACTCCCTCAATACTGCTCCAAGTATTATTTAGTCCTTTATAGGATTGTATTTTCCAAACAGAATAATTGTTTTCTTTATATAATTCTTCTTTTTCACCATGGGTAAGAACTAATACATCATGACCTGATTTTGCAAGTCCGTTAGCAAGCTCATAATAAACTGTTGACACGCCGCCTCCACGGGTAGAACCATCTCTGTTAGGAAACTCAAAACTTACCAATAGTATTGAAAGTTTGTTTTTATCACGTGGCTTAGAATTCAAATCTTTAGAATAGAAATTATAAGTTTTATTTTCTTTCTTTTCTTTATTATTTTTAGTTTTTCTCTTATATATAACAGGCATTATATCCTTAACCTCCTTGAAAAATTTATTAACATAACATAGGGTGCTATTTATTAACTATTTGGTGATAGTCAACAAAATTTGTTTTAATAATTCTACATTGCTTTAACAAGTCATCATCATTTATTTTCCATGTGTGTTCATTGCCTGATTGGTTGTGCCTATGAATAACAAAGTTAAAATAGTCAGTACAATAAATTTTATAGTTCTCATTAATGCATATTTCTTGAAACTTAGTGTCCATACCTGAATTTTGGGTAATGGGAAATTTAATGCTTTCAAGTACGCTTCTTTTAATAACCATACTAGAGTCACAAACTTTACTTACATACCTATTTATTTTATATTCACATACTAAAGCTAATATTTTCAAGTTTTCAAAAAATATATAAAAGGCGCCTTTTCCAACAATATCTGCTTTACTTTTAGTGAAAGCTTCCATGGCTTGAGCTAGATAATTCGGACCATAATAGTCATCATCATCAAAAAAAGCAATAAATTCATAATTAGCGTAATTAAAGGCAAAGTTCTTACATTCACTAGTGTTTTTATTTTCATCTAATTTAAAAATCTTAATATTTCCGTAATTTGCAGCCCTTTGTCTGTATTCATCTATATTCATTTTGTTATTGTTAAGTATTATAATCAGCTCTTTTCTTTTATGGGTTTGACGCATAAAATTTTTGAAGACTGAATCTAAATGATTTATCCGATTTGTAGAAGTAATAACCGAAACACCATGATCACTAATGGTTTTTCTTTTATATATAGTAGCCAATATTCTTCCCTCCAAATAACTTGTCTTAAATCCTTCTTTATTTATATATATGAAACTTTACCCATAAGGTTAATTCTGTCACATTGTAAAAAGGACAACATAGTATGAAACAAAAGTAAGTTGAAGTAAATTTGGAGGGAAGAAAATGGAATATATGGATATAGAAATACCTAAGGATAGCAGGTTTTTAGTTTCTGGTGGAGCAGGGTTTATTGGATCAAATATTGTAAGTAAATTACTCCATATGGGATATAAAGTGAGAGTCTTAGATAATTTTTCTACTGGAAAAGAGGAAAACATTGAAGAGTTTTATAATATGCCTAATTTCGAATTAATCCAAGGGGATATTAGAAGCTTAGATGTTTGCCTTAAAGCGAGTAAAGATATTGATTATACTCTCCATCAGGCTGCCTTGGGTTCTGTACCTAGATCAATTAATGAACCGAAAATCACAAATGAAGTAAATACTTCAGGTACTTTAAATATGTTAATTGCAGCAAAAGAAAATAATGTAAAAAGATTTGTATATGCATCTTCTTCATCTGTATATGGAGATGAAGAGTCATTGCCTAAGAAAGAGGAGAATATAGGTAGACAATTATCCCCCTACGCTATTACTAAACATACTAATGAATTGTATGCTCATAACTTTTACTATATATATGGATTAGAAACTATCGGGCTTAGGTATTTTAATGTGTATGGTAAAAAGCAAGATACTGACTCCATATATGCCGCTGTAATACCCAATTTTATTAGTAGCTTATTAAATAATAAAAAACCAATTATATATGGAGATGGAACTCAATCAAGGGACTTCACATATATTGAAGATGTGATACAGGCAAATATAAAAGCTTGCGTAGCCAAGCAAGAGGCTTTAGGAGAAGTGTTTAATGTAGCCAATGGAAGTAAAATATCAATCAATAATTTATATAATATTATATGTAATATATTAAAGAAAAAAGTTAACCCAATTTATGAACCAGCTAGACAAGGTGATGTTAAACATAGTCTTGCAGATATTAGTAAAGCAGCTAGTGTTTTAGGCTATAAGTCAAGATACGGAATAGAAGAAGGGCTGAAAATCATTATAAAGTGGTATCAGGGCCAAGAAAGATATTTAAAATAAAGGGGTGTTTAAAATAGATATTGATAAACAGGGTGATACAGAAGATAAAAACATAAGCATTATTGGCCTAGGGTATGTTGGATTACCTTTAGCAGTTAGTGCTGCTAATAGAGGGCATAAGGTTTATGGTATAGATATATCAAAGGAGCGAATAGATTCCTTATTATCAAGCAAATCATATATTTCAGATGTTAAAGATAGTGAAATTAGTGAAATTATTAATAAAAAACTCATTGTAAGCTGTGATTATTCTAATATTACAAATACGGACACAATAATAATATGTGTACCAACACCTTTGAATAAAAATAAAGAACCAGACCTCAGCTACATTACAAATGTTATGGATGAATTAATTAAGCATATTAGTAAAGGCACTTTGATTGTTTTAGAGAGTACAGTATATCCAGGGGCTACTAGGGAATTAATTGGAAATAATATAGAAGGTAAATTAGATTATGAAATAGGAAAAGATATATTTGTTTGTTTTTCACCTGAAAGAATAGACCCAGGGAATAGAAAATATAACGTAGCAAATACACCTAAAGTAATTGGTGGTTATACAGAGAGATGTCTAGAAAGAGGAAAAATAATGTATGAGAGCTTTATAAATGACATCATACCAGTAAGCTCCCTAGAAGTAGCTGAGATGTCTAAATTACTTGAAAATACATTTAGAAATATAAATATAGCTTTTATAAATGAGATTACAATGATGTGTGACTCAATGAATATTAATATATGGGACGTAATTAGTGCAGCATCTACAAAACCATATGGGTATACTCCTTTTTATCCTGGAGCTGGAGTTGGAGGACATTGTCTTCCCATAGATCCAATATATTTATCATGGAAAGCTAAAACCTTTAAGCACTATAATAGATTTATTGAATTGTCAAGAAGCATAAATGATAATATGCCTAAATATGTGGTAAATAATATTCTTTATATTTTAAATGACCTAGGTAAAGCAGCTAATAACTCTAATATATTAATTCTAGGCATAGCCTATAAAAAGGATTGTGCTGATCTTCGTGAAGCTCCTGCCTTAGAAATAATAGAACTTCTATATGAGTTTGGAGCAAATGTTGATTATTATGACCCATATATAGGAAATTGTGAGATAAAGAACAGTTATAAATACTCTATTGATTTAAATAAAGATTCAATAGATGAATTTGATATCATAGTCATAATTACAGATCATAGCAATGTAGATTATGACATGATTTTTAATAGTAATATCGCAATCTATGATACAAAAAATATAGAAAATGAAAATCCCAATAGTAATGTAATTCTATTAGGAAATTACAAACCCAGCTAAGCAAGGAAATAGAAGATAGTTTAAACTTAAATAATCCTAATTAATTATTAATTAATTAGGATTATTTAAGTTCTTTTAACTACCCAAGGGTATTGACCCTAGACTATTAACCACGAACTACTAACTACTAACTAAAAGCATATTGCCATATCCTTTTACCCTGTAATACCCTTTATGATACTATCAAAATCTTTAAGATGCTGAGCCATTAACTTTTCCTGCTTTATAGTTTCCTGAAGTCGGATTATAAACCTTTCCTCACTCCAATTTTTTTCTCTATTAGAATAAATCCTTACTAGCTGAAAAATCTTATGGGGATACAGTAGATTTAATTTTGTTACAAACCATTCATCTGCTGTTAAAGGGTTGATGCCCTGATATAAAGATAGTATTTTCTCAAGGTTATTTTTAGTAAATTTTTTTCTGTTTTTCATAATATCATATAAAAGCATTCTTATGTCCCAAATAGGCAGAGCGATACCAATATTATCTAGATCAATTATATATAATTCATCCTTTGGAGTTAATATAAGATTATAGTTAGCAAAATCAAAATGACCCAATCCACCATATTTAGAGACCTTTTCACACCATGAAGAATAATATGATTTTTCTAATTGCTTTTCAATTTCTTTTGTACTATTTAAAAAAAATGGTAATTCCTTTATTGCGATTTTTTCAAAATCTGTATTTGAATTTTCATCTTTAATTTTATTTAAAAAATTTTCTAGCATTTTACGGTGCTTTGCATATTTTAATGTATATTCTTTTATAGGATTATAGATAATTTCTTTGTTTTTAGGAAGAAATCCACTAGATACCCTATGGAATTTAGCTAGCTCTCTAACAGAATCCTCTAAATTAGTTTCTTTATTAAACTTTGGTTTATTTCCCTTAATTTCTGACATTAGAATATAAATATTATCGTCTAAGGTTACATATGATTTTTTATCATAAGTCTTATATATCTTTGGTAGATTGACATTATTTAATCTTAAATATTTAATGCAATCTAGTGTAAATTCAGTCCTTTCTATATCATAAGGTAATTTTTTTAAAATTTTACTACCTCTATCAGTTCTAACCCACCAAACAGACCTGTTTTCTTTATGTCTATTTAGCTCTATTTCATTAATTTCATAGGGATAATTAGATAGAACACTATATAGGGACTTTTCATCTAAATATTTCACAATTAAAATTCACTCCTTTATAGTTTAAAATTCCTTTGTTTAATATACTGTATTCGAATATATAAATTAATGTTATATAGAGCTGATAAATCTTTAAAACAAAAGCCTATAATGATATAATCATATCAGCCATCGGATAAAACTAAAAAGAGGGTGTTATAAATGAATAAACCTTTAGCTGATAAAATTAGACCACAAACCCTTGAAGAAGTATTTGGTCAAAAGCATATCTTAGGAAATGGTAAAATACTCAATAGGGTATTAGAATCTGGACGTATTACCAATATGATTTTTTATGGTCCCCCTGGTGTAGGGAAAACTACTGTAGCCAATATAATTGCAAATATGACAAATAAAAAATTTTATAAACTAAATGCTACCAATGCGGGAGTTAAGGATATAAAGAATATAATAGATGATTTAGATACCTTGTTTTCTATAGGGGGAGTACTTTTATATCTTGATGAGATTCAAAATTTTAATAAAAAGCAGCAGCAATCCCTCTTAGAATATATAGAAAATGGGAAAATAACACTTATTGCAAGCACTACAGAAAATCCATATCACTATATATATAAGGCAATACTTAGTAGATCAACTATATTTGAATATAAGCCATTAGAAAAAAAGGATATTATTGAGGGGCTAGAAAGGGCAATTAAAATAGAACAAAAGGAACTAAAGAAAGTAAATATTGAATACGATGATAGTGTTTTGGAATATATAGCAGAAGTAAGCAATGGAGATTTAAGAAAAGCCATTAATTCTATAGAGCTTGCTATTTATTCAACTGAACCAAGTAGTAGTGGTAGTATATTTATAGATATAAATATAGCCCATGATTGTACACAAAGGAAAATATTAAATTATGATAAATTTGGTGATAGTCATTATGATATATTAAGTGCTTTTCAGAAATCAATTAGGGGAAGTGACCCTGATGCATCTATCCATTATTTAGCTAGATTAATTGAGGCTGGGGATTTAATCTCCATTTGTAGAAGGCTTTTGGTTATTGCTGCTGAGGATATTGGACTTGCCTATCCCAATGCAATTACTATAGTAAAAAGCTGTATAGACTCTGCCATGCAGCTGGGTTTTCCGGAAGCGCGCATTCCATTAGCCCAAGCTGTTATAATTCTTGCCACATCACCAAAATCTAATTCAGCCATAGTAGCTATAGATTCAGCATTACAGGATATACACTCAAAGGATATTGGAGACATACCCTCTCATCTTAAGGATTCTCATTATAGTGGTGCCGAGACTTTAGGTAGGGGTATAACCTATAAATATCCCCATAGCTACGAAAAGAATTATGTGAAACAAAGCTATATACCTTCTAACTTAAAGGGAGTTAATTATTATGATCCAGGTAATAATAAGTACGAAGAGAAAGCAAGAGAATATATGGAATATTTAGAAAAATAAGAATCCATTCTATTTTTATTGGGTTTGAATCCAAGAAGAATAGAATTTTTTTTCGTAAGTAGCTTAAGCCTCTTAATATCAATAAACACTTTGAAAATCAAAGGAAAATTTTATCATAATTGAATGTTGACAAAACTACTTGGGTATAATATACTTGTAAATGAATTCCAAGCATTCTACTAGGGATTGGGAGGTAGTGTATTATGAAGCTTTCGACTAAAGGAAGATACGGACTTAAGGCTATGTTTGACCTCGCATTGAACTATGGGGAAGGACCAATAGCTTTAAACAATATTGCAGAAAGGCAAAGTATATCTGTTCATTATCTTGAACAATTAATTGCCACATTGAGAAAGGCTGGTTTAGTAAGAAGCGTTAGAGGTGCCCAAGGAGGATACATGCTAGGGGATAGACCAGAAAACATAACAGTAGGGGATATTATAAGGGTATTAGAAGGACCTATTGCCCCTTCAGATTGCGTTATTCAAGATGAAGATAGTGAATGTAGCAAAGCTGACTCCTGTGTTACAAGAACAATCTGGGAGAGGATAAAGGTTAGCATTGAGGATGTTGTGGATTCTATTACATTAAAGAATATGGTAGAGGATTATATAAAGCTACATAACTCAGATTCTTTTATGTATTATATATAGATTTAAATTGGTTAAGTCCAAACTATTATAGAAATTATAAGTTACTAGGGAGATGATTATAATGAGTAAAAGAGTTTATTTAGATTATTCAGCTACAACTCCTACTAAGAAAGAAGTAGTAGATGTTATGATGCCATACTTTACAGAGATATATGGAAATCCATCTAGTATTTATTCCTATGGTAGAGAAGCGAAGAAAGCTCTAGATGAATCAAGACAGAAGATAGCTAAGGCTATTGGAGCAGATTCCAAGGAAATTTTCTTTACAGGTGGAGGCTCAGAAGGTGATAATTGGGCAATCAAAGGAATAGCTAACGCAAATAAGACTAAGGGTAATCATATAATAACTTCTAAGATTGAGCACCATGCAGTATTACATGCATGTGAATATTTAGAAAAGAATGGGTTTGAAGTTACTTATTTAGATGTAGATGAGTATGGAGTAATTAATTTAGATCAACTTAAATCATCAATTACTGATAAGACAATACTTATTACCATAATGTATGTTAATAATGAAATAGGAACAATACAACCGATTAAAGAAATTGTTAAAATTGCCAAAGAAAATGGAGTGTATTTTCACACCGATGCAGTTCAAGCCCTAGGAAATATGGATATAGATGTAAAAAAATTAGGGGTAGACTTAATGAATTTTTCTGCCCATAAGATATATGGTCCAAAGGGAATAGGAGCAATGTATATTAGAAAGGGCGTTAAGATAGATCCATTGATTCATGGTGGAGCTCAAGAAAGAAGAAGACGAGCAGGAACTGAAAATGTAGCCAGTATTGTTGGCTTCGCTAAGGCTGTAGAAATGGCTACTGAAGACCTAGATAGTCATGTTCAGCATCTAACAAACCTTAAAGACAAGCTTATTGTAGGAATACAAGATAATATTGATTATGTTAGGTTGAATGGACATCCCATAAATAGACATCCGGGAAATGTAAACTTTTGCTTTGAATTTATTGAAGGTGAATCCCTACTCCTAAGTCTAGATATGGTAGGAATATCAGGTTCAAGTGGTTCAGCTTGTACGTCTGGTTCCTTAGATCCATCCCATGTACTCATGTCCATTGGGTTAACCCATGAAATAGCCCATGGCTCTTTAAGACTAACTATTGGAGACTTTACAAAAGAAGAAGACATAGATTACGTTATAGATCATCTTCCTAAAATTGTTGATCGATTAAGACAAATGTCACCATTATATGAGAAGGTAAAGGGAGGACAAAAAAATGTATAGTGAAAAGGTTATGGAGCATTTTATGAGCCCGAGAAATGTTGGGGAAATAGAAAACGCCGATGGAATAGGAGAAGTAGGTAATGCCAAGTGTGGAGATATAATGAAGATGTATCTAAAAATTGATGATGGTATTATTACTGATATAAAGTTCAAAACATTTGGATGTGGATCCGCTATAGCAACATCTAGTATTGCAACAGAAATGATCAAAGGAAAAACAGTAGAAGAAGCAGTTAAACTAACTAATAAAGCTGTAGTGGAAGCCTTAGATGGTCTACCATCTCAAAAAATTCACTGCTCAGTTCTGGCAGAACAAGCTGTAAAGTCAGCAGTGTATGATTATTCAAAGAAAAAAAATATAGTTATAAAAGGAATGGAAAATTATAAGCCTATGGATGATGACCATGATCTCCATGAAGAAATTGAAGAATAGAGTAACGATATTGAAATTATTTAAAATGCACTTTAATAGTGCATTTTTTTTTGTTTTAAAGAGAAACTATAGTATAAATAGAAATACTATAAAAATGGTGATGAAATGTTGAAAATTAGTGAAATTATTGGCTTTCCAATCATATGCTTAGACACACAAAAAAAAGTAGGAGAGATAAGAGATGCTTTGCTTAATTTAAATAATAATAAGATAATAGGCTTCGTAATAGATTGTGGTAGCTTAATGCATCGTGCTAAATTTGTTGACTATAATACAATTTATTCAATTGGTAATAATCTAATCACTATTAAGTCTAAAAAAGTTCTTTCCTTAAATAAAAGCATTAATTTGAAAAAAGATGACTATTACTTAAGCAAAAGCATTGAAGGGATGGAAGTTATTACTGAAAATGGAGATATTCTAGGATTTATTCATGATATATTTTTTGAAAAAATTGAAGGAAATTTATTGGGATTGATGTTAACTAATGGAATACTTGATGATATATTATCGGGAGTTCAAATATTACCAATGGACAAGTCATTTATTTATTCTAAAGAAAAGCTTATTATTGAGGATAAGATTAAAAATATTATAGTAGATAATATTGGTGGATTGAAAAAATTACTTGAATTAGAAAGATGAAATAGCGGAACAATAGATATATAAGTTTTTACTATAAATAAAAAAGGAGGTTTAATATATGAGAGGAAGGTTTAGCGCAGGAATTGTAGCAGGAAGCATAATTGGAGCTACAGCAGGTATGTATGCACTTCATAGAACAAATCCTAGACAAAGAAGAAGATTAATGAGAAGAGGCGGAAGAGCCATTAGAAATGCCTCTAAAGCAATGGATGTAGTTTCATCAATAAATATGTTCAAATAAAATAAAAGCAGCTATTTATTTAGCTGCTTTTAAAAAATTCATAGAATGGTGATAATTATGACTAATGAATTTACTAATATTGCAGAATTAAGTAAGTCCTTATTTTTAAGCAAACTATACTTTACAACTAAAATCACAATAAATATTTTATTGTTTGTACTTATAATTTTCATTTTATATTATTTAATAAACATAGGTAACAAATATATTGCATTTAGAAAAAAAGTAAAAATTGAAAGAAAGCATTATTCTATTTTTGTATTAATATTACTAATTATTTTCTTTATAGTAATATTATATTTGTTAAGGGGAATCATATTTAAGCATTTAACGCCAATCATATGGGCTATAATATTATCATATCTATTAAATCCAATTGTACATAAGCTTATGGAATTAAATATCTCAAGGATTTGGAGTGTAGCTATTATATATATAGGGATTTTTTCTATGATTATTGTATTTGGGTTTACCTTCACTCCAAGGTTGATTAAAGAGATTAGAGGACTTGTAGATGTATTGCCAGTATATACAAATGAAGTTTTTGAATTTATAAACACAATATACGAAAAGTATGTTATTAATATAGATAACCTACCTCCAGAATTTATTGGAGTTGAAGTAGCAATAAGAGAATATTTGAATTCTACTCAAATTTATATCATTGATTTCTTTAGACAGATCACTGAAAGAGGACTAAACTTTTTTTCGAATATTGTCAGTATTGTATTAATACCTATATATGGATTTTATTTTTTAAAGGATACAAATTACTTTAAGAGAAAAGTAATATTAGCAGTACCTACCAAAACAAGGAGTGAGGTTATAGCTGTTGCAAGGGATATAAATAAGCTTTTAAGCAAGTTTATTAGAGGTCAACTAATAATAGCGGCAATTGTAGGCGTTATGAGTATAATTACTCTGTTATTGTTGGAGGTAGATTTTGCATTTCTAATAGGAACTATCGCAGGGATAGCTAATGTAATACCATATTTCGGACCAATAATTGGATCAATACCAGCGGTTATTGTAGCTTTAATAGATGATCCTATAAAAGCAATATGGGTAATTATTGCATTCTTTATAATACAACAGATTGAAAGCGCAATTTTATCTCCTAAAATTGTGGGAGATAGTGTAGGACTTCATCCTGTTTTAGTTATTTTGGCTTTGCTTATTGGAGGACAATTATTTGGATTGCCAGGCTTGTTATTTGCTATTCCCATAACTGCAAGCATCAAAATTATTTTGAAGCATATATCCAAATCTTTGATTAAAATATAGTTTTTTATTTTTCCATTGAC
>SWCB01009183.1_pt1 | contig 18365 bp, 15 predicted proteins | sample 4692901 | NCBI WGS metagenome assembly SWCB01 (sample SAMN10267276, study PRJNA491770) | bioreactor metagenome | isolation source: DHS bioreactor inoculated with subseafloor sediment | place: Japan: off Shimokita Peninsula | collected 2006-08 | reverse complement strand
GGGGGTTGTCCTGCTCGCGGGCCTGGTCCTGCGGGGTGCGGACCTCAGCGGTGAATTCGACCTCGACCTGCGGGACCGGGGCGCCGACGGCCTGGGCCTTGCGGGCGATGGCCTGCTCCACGTCGTTCTTGATCACATCCTTGAGCGGGCAAGCGGGAGTGGTGAGGTTGACCACGATTTGGGCCGTCTCACCCACCATCTCGGCCTTCTTGATCATGCCCAGCGTCACCAGATCGCGATGCAATTCGGGGTCGTTGACGGTCGCCAAGGCTTCGATGAGGTGGTCGTTGCTGAGGGCCATGGGTCGCTCCGCTTCACGGTCTGGGGACAAGGGGTCGGCAACTCCGCCATGGAATCGCCGCGCAAGGGGTCGATGATAGGCCCAAGGGCGGCCCATGCCCACCACTCAAGGCCCGCCGAGGCTGGGGTTTGGGAGGTGTGGCGGCCTGGGAATGCAGCCCGGGCGCGCCGGGGCAGTATGGTATGCAAAGCTCCGTCCGGGTCCCCGGCGGCCTCCAGACCCCACACACCAGGCGAGGAAGTCATGACGCAGACCACACCCACCACCGCGACGAGCAACGGCAAGCCGACCACCAAGAAGAAGGGCGGCTCGCGCTCGACGAAACGACGCCTCATCACCGCCGAAGACATGAAGTGCTTCGTGCTGGTGTCCGACGCCCAGGTATCGCCCGGCGGCGATCGGGTGCTCTTCACGCGGCAACATCTGGGCGAGAAGAACAAGAAGCTGAACAACCTCTGGCTCGCTGACGCCAAGGGCGGCGAACCCCGCCAGTTCACCTCCGGCGGCGCCGATGGGCACGGCCGCTGGTCGCCGGATGGCAAGCAAATCGCTTTCATCAGCGGTCGCGCCAAGCCGATCCAGCAGATCTTCCTGATGCCCGCCAACGGCGGCGAGGCCACGGCGCTCACCAAGTTCCCAGAGGGCACGATCGGCGGCTTCAAGTGGTCGCCCGATGGAACCTCGCTGGCCGTCACCTTCCGCGACGCCGAGCCCGACTTCAGCCAGGAAGCCGCCAAGAAACGCAAAGAGGAAGGCCTGAGCGATCCCCCGCGCGTGCTCGATGACATCACCTACCGGCTCGACGGCGACGGCTACTTCGGCGGGCAGCGCTTCGGCCTCTACATCGTCGACGCCGCCACGGGCGAACATCACAAGGTCTACGACAAGGACGCCCTGGGCTGGTTCAGCTACGACTGGTCGCCCAACAGCAAGCAGATCGCCCTCGCCACGAACCGCGACAAGCGGGCGATCATGAACATCTGGAACTACAAGCTGACCATTCTGGATGTGAAGACGAAGAAGACGCGAGACCTTCAGAGCGTGCCGGTCGGCATCAAGGAAGCGGTCACCTGGTCGCCGGATGGCAAGTGGATCGCTTACTCCGGGCAGGACTCGAAGAAGACCATCTGGGGCTGCCACAACATGCATCTCTTTGTCGTTAACGCCAAGACCGGCGCCACGAAGAAGATCAGCGCTGACAGCGACTACTGCCTGCAGGTGGCGACGCTGGGCGACACGGCGGAGGCGGCCTTCGAGTCGACCATCCGCTGGACCGCCGACAGCAAGAATCTGCTCTGCCGGGTTGGTTGGAACGGCAACGGCCACATCGCCTCCATCCCCGCCAAGGGAGGCGCCTTCACTTTCCTCACCGACGGCGGCGCGAACTGGGACTTCGGCTTCCTGAGCGCCGACGGCAAACGCCTGGGCGCGGTGACGCAGTCCCACACCAAGCTCGTGGAGGTGCACCTGGTCGAACTTGCGGGCACCGGTGTGAAGACGACGCCGCTCACCGACTTCAACGGCGCGTTTCTCAAGGAAGCCCTCATCGCCAAGCCCGTCGAGAAGTGGCTCACCACGCCCGACGGCACCAAGGTGCACTGCTGGATCATGAAGCCGCCCAACTTCAAGGCCGGCAAGAAGTATCCGGCGGTACTGGAAGTGCACGGCGGGCCGCACACGCAGTACGGCAGCGCCTTCTTCCACGAGTTCCAGGTCCTGGCAGCAGCGGGGTACGTCGTCTTCTTCGCCAACCCGCGGGGCAGCAAGGGCTACGGCGAAGACCATTGTGCTTCCATCCGAGGCGACTGGGGCAACAAGGATTGGATCGACCTGGTCACCGTCAAGGACTACATGAAAAAGCAGTCCTACATCGACGACAAGCGTCTGGGCATCATGGGCGGCAGCTACGGCGGCTACATCACCAACTGGGCCATCGGGCACACGCACGACTTCGCCGGGGCCATCACCGATCGCTGCGTCTCCAACATGATCAGCATGTCGGGTAGCAGCGACTTCCCGCTTGTCCCCGATGAATACTGGGAGGGGTGCCCCTGGGATCGCCCGGAGAAGCTCTGGCAGCAGAGTCCGATCGCGCACTTCAAGGGCGCCAAGACGCCGACCCTGATCATTCACAGCGAAGGCGACCTGCGCTGCAACGTGGAGCAAGGCGAGCAGGTCTTCTCCGCCCTCAAGGTGCTCAAGGTGCCCACACGCCTGGTGCGCTACCCGCGATCGACGTTCCACGGCATGTCGCGCGGCGGGCCGGTCGACCTGCGCATCCACCGCCTCGGCCAGATCCTGGAGTGGTGGAAGAAGTACCTGAAGTAAGCGTTGGCGCGGAGGCCCCACGTGTCTTCACGTGGGGCTAAGCGCGGGAGATATCGCAACCCACTTAGCCCCCGGTGAACACACCGGGGGTTTTGCCTTGTTCAGAAAAAATAGGGACAGCTCTGCTCTGTAGAGAACCTCTGCCTGTGCGGTGTGTGTTCGCAGGCTTAGAGCTCTGGTCGTGACCTACGATTCGGTATGCAGACCTCCAAGTCACCACGGATGGTGGCGGTCGTCGCGTTGCGTATCGGCAAACGGAGCTTGCCGATGTACGCTCACCGCTTCTCGCCTCACACCTTCACCCAGCCGCAGTTGTTCGCCTGTCTGGTGCTCAAGTCCTTCTTCCGCACCGACTATCGCGGCATCGTCGCCATGCTCCGCGATATGCCGCACTTGTGCCGAACACTGGGTCTCCGGCGTCTGCCACACTACACGACGTTGCAGCAAGCCAACCATCGACTGCTGCGCTTCGCCCAGGTGTGCCTCCTGCTCAACGCCTCCTTCCAACTGCTCATGGGGCGACGCACACGCGTGCCTTGGGCGGCGGCCGACTCAACCGGCTTCGAGTCCTCACGCATCAGTCCCTACTTCGTCAAGCGGCGTCGCCGAGGGCAGAATAGCCTGCAAAGCCCGCTCTACGAGACCACCACCTACACGCGCTATCCCAAGTTGGCGGTGCTGAGCGACTGCGGCACGCACATGATCCTCGCCGTTCGCCCGACGCGCGGTCCGACGCCCGATGTCGCGGAACTGCTCGGCCTGCTACGGCAGTTGATCCCGCGGGCGTCAATCCAACGCCTCCTGGCCGACGCCGGCTATGACAGTGAGTTGAATCATTGCTTACTCCGCGAAGGTTCGGACATCCGTAGCTACATCCCACCCAAGCGTGGTCGGCCGACGGAGAAGCCCGCGACCGGTCGCTACCGCCGCTTGATGCAGCGACTGTTCCAGGATCCGGAGGAGATTGGCTACGGACAACGTTGGCAGGTAGAGACGGTGATGAGCATGCTGAAGCGCAACCTCGGCTGCGCTGTGGCCGGCCGCAGCTACTGGAGTCAGTGCCGGGATCTGCTACTCAAGGCAGTCACCCACAACGTCATGATCGTCCGGAGCAGGAGAGCTTCTCTACAGAGCAGGACAGCTCCCATTTTCCAAGAATAGGGAGCTGTCCCTATTTTCTAGAACCGAAACGTCCAGCCGATCTTGGCGGTGATGTCCGTCTCGGTGAAGGTATAGCTGTCGTCTTCGCGGTCGACGGCCTGGTTGATGACGAAGTAGACCTCGTTGCCGGGCTGAATGATCCAGTGCACCTTGCTGTTGACGCCGATCGACTCAGAGACGTTGTCGTACTGCGTGTAGGTCGACCAGGAGAGATCCGGTGTGAACTGCACCGTGGCGCGGGCGCGCATGATGCGCGTCAGGAAGTCGCCTTCGTCGAGGTGCACATCGTTGACGCTGTACTCGGCGGACAGGTTGAAGTGGCTGCTCGGGCGCCAGTTGAGGCCCAGGTAGTAGTCCTCACGCGTGCCGGTGAAGAACTCGCCGCCGCCGATGCGGAAGGTGGCGTCGATGGGCCGGGCCTGGGAGGTCTGGAAGTAGAGGTCGTAGCGATCGAACTTGTAGCTGCCCGGGGCCAGGACGACGCCGTCGGAAATCTCGAAGGTGTCGGTGAGAACCTCCCGCTGGCGCGAGATGTCGAGATCAATGTAGTCGCCGGGCTCGGTTCGAAGGCTAAAGACATTGAACTCGAGGTTGCGCGTCTCGACGTTGCCCTCCAGATCGGTGACGACGTAGAAGTCGCCGCCGACGTCGATGGAGCGGATGGAGTCGTGGTCGGGTCGAAAGCGGTAGCGCCAGTCGCCGAAGTACTCGTGGATGCCGCGGCGGGGGACGAAGCCGAGCGTCGCGTCGTAGTCGGAGTCGATGCGGGTGTAGCCGACGCCCCAGTCGATGCGGTCGTTGGGATAGCTGAGCTTGACACCGTAGGCCGAGCCGCCGTGCTCGCCGTCGGCGGAGGAGTCGCTGCCCAGTTGCCAGGCGTGGGCTTGCAGTGTCTTGCCGTCGAAGAGATCGCTGGTGCGGTAGTTGAAGTCGAAGCCGCCCGTCCAGGCGTCGGAGGTGGAGTTGGGGTCGCCGTGCGTGAAGATGGCCCCGATGGTGGATTGCTCAAACACATTGATCGAACCCCGGCCCACGAAGAGGTTCTTGTCGCCCAGTTCGTCGTCGTGCTTCATCTGCACATCGAGCAGGCCCAGGTTCAGGTTGTCGAGGCGGCCGGTCAGCTTGGCGCCGACGAGGATGTCCTTCTCCTCGCCGCCCGGGCCGATGCCGATGCGGCGGGAGTGGAAGGGCAGGGGATTGCGCCGAATGCCGCCGAAGTTGAAGATGCCGGCATCCTGCAGGAAGAAGTCGCGCTTCTCGGGGAAGAAGAGGGGAAACCGGGTCAGGTTGACCTGGCGATCGTCGACCTCGGTCTCGGCGAAGTCGGTGTTGAAGGTCGTGGCCAGGGTGAGCGAGGGCGTGACCTTGTAGAACATGTCGAAGCCGGCGTCGAGGTCGAGATCCGACTGGCCCTTCTCGTGCTCGCGCCTGAAGGTGCCGATGCCGTAGGGCTTGATGTCGAGGCCGAGGCCCTGGTCGATGTCACGGATACCTTCGATGACGCCGGCGTCGGCAAAGGAGTTGAAGCTCTTATCACGCGAAGGCGAAGCCCAGCGGGCGTACTCGTTCTTGCGGCGAATGAAGCGCAGAACGTTCAGCCCCCAGCGATCCGTGTCCGGGTTGAAGGAAATCGTCTTGAAGGGGATGGCGATCTCGAGGGACCAGCCTTCCGCGTCGATGGAGGCTTCACATTCCCAGATGCCATCCCAGCTCTTGTTGAAGTCGCCATTCGCCTCGATGAGGGCGTCGCCGTGCCCGCCCAGGGGGTTGGCGTCGAAGTAGTAGCCGTTGCGCCGACTGAAGTACGGATCGACGACGATGCTGATGCGGTCGTCGGCGGCGAGGGAGGCGTCGCGGCGCATCTGCGTGGCGACGATCCCCTCCGCCTCGCTGTCGAAGCAGCGCACGCCGAGGTAGAGGAAGTTGCGATCGTAGAGCAGGCGCAGCTCCGTCCGCTCGCTGCAGGGTTGGCCCTCGTCGGGTTCGGTCTGGAGAAACTCCTCGATGACCGTCGCAGCTTCCCAGGCCGCGTCGTCCAGCACGCCGTCGATCGTCGGGGCAACGTCGGTGCGCGTGATCTCGGCGTGGGGCAGGCCCGGATCGATGAGGACGTCCGGCTCTTCCGCCGACGCGGGCGCAGGGGCAGCGACAGTCACAGCCAGAGGAAGGGATAAGAACGCAAGGCGAACGGACATGCGGGACTCCAGCCCGGGCGGAATCGAGCGGGTGAGTGGGACCGCAGTGTACCGCCAAACGTTGATTTTAGATCGCCCCGAGGAGCGGCAACGACAGAGCCGCGTTGTCTCAACGCCGGCGAGGCGAGCGCCGCGAGCCTCGAAAGGCCCAGCAGGCAGAGACGCCTGCTCCACTGCCCCGTGACATGGTGGTGGGGCAGGCCTCTGCGCCTGCCTCGGTCTCGGTCCTGACCTAGATCCCCTGCGAAACCGCCACCAGCTTGGCCAGCGTGTCCAGCGCCCGACCCGTGTCGATGGCGGCGGAGGCGGCCTCGTACCCGCCCGCCAGATCCGCCACCACCCCCGCGATGAAGAGCGCCGCCCCAGCGTTCAGGCAGGCCATGGCTCGCTCGTGCCCGAACTGCGGCTCGCCGGCAAGCACGCCTTCGATCCGTCGCTGGGCGTCGTCGATGTCGGCGGCTTGCAGATCCGCCAGCCCACCGGGCGGCGGGGCGATGCCCAGGTCGCTCGCGTCGATCGTCGTCAACTCTACCTCGCCGTTCTCCAGAAGGGCGGCATGCGTGGGAGCGGTGGTCGAGAGTTCGTCGAGCCCGTCCTCGGAATGAACGACCAGGGCCCGCTCCGCCCCGAGATGCTGCAGGGCCTCCGCCATCGGCTGCATGAGTTCGCGACGGTAGACGCCGATCAGTTGCCGCGTCGCCCCGGCGGGGTTGGTCAGCGGGCCCAGCAGGTTGAAGATCGTGGGAAACCCCAGGCTCTTGCGCGGGCCGATGGCGTACTTCATCGCCGGGTGATGGTGGATGGCAAACGAGAAGCAGATGCCGGCCTGTTCCAGGCAGCGACCCTGCACCTCGGGAGAAGCATCGACGTTGACGCCGAGCGCCTGCAGGATCTCCGCCGACCCTCGCCCGGTGCGCGAACGGTTGCCGTGCTTGGCGACCTGGGCCCCGGCGGCGGCAGCGATGAGGGCGGCGGCGGTGGAGACGTTGAAGGTCTTGGGCGCTCCCCCCGTGCCGCAGGTGTCGATGGTCTGCGTCAGGTTGTGAGGCACCCGGGTGACGTGCCGCCGCATGGTTCGTGCAGCCCCGACGATCTCGTCAACGGTCGGGCCGCGCTGTTGCAGGAGCGTCAGCAGGCCGGCGATCTGGGCCTCGTCCGCCCCGCCGGAGAGGATGGATTCAAAGGTCTCGGCGGCGGCGTCCTCGCTGAGCGTCGCGCCCGCGAGCAGGTTCTTCAGCGTCTCTTGCATGCGGCCTGTATCGGGTGAGGGGGCGCGAAAGTCAAGCGTTTTGTGGATCGGTCGCGAGGTGGACCCCGTTTGGCGGCGTGGGCATGATGCGCCGGATCGGCCCAGTCCCCCGTTTGGCGGCGTGGGCTTGCCCCGCGCTCTGTGGCGCATGCCGCGCCAAGCTCGGGGTGAACCCCGCCGCGAAATGGGGGGGGCGCGGATCGGGCGCATTTCCTACACTGCGGCCATGCTCACCCTCGCGGCCTGGCTGCACGACATCGATCCCTTCATCTGGCGCATCAGCGGCAACTTCGGCATCCGCTGGTACGGGGCTGCCTATCTGCTGGGCTTCGCCGTCGGCTATCTCATCCTCCGCCACCTGGCCAAGCGCGAGCGCATCGGCCTCAAGCCCGAGCAGGTCGGCGACTTCATCATGGCGCTGGTCATCGGCGTGCTCGTCGGCGGCAGGCTCGGCTCGGTGCTGCTCTACAACATCGATCTGCTCTGGACCATCGACTCCAGCCCGCCCTGGTGGGGCGTCCTTGCCATCAACCGCGGCGGCATGGCCAGCCACGGCGGCATGGTCGGCTGCCTGCTCGGCTGCTGGTGGTTCTGCAGACGCAACGATGTGCCCATGCTGCAGCTCTGCGACCTCGTCGCCTTCGTCGCGCCCATCGGCCTCGGGGCCGGACGCATCGCCAACTTCATCAACGGCGAACTGCTCGGCAGGCCCGTCGGCGCGGGCGAGTCACTTCCCTGGGCGGTGAAGTTCCCGCAGGAAATGTCGACCTACTGGGCGAACCCGCCCAAGTACTTCCAGGCCGAGTCGCTCGCCCAACTTGAACCACTCTGTCGGCGCTACGGGGAAATCACCGAAATCGAATGGCGCCAGGTGCTCGAGCAGCCGCAAACGGATTGGGCGATCTCGGCGATGTATCGGCTCACCGAGAACCTGACCGGGGCGATCCAGCGCGGCGAGGAACAGGCCATCCGTATTGTCGAACCTTTGCTCACGGCTCGGCATCCCTCGCAGTTGTATCAGGCGCTCGCGGAAGGGCTGATCCTGGGACTCGTACTATGTCTCGTGTGGCTAAAGCCGCGCCGCGGCGGCGTCGTAGTCGGCTGGTTCCTGATGGTGTACGGCGTGCTGCGCCTGGTAACCGAGCATTGGCGCTTGCCCGACGCGCACTTGCAAGTGCAGCGGATTCTGGGGCTGAGTCGCGGGCAGTTGTATAGCTTGCCGCTCATCGCAGCCGGGGTATTGCTGATCGTGTGGGCAGCGCGCAAGAGCGCCACGCATGGCGGCTGGTGGCGTGGGGCAGCGGTGGTCGAGGGTGGAGGGACGAGTCTCGGGTGAGGGACCGGCTGTGAGTCACGGGCGATTCTCGGGTAGAATCCCAGCGTCGGCATTGTGGTGTCGGCAGGTTCGGGGTCCGCTCGTGCGAAGGGACGACCGTGGAGTTCCGCTCTTTCAGACTAGATCGAGGCAAGAAGAAAGGCGCGGTGGATCCGCTGGCCCGGCCATGCGTGGCCTGCGGCTACGACCTGCGCCATCGCGTCATCGACGACCTCTGTCCCGAGTGCGGGCAGCCAGCGTGGTGCTCCGTCACCACGGGCGTGCTGGCGTGGCCGCGGCCGTACGTCCTGCGGGCGGCGCGAGGACTGCGGCTGGCATTTCTTGGCTACGTGGCGTGGCTGCTGACCACGCCGGCGCTGCTTCTCGCGGGCTTGTTCACCGAAGTGTCCAGTTGGTGTTCCGGAGCTGCGGCGCTCGTCGCCAAGGCGGTGTTGGTGTTCTTCATCGTGGTGGGGATTCTCCTGCTGCTGCTCGGATTTGTATTGCCCGCCCTCGGATGGGCGACCTTCACGGGCCTCACCAGGCACTGGGACGATGACGAGCCGCGAGGCCTGCGCCGCTGGCGCCTGACGGTCAGGATCAGCTCCCCCTTCCTTCTGGTGCTTCCGTTCTTGACGATCGTGGGAACACTGGTGACGTGGGAGTTGGAGAGTGAGTTGGTGGACGCACTGCTCCTCGTCTCCTTCTGCCTCACGATGGGGCTGTGGTTCGTGCAGATCGGAGCGGGCGGCGCGCACTGCCAGGTCTTTGCGCTCTACCTCGGCGGACGGGGAATCGTGGCCGAGGCGCAGAAGATCATGGGCATTCGCTTCCTCGTCTTGATGCTCATAGGCGCCGGCCTGTGTTGTCTTCCGATCGAGCTTCTGGCGTTCCTTGGGGCCATGGTCGTGATACTTCTGCCCTTCGGGGCAGCGGGGAGCACCGCGAACGTCTTGCACAAGCTGCGCAAGCGCCTCCAGTCGGTCCTCCTCGAGTACGACGCAGCCCATTGGCCCGGGGGGGACGGCAGTGGTTGAGAAGAGCCCCAGCAGGCCGTCGACGCCGCCGCGTGCGCTGGAGCGCGACTACACCTGCCTCGGCTGCGGCTACAACCTGCGCGGGCAGCCGGAGCGGGGGAGCTGTCCTGAGTGCGGGCTGCCTGTGGCGAAGTCGCGGCTCGGCGATCTCCGCGAGCAGCCAGCGGCCTATCTCCGGCGCGTCAAGCTTGGATTGGCGCTCGTGCTGACGGGGTACTTGTGTTGGCTGGGAGCGCTGGTGGCGATGCTACCTTTCGCCGCGGGCATGAATCTCGTGAACGACAACGAGTGGGTGGCCGCCATTGTTTGTCTGCTGAGTGGCCTGGTGCTGGCAGCGTGCGTCCTCTGGGGGCTCGCCGGCCCATCTCTTGGCTGGTGGGTTGCCACCTCACGACAGCCAGAGTCAGCGTCGATGCTGGGTCGGGGGCTCGTCGAGCGTCGCGCGGTACGTGTGCTCACGCCGATTCTCGCCTGCTCGGTATTGGTCACGATCGTCTCGGTCGTACGGGACATCGCAGCCGGCGGCCGGCAGGGCGACCTCTTCATCGCCTCCGGGACGGTGCTGAGCATCCTGTGGTACCTGCTCGTCATCCTCGGCCAGCGTCTTCTCAATCAGTGGGCGTGGAGTATGGCGGAGCGTCACCAACTCCGGATCGGGAGAACTACGTCGCAGCTGCTGGTGGCTGCCCCCGTCTTGGTGGTGTACTCACAGATCGTCGAGCCACTGGTGCGCCCCTGGCTGCCGTACCCGGTGGTTGGCGTATACCTTGATGTGGGCGCTATCGTATTGCTCATCGTGGCGCTGGCTTGTCACGTCATGTGTTTACGGGAAGTGCAGACGATCGTGAAGCACGCGCACCACGACGCGGCGCAGCGGGAAGGGCGGGGCGACCATCATGCCTAAGGACGCCACATCACGGTCCATGAACCGCGTCCAGCAGGATCTCGGTTGGACCGGAAGTGAAGGTGGGTTGGAAGAGCGGCAGCCGACGCCTTGAGCGTCGGCGGCCGCCCCGCGTCGACACGCCGCGGCTCGGATTCGGATCGTGACCCATGGGCGTCAGGGAACAGAGCCGCGTTGTGTCAACGCGGGCGAGGCGAGCGGAGCGAGTCTCGATGGGGCTCTGCGGTGAGTCACGGGCGATTCTCGGGTAGAATCCCAGCGTCGGCGCAGTGGTGTCGGCAGGTTCGGGGCCCGCTCGTGCGAAGGGGCAGGTGTGGCTGAAGAAACCGAGCATTCGGATCGGACGACAGAGGCAAACGAGCCGCCGCCGGCGCTGGCGGACCTGCTCTGCCTCGCCTGTGGCTACAACCTGCGCGGGCTGCGCCCTGGGGGTGTGTGTCCGGAGTGTGGCCTGCCTGTCGAGCGTACGCTGCGCGGGGGGCGGCTCTACTTCGCGGAGGCGAGCTACCTGCGGGCCCTGCTGCGCGGCAGTCGTTTCGTGATCACCAGTGCTTGGGTGGCTCTGTTCGGCGGGGTCCTGCTGGGGGCCTGGGCGGCAACGGCGGATGGACATGGAAGCGATGCAGTTGAACTGCTCCGCTCGCTTGCAGGTGTTGTCGCGGTCGCCTCGTTCTTTGTCCTCGCGCCGGGGATCTTCATTGCCGGCTGGTTGCTGCTGACGCGCCGGGATGACCAGTACGCGGGCAGCGAGCGGGCCCTCAGCGCGCGCCGGCTTACCCGCCTGCTGGCGATTCTCCTCGGCGTTGCGCACCTGATCTGGATCGTTCCCATGTTGGCGAGCTACTTCGCGGTGTTGTCGCTCGCTGTCGGCTTCATCGAGGAGTCGGCGCTGGTCATTGCGACGATGCTGGCGGTCCACGTGATCGTGTCGATGCGCTACGTCCAGGTGCTGAATCGGCGGCTGTGCTGTGCCTCTATTCGCGTCCACATCAACAGTGTGTTCATCACGCTGGGGATCGCGGCTCTCTGTTTCGCCAGCGCCTGGGCCGGGCCGCCACTCCTGGGAATGCTCGCGCTGCTCGGGCTGATCAGCGCTCTTGCTGCATTGATCCTCTACTTCACAGCTCTTGCCGAGCTTGGCGCCTGGTTCAGGTTTATCCTGCGGCACCCGCTCAGACAGGAGAGTGAGACCTGACGTTGTCGCCGCCCATGATTGATGCGGACCTGCCCTGTCTCACCTGCGGCTACAACCTGCGCGGCCTGCGCTCTGGCGGTGTGTGTCCGGAGTGTGGTCTGGCGGTGCAGCGGACACTGCGTGGGGGACTGCTCAAATTCTCCCGGCCCAGCCACCTGCGGTCGGTGCACAACGGGGCGGAGTTGGTGCTGCTTAGCTTCCTCTTCCTCGGGCCTGCCGGTGTAACGCTGTGGTTGCTGTCGATCATCTCCGTGCCCGGGAGCCAAGCGGGCGGCCTGCGCACCAACGGTTTCGTCGTCGCGGTGCTGGCGATCGCGGCGCTGCTGGGGCCGGGGTCGTTGCTCTGGGGATGGTGGATGATCACCGGGCCGGATGCGGAATTGCAGGGGATCGAGCGGCGCTGGAGCGCTCGGCGAATCACGCGCCGGCTGACGCTGACCGTCGGGGCGCTGTACCTCGGGCTGCTGCTTCTGATCGTGTTTCGACATCTGGTTCCCGACCTGCTGGCACTCGTTGGTTGGCACCGGTTATCGCTTGTCGTGACATGCCCGGCCCTGGCGCACCTGGTCACGAGCCTGCGCTGCCTGCAACAACTTGCGGCTCGGGCCGAAGGAGAGGCGGTGGAAGTGGGGGCGACGGCCATCTACCTGCTCGGCGGCGCGACGCTGTTCTGCTTTCTGGCGGCGGTGCTCGGTTGGCCGCTGCTGGCGATTTTCGCGCTCTTCGCCTTGGCCGGTCTGGGGGCGTGCCTGGTGCTCTACGTCACCTCCATGGCGCGCTTTGAAGCGGTGATGCGCGCGGTGATGAAGGAACAGGCGGGCGCAGCGACGCAGCGGCAACCGACGCGAGAGGCGGAGGAGCGGTCGTAATGCCGAAGCCAACCTCCGCCCTCGATGCCGATCAGCCCTGTCTGCGCTGCCGTTACAACCTCCGCAGCCTGACGGTGGATTCGCGTTGCCCCGAGTGTGGACTCAGCGTGGAGCGGACCCTGCGGGGTCGGTACCTGCGCTACTCGGCACCGGGCCACATCAAGTCGCTGTTGTTGGGTGTGGGGCTCGTCATGCTCTCGCTGCACGTGGTTCTGCCCAGCGCGGTGGCGCTCTTCTTTCTCTACGTAGCGGCCCCGTCGTACCAAGAAGCGCCCCTCTGGGCGTTCCTCTGTTCGTTTCTCCTCCTGGTCGCAATCTCACTCGCTCCCGGCTTCTACCTGACCGGCTGGTGGCTGCTTCTGCGGAGAGACCCAGAGTGTGCTGACGTGAAGCGTCTTCTCTTCACGCGCAGGCTGGCGCGGATAGTGACAGTCTTGCTGGCGGTCGCCTGGGCTGGGGCGTCGCTTCTGCTCGTGCTCGACCACACCGACGTGCGGCCAATTGAGTCGTATCTTGACAAGGGAGTATTGGTGGCAGCGGCGGGCCTTCTCGTGCTGCACGGCTCGGTTGGCGCTCTCCACCTGCAGTCGCTCGTCGGTCAGGCGGAGGGGAGGCCTCAGCGTCTCGCCCTGGTGATGGTGTGGCTCTTTGGGGCGACGATGCTCGCCGGATTGGTCCTGTTTCTCCTTGGGTCGCGGTTGGCACCGCTGTTTGGCCTTCTGGCGGCCGTCGGAGTATGCATCTCCGTGGCGCTGGGCGTTGCGGTTCTCGGTGACCTGGAGAGCACCGTCAGTATTCTCCGGACCCGGTCGCTTGACGAAGAGAGGGGCGACTAGCGAGTGACGTCTACCATCGGCTGCTGGGGAAGACGGATGATGCAGGCGATGGTGCCGAGAGGCACGGGGTGGCGCACTCGCTCATCCACCGCAGCATGGTTCTCGTGTTGGCCATCGTTTGGAAGGTGACATACATGGATTGGCGGTCCGGCTTGGAGGATCCGTCAGCGGTCATGGAGGTCTACAATCTGCCCCTGGCGTTCGCAGTATCGATGCTGGTGCATGTCGTGGTGAGTCTGATAACCGGTGGTCGCCGCGGGGCGGAGGTGGCGTAACACCTTGTGTTTGTTAGCCCCGGGCCATTCGGGTCCGAGGCCTTCCCCCGGGTGGTCTGAGCACTTGCCCGGGGGATGCACAAGGCGATGGTCAAGTCGGATTCGGGGCGTGTTTGGAGGGCGCTTAATTGCAGCGGCGCGGGTGGGGTCGATCCGCTACACTTTCGGTCTGCGCTCATTCCACAGCGCATTGAGGTATCAGCTTGAGTCAGATGAGCCAGACAGCACCCCCCACCTTTGCGTGGCAGGCGTTCCCCGCCGGCCAACGTCGGGGTCGGGCCGCGCTCGCAATTGCGACCATTATCGCTGTGGGCGGAATGGTTTACGCTCTCTTGCGCTACGGCGGGATCGGCCAGGCGAGCGGCGGCCTCACCGCCAGTCAGTGCGTCCTCTGGGCGGTGCTGTCGGCGGCGGTGCTCTTCCTCTCCCTGCATCGCTTCTTCTTCCCGTCGTCCTACGAGATCGACGGTGAGGGGCTCACCTACAAGCACTTGCTGGGTCGCCAGCGCTACCGCTGGGAGCAGTTCCATCGCTTTCTCGTCGACGAGCGCGGCGGCTTCCTGGCGACGACCGCGCACCGCCCGCGCCTGCGACCCTTGCAGGGCGTGCACGTGCTCTTTGACGGGGCCCGCGAGGAAGCGGTCCGCCTGATTCGGCAGCACCTGGGCCAGGGGGGTGAGGCGTGAAGAAGGGCTGGCTGAAGCACGCCTTTGCGGTGGATCCGCCCGGACCCGCCGAACCGACCGACGCGCAGCGCGAGCCGGTGGACTGGTTTTGCCGGCAGATCGCCAAGCGTCACCTGACGACGCCGGCCCTGATCGGGCTGGAGATGTCCAGGCCCCTGAACTTCATCAGCTCGAGCGCCATGCACTTCTTCTCGCCGGCCGTGTGGGCGATCGCCAAGCAGCAGACGCTGGAGAACTACAACAACTTCGCGCAGTTCCTCGAGAATCGGGGTTCGGTCGACTACCTCTGCGCGAGGATTGAGCACTTCGAGAAGGAATACGAGCAGCAGGATCGCTCCGGCGATGCCGGCGACACGCCCGCTGAGGACGTAGCAGGAAGCCATGAACCAAACTGACCCGGAACAGATCAATGTGATTCTCGCCACCGACTGCGGATCGACCACGACCAAGGCGATCCTCATTCAGAAGGTGGACGGGGTCTACCGGCAGACGCATCGCGGCGAGGCCCCCACGACCGTGGAAGAGCCCTTCGCGGATGTGACGATCGGCGTCGCCAACGCGGTGACCGAAGTGCAGGAGCTTGCCGGTCGCAAGTTGGTCAGCGACGACGACCAGATCATCCAGCCGGCCACGGAGACGGAGGGGTGCGACCTCTACATCTCGACGTCCTCGGCGGGCGGCGGTTTGCAGATGATGGTGGCGGGCGTGGTCAAGGAGATGACCGCGGCCAGCGCCAAAAGGGCCGCCCTCGGCGCGGGGGCGATCGTTATGGATGTCATCGCCAGCAACGACAAACGCCGGCCCCACGACAAGATTCAGCGCATTCGCGAACTGCGGCCGGACATGATCCTGGTCTCGGGCGGCACGGACGGCGGCGACACCAAGCACGTCGTGGAGATCGCCGAACTCATCGCCCCGGCCAAGCCTCAGCCACGTTTCGGCGGGGCCTATCGCATGCCGGTCATCTTCGCGGGCAACAAGGACGCCATCCCCACCATCGAGAAGACGTTTGACGAGTCGGTGGACCTGTCGATCGTGGAGAACCTGCGGCCGGTCCTGGAACGAGAGAACCTGACCCCGGCCCGCGACGCCATCCACGATGTGTTCCTGGAGCACGTCATGGCGCATGCTCCGGGATACAACCGGCTGATGGATTGGACGGACGCCCCCATCATGCCCACCCCGGGCGCCGTGGGGAACATCCTGCAGACCATCGCCGAGATGCAGGGCATCAACGCGGTGGGCGTGGACATCGGCGGGGCGACCACGGACGTCTTCAGCGTCTTCGAAGGCACCTTCAACCGCACGGTGTCGGCGAACCTGGGCATGAGCTACTCGATCAGCAACGTCTGCGCGGAAGCGACGATGGCCAACATCCTCCGCTGGGTCCACTTCGACATGGACGAGCGCGAGTTGCGCAACCGCGTCAAGAACAAGATGATCCGCCCGACCACGATTCCCCAGTCGATGGAGGCGCTCGTCTTCGAGCAGGCGGTGGCGCGCGAGGCGCTGCGTTTGGCCTACGAACAGCACAAGGAATTCGCCACCACGCTCAAGGGCGTGCAGCAGCAGCGCAGCGTCGGCGACACCTTCAGCCAGCAGACGAGCGGTCAGACCATCGTCAACAACATGAAGCTGAACCTGCTGGTGGCGTCGGGCGGCGTGCTCTCGCACGCGCCCCGGATGAGCCAGACGGCGATGATGCTGATCGACGCCTTCCAGCCGGAGGGCTTCACCTCGCTGGCCAAGGATTCGATCTTCATGATGCCGCACCTCGGCGTGGCGGCGCAAGTGCATCCGAAGGCGGCGATGGAAGTCTTCGAGCGCGACTGCCTGGTCTACCTGGGCACCTGCGTCGCCGCCAAGGGGCACGGCAAGCCGGGCAAGCTCGCCTTCAGCTACACCATCGAAGGTGAGACGCTGAAGGAATCGGGCGAGATGAAGTACGGCGATCTGAAACTCCTGCCCCTGGGGCCGGACGAGACCGCCACCGTCACCGTCGAGCCGAGCAAGATGTTCGATCTGGGCGCGGGCCCGGGCAAGCGCGTGCAGAAGGAAGTCCGGGGGGGCACGGTGGGTCTGGTCCTGGATGGGCGCGGCAGGCCGTTGATGCTGCCCGAAGAAGCGGCGGAGTGCCGGAGCACGATCGAGCGCTGGGTCAACACCCTGGACATGTACGAGCCGCAGACGGCCCCCGCCTAAGCGAACCGAGATTCATTCATGGGCGGCGTCTGATTCGAGCCGCCTTCAGTCAAGCCAAGAGATGTCGAGCAAAGCATGGGACAGGCATACACCCCAGGACTCAAAGTAACCAACCGCGTGACGCATCGGGTGCGCCGTCTCTTGCCCATCAAGGGCGAGGTGCTGGTGAAGCAGGGCGACCAGGTGCACGCGGAAGACGTGGTGGCGCAGACCTTCATGCCCGGCGACATCGAACCGGTCAACCTGGCGAACTTGCTCTCCATGCCGCCCAAGGACGTGGCGGAGTGCATGCTCAAGAAGGAAGGCGAGCGCGTCGAGGTCGGCGATCCCCTGGCCCAGACCAAGGGCATGTTCGGCATGTTCAAGTCGGTCCACAAGAGTCGCCACGCCGGCACGATCGAAACCATCTCCGATGTGACCGGACAACTCATCATTCGCGGCGAGCCGATTCCCGTGGAGGTCCGGGCCTACTTGTCGGGGACCGTCGTGGAGGTCATCCCCGATGAGGGCGTGGTCATCGAAGCCGACACCACGTTCATTCAGGGTATCTTCGGCATCGGCGGCGAGACCTACGGCAAGCTCAAGATGGCAGCCAAGGACCACGAGCAGGACCTCCTCGCCGACATGATCACGCCCGACATGAAGGGTTGCGTCGTCGTGGGTGGGGCGCGCATCTGGCACGAAGCCGTGGAGAAGGCCATCAAGGTGGGGGCCGCGGGGATCGTCGGCGGGGGCATCGATGACTCCGACCTCAAGGAAATCCTGGGCTACGATTTGGGCGTGGCGATCACCGGTACGGAACGCATCGGCCTGACGCTCATCGTCACCGAGGGCTTCGGCGATATCGCCATGGCTGAGCGGACCTTTGATCTGCTCAACAAGCGCGAGGGCGACTTCGCCGCCATCAACGGCACCACGCAGATCCGGGCCGGCGTCATGCGGCCGGAGGTCGTGATCCCGCTCAGCGACGAAGAGAAAGCCCACGAGATCGAGCCGGAGCATGTCAGCGGCCTGCTGGAGATCGGCAGGCACGTGCGTATCATTCGCGACCCGTACTTCGGGCTCCTGGGGGAAGTGGCGGGATTGCCGCACGAACTGGCGCCGCTCGATTCGGGCACCAGGGCGCGGGTGCTGCAAGTGAAACTGCACTCGGGGGAAAGTGTGACCGTTCCACGAGCGAACGTCGAGTTGATCGAAGCCTGACTCAGACAGGAGCAGGGCATGAGGAAAAGACCGAGTCTAGCTCGGATGATGTTGGCCACCGCGACGGCCTTGGCGCTGACGGCGCCGGGGGCGCTCGGCCAGGAATCGAACCCGCCGGCGCCACCGACGAATCTCGTCGCGGCGGACCACCCGCTTGACGGTGGGCAGCGGGTCGATTTGACCTGGAACGCCTCGCCGGACGCCGACAGCCTGGAGGCCTACTGGATCTACAAGGCGATCGCCCAGGTCGGTGACGCCGTGGTCGATGACGAGCATATCGAGTGGGAGTACGTGGATCTCGTCGCCAAGGACCAGACGAGCTTCGTCGTCCGCGACCTGGAGCGCAGCCTTCCGGTCAAGGATCTGAAGAAGGAAGGCGACCACATCGTCAACGTCGGCGATCTCATGTGGAACGCCGGCGCCAGCCATTGGAACGACTACCGCGAGTTCCCCATGACCTACCGATTCCGGGTCAAGGCGATTGGAGCGGGCGGTGTCGCCTCCCAGCCCGCCGAGTCGAACACGGTGGTGCCTCGACGCCAGTGGTTCGACGGCGATCGCCTCTGGCTGGCGGTGATCACCCTCATCCTGGCCGGCTCGGTGTTCTAC
>SWCB01009770.1_pt2 | contig 18398 bp, 15 predicted proteins | sample 4692901 | NCBI WGS metagenome assembly SWCB01 (sample SAMN10267276, study PRJNA491770) | bioreactor metagenome | isolation source: DHS bioreactor inoculated with subseafloor sediment | place: Japan: off Shimokita Peninsula | collected 2006-08 | reverse complement strand
TATCGCCATGTGGATGGTACTTACCTAATACTTCTCCAACAATCCTTGCGCTTTTTTTATAGGAACGATTTGATAGCACACCCAAATCCAACATTCCGTAAAGTACCCTACGATGGACCGGTTTGAGTCCATCACGAACATCAGGCAAAGCGCGCGACACAATAACCGACATTGAATAGTCGATATACGCTGACTTCATCTGATTTTCGATGTTTACCTTAATAATTTTTTCTTCACCTGATTGATTTTCCATTACTTACTGTATTCCGTTTATTCAAGTTGGTATTGCATTTAAAAGTCCACGAAGGTACGATTTTTTTGGATTCCAAAAGCAAGATATATTGAGCAAATGGTCCCAAATTTTATGAACAGCCAGGTGTTTATGAAAAACGGCACTGATTTTGATAAGTATGCCCGAAAATCGGTTTTTACCAGCTATTTTTGCCGGGAATAATGATTCATTTGATGACTTTTTTTTCGTACATTTGAAAATCATATCCATCATAATAATTGCTGATGAGTGTTAAATCAAAATAATTGCATTAAGTTACTGAAATAGAGTAAATTAATGCTATATTAAAAAAAACGGGACAAATTTTATGGAAGCAAAATTTTCACAACGAGTAAAAGACGTGCTGACATACAGCCGTGAAGAGTCATTGCGATTGGGCAATGATAAGATCGGTGTGGAACATTTACTTCTTGGTATAATACGCGAGGGTGAAGGCATGGCAATCCAGATACTCAATTTATTGAGTGTTGACACTACTGAAATCAGAAAGACAATTGAAAAGGCGATAGGCTCCAATGCAAAACGTGACAAAACGGCAGAAAATCTGCCTTTGGTCAAGCAAGCAGAACGTGCGCTTAAACTCACCTACCTTGAAGCTAAAATGTTCAACAGCGAACTTATAGGAACAGAACATTTATTGTTGGCTATTTTAAAAGATGAAGATAATCTGGTTACAACCACACTTGCAAAGTATGGCGTTGACTATGATTCTGTGCGTGATGAACTCAAAACCATCATGAGCAATCAGGAGAATCGCGAGATTGATGATCCGAGGGCTGAATTGCCGGGAAGCTCATCTGACGATGATGATGAAGGCCGTTTTATGGGAGGTTCCAAAAAAATTGCTGACTCAAAGTCGAAAACGCCGGTACTTGATAATTTTGGCCGGGATCTTACCAAGGCAGCCGAAGAAGGTCGCCTGGATCCTATTGTTGGACGGGAGAAAGAACTTGAGCGCATCGCTCAGATTTTAAGCCGCCGTAAAAAGAATAACCCAATACTCATTGGAGAGCCTGGCGTTGGTAAATCGGCTATTGCCGAAGGCCTTGCACTCAGGATTATTGCCCGTAAGGTTTCGCGGGTATTATTCAACAAGCGGATCTTTACCCTCGACCTGGCTTCATTGGTGGCTGGCACAAAATACCGTGGTCAGTTTGAAGAACGCATGAAAGCGGTGCTCAATGAACTGGAAAAGAACCGCGACATTATCCTCTTTATTGATGAAATTCATACCATAGTTGGTGCCGGGAATGCTTCAGGATCGCTTGATGCATCCAATATGTTCAAGCCTGCGCTGGCCCGCGGCGAAATTCAATGTATTGGCGCAACCACTTTGGACGAATATCGTCAGTATATTGAAAAAGACGGCGCTTTGGAAAGACGCTTCCAAAAAATTATTGTTGATCCCACTTCAGTGGAGGAGACTGTTGAAATCCTCAATAATATCAAGGAAAAATACGAGGATCACCATTTTGTGAAATATGCTGATGAAGCCATAAAGGCTTGTGTTATGCTCACAAACAGATATCTTACCGATCGATTTTTGCCGGATAAAGCCATTGATGCCCTCGACGAGGCAGGTGCCAGGGTGCATATTACCAATATGCAGGTTCCTTTGGACATCATCAGTCTTGAAACAAAGATTGAGGAAATAAAGACATTGAAAAACAAATCTATTCACAGTCAAAAGTTTGAGGAAGCCGCAAAACATCGCGATACTGAACGAAAATTGATGATGGAGCTGGAAACAGCCAAGAAGCGCTGGGAAGATGATTCAAAAATTAACCGCATTGAGGTAACCGAAGACAATGTGGCCGAAGTTGTTGCCATGATGACCGGTGTACCGGTGCAGCGTATAGCTCAAAACGAGAGCGACCGTTTGGTAAACATGGCCGAAGATTTGTCTGGTTCAATTATAGGTCAGGATGATGCCATTAAAAAGGTGGTTAAGGCCATACGTCGTAACCGTGCTGGTTTGAAAGACCCGAACAAGCCCATTGGTACTTTTATTTTCCTTGGACCCACCGGTGTTGGGAAAACCCACCTTGCAAAAGTGCTTTCAAAATATCTTTTTGACACTGAAGATGCCCTCATTCGTATTGACATGAGCGAATACATGGAGAAATTTGCAGTATCAAGGCTCGTGGGGGCGCCTCCGGGGTATGTTGGATATGAAGAAGGCGGACAACTCACTGAAAAAGTCAGGCGGAAACCCTACTCCATCGTTTTGCTGGATGAAATTGAAAAAGCACACCCGGATATTTTCCATATTCTGCTTCAGGTGCTTGATGATGGTGTACTTACCGACAGCCTTGGCCGTAAGGTTGACTTTAAAAACACTATTGTAATCATGACTTCCAATATTGGTTCGCGCCAGTTGAAAGATTTTGGTCAGGGCGTAGGTTTTGCCACCAATGCCAAGCTTTCAGGAAGTTCGGGTTATGCGACGGGCGTTATTGAAAATGCATTGAAACGCTCCTTTGCCCCAGAGTTTCTTAACCGTATTGATGATGTTATCATTTTTGATTCACTCGAACGTGAAGATATCCATAAGATTATCGACATAGAGTTGGGACACCTTTACAAGCGTATTGTTGATATGGGTTACCATATGGAGGTAACCACGGCTGCAAAGGATTTCATTGTTGAAAAAGGATGGGATGCGCAATTTGGCGCCAGGCCGCTCAAACGGGCCATTCAGAAATACATTGAAGATTCATTGGCCGAGGAAATTATTAAATCGAAAATTCATCTGGGCGATCGCATCTTTATGGACTACGAGGAAAACGCATCTGAATTGAAGATTAATATTCTAAAACCGGAAGTTGAACCGGAGGTTACTGAAAAGTAAACTCGGGAATCATTTTATAAATGTAAAAAAGGCCATCTTTTAGGTAAGATGGCCTTTTTTACTTTTAACGATAACATCTAAACGACGGTTGTGTTTGTGTTATAAAATATCTGCTGCCAAAGTTACCAAATCAAGCCCATCGAAATTTCCCGAACTCATCATCAGAAGATTGGTTTCTTTCTTAAACTGATTTGTAATGAATTCATACAGTTTCTGGCTATCGTTAAAAACCTGAATATCATCTCGTTTAAAAGCCTTACTTACATCTTCACTTTTAAATAAAGGCAGTCTCTTCAATTCCAGTGCATGTTGGCTGTAAAAAATAATGGCCGTGTCAGCCAGGTCCATTGCGTGCTGATATTCTTCCATAAAAGCGAGGTTGAGGCTGCTGAAGGTATGCAACTCCATGCAGGCAATCAGGTGGCGCTGAGGAAACTGCTCTTTTACCGCCTGTATGGTGGCTTTTAATTTTGAGGGACTATGTGCAAAATCCTTGAAAATTGCGCCATTCTCATTTGAAGCAATACGTTCAAGTCTTTTTGAAGCACCCGCAAAACTGGAAATTGCCCTGTAAAATTGCTGTTTACCAACGCCCATTGTTTCACATACCAGCCTGGCACCTTCCATGTTTTGCATATTGTGGTGCCCAAATACCAAGAGTTCAATAAGATTTCCATCAATTTCTATGGATGTTGTACCATGGCTAACCTGATAATCCGGTGTGCAGTATGGCATTAATTCAACTCCTGAAACAGCAGAATTTACAACTTCCACCACGTGCTCATCTTCAGTGCAGTAAATAAGCGTTCCATTTTTAGGGATCGTGCTTGCAAAAATTCGGAATTGCTCCACATAATTATCAAAGGTTGGGAAAACATTCACATGATCCCATGCAATGCCACTTATGAGCGCGATGTTGGCCTGGTAAACATGAAATTTAGGCCTTGGGTCCAAGGCAGAAGTGAGGTATTCGTCGCCTTCAATGACCATATACCGGGCCGAATCGCTCAGTTTTACCATCACATCAAACCCTTCAAGCTGGGCGCCAACCATGTAATCAGTTTCAATATCAGCACTTTTCAACACGTGCAGAATCATGGCAGTGATGGTTGTTTTTCCATGGCTTCCGCCAATTACCACCCTGATTTTGTCTTTCGATTGTTCGTAAAGGTATTCAGGATAGGAATAGATTTTAAGTCCCAATGCTTTGGCTTTCAATAATTCTGGATTATCACCCTTGGCGTGCATTCCCAGGATAATGGCATCAATTCCGGAATGTAGCTTTTCGGGGAACCAGCCAATGTTCTGAGGCAGTAAATTGAGTTTCTCCAGCCGTGATTTAGCCGGTTCAAAAATCTCATCATCCGATCCGGTGATGTGGTATCCTTTTTTGTGAAGGGCTATGGCCAGATTGTGCATGGCGCTTCCGCCAATGGCTATAAAATGAACGTTCATTGATCCTGTTTTTTTGCAAATGTAGGTTTTTAATCCCTTTACTGAAAGATGAATTGATCGATATTGCATATTCCCAGGCAACCAATATAATGATGAATTGTTCTATTTTTGCAGCAAATCAAAATGAAGAAATGAAAATTACTGCCATTACTGCTGATTTATGGAAAATGGATGGAGGCGTGGCTTTTGGGGTTGTCCCAAAATCACTGTGGACCAAAGTATATCCTGAAGATGAGGATAACCTTGTGCGTATTGCAACCCGCTGCCTGCTCATTCAAACAGAGGATCGCAATATATTGATTGATACAGGTATGGGCAATAAGCGGGGAGAAAAATACTACTCGTACAAATACAGGTTTGGAGATGAATGCCTCATACAGCCTTTGAAAAATGCCGGCCTCTCCCCTACTGAAATCACTGATGTAATTTTCACTCATTTGCATGATGACCATGTAGGCGGTGCTACTTTTATAAATGCTGAAGGAAAAGTTGAAGAACTGTTCAAAAATGCCAGGTATTGGGTGAGTGCTAGTCATTGGCAATGGTCAAAATCTTCAAATAAACGTGAAGCAGCCGCATATTTTACCGATAATCTTGATCCATTGGAAAAATCAGGCAGATTAAACCTGATAAAAGAAGAAGGAAATTGGATTGATGGAATTGAATTCAGGATTTTTAATGGGCATACCCGCGGACAATTGATTCCTTTAATACAGATTAACAACAAAACCCTGGTTTTTACTGCTGATTTTATCCCGGCAAAGGCGAATATTCCCATTGCCTATATTCCGGCTGTTGATATAGAGCCATTGGTTACCATGCAGGAAAAGGAAGCTTTTCTGAAAGAGGCTTTTGACAAGGGTTATATATTGATGTTTGAGCACGATTATTATTGTGAAGCTTGCAGCCTGAAGCACACCGAGAAAGGAATTGAAGCTGATAAAACGATTGAAATACAGGAACTTAATTATACATCGCATGAAAAATAATTTTGATATTGACAAGATAAATGAAACATTGGCCGGAAAAAGTCCGCAGGAAGTTATTGCATGGTTTCTGAAGGATTTTGATGGGAAGGTGGCTTTTTCAACAAGCCTGGGTGCTGAAGATCAGGCCATAACCAGGATGATTGCCGATATTGACAAAACTGCCGATATTTTTACCCTCGATACTGGACGAGTATTTCCAGAGACCTATGATTTGATGGATGCAACCACCAAAAAGTATGACATCACCATAAGGGTAATGTTTCCTAATGCTGAACGTGTTGAAGAGATGGTAAACGGGAAAGGTATCAACCTGTTCTACGATAGTGTTGAAAACCGGAAGTTGTGTTGCCACATCCGGAAAATTGAACCTTTGAAACGGGCTTTCAAAGGTCTGGATGCATGGATTTGCGGGTTAAGGCGGGAGCAATCTATTACCCGAAAGGATATGAAATTAGTGGAATGGGACGAAAACAATGGTCTCCTTAAAGTCAACCCATTGATTGACTGGACCGAAGATGAACTCTGGGCGTATATCAAATCAAATCATGTTCCTTACAATAAGCTTCATGACCAGGGATTCCCAAGTATTGGTTGTCAGCCATGTACCCGGGCGATTATACCGGGAGAAGATGTGAGGGCAGGCCGCTGGTGGTGGGAAAATCCCGAAAGTAGAGAATGTGGCTTACACAAACGGGATTAAACTCTAAATAATTTACCTCAGATTAGAATCTTTCATCTTTTGGATGAAATATACTTGTATTGCCTGATTCTACTGGGCTTACAATCAATTCATAAGTATAATTGCTTTCGACAATAACTTGATAATTAACCTATTGTTGATGTGGGAATGTTTTGCAATTGCAATAATGTTATAATTTTGCAGTGCTTAAACCAAATCTCTTATTAACCAAAACTAAATTGAATGAGTATCAAAAAACAATTTCTGAAAAGCAAACCTGTTTGCAAAGTTACGTTTAAACTCTCAAAGGATCAGGCTAATATGGCCGATACTGTAAGCGTAGTTGGTGATTTTAACAACTGGAACGCACCTGATGGTGAGTTAAACAAACTCAAAGATGGTTCATTCAGCCAGACCCTTGAACTTGAAACAGGCAAAACCTATCAGTTTCGATATGTTGCCAATGGTAGAACATGGTTCAACGACGAGGAAGCGGACAGCTACCAGGACAGCGGACACGGAGATCAAAACGGAGTGTTAGAACTCTGATAACCCAGCAAAAACGGCAGTTGATTTAATAATCACTGCCGTTTTTCTTTACAATAGATTTTATAACCTCAATCGTACCTTAAAGCAGTCACAGGACTGATGTATTTGACGACCAACGAAGGAATAATCATCATAAAAGTAGATACAAACAGTGTTGCCAGATTTATCAGCAGAATTTCAACAACTCCTATATTAACAGGCACATAAGAAATAAAATAGGACTCCTCTGGCAAAGGAAACAGACCGGTTGCCGATTGTAGTCCTATCAATCCGAGCGCAATTACATTCCCCCACAGCAATCCATAACCTGTGATATACATGGATGCATAAATAAATATTTTCCTCACACTGGTATTGTTGCATCCAATGGCCTTCAATATTCCTATGTCACGGGTACGTTCCAGTATCAGGATAAGTAAGGTGGATATCATAGTGATACCCGACACCAAAGCCATAAGAATGAGAATAATGATAACATTTACATCCTGAAGTTCGATCCAGTCAAATATTTGAGGATACAACTGTTTAATCGTTTGGTTGTTAAGGTTATATCCTGTGGTTTCATAAACCGATTCAGCAATCCGATCCAGTTCGCTGAAAGGATCAATAAAAATTTCCACACCCGAAACGGTGAGGCTGTCCCAATCATTGAGCCTACGGATTTGACCGATATCCCCAAAAACATAGGTTTCATCAAATTCGCTCAAGCCTGTATTGTATATACCACATACCTTGAACTTGCGGCCCCGGGTGGAGTTTTCACTGATGAAGAACATCCTGAGGTCATCACCTGCCTTAACATTCAACATTCGGGCCACGGTAGCTGAAATCAGCACATCATTCGATAAGCCATCTGTTTTAATTTCAGGAAGATGCCCTACTGAAAGTTTATCTTTAAAGAAGCTCCAGTCGTAATCGTTATTCACCCCTTTTAGAACAACCCCATGTATCTGGTCCTCGGTTTTGATAATTCCTGCTTTGAGGGCAAAAGGTTGAATTTCTTTCACCCCTTTTATCTTTTTCAGGGAATCGAGATTTATGTCATTAAGCGAAACAGGTGATGGTTCATACGAATTGTTGGAATTAAATCCGGTGATTTGAATATGCGCCCCAAAACCAGAGACTTTATCTTTTACCTGTTTTTGAAAACCCTGAAGTATGGCAACGGAAATAAGCATAACGGCCAGCCCCAAAGCTATACCGGCAATGGAAACTTTAATGATGGGTTTTGAAAAAGAGGCACCTTTTCCCGAACGCAACCGAAGGCTAATGAAATATTCGAAGTTCAATGGTGTGATTTGTTTCAGCAAAATTAACAGATTAAGGCTAATTTTGAGCCATCATTTAATTTATTGTATCAGTATGGGAAATACCTTTAAGCATATTCTACTCATTTTTGCTGGTTTCATAGGATTCTCACTGCATTCTTGTGGCACACCAACGGGTCAGATGGAAGCGGTAAAATCAGAAAGTTCTGCCAAACTAAGAACCGGGGCCGAAAGAACTGAAGATTATTTTGACAGATTGCTCAAAAGCAAAGCCATTGCAGTGGTCGCCAATCAGACCTCAATGGTCGGACAGGTTCATCTTGTTGATACGCTGGTTTCTGCAGGTGTGAATGTTGTTAAGGTTTTTGCCCCTGAACATGGTTTCAGGGGTGAAGCTGAAGCAGGGGCGCACATCAACAGTGCAACCGACCCTAAAACCGGTTTGCCCATTGTTTCACTTTATGGTAAAAAGAAAAAACCAGATGAGGCTGATTTACAAGGAATTGATGTTGTAGTTTTTGATATTCAGGATGTTGGCGCAAGGTTTTATACCTATATTTCATCGCTTGCTTATATTATGGAAGCCTGCGCGGAGCAAAAGATTACCTTATTAATTCTTGACCGACCGAATCCTCATGGATATTATGTTGATGGACCGGTCCTTGATCCTGCGTTTTCATCCTTCGTAGGAATGCATCAGATACCTATCGTGCATGGAATGACAATTGCTGAATATGCCCGTATGCTCAACGGCGAACGTTGGTTGAAAAATGGCGTTCAGTGCAAACTTGAATGGATACAGGTTGAAGGCTATACCCACAAAACGCGCTACGCATTACCCATTAAGCCTTCACCCAACCTCCCGGATATGCAATCCATTTACCTCTATCCTTCACTGTGCTTATTTGAGGGAACAATTATTAGCGTGGGACGAGGAACCAATAAACCTTTCAGAATCATCGGTCATCCAAAATTTAAAGAAGGAACTTTTCTATTTACACCGCATTCTATTAAAGGAGTCAGTGAAAATCCGCCTTATAAAGACACTGAATGTAAAGGGATTGATTTGAGCCAATATGCTGGCGATATAGAGAAAAATGGCGGCCTTCGCCTAAACTGGCTAATTGAGCTATACAAGTCGGTGGGTGAAGATGGCAAGTTTTTTGACAACTTTTTTGAGAAGCTGGCTGGAAATACGGAACTCAGGAAGCAGATTATTTCCGGGAAAACAGCGGCTGAAATTGTTGAAAGCTGGCAGCCGGATTTGACTAAGTTTAAATCCATCCGAAAAAAGTATCTGCTTTACGAGGATTTTGAATAAAGAAAAAAGCGATAATCTCAGGAAAGATTATCGCTTTTCGATTCATTTTATTGATTTAAGATCAGCCTGGATAAACATTCAGGGCTTCTTCAAGACATTTCACAGCATTTACCAAATCTTCTTTCTTCAGCACATAAGCAATGCGGGCCTCGTTTTTTCCCAGCCCTGGCGTTGCATAAAACCCTGATGCGGGGGCAAGCATTACCGTTTGACCTTTATAACTAAAATCTTCGAGTAACCACTGACAGAATTTGTCGGCATCATCCACCGGAAGGCTGATTACTGAATAAAAAGCACCTTTTGGCATTGGGGCAAACACTCCCGGAATTTTATTGAGCTCTTCTATAACCAGGTCCCGACGAGAAATGTATTCTGAATAAACCTCTTTGAAATACTCAGGCGGGGTATCCAGCGAGGCCTCCCCTATCACTTGTCCCAAAGATGGTGGACTTAATCGGGCTTGTGCAAATTTCATTGCTGTAGCCATAACCTTGGTATTTTTTGAAATCAGCGCACCAATCCGAACGCCACATTCACTGTAACGTTTTGACACAGAATCCATTAAAACAGCATGATCCTGAAGTCCTTCGAGTTGCATTACAGAAAAATGACTATTCCCATCGTAGCAAAATTCGCGATAGACCTCATCGGCAAACAAATAAAGATCATGCTTCAACACCAGATCGCGAAGTTGGAAAAGTTCCTCCTTACTATAAAGGTATCCGGTTGGGTTGTTGGGATTGCAAACCATGATTGCCTTGGTACGTGGGGTAATCACTTTTTCAAACTCACTGATGGCTGGCAGGGCAAAGCCATCTTTTATATTGGAGGTGATAGGCACTACTTTTACACCGGCTGCAATGGCAAAGGCATTGTAATTGGTATAAAAAGGCTCAGGGATAATTACTTCATCTCCCGGATTTAAACAAACTTTAAAAGCGATTGAAATGGCTTCAGAACCACCAGTTGTGATGATAATATCGTTGTGATCTACATCAATCCCCAACGCCTGATAATATCCTGAAAGCTTACGGCGGTAACTTTCATTGCCAGCCGAATGACTGTACTCGATTACTTTCAGGTCAAAATTCCTGATAGCCTGCAATGCTACATCAGGGGTTTGAATATCGGGTTGACCGATGTTGAGGTGATAAACTTTTATCCCTCTTTTTTTTGCTGCTTCAGCAAACGGGACCAGCTTCCTTATCGGTGATGAGGGCATCTGGCAGCCTCTTTCAGAAATTTTGGGCATAATAAAAACAGATTAACGGTTGTTGCGAATAGTGGACAAAGGTATAAGCATTTTATGGAGTAGCAAAATGGTTTCTCTTATTTAAAATGTCTATTTTTTATTTCAGAAAGGGCAAATAAAAAACAGGCCGGAAAACCCAGCCTGTTTCTTAAGAAAAATCTTGAAACCTATTTTGCAGTAGGCGCTGTAGTCGAACTCATTGTTTTCTCAGGAATGGTGCTTTCTTCCGTTTTTTTAACGATGTTTCCTGAAATTCTGAGCACCTCAGTTGGATTTTTTGCATTTGACATCACCGTAATGGACTTGTTGATGGGACCCAACCTGTTGCTGTCGTACTTAACCTTAATTACATTCTTTTTGCCGGGAAGGATAGGCTCGCGGGGCCAACTGGGAACAGTACAACCGCATGAAGACCTTACACTCGATAAAATAAGTGGCTCTTTACCTGTGTTGGTAAATTCAAACTCGCAATTTCCATCACCACCCACGAATAAGGTGCCATAATCATGAACAATCTTCGCAAAGACTATTTCTGGTGCATTGGGGTTTTCATTGGCTTTACTCTCTGTTGCTTCCTGGGCAATAACTGCTGACATCATAAAGAGTAAACTGGCAGCAATTGTTAAACACTTTTTCATCGTTAAGATTATTTTGAGTTAAGAAAAGGTTTCTGTTCGACCACAAAAATAAAACATATCAAACAAAAATAGCCTTAAAATTTGTTAAAAATTATTTACCAAATATTATGCCATATAATTTTGCAGAAAAAACAGCATTCCAATTGAAAAAATTAGTTTCTTTACTACCTTAATAAATAAAACAATGAAAAGTTACCCACTATCTTTACTTTTTATTTGCATTGTGTTCACATTTACTTCGTGCAAAACAAAAAAAGAGATGCAGAAAGATCCGACAACAGCCTATGTTAGTGGCCCACATGTCATGATTTACAAGACCACCGCAGATTATTTCATGCATGTCCCAGTCACCTTATCCGAGGATAAAAAATCAATCGTTTCTTATCCGGCACCAGGTGATGTGTTTTTTAACGGAGATTTGGCCTATCCGGTAAAACTTGAGGATGGTTTTTTGCTTGATCGCCGTGGAATTACGGCCAATAGTGGCTTTTTAAGCTGGACCTATTACGAATACAGCAGATTTGAAAAGACCCCGTCACCAGATGAATTAATGAAAAAGATGTTGGATGCTGATCCGTTTACCATTATTTATGATTGCGGAAAAATCTCTAAATACAGGGATTTGGAGAAAGAACTGAATCAAAAGATCAGGACTCGAGAGTTCACTGATTTTAAGCGGATTAAATAAAGAGGGTATATTTCATCAGTTTATTTAAGTCCTCTAAAAAACTAAGCTTAAAGGGCAACGAGCAAAGGGCTTCATTCAGTGGTCGAGCCTTCCCGCGTGCGCTAGCAGGCAGGCATGGACGGGGCCAACCGAATCTATTAACACGGGGACAAGGGGAGAATTGCCAAACGAACCGATTAGCCGAATGGATTAAAATGTCCTTAAAATTACATCATCATTGAACATTTACAGGCAGAACAACCCTAAAATAGTCGTATTTTTGCGTGAACAGCATCAGGGGAAGAACAAATCAGCCATTGGCTATTTGCAAACAAATGGGGACATTGCTTGTTTGAGATAATCAAACAGTTACCTTCTTTTTATTTATCAAATTTAACGTTTTGGGTACAACTACAAAGTCAATTACCGAGCTTAACGGGAAAACATTGTATTACAGTTTTCTGGCCGGGGCTCAAAAGATTTTTGAGAATCAGGTGTTGATCAATAAGATCAATGTTTTCCCGGTTGCTGATGCAGATACGGGAACAAACCTGGCCTCAACCATGCGTTCGATTGTTGAAAGTCCAATCCCTACTTCCAATCTAAAGACAACTGCAGCCGCGTTAGCCGATGCCGCATTAACCGGTGCCCGGGGTAATTCGGGAATTATATTTGCTCAATTTATTTATGGCTTCAGTAGTGAAATTCAAAAACATGAAACGGTAAGTGTTGAAATTTTCGCTGAAATATTAAAAAAAGCGGTAGTCTATGCCTACGAAGCCATCGCCAATCCCATAGAGGGAACGATGATTACCGTGATCAGGGAGTGGGCTGAATTTATCTATATATTAAAAGATTCAATCAGCGATTTTATAGAACTTTTTGCCCAGGCATACGTCAAAGCACTTGAGTCCCTTCAGTTAACCACAGAGAAACTTGCTGTTCTCGCTAAATCAAATGTTGTTGATGCTGGTGCCAAAGGCTTTGTGGTCTTTTTGCAGGGAATGGTTGAATTTGTGAAGGCCGGAGAACTCCGAAAAATGCTTTCGGCCCGCGAAAACATAGAAATCGCTAATTCTGAGGTGGTTTCACATGAAGAAATTACCTTTAGGTATTGCACTGAAGCAATGTTGGTCTTAAACGAAAATCATGAGGTTGACTTAAACCAGGTACGCAAAAGCATTACCCCTTTAGGCGATTCAATGGTTGTGGCTGGTTCAGCTAAAAAAATGAGGATTCATATCCACAGCGACCACCCGGCACAAGTAATGCGGGCGCTTAACCGCTTTGGGAATATTACTTTTCAGAAAGTGGATGATATGGTCATGCAGAATGAAATATCATCGGACGCCAGATTTCCCATTGCCCTGCTTACCGATTCAACTTGTGATATTCCCCAGGATTTGGTTGAAAAGTATCAGATACAGGTGGTTCCTCTCAGTGTTCATTTTGGCGATACTTATTATTTGGACAGGCTAACAATTCTGCCATCGCAGTTTTATGCCATGATTGATCACGCCACCAACTATCCAACAACTGCGCAGCCTGCCTATAAGGACTTTTTTAACCGCTACTCCTATCTTTCAAGCATATATCAATCCATCATAGGCATACACATCAGTGCAGCCATGAGCGGAACATGGAGCAACAGTTCAAGGGCCTCACATGCGGTAGCCGAACACAGTGGAAAAAAGATAAGTGTGCTGAATTCTAAACGTTTGTCCAGTGGTTTGGGACTTCTGGTGATACGTGTTGCAAAAGCCATCGAAAATGGGGCAACCCACGACGAAGTCGTTTCAAAAATTGATACCTGGTCGGACAATACTAAAATGTTCGTTTCATCAAAGACCATAAAGTACATGATTAAGAGTGGCCGCGTAAGCCACGCAAAAGGAATGATTGGTTCCTTAATGAAACTCAAGCCAATTGTTACGGTTAACAATGAAGGTCGAACTGAAACTTTTGGGAAACCCTTTACTGAAAAGGGCAGTATGGAACTCATTCTTGCCAGGGTAAAGAGCATGGTTGCCAGCCGGAAAGTCTGGGGTTATTCTATTTCTCATGCCCGCAATCTTGGCACTGCCAGGTGGTTTATAGAACAGATGAAAGAATTGACCGGAATTGAACCAGAATTTATCAATGAAGCCTCTCCGGTGCTTGGTGCAAATGTCGGCCCTGGAGTGGTTGCATTGTCGATAATGTTTGATGAATAGAAACTTCTGGCTTTTCAGATAATTCGGATGTCCTTAGTTTATTTAACTTCTACCCTTTTTTACATATCGGATCAGTTACTTTTCAGATGAAATCCTGCCGAAAGTGATTCATGTGTCCTGAATTTTTCATAAAAATCATGCTTCAGTGGATAATCCCAGCATCCCAGACGGTGTCTTATATAGCCGCCAAACCCTGTTTTGAAGCGGTAAAGCCCATACATAGGGTGCGATGGATCGGGCGAACCCGAAATGCCGAAAAAATCATATTCGGTGCAACCATTTTGCTGTGACAATTGAATGGCTTTCCATTGCAAAAGGTAGGGTGCCATATATTCTCTGTTGTTATTCGCAGAAGCTCCGTAAAGATAGGTTGCGCGTTTGCCCGACAAAGCAAGAAACATCCCTGCCATAGGTTTCCCATTCAATTCGGCAAGAAGCAAAATAATTTCAGCGGGTGAAATGGTGTCTTCGGCCCTGGTAGTTAATACCCTGCGGAAATAATCCTTATCTTCCGTAACAATGTTATTTCGCTTTACCGTTTGCTGATAAAGGCCATACCAAAGGTCAAGATCGTTTATGTCAGTCATTTTGACTTCCAGGTTTTTTCTTTCTGATAAACGAATGTTATAACGTGTTTTGGGTTTCATTCGTGCCAGCATTTCATCTGGTTCCGAATTTAACGGAAGAATAACGGTGTTTGAGGGTAATACATTGGTGGTTGATTTCTGGAGATTCCAGTTTTTTGTACCAATATTCATCCGCATCTCTTGAATGGGAGTGTCGGGAAGGGAAGTTATACCACCAAAGTCCGGCAATTCATTTTCATACCAGGGTGAGGGCCAGTGCAAATCAAACCGTATGACAAAACATTCAGGAGGCAGGTATTTTCTTAACTCCTCTGAAAGTGTTTCCAGCCACAAACCTCTGACCTCATTGTCTGGAATAATCTCAGGACCATAGGGCGCATAAGCAATGATTTTCCCGTTCTTCAATTGCTTTAGCGTAATAAGAATATCCCCTTTATGAATCCAATAGCCAAAATGCTCAGGATCAGGTTCAAATATATCAAAAGCCTGAGGCATCCACCCAAGCTGATGCTTGAACCGCGCCCAGAAAGCGGTTTGTTGAAGAATGTTGGAGGGTAAAATATCTTTGGTAACCTTTGGTATTACCTTTAACAGATTCATGATTTCCGGATTTTCGGGATGATGAAAATGAAATCAGCAGCCAATAAATAGCCTGATTTAAAAATAAGAAAAAAGAGGTATGGGTGTAATTAATCTAAACTGGAAGGCAAAGAATCAGGCTTTCCGGGAATTTTTAGCCTGCGGAGTTTAATGTTCATTCTGCAATAATGGTTTGATCCGTAAATGGCTGCAAAGTTATAATTATATATTGAAAATAGACAACATTTGGACGCAAATATTCCATAAATGACTGAATAATAACCATTAATATGTTTATGAAGAAAGTGCTTAATAACATTCTGCAAAAGAATCTTATTAATCCTGACTGTATTTACGCACAAAACCGGTTTAAGATTGTTTCAGTGTTAAATACAAAAGCTATGTTTGATTATATTACAATTTGTGCACTGGTGGTGTTTTTATATATGACATCGGTTTTTCTCCTTGCTTTACTTGTCAGAGATAATTCCATAGTTGATATATTCTGGGGTCTGGGATTTATTCTTCTCGCTGCTGTCAGTTTATTTCTTACAGAAGAAATTACCCTGAAAAAAGTCCTTGTAAACATCCTGATTCTGGTATGGGGTTTAAGGCTTTCTATACATATTTTTTTACGCAATCTGGGCAAGGGTGAGGATTTCCGTTATGCCAACTGGCGCCGGACCTGGAAGTTTTTTATCCTGAGAAGCTATTTTCAGATTTTTATGCTTCAGGGATTGTTTATGCTGATTGTTTCATGGCCTGTGCTGCATATCAACAATAGTGCGTCAGGCAATTTAGGAATGATTGAAGTTTTAGGCCTGGGAGTTTTTATTGCTGGTTTCCTTTTTGAGACTATTGGTGATTTTCAACTCGCACAGTTTAAAAAAGATCCTTCGAATAAAGTCCTGATCATTACTACCGGCCTGTGGAAATACACCCGTCACCCAAATTATTTTGGAGAAGCATTGCTCTGGTGGGGTATATGGCTGATGGCTGTCCCTGAAATTAACGGGATTTATACTATTGTCAGCCCGTTGGTTATTACTATTCTTCTGCGTTATGTTTCGGGTGTGCCCATGATGGAAAGAAAATATGAAGGCAGGCCAGATTGGGAGGAATATAAATCCAGGACTCCGGTGTTTATTCCATTTGCTAAAAAGTGGATTGTATAGAGGGGCGCGGAATTTCAGCGAACGGACTGACTTTAGGGATATAGAGACGAAGAGACCTAGAGCTAAATAATAAAGGCTAAAGACTAACTGACTAACGACTAACAGACTAACAATCCCATTCAACCCTGACAGGCATACGCGTCAACTTAACTTATTCCTTTTCCTTTGCGACCTCTAGTAGCGGTTTACTTTTCTTTATCCTTTTGAGTATATAGGTGTCCCTATCATGGATACACCACTCCATTTCTTCCCCTTTAATAATATTTCCAGCCTCTGCAACAGCGGCAGGAAAGTTAACGTAGAAGGATTTTGTGTTCCCCCTCTCGACCCTTTGGATTTTTATCTTGTATCCCATAATAATTATTTGTAAAACGCAAATATAGAGATTTTTTTGATTATTTTTAATAGTATTAATACTATTAAAAGTAATCAAAAAAATCTCTATTATGAAAAAATCTCTTGAGCAGAACCTATTTGATTTCCTGAAAATTGATGGGATAACAAAATCAGATATTCTGAAACTGGCAATGAAGACGGGGTTTATGAAACGTAAACCCAAAAAAATAGACCCTTTTGAATACTTGACCCTAGTGTGTATCATGTCAGTGGCCGGCTCCCCCAGTTTCAACAATATAGCGGCAAAACATTCAAATATTTACGGACTCCCGGCTACTAAACAGGCTTTTTGCAAAAGGACCAAAAAGGAATGCGTGGAGTTCTTCAAGTCAGTCCTCGCACAAATAATCAAAATAAAACTTTGTGAGCCAAGATTCAGTGGAATGAAACTATTGGAAAAGTACAATCGGGTGCTTATTCAGGATAGTACGATAATAAGGCTCCCATCTCGTCTGTTCGAGATTTTCTCAGGTGTTAAAAACGCAAAAACCTCGGTTTGCAATGCACGGATACAAGGCGTATTCGATCTTGTGTCGGGAACGTTTGTCGAATTTTCTATCGATCCCTATTCTAAAAACGATTTAGCTTCATCTCCACAATTGGAACTTTGTAAAGACGACCTGGCATTGAGGGACAGGGGGTACTTTACTATAAACGAGTTACAAAGACACATAGATGCTGATGCCCATTGCATATACAGATTCAAAACGGGCACCATTTTGATAAGCCCATCGACGGGTAAACAGATAGATATACTCAAATTGTTAAAAAAAAGGAAAAGTCTTGATATGCAGGTGTTTTTAAATAATAAATTCCACACAAACGTCAGGATTGTCGCAGTCCCTGTAGATGAAGAGATTGCAAGCCAAAGGAGAGCCAAAGCAAAAAAGGATGTAAAAGGCCATAATCCTTCAAAGAATGTACTGGATTTAATGGGTTGGACAATATTTTTAACCACTATCCCGAAAGAAGATGCCAGTTTTCAACAAATTTATAAAATGTATTCGCTACGCTGGAGGATAGAAATAATTTTTAAAGCCTGGAAAAGCCATACCGGGTTTGCAAAATGTCATGAGGTTTCTGAATCACAATTAAGGACAATGTTGATCGCAAGATTCATCATGATCGTTATTTACATCCATTGTGTATATACCCCTTGTTTCAACATATTACGCAAAGAACATAAAAGAGATTTAAGTTTGTTGAAACTCTTCAGCTTCTTAACCCAAAACCTAAATGTCCTGATTATCATGATTGCATATGCATTGAAGCTGCCCGGAAAAAGGTCAGATATTTTAAAAGCAAAAATGATGCTGTTAAAATATTGCTCATATGATATTCGATCACGGACAAACTTTAACCAAATACTAATGAATGAGACAGAATTAAGTTGACGCGTATGCCTGACAGGGTTCGCCCTACCTATTCCTTACAGCCTCACAATCAGAAAATAAAATTACCTGATCCTAACTATTTGACTAGCCCTG
>SWCB01004253.1_pt1 | contig 18470 bp, 12 predicted proteins | sample 4692901 | NCBI WGS metagenome assembly SWCB01 (sample SAMN10267276, study PRJNA491770) | bioreactor metagenome | isolation source: DHS bioreactor inoculated with subseafloor sediment | place: Japan: off Shimokita Peninsula | collected 2006-08 | reverse complement strand
TTCGTTGACGGTGTAATTAATAGCTCTGGTAATTTCTGATCTTTATTTAGACCTTCTGGTACTTCAATACCACAGAAATCACGTTCGCCTTTGCTGTATGAACGCCACATTGAACCAGTAATGTATTGACGGCAAATTGCTTCAATCATTACTGGTTTAGCTTTTTGTACAATCCAGATGAATGGGTGCGGAATATCTAGAATATGGCTTTCTGCTAAATCATTTTCGCGGAAAAGCTTAAACCAATGATTTGAGATAGCGTTTAATGCAGCACCTTTACCTGGTACACCTTTCATTCCGCCTTCACCATGCCAAATGCAATCGAAAGCTGAAATACGGTCACTGATTACCATGATGGCAAGCGGTGCATCCGGTGCAACGTTATACCCTTTTTCTTCGATCAGGCGACGGCTGTCCGCTTCCGTTAACCAGTAAACAGAACGTACTTTGCCACTGTGAACAGGTTTGTCGGTACGGATTGGTAGGTCATCATTTACAGCAAGAACTTGATCAGCAAGGCTCATGGTGAAATTCCTATTTCAATAATCAATATAATGATAAAAGCACTTCGCGGCTAATGACTGAGATATAAGCCCTTTAGCCGAATTCTGATGAGAATAATACCAGAATTTACAGCGGTCGCCAGTAAAAAAGCAAACGTTTGCCTTTTGTGGGTGAGTTATACGATTCCAGAAATGAAAGTTAGAATTATCTTGAGCGATTTTTGAACGTAATTTGATATCAAAAAGAACCTTGAAAGGGATATATATTGCTTATCGTCTATAGCCGTTTGTCTTATATGTGTATACCCAAGTCACCTCAAGATGCTCGTTTCAGCGAGAATTTGTTGGGCTCTAGGCAAGGCACTTATTTATAGGCCTAGCGTTCTACGTTGGAAATAAGTAACACCGCATAGAGCCCAACAAAACTTGCCCTTCGGGAGTGATTCAGCGTATCTACTTCTGTGTCAAACGTGCTTGAAAGGGAATGCCATTCCTACACACATTTTCCTTGAATTAAATACGCTGATATCACTCTGAATCCTGCATCTTGAGGTGGCTTGGGTATAATAAGGTTAATTATTATGCACTGGTGAGTGGTGTGAAGATAAAAGACGCGGCGTTTGCTGCTTTAGGCGCTATATCATGTTCAAATACAGTACGTTTATCGAGTCCATTTTGTTTATTACATTTAAGAGCTGAATCAAAGCATGACGAGTTTTACCCCAGAACAAACAGCCTTCATTAATCACCAATCAGGCAATGCCTTGTGTGTTGCGGGGGCGGGCACCGGTAAAACCACCACATTGGTCGGCTTAATTGCAAATAAACTCGATACAGTACCTGCCAACGAAATGTTGGTGATGATGTTCAACCGTGACATTCGAATCGATTTCCAAGCCAAGTTGCAGGCGAAAGGTATTAACAGTGCTGTTCCTGTTCATACGTTTCACAGTTTTTGTATGCAATTGCTTAAGCAAACAGGCTATTTGAATGAAACTGATTTTCAGCTCAGTTTTAATGAAGGCGATCGCGACAAAACTATCGCTAAATCCATCTTACGCACTGTTGCGGCGGGTGAAAAAAGTTATCAACGTCAGCAGTTGATTAAAGACCCTAAAACCATTGAGCTTTTAATGAGCTTTATTGGTTTAGTTAAAGCCTACATGTTACCGCCTAAAGAAGTGTTCGAGATGTCGGACATTAATCGTGAATATCTGTTTATTATTGATGCCTATTGGCAGTTTGAAACCATACGAAAAGAGCAGAAGTTGTTGTTCTTTGATGATTGGTTGGTTGAATCTGTACATGTGTTGAAAACGAATACCAATATCCGCGATTTCTATCATCAACGTTTTAAATTTATCGTGGTTGATGAGTTTCAAGATATCAACACAGCGCAATATTGGTTGCTAAAACATTTACTCGCACCGAACGCTCAGCTGGTGGCGGTGGGCGATGTGGATCAGTGCATCTACAAATGGCGCGGCAGTGCACCACAGTTTATGCTCAATTTCGATGAAGATTTCGCACCTGCGACAACTTATACCTTATCGCGAACTTTCCGTTTTGGGCACAGTTTAGCGCTGTCTGCTAGCCATTTAATTTCGAACAATAAGCAACGTTTCCATGATTTTTTAACCATATCTCACGATAATGTTGACGATACCTTGGTGGAAGTGATTGGCAGTGAACGCCAAGTGGGCGAAATCGTACAATCAATCCAGCAGTATTTAGCGCAAGGTGGAAAACCTTCTGAAGTGGCGATTTTAGTACGTCGTTGGTCACAAACGTTACTATTTGAATTGGCTTTTTTGACTAAGCAAATTCCTTATCATATGCCAGTGCCTTCAGTGTTAGCCCACAGCCGAGAGGTCAAACTGTTACTAGATGTTATGAGCTTGGCAACGGGGCGCTTCAATGAAAACGAACCTCATATTCGTGCGACATCAGTGTTTAATTTGCTGTGTTTTCCACATTGCTATGTACCTAATGCGCAGTTACGTCCGATTTGTGATGAATTGGCAAACATGCCTGCGACGCAATGGGAATTACACGCTAAGAAGTTGGAAAAAGCGAAAGGGGACGGCAAGTTAGATACGCTTATTGAGCGAGTGAACTTGTTGGCTCGATTACAACAAAAAGGTAGCGTGAAAGCGGTTAGTGTATACCGTCAGTACCGTGCTGAAAGCCAACTAGATGCATGGATTTGGAAAACAGAATCGACCGCATCAGAAATTGAAGAAGCCATTGAGCGCTTAGACAGTATCGAAACCGTTTTAGATTCAATGGATCAAGATTGTGGTAAAGCACTGCAATACTTTGAGTATTATTCTCAGAAGTCGGCGTCAAACTCCCGTAGTAATTCGTATCAAAATCCAAGTTCAAATTCAAGTCAACAACAGCAGCAACAAGGTGTAATCGGTGGGGGAGAAGAAGCTGTACAACCAGTTCAGCTCACCACAATTTTCCGTGCTAAAGGCTGCGAGTATAACCATGTATATCTACCGTATTGGGATAAAGATGCTTTCCCGTATGTTAATCGTTCGTCGGCGGGTATTTCTGCAGATACTGAAGAAGAACGCCGTTTAGCTTATGTCGGTATAACGCGGGCTAAAGAGCAGGCTAAAATTTACTATACCGTTGAACCTGTTAAAAAAGGCACATACGTAAGGCCAGATAAAAATGCCAGCCAATTCGTGTTAGAAGCGAATATGAAAGTGGCGCAAGCTTTGGGCCCTATGCTGTATGAGTCACAACCGATCCCCTATCATAAATCACCGATCGCACAGGGTTACTGTAAACATTTAGGCCGTTTAGATGATATGGCAGAAGCACCGCCAGAGCCTGTAATAACCGCTCCTTCAGTCAAGGAAGGGTACAGTTATAAATGGGCAATAGAACAGCCTATTCCAGCTAATGGCGAAAAACTTATTCGCTCAATGGTTAAAACGAAAACCATTAAATACCTTGAAACCGAACTGGCTCGTGTTTTACGGGATTTGAAATCGGCGATCAAGAATGAAGATGATGCCAAGCAAAAGGTGTTGGTGAACCGTTTGATCGTTATCGCGCGCGCTAAAGGTCGACGTTACTGAGTGTGAATGGTTCTGTTTGTGAGTAGGAATAAAGTGTCATGAATATTCAACATTTAAAAGCGTTTGTACTTGCTCACCAGCTGGGTTCTATTTCCGCTGCTGCTCGTACTATGGGCAAGCGACAGTCGCAGGTTAGCCAGTGGATTTCAGATCTAGAGATCGATTTTGGGGTTACTTTACTCGAGCGAACAGGTAACAGTATTCGCCTAAGTGCAGCGGGGGAAGAGCTGCTGCCAATGATGGTGCATACCGTGAGCCAAGCAGACAAGCTAACAGCATGTGCATCAGCGTTATCCCTTGAAGAACCTACCTTGTTACGGATTGGTATTGATAATTATATTCCCCAATCGTGTTTGCAAGCGGTGTGGGTGAAGGCGTTGCAGCAACTGAATGTTAATCTTGAAGTGTCGACCAATAGCCGTAAAGCGTTATTGGTAGGGCTAGATGATGGCTCGCTAGACATTACATTGCTCACCGAACATACCACATTGCATTATAGTGATTTTGATTATTGCCGATTGGGCAGTTACCGAGATGTGCTAGTGGCAGGGATATCGCACCCGTTAGCGTCTGAATCTGTAGTAACAGCCGATCATTTGTCAGCTTATCGGGAGCTGATCTGGACTCGTGAAGCAATGACTGATGATGAAGAAGTGGGTTATAGCCCAACGTATGCAACCTTTACCGAGTTGGCTTCTTTAGTGGCGGTACTTCAAAACGGTGTGGGTTATGCAATGTTGCCGTATGATCAGATCGCCCCATATCTAGTGGCTAATCAGGCAGATCAACGCTTACAAGTATTATCGACCGATTTTGAACAAGCAGCGATGAGCCGTCGTGTTGAAGTAGTATGGCAACACGGATTGTCACAAACTGAGCAAGGCAAGTTACTATTATCATTGATAAAAACAGAACATGCCTTGCTTGTCGAGTAATAAGCTATCTATTACCCCTGATTGTGTTACTCCCGATTATGTTATTCGTCATCACTATCGAACACGACTTCACCTTGTAGCATAGTGAGCATAACGAGAGCATTCGGAATATTTTTAGGTTTCATGGTGCGAATGTCTTTATCTAACACCACAAAGTCTGCCGATTTTCCGACTTCAATACTGCCAGTAATATTATCTAAACCTAAACTGACAGCCGCATTGATAGTGTAAGCATCGATGGCTGTTTTGATATCAGGTAAGCCTGTTTTCCCCATTAAAAGGCTATTACTGATGCCCACTAATGGGTTGATATCGTGCACGTTCCAATCGCTGCTTAGACTAACATTCGCGCCTGTTTGGTATAAACGGTTCACTTGCATCATGTTGTTTGCACGCTTCTCGCCAATAAAAGGAACAGCCCATTCATGGTCATGTTCAACGATGTAATCGGAACCTACCTGAAAATCAGCCGTCACGTTAAGGGCTTTAAAACGCGGTAAGTCAGCATCTTGCACCATCTCGACATGGGTCAGCGTGTAATCACGGTTTGAATGTGTTTGTCTGACAGACTCTATGGCATTCAACGACTCATTAATCGCACCGTCTCCGATGGCATGAATATGCGCCCCGTAACCAATTTTATCGAGTGCTTTTAACCACGATTTCATTGCAGTTGGGGCAATGTAGTTAATGCCGTATGGTTCATCTTCGATGTAAGTAGATAGATACGGTGCCAGTGTTTTAGCTGTGCCGTTGATCAAGATACCATCGCTGTACATTTTGACCTGATCGACTATCAAGCGTGATTCAGGATCCCGAGATTGAATACGTTGTAAATAGGGAAGTTGGGCTTCCATGCTATCTGATGGGTAAATCCACGGACGTAACGACACACGTGCTGTTAACGCATCATCTTTCTCTGCCGCTTTCCATACGTCATACCAGCCGCGCTTCCAATACAAGCGTCCGTCACCAATGGTAGTGATACCGTGTACAGCGGCTTCTTCTAATCCGTTCATTAACCCGTCGTAACTTTGGTTAAATTTATCAGCTAAACTGTTCCATGCCATCTCCATCACGACGTCACCCGCATTATCAAACAAAATACCATTCAGTTCGCCGGTTTCATGGTCGGTGAGTATCTTGCCGCCTTGCGGTTCTGGGCTGTCTTTCGTGATGTCTGCCAGTTTTAAAGCCTGGGAGTTCACCCACATGGAGTGCGATGTTTGTTCCATCAACACAACGGGTTGATCGGGGAAAATCTCATCCAGTACTTCAAGCGGTGTACGAGTGTTGTCATCGCTCAACGTCATATCGAGTGAAAAGCCGTACCCCATTAGCCAATCATTTTTTGACGACGCATTTTTTTGACTGGTTTTACGACATTGCAGTAAGTACGGGATTTGCTCTTCAAGTGATGCATCCATACTCAGTTCGCAATTACCACCCGCTTCTGATGCTGCTTCAAAAACGTGATTATGGTTATCGACGAAGCCAGGTAATACAAAAGCGCCTTCAAGATCGATAACCTCAGTGTTTGGTGAGCGGTAAGCATTGATGTCAGATTGTTTGCCCATCGCAATTATTTTTCCGTCAGCAATTGCTACAGCCTTGACGGGCTGACCAGTATAAAAAACAGCATTGGTTAGAATCGTCTCAGCAGTTTGCTGTGCTGCTATTGCTGAAGGCGCTAAGCCAGATTGTGCTGTCATTATCATAAGTCCCAAAAGAGTTGGTTTGATGCTTTTCATCGAGCATTCCTTTTATAAGAGTGTGAGACTTAACAGTTGAACGATAACCACAAGCGAACGTAATGAATACTATAGCGTATTTCTATTCTGGTACGTTTTTTCTGCATAATGCCAATACTAGAGGCATCATATGGGTTGTTGTCGTTAAACAGAGCGTTTGATTGTTAAGTGGGAAAAGCATAACGGCATTGTTTAGATAATGAAAAATGCTCACTATCATGAATTTGTGATAGTGAAATGGCGAATTAAAGTGAATGAGTTAGCGTATCGAGGCTATGAAAAAAAGGGGGGGGAGTTCAACCGCCAAAATAGTCGAATTGCACTTCTTCTTTTTAACGTTCTCATTAAAGATGAAATTGACACTTTGGGTGGAATAGTTGCGACAAGGTGGGCATGTGATGAATTTCGGTAGTCGCCAATGTTTGTTGTTTCCTCTTACTAGTGATGATTAAGAGGTTACTTCTAATATGGGCATTTTTATGGACTATAGCCCCAAGGAGCAATCACCACCGCCATAGGTGGTTTTGAGATAACAATAAAACCCGATAGCTGGTTTGTTAGGCTATCGGGTAGTTACTATCAAGGTTTAGGCAGGTAAGTATGGCTTAAACGACTTTCATCATATTTTGATGAATGGTACGGTAATGGTGATTTGACCACCGTTGTGTCAGTAAGCGTTTTTAGATAGGCCACAATCGCAGCTTCTTCTTTGGGTGTCAGCCTCAGATCACCAGTGATACCTCTTGCAGTTGTTCCTGGGTATTCGGAGGTTGGCCAGCAGTTGTTTGCAATGGCCTCTTCAACGGTCGCTGCTTGTATTCCATATTCTACTTCACAGTTTGGCTTTATATCCCGAGTGTTATAGAAATGTACTAATTGCCCAAGAGTTTTGAAATAACCGTTGTGGGTAAAGGCTTTGGTAAAGTTACTATTTGGCCGCTGGTCAACGTTACGTAGGGTCGGTGTTTTATGAAGCCCTTCGTGACTTTCAATATCAGTTAAAAACATTACACCCATATCTGGTATTGTTGTTTCAGTAATACCCGGGACTTCATAATTCTTGGGTACGCCAATATTATGATAGGCATCATCGGCATAGCGTTCAAATTTATCCGTACCATCACTCGTTTCTCCACTACGGACACTGCGGTGACAGAAGAGGCAACCAGCACCATCGCCACCGAAGGGGCGTGGAGCGCCATAGAAAAGATCATGCCCTAAGTTTTCTTCATCGGTCAAACCCATGAGCGGAAATTTTCCATTGTCGTGTATTGTATCGTATTCCAGAGCAGTGTCTCGTTTGGCGTTAAATACGTTATTATCAGCTGACATCTGCCAGGCGCCCAAGGCAACAGCAAACCGTCCAAAAGCTGAATCGGTATCTTTTTTACAGTCGAGTTCTTTACCCCATGAAAAATAGTACAGTTCAGAACCCCACTTGGTTTTTGCTACTTGTTCGCAGGTTGCCTGTTTGTCTTGATGACCTTGCTCTAAGTGATTGGTGAATGGGCTCGCATGGGCCTGATCAGCGACTGGGCCTAGATATTTTGTATACATCTCTTCGTATTTATTGCCATCCGGCAATCCATCAAATACTTTTATACCAGCTTTTTCAATCTGGGTTCCGGTTGCCCGTCCGTTCCAGAATGCACCACCACAAGGTAAACGAAATGTCGAAGGGCAAGACGCTTGAAAATTAGGGGTACCGGAGCGCTCCCCATATTCGTCTAAAAACTGGACGTATTTGTTTGTTGGCGGTTTTAGGGCACCAACATTTGGCTGTCCGGGATTTGGATTACCGCCTTCTTTATCTGGGTTTTGACCATGATTTTGACCATTAGGATCAGCACCAGTGACGGCAACTTGGGTCTGGTTAGTTTGAGAATGACCATTGGTACCACCGGCATCTGGACTATGGCAGGATGCACAGGCCATTCGCTTCGGATCAGAAATATTTTCAAAAAATAACCGTTTCCCGAACTCCTCTAAATAAGTAAGCTCATATTCCCCCGAACCAGGCTTTGCATTGGCGGTATTGGAAATGACAGATACTCCAATAGCTAACCCGACGGAAGCAATTAACATTGCCGATTTGCTTTTATTTCTAGCACTGATTTTAAATGCCATTTTTGTGATTTTTGATCGAGTCATTATTGTGCACCTTTGCATGTAATGATTCATGTTGTTCAAGCATGATAGTTTTGATTCCATTAATTGCTTGAAGTCCCAGTCAACTTGTAAGTTGCTGTCATAAATAAAATAGGGTGAATGGCGTTGGAAGGATTCTCAAAAGTTGTAATAATCTAAGGTTTGCATCGGGGTTGAAGTGTTGAATCAATGTGTGATTGTTAAGATATGAGACACAACTTTTTTTTAACCATTTTGTCTTCTTTGTGTAACTTTTATCACCTTTGATAAATTAAATTGCTATTGAATAATTTGAGCCGACCAATAGATATTAAAATTCAATGTATAAGTTGTTAGACAATAAAAGTGGGGGGAGTATAAAGATAAATAATTTAGTGATAAAAAAACATGAAGAAAAACGCTAATGAAAATATATTGGTAATTCTGTTTCTGGGTATTATTTTTTTTGCACTTATTAATAAATATCGACAGTTTACGCCTGATTTTGAAAATCCTTATGAAGCACGTGACATATACTGCTTCATAACTTATCCCAAAGGCCTGCTTTTTAAGGCGATTGCTCAGGCTTGGCAACAACAAACAGCAACAGGTATTTCAAGCAAACCCTGACGCAGTTAACCTTAATTTTATGATATGACACCAACATCATTCCGTAAAAATTTTCATGCTGGTGATAGTGCCGGATTGGCGACACCTGTTCTTATTAGTGTACCGATTGAAAAAGCAATAGCTGACTTTTGCACTACGAAGAAGATAACGTAAAATGATAAAACCAGATTCCGTTTTTTCGCAGATCAGAGTGGTGGGCTATGATCATCATCAACAATTATAAACCTCTTTATAGTTAATATTTAACCCTACCTCTACCTGTTTGTAAGAAGATATTAATTGCTACCTTTCGAAGGGAATGCCTTTTTTCGCCACTTTTCATCCATAATTAATCATTTTTCTTGCCTGTTCTCGCCATGCTTATTTGCTTTAATGCCCTTATTAGCAAGAAACAATTCTTTGTGATTAATGGGTGAAGCGAAGGCGATATCATGGTCTGTATTAATATAAAAACGTGGGTGGTTGCCGCTTACTGGTGTGCATTAAGAGATCGGTCTAGGCGATTAAAAAGAGGATTACTTAAACAAGGGATACATAAACTATTAATAGGTGGGCTAACAGGCATACTGGCACTGTGTTCATTGGCTGTGCAAGCGGACGATTTAGGCTTGGTATATCGTGATGAACATGGCACTCAAACAGCGCCATTATTGTCGACTGATGTAACAATGACGGTGAATGGCTTGGTCAATCGGGTCACAGTACGTCAGACATTCAAGAATACGAGCACAGATTGGATTCATGGTCGCTACATATTTCCTTTACCTGATAAAGCGGCTGTCGACCATTTGCGGTTGTGGATTGGTGAACGCTTTATAGAAGGGGATATTCAGCCTAAAGCTATTGCGAAAAAGCAATATGAAGCGGCGCAACAGGCAGGCGTGAAAGCCAGCTTAGTTGAACAACATCGACCAAACATTTTTTCGACTCAGGTGGCCAACATTGCGCCTGATGAATCTGTCACTGTTGAAATTGAATACCAAGAAGTAGTGTTGTACCGCGATGGCGAATTCAGCCTGCGTTTCCCCACAGTGGTTGCACCTCGTTATATTCCCGTTGTGCCATTAAATAAAGTGCCAGATGTGAACGAAATTACTCCTTCTCTACGTGATTCACAAGACGATCCAGCCTTACCTTTTTCACTCAATATTGATCTGAATGCTGGGTTACCCATCGCAGTTATTAATACACCATCTCATGCTTTTACTCAGCAGACGTTATCTGAAGATCATTACATCTTGTCTTTGATACAGCCTGATATTGCCGATCGCGATGTGGTTTTGTCATGGCGACCGAAAGCAACGGATTTACCTTCTACAGCCTTATTTACTCAGCATGTTGAAGGGCAAGGTTATGGTTTGTTATTGACCATGCCGCCTCAAGTGAATCATCAAGTTAATAGTACGACGAGCAGTGCCTTGTTCCACCAGTCTGTCACTTTCGTGCTCGATATTTCAGGTTCAATGTACGGCGAATCTATCGAGCAGGCGAAGCAAGCATTGAGATACGGTTTGCAGCAACTACAGCCTGAAGATTCATTTAATATCGTGACGTTTAATCATGAAGCCATGCTCTATTCTGAGCAATTACTGCCAGTTACATCGTCAACAATCGCTCGCGCATTACGTTTTGTTGATGGGTTAGATGCCGATGGTGGAACAGAAATGGCAGCTGCGTTAAAGGCTGCGTTTTCAATAAAAACACATGATCAACCGAATAGCACACGTTGGCTCAATCAAATTGTGTTTATTACTGATGGCAGCGTTGGTAATGAAACTGCATTGTTTGATTTGATTGAACAACAATTGGTTGATCGTCGTTTATTTACCGTCGGTATTGGTTCTGCACCAAACAGTTATTTTATGACTCGCGCAGCAATGAAAGGAAAAGGTACGTATACCTACATTGGTGATGTGAAAGAGGTTGAAACCCAAATGCGATTACTGTTTTCTAAAATCAGCCAACCCGTAATGCGTGATATTAAACTGGCATGGTCTGATGGTAGATCTGTTGATATAAATCCTGTGCCGGATTTATATCAACAAGAACCTCTGCAAGTATCATTTAAGCTCCCTGAGAATGCCGCTAATTTGGTAATTACAGGCCAACAAGTTGATCATGAATGGCGTCAAGATGTAGATATACATCAAGGCCTAGCGATAGACGAAAAACAACCGCAACCGCGTATTGGGTTAGACATTATATGGGCGCGTAATCAAATTAGCAGCATACAAATGAACCCTGAAATATCTGCGGAAGAGAAGAAAAAGCAAATCGAGCAACTAGGAATGAAGCACCACATTGTAACGCGGTATACCAGTTTGATTGCCGTTGATAAAACCCCAGCCCGTGCAGAAGGTGAAGTGGTTAATGATGCCAACGTGAAACCGCATTTACCAAAAGGGTGGAAGTCGAAACAGGCGTCTTTACAGCCCGCACCATACCAATTGGCTCAAACGGGTACTAACAGTGAAGTTATGATTTTTGTCGGCGCATTATTGTCACTGTTTGCTTTATTAATCGGGTGTACCTCTAAGAATCGCATCACGATATGCCGCACGAGATCGTAGTGCAAAACGAAAAGGGTAAAACGATGTTAACACTTTCTAATGTTTGCACAGCTTTGATGGTTGTTGTATTGAGTGTTGGCTTGTTAATGATGGGTCGAGGGGGCTATATCCAAGCTAAGGCGTGGCTTGCACAAGTATTGATTGCTCAAGCTTGGCAACAACAAACAGCAACAGGTATACCAACTAAACCATGGTCGTGGGCAGATACATCGCCCATTGCGCAATTGATTTTACCTAACGGTGAGCAACAAACAGTACTGGCGGGTGTTAGTGGGCGTAACTTGGCGTTTGGGCCTACTTTACAGTTATTCACTGCAAAGCCAGATGAGCAAGGCAATGTGGTGATTTACGGGCATAACGATACGCATTTTAAGTCGTTAGAAACAGCTAAAATAGGTGATGGTATTGAAGTACAAGATGAGTATGGAAAGATTGTACGTTACATTGTCACAAGTGTGCGGGTGGTGAACCAACAAGAAACAAAGGTAGCTGCACAAACGCCGTGGTCGCAGTTAACCTTAATTACGTGCTATCCCTTTATTACTGTTAGCGTAAATGGCCCTTTGCGATGGGTGGTAACCGCCATACCTGCATAAAGACTAACAATCGACTTACTTGGTCTTTGACACTTTAAATTCACTCACAATTCCATTATTATCGAAATATAGTAAGTATCGTAAATTGAGGGAAGGCTATGCTAGCGGAGTGGTTAACACACAAAGACCAATTAAGAAGTTACATAGTGAAACAAACAGGTGATCTAGACTTAGCTGACGATATCTTGCAAGAGGTATACATTAAAGCAAGCCAGAAAATTCACCAGCTAGAAGCTAAAGATAAACTTAAAAATTGGCTGTATCGCATTACTTATAATACGATTATGGATTTCTACCGATCGCACCAAAGCCATGAAGAGCTGATGGATAACCAAATAGAAGAAGAGGTGCCTGCTGAAGTTGTCAATTTACAAACAATGGGGCAGTGCTTACGCCCGATGTTTGATTGTTTGCCAGAGAAATATCGCCAAGCAATGATTCTTTCAGAATTAGATGGATTACCTCAACAGGCAGTCGCTGAACAATTAGGGTTGTCATTATCCGGAACGAAAAGTCGGGTTCAACGTGGTCGAGTTAAGCTTAAAGAAATTCTAATGAATTGCTGTAATGTGGAAACGGGACGCGAAGGTATCATTGATTTCTATCCCAAAGCAGAGTGTGCTGAATTCGCTAAAAGTAACTGTGTGGGTTAAGCCTGATCTTTAATATTTCATTGGTATTTTTTTCTATAAATCGACTCACTTTCTGGGTCGCTTTCTTCTTTTAGAAGAGCTTCTTCGTCTTGCCCCCATCTATATTTTAATTTTCTGGAAAAATATTTTTAAAAATTGCGTCTTTTTTCATTTTCCTACGTCTTAATAGAATGATTAACATTTTTATTGAATAAGACAAATGAGAAATGAAGCTATCCCCTCTGAAGTTAAGACACCAGTTATAGAAATGCTGGAATTTTTAGCAAGCGATCAAGCGAAAGAAACCCTGCGTGATGTTCGCCGTGGAATTGAACCTGAAATGGTTCGAATTACACCCAATGGGTCGCTTTCTCAACGACCACACCCTGTATCTTTGGGCTCTGCACTTACTCGCCCGTACATCACCACCGATTTTTCAGAAGCGCAACTAGAGTTAGTGACTCCTGCGGTTAATGAGAGAAGTGAGACATTTGAAACACTGGCTTCTTTACACCACTTTGTTGCGGCTAATTTGAATGAGGGTGAGTCGATGTGTGCTGCGAGTATGCCCCCTGCATTGCCTGATGATCACGATATTCCTATTGCTCGTTACGGTACTTCGAATGCTGGAATGGTGATGGCTCGCTACCGTGAAGGGCTAGCCAATCGTTATGGAAAGCGGATGCAGCCAATTCGGTGCCATTCGCCCCAATCTCAGGCAAACCAAGCTCAAGAGAAAATTGTGTAATTATGAATATTCTTTGGAAATTAAAGGGCTACCTTAAAATGTTTGGCCGACACTATCTGATTGCCTTTGCGGCATTGCAGGTGGTTGCGTTGGTCAATTTGATTCCTTCATGGTTGATTGGTCGAATTGTCGACGGCATTAGCACGGACACATTAGACACTCAAACGATGATTGTTCACGTCGTTGGGATTATAGTCTCGGGCGCGGCAATGTACGGTTTGCGTTTTGTATGGCAAAGCAAACTATATGGTGCTTCTATTGCGATAACTCGTGTGATTCGAAGTGAGTTGTTTCAAAAGTTCTCTCAATTGTCACCTGCATTCTATGCTCGCAGAAGTACAGGGGATCTGATGGCACATGCGACCAATGACCTTAATGCGGTGGAAGAAACCATGGGAATGGGGGTTATGACATTGGTGGACTCTTTGATCGCAGGTATTACGGTCATTTTGGGAATGATCTTTGTTGTTAGTGGTGAACTTACCGCTGTCGCACTGCTTCCCTTCCCATTACTAGTACTCATTACTCGCCGCTATGGTGTCAAGCTACATAAGGCGTTCGGTAAGGCGCAATCTGCGTTTTCTGATCTAACCGAAGAGACTCGTGAAACGGTATCGGGTATTCGTGCGGTTCGCTCACACGGCATTTCTGAACGTCAAGAACAGCGCTTTGGTAAAACCTTAGATGAAACGGTAGATGCAAATCTTTTAGTTGCAAAAGTGGATGCGGCATTTGGTCCCACGATTCAATTAGTCTATGGGCTGTCGTTCATCATTTCACTGGGCTACGGAGCATGGTTGATAGAACAAGGCAGCATAACTGTGGGATTGTTTACTACCTTTACACTTTACCTTGGGCAACTACTTGGGCCATTTATGCAGTTTGGTTGGCAGTTCAATGTATTTCAACGAGGTAAGACGTCATGGCGTCGTCTGGAGCAGTTATTTGCTGAAAATATTGAAGTCGTAGAAGGTGACATAACACTGCCGAAAACAGCGGACGCAAGTATGTCTTTTGATATCAAGTCATTCACTTATCAAAAAGCGAACCGTAAAGCGCTCGATAAGGTGAAATTTGATTTGCCATCGGGCGGGTTGGTCGGCATTACTGGGCCAACGGGCAGCGGTAAAAGCACGCTATTGCACTTGGCACTGCGCCAATTTCAACTTGAGATACCATCAATAATTCACATTTCAGGTATGCCAAGCGACAGCCTAACGTTTGGTTCCTTACGCAGTAAGCTGGCTTGGGTTCCTCAAAAGCCGCACTTGTTTTCAGGCACTATCGCAGAGAATATCGCGTTGGCGAAACCTGATGCGTCGCAAGCAGAAATCGAGCATGTGGCTGAAATGGCGGGTATTCGAGCAGAAATTGAAGCGATGCCTGAAGGCTTTGATACTTCACTTAGAGAGGGCGGTACGAATCTGTCGGGTGGTCAAAAACAGCGTTTGACTCTTGCTAGAGCTCTATTGTCGGGTGCTGATATCCTTTTGTTGGATGATCCATTTAGTGCATTAGATATGAAGACTGAAGTGCAAGTTCGTCAAAACCTAAAGGCGCATTATTCGCATAAAACGATGTTGCTTGTAACGCAGCGATTAACGAATCTTATCGAAGCTGATCATATTTTAGTGCTCAATGATGGGCAAGTAGAAGAGCGTGGTTCTCACCATGAGTTGGTGGCAAATCAAGGCTGGTATTCAATGGTTTATCAACGTCAAAGCCAGTTGGGGCTGTCCATAAGTGGCGATGCTGCTATTCAAGGTACTGGCATTGAGGGAAAAGACGATGAGTAAGTCTCAAGCAAGTAATGCTCGAACAAACAATAGTGCTGAGAAGCCTGAATCAATGAAAGATAATGCGCTTTATCGCCGTTTATTGACCTTCTCATTGCCGCACAAAGCGCGTTTTAGCTTTGCCTTTTTGATACTGTCGCTTGCTGTCAGTGCCGAGATGGCGATTCCATGGTTGGCTAAAATTGTGTTGGATGAGGTCATTGTGCCTCAGCAATTTGAATGGCAACAACTTATCACATTGATCGGGCTTGTGATGCTGTTCTATGTGCTTGCTGCGGTGTTTGGGTATTTACAAGCGGTCACCTTTAAACACAGTGCATTGCTGGTGGTTAAAGACGTACGTGAACAACTATTCCGCCATGTATTGAACTTTCCTATTGCGACGTTCGATAAATTATCAACGGGTAAACTGGTCTCTTACATTACCAACGATACTGAATCGCTACGGAATATGTACGTTTCGACGATTCCAACCGTGATTCAAGGTGCATTGCGCATCACGGCTATTTTCATCGCAATTGCATTATTGGATTGGCGTTTGATGTTGCTCAGTTTGGTGCTGATTCCTATTTTGTTGATGACGATGCATTTGTATCGCAAGATTTCAATGTCAGTGTTTGATGGTATTCGAGTTCATGTTCTCTTCCTTACCGGGCAAATAAACGAATCGTTGCAAGGTATGGCGTTGATTCAAGCGTTTCGTCAAGAAAAGGCGTTCCAAACTAAGTTTGAGAAAGATAACCAAAGCTGGTTTAACTTCCGTGCTAAGTCAGTCGCAATTGATAGCTTGATGTTGTTACCACTGACACGCTTGATTTCGACGTTGACAGCAGCAGGCATTGTAGCGTGGTTTGCAGGAGCATCGATGTCGACTGTTGTTGAGATTGGTACTTTATATGCGTTTTTGAATTACATTGAGCGCTTCTTTGACCCGTTCCGACAGTTATCGATGGAATTGCACAAGTTGCAGGTTGCAACCGTGTCTTCGAAACGTATTTTTGAGCTGCTAGACGATGATTCTGAAATTCATAATCAATCGATGCCGGAAGTGAAGATAAATGATAGCAACGATATTGAGTTTCGTAATGTCACCATGGGATATGAAGTCGATAAGCCAGTACTCAAAGATGTCAGCTTTACGGCAAAAGGTGGCGAGTTTACAGCGATTGTTGGGCATACCGGCAGCGGGAAAAGTTCGGTGATCAACCTGTTGATGCGTTTTTATCAACAGCAGCAAGGCGACATCCTTATTGGCGGACAACCGCTTAATAAACTGCCTGAATCACAACTGCGAAAGCTGTTTGGCTTGGTATCACAAGACCCAACCATCTTTAGCGGTTCAATCGTTGATAATATTGATTTATCTCATGATGCTGCTTTTAGTGATAGCTATACGAGTGATGACAGTACGCTTAATGACAATGACAGTAGCAATAAAGCACTAAAAGCTAGCCGTGATAAAGCGATACAAGCAGCCGAAATGGTGAAAGCGGATCGCTTCATTCATCGTTTACCTGATGGTTTTGATCATCAACCAAGCAATGGCGGCGCTACGCTTTCTGTGGGTGAAAGACAGTTATTGGCATTAGCTCGTGCGATTTCTCACGATCCGAAAATATTCCTGCTTGATGAAGCGACGGCGAATATCGACAGTGAATCGGAAGAAACGGTAAAGCAGGCTCTTGAGAATATTCAAGACGGCAGAACCGTTATCACCGTTGCGCACCGCTTATCGACGATTCAAAACGCCGATCAAATCTTAGTGATGAACAGCGGTAAGGTGGTACAGAGTGGTTCACACCAGGCGTTAATCGAACAAGATGGCGATTACCGAGATTTATACCTTGCACAGAAAGCGCAAGAAGAAAACGAACATCAAAATAGCACGCTAGGCCTAACGGCTGTGAGCGCGGCATAAGTGATAAAATAGAAAGAGTCATTACATTATGAATAACGGCACTATTAATAACGACAAAAATCAATTTATGCCTCAAGACGTCATTAACGATATTCTTGAGTGGGAAATTATGCACGGCGTCGCGTTTCGTCAGGCCGATAATACGGCAAGGCATGTACCATTCAGCATCGCACCGATGACGATGGAACGCTCTGTGTACCAACACCTGCTTTCTGTTACACCACTGATCGCTAAGTTGGTAAGCAACGTGTCTGAAGATCATGATTTCCTGCAAGAGTCGCTTAGTGATATGGCAAAGGCAGACCCGTTTTTTGGTCGTTTGATGGAGCTGCATCAGCAAGCACATGGTGATGCAACTAAGCGTCAGCAACCTGCTCGCCAGCCACTACTTTTGATGCGTACCGATTTTATGGATGATCGTCAGCATGGGGCAAAAGTGATCGAATTCAATGGTATTGCTGCAGGTATGGGGCCATTTGGTCAGCGTGCTACAGAGTTGCATTGCTTTGTGCAAGATCAATGGAACGATGTCTACCGTAATTGGTTAGAAGACGATACGGCAATACCAGCAGACAATCACGGCATGAAACAACTCGCTATAGGTATTGCCGCCTCAGCAAGAAAGGTAAAGGCGCACTTTGCTGAACTGGGTGATAGTGCGAACGAACAAAAGCCAACTTTCCTGATGATTGTGCAGAAAGATGAAGACAATGTTTACGATCAGCACCTATTGGAAGTTGCATTGCAAAATATTGGGGTTCGCACAGTAAGACGCACCTTTGAGCAATTGAGCACTCAGCTTTCTAGTGGTGAAAATCAGCGCCTAATTCTTGAAAATGTTGGCGCAATTGACACGGTTTACTTACGTGCGGGCTATCAATATTCAGACTACTGGGCACCAGAGTTGAATGAAGATATTTGCTGTCACACATTAAGCAAAACGCGTCTGTTTATTGAAATGCATCATGGTCAGTAGCATCTGCATTGATTTACTCGTTGCAAGCTGCTGGCTGATGGTCGCTTTCCTCGCTACGTAATGCATTAAGCAAAACGCGTCTGTTTATTGAAATGCATTACGTGGCAATGAACGCGACCATCAGCCAGCAGCTTGCAACGAGTAAATCAATGCAGATGCTACTGACCATGATGCCTGCACAAGAGTATGCCCG